>Ga0308156_1000413_pt1 | contig 91746 bp, 82 predicted proteins | sample PhyAR2_FD_201041 | JGI IMG/M metagenome (GOLD analysis project Ga0308156, IMG submission 201041) | Phyllosphere microbial communities from UC Gill Tract Community Farm, Albany, California, United States - DLSL A.R2 | ecosystem: Host-associated > Plants > Phyllosphere > Unclassified | place: USA... | reverse complement strand
CGCGGCATCCACCGTCGAGCCGGCCCCGGTCTCCGCGACTCCTCCTGCGCAGGACCACGACGCTCCCGAGCACGACGGTTCCGCGCCAGGACGGTCCGGTGCTGCCGCGACCGATGCTGCGCAGGACGATCCCGACGCTCGGCCCACGAGCGCGCAGGAACCCGCCGCCGAGACCGAGCTGCTCGACGCCGCCACCGTGGCACAGGCCACCGAGGCCGACGGGTCGCCCGACGCCGTCGAGCCCCTGAGCGAGGCCGCCGCGCACGCCGAGGAGCCCCGCCGACACCGTTCGACCTGGGCCGCCCCGGACGACGACGTCGACCAGGAGCCCGGGACCGCTGCGGCGGACGCCGAGCCCTCCGCCCTCCCGTCGACCCCGGGTGTCCCGGCACCGTCGACGCCGGTCGTCTTCCCGCTCTCGCTCGACGACGACACGGCCGTCGACGACGACACCAACGAGGTGCCGGTGCAGCGTCCGACGCCGGCCGGGGTCACCCGGGCCGACGATCGGCAGGGCGACGGCGAACCCGACGCCCCCCGCGTCCCGGCGGCGTTCCAGCGCCGGTCGGAGCCGAAGCCCGTCACCACGGCCTTCGAGCCGCCGGCGGGGCACTGGTCCCAGCAGGCCCAGGGCGCTGACGACGCCGACGTGCACGACGCGACCGGCGTCCGTCGGCTGGCGGTGCAGGACACGAACTCGATCGTGATGCCGAACTCGGCGCTGGCCGACCCGACGGGGGCGCTCAACGCCACCGGCGAGGTCATCCTGACCGGTTCGATCGACCTCCCGGCCTCGCTGTCGTCGACCGGCTCGCACCGGCCGATCGACGGTGCCGAGGTGGACCGTCTGCTCGAACAGCACGACGAGCAGCCCGAGACCGACGCCAGCCCGGTCCGGGCGAGCCGTGCGGTGTCGAGCCACACGTCCACCCGTCAGGTCGTGCTCGCCGCCGCGAAGCCGAAGGAGTCCCGCACCCCGGTGATCCTCGGTGTCACGGTGGGCGCCGTCGGCCTCGCCGCCGCGGGCGTCATCATCGTCGCGCTGCTGACCACCCACTTCGGCGGCTGACCGCCGCCGCACGACCCCGGTCACTCGACCACCCCGCTGCACCGGCCTGGCCGCTGTCGGCGGGGTGGCCTATGATCGGGAGCCATCACACGGAGCCGCGCACGGCGGGTCCGTCGACCGGAAGGACTCCGTGACCGCCTCCCCACGCGCACTGGAACTCGTACAGATCGCCGCCCAGGCGGCCGACGCGAAGCAGGCCGAAGACCTCGTCGCCCTCGACGTGACCCAGCCGCTCCAGCTCACCGACGTGTTCCTGCTCGCGACCGGTCGGAACGAGCGCAACGTGCTCGCCATCGCGGACGAGATCGAGGACCGGCTCATCGCGGCCGGCGCCAAGCCCCTCCGGCGCGAGGGTCGGACCGAAGGTCGGTGGGTCCTCATCGACTTCGGCGAGATCGTCGTGCACGTCTTCCACGAGGAAGACCGCCAGTACTACTCGCTCGAGCGTCTCTGGTCGGACTGCCCGACCATCCCGCTCGAGCTCCCGGTCGACCACACGGCCTAGCGGCGACGCGCCCGGGTGGCGGAGGCGATTTCGTCACCCGGGGTTCGCGTGGTGTACGCTTTCATGGTGCCTCAGGGAACGGCAGGACGGAACACGGCACGAAGCACAACTGAACGGGTCTGTGGCGCAGCTGGTAGCGCACCTGCATGGCATGCAGGGGGTCAGGGGTTCGAGTCCCCTCAGATCCACCCGAACACCGGAACCCCGTCGCACTGCGGCGGGGTTCCGTCGTGTCACGGGCGTTCCTGAGCCGCTGCTCCGGCGCACTACGCTGTTGCGCATGAGCAACGACGCCCCCCTCTCCGGATCCGCCCTCACGATCACCGCCGGCGGGTACACCGCCGAGATCGCTTCGGTCGGGGCATCGCTGCGCACCCTCCGGTCCGAGGGCCGCGACCTCGTCGTGCCGTTCGCCGCCGACGAGGTCCGCCCCGCCTTCCGCGGTGCCGTGCTCGCACCGTGGCCGAACCGCGTCGTCGACGGCCGCTACACCTTCGGTGGCCGGGAGCACGAGCTCGCCCTGACCGAACCGAAGCGTCACCACGCCCTGCACGGCCTCGTCGCCTGGACCGACTTCCGGGTCGTCGCGCACGAGCCCGACCGTGCCGTCCTCGGCACGACGGTGCCGGCGCAGGAGGGCTACCCGTTCCGGGTCGAGGTCATCGTCGAGTACCGCGTCGACGCCGACGGGCTGCACACCACGATCACCGGCACGAACACCGGGGACGACGCGGCACCGTGGGGGACCGGTCCGCACCCGTACCTCGTCGCCGGCGCGGGGCGGGTCGACGACTGGACCCTGACGCTGCCCGCGGCGCAGGTGCTCGAGGTCACCGAGGACCGGCTCGTGCCGACCGGGCTCGCACCCGTGCACGACGCGTTCGACCTGCGCACGGCGACGCCGATCGGCGACCGGTTCATCGACCACGCCTTCACCGGGTTCGACCGCGACGCCGCGGGGACCGCCACCATCGTGCTGACCGCGGCGGACGGACACGGCGTCCGGGTCGCCTTCGGTCCCGAGTGCGGGTGGGCGCAGGTGCACACCGCCGACCACGTCGTGCCCGAGTACCACCGTGTCGGGCTGGCGGTCGAGCCGATGACCTGCGCCCCGGACGCCTTCAACGCCGGCGAGGAGTCGGGCCTCGTCGTCCTCGCCCCCGGTGCCGCACACGCCGCGTCGTGGACGATCGCCGCGGTCTGACCCGAGCGTGGGTCGTCGCCCGCCGGCTCGACCGGACGCCGGACCTCGGCGCCCTGGCTGCCGCCGCGTCCGGTGACGTCGTCTGGCTCGACTCCGGGCTGCCCGACGGCGCACCGGACGCCGCCGGGACACGGGCCCGCTGGTCCGTCCTCGCCCTGACCGACGGGCCCTTCGCGACGCGGTTCCGGCACGAGGACCGGCGCGCCGTCCTCGAGGTACGGCCCGCCGCCGCGCGCTGGTTCGGGTCGTCCCGGACCGAGGACCGTGCGGCGTTCGCCCTGCTCGGCGACCTGCTCGACCGGACCCCCGTGCTCGACGCGCCGGTGCCCGGCTGCGGCTTCGCGCTCGGCTGGGTCGGGTTCCTGGGCTACGAGCTCGGTCGGGAGTCCGGCGGCCCGGACCGCACCGCCGACGGGCACGCCGACGCGGACCTGTGGTTCGTCGACCGCGCGGTGGTCGCACACGCCGACGGGCGTGCCTGGGCGCTCGCCCTGGTGACCGACGACGCGCCGGCGGCCAGCGCGGCGAACCGGGCGTGGCTCGAGGAGCCGCTCGCGGCCCCGACGCGGGACGTCGTGCCGGACGCGCCCACGGGCCTCCCGGCCGGCGCGACCGGACGTGTGTCGCGGGCCGCGTACGAGGCGGCGGTGGAGTCCTGTCGCGCGGAGATCCGCGCGGGGAACGCGTTCCAGGTCTGCCTCACCACCGCCTTCGCGGTGGGTGCGGTCGGCCGGGAGGCGCGGGTCGGCTCCGGCACGGACCCCCACCTCGACGAGTACCTGCGCCTGCGCCGTGCGGACCCCGTCCCGTTCGGCGCCTACCTGCGGCTCGGCCCGTTGCGGGTGGCGAGCCGGTCACCGGAGCGCTTCCTGCGCGTCGACGCGGACGGCACGGTCGTCGCCGAGCCGATCAAGGGGACCCGGCGGCGCGACCCGGACCCGGCACGCGACGCCGAGGTCCGCTCCGGGCTCGCCACGAGCGCGAAGGACCGCGCCGAGAACGTCATGATCGTCGACCTGCTGCGGAACGACCTGCTCCGCACCGCGGTGCCCGGCTCGGTGCACGTCGAGCGGTTGTGCGACGTCGAGACGTACGCCAGCGTGCACCAGCTCGTGTCGACGGTGTCGGCGGTGCTGCCGGCCGGGACCTCGCGGGCGGCGGTCGTGCACGCGGCGTTCCCGCCGGGCTCGATGACCGGTGCCCCGAAGTCCAGCGCGACGGCGATCGCGGACCGGCTCGAGGGGGCGCCGCGGGGCGTGTACTCGGGCGTGGTCGGGTACTTCTCGGCGGACGGGTCGGTCGACCTGTCGGTGGCCATCCGCACACTGGTGACGGTCCTCGACGGCACGGGCGCGGTCCGGTCGCGGACGTTCGGGGCCGGTGGCGCCGTGACGTGGTCGTCGTCGGCGGCGGACGAGGCGGACGAGGTCGAGACGAAGACACGGTCGGTCCTCGGGGCGCTGGGGACCACCGCACACTGGTGACCCGGGCGTGTCGAACACCTGTTCGACCGAGATGTCCACGGGATGTCGGACCCGGTTGACATCATCGAACACATGTTCGAATATGAGGGCATGCAGTCGGCGGCGGCACTCCTGTCGCCCGGGTCCGAGGGGACGTCCGGGCCGACTGCCCCTGCCCGGTCGGGAGCGGGACCGGCCTCCGCACGGCCGACCCGCCGCGTCGACCACCTGGGGGACGCCCGGGCCGCGCTCGACCGCATCACGGCGCTGCGCTCCCGGGTCTCCGAGATGGAGGCCACCCGCGTCGACGTGCAGGGGCTGCCCACCGCCACGGCGCTGCAGCCCCTGCTGCCCGGTGGTGCGATCCGCGTCGGCGGGTCCTACGCGGTGCAGGAGTCGGTGCTCCTCGCGATGACCATGCTGCAGGCCGCCTCGGCCGAGGGGGCCTGGTGCGCCGTCGTCGGCGTGCCGTCCTTCGGGGTCGAGGCAGCTGCGGCGATGGGGATCGACCTCGAACGGCTCGTGCTCGTGCCCGACCCGGGCGACCAGTGGCTCACCGTGACGGCCGCACTCGCCGACGTCGCGCAGATCGTCCTCACCCGGCCCCTCGGCCGCGTGGTGCCCGGCGACGTCTCCCGGCTCGCCGCCCGGCTCCGGCAACGCGGTGGGGCGCTCGTCGCGCTCGGGTCGTGGCCGGGCGCCGACGTCACGATGCGGGTGACGGAGTCGGTGTGGAGCGGGATCGGTGACGGCCACGGCCACCTGACGGAGCGCCGGGCCACCGTGACGGCCTCGGGTCGTGCGGGGGCGGGGCGGCCGGTCAGTGCCGACCTGCTCCTGCCGGCGGCGGACGGCACGGTGCGTCCCGCGGTGACGGCGGCTGCCGGCGCCACCGGCTCGACGCGCGTGCTGCGTCCCGTCGCGGTGGCGTCGTGAGCCCCCGGGGGCGTTCCCGGGCGACCGCGCCGCGCGTGACGGCGCGGTCCGGCGCGAGCGTGCCCGGGGCGGCGTCCGTACGGGCCGACGCCCTCGCCCGAGGCGGTGCGCTCCCGGAACCACCGCCCACGCGCACGGTCGTGCTCTGGTGCCCGGACTGGCCCGTGATCGCGGCGGCCCGTGCGGCGGGCTCCCCGCCCGACCACCCGTTCGCCCTGGTGGCGAAGGGGCTGGTGTTCGCCAGTTCGGCCAGTGCCCGGCAGCAGGGCGTGGTGCGCGGGCTCCGCGTGCGGGAGGCCCAGGCGCGCTGTCCGGAGCTCGTCCTGGAGCCCTACGACGACGCGCTCGACCACCGGGCGTTCGAACCGGTCATCCGGGCGATCGAGGAGGCCGTCCCCGGGGTCGAGGTCCTGCGACCCGGCACGGTGGCCCTGCGGTCGCGGGGGCCGGCGCGGTACTACGGCGGCGAACGTGCGGCGGCGGCGACCCTGGCGGGCATCGCCGCCGACCACGGCGCCCCGGGCGTCCGGGCCGGGGTGGCCGACACTCCGTTCGCGGCGGAGCAGGCGGCACGTGCCCGACCCGTCCGGCCGGGGGAGCGGGTACGGATCGTGCCGGTCGGCGGATCGGCGCCGTTCCTGGCGGAGCTGCCGCTCGGTGTGCTCGGTGACCCCGACCTGGCGATGGTGCTCGGGCGGTTGGGCATCGGGACCCTCGGCGACTTCGCCGCGCTCGGCGACGAGCAGGTGCGCGACCGGTTCGGGGTCGCCGGGGCGTTCCTGCACCGGCTCGCGGGCGGCCGTGACCCGCGCGAGGTCACCTCGCGTGCGATCCCACCGGAGCTCCGGGTCGAGGCGTCCTTCGAGCCGCCGCTCGACCGCGCCGACCAGATCGCCTTCGCCTTCCGGCGCTCGGCGGACGACTTCGCTGCCCGGCTGCGCTCGGCCGGCCTGGTCGCCACCACGATCCGTGTGGGCATCGTCGACGAGCGCGACCTGCTGCTCGAACGCACCTGGGTGCACCCGCGGTGGTTCGACGCCGCCGACGTGGTCGACCGGGTGCGGTGGCAGCTCGCCGGCGGGGTGGACCCCACCGGGCTCGAGGCGCCCGTCGTCCAGGTCGTGCTCGAACCGGTCGCGGTCGACGACGCGGCGAACCACGAGCGCGGGCTCTGGGGCACGGGGCCGGACGAACGCGTGCACCACGCCCTCGCCCGTGTGCAGGGACTCGTCGGGCACGAGGGGGTGGTGACCCCGCGGATCGGTGGCGGGCGCACCCTGGCCGAACGGGTCGTGCTCGTGCCGTGGGGCGACGCTCCCGCGGGCGGCGAGCGTGCACTGGCGACCGTCCGCGACCGACCGTGGCCCGGCCGTCTGCCCGGGCCGCCGCCGGGTACGGTGCTCGAGCGGCCCCGGCCGGTGGACGTGGTCGCCGCCGGGGGCGAGACGGTGGACGTCGACGACCGCGGCGCACTGACCGGCGCACCCGACCGGTTCCGTGCCGAGGGGGAGCGCGGTGGGCGGTTCGCGCCCGTGACCGCGTGGGCCGGACCCTGGCCGCTCGTCGTCCGGTGGTGGGAGTCCGGCGGCCGGCGCCTGCACCGGTTGCAGCTCGTGGACGGCGACGGCCGCGCCTGGTACCTGGTGCTCGCCGACCACCGCTGGTGGGCCGAGGCGGTCGCGACGTGAGGAGCCGCTGATGGGCTACAGCAACCCTCCGATCCCGTGGTCGGAGTTCGAGCGCGCCCTGTCCGACAAGCGACCGGACAGCACGCACGCCGGTGACGGCGGCGACAGCCCGGCGTGGTCGCGCAAGCGGTCGCGGTACGTCCCACCGCCGGCGGCGTCCGACGACGACGTCCCGGTCGTGCCGTACGCCGAGCTGCACGCGCACTCGACCTTCAGCTTCCTCGACGGTGCGAGCGGCCCCGAGCACCTGGTCGAGGAGGCCGCCCGCCTGCACCTGCACGGGCTGGCACTGACCGACCACGACGGCTTCTACGGCGCCGCCCGGATGGCCGAGGTGGCCGAGGCGTACCCGACCGTGACGACCGTGTACGGCACCGAGCTGTCCCTCGGGCTGACCGAGCCGCAGAACGGCGTACCCGACCCGGAGGGCACGCACCTGCTGCTGCTCGCCGACGGCCAGGACGGCTACCACCGGCTGGCGGCGGCGGTCACCCGCGCGCACCTCGCCGCCGGCGCCGAGAAGGGCCGGCCGCAGTACGACCTCGACGAGCTCGCCGCACAGGCGGACGGGCACTGGCGGGTCCTGACCGGCTGCCGGAAGGGCACCGTGCGCCAGGCGCTCGAGCGCGGCGGCGAGTCCGCGGCGGACGAGGCCCTGCGCGCCCTGCTCGACCGCTTCGGGACGGCCGGGGTCGTCGTCGAGCTCACCGACCACGGCGAGCCGCTCGACAGCGCACGGAACGACGTGCTCGCCGCCCTCGCGGCGCAGCACGGGCTGCCCGTCGTCGCGACGGGGAACGTGCACTACGCGACCCCGGACCGGTTCCCGGTGGCGACCGCGCTCGCGGCCGTGCGGGCACGGCGGAGCCTCGACGAGATCGACGGGTGGCTGCCGGCGGCCCCGACCGCCCACCTGCGGTCCGGCGCCGAGATGGCCCGGCGGTTCGCGCGCTGGCCGGGCGCGGTGGAGACGAGCGTCGAGCTGGCCGACGAACTCGGTTTCCGGCTCCGGACCGCCAAGCCCGGCCTGCCCGACGTCGCGGTCCCCGAGGGGCACACCACCATGTCGTGGCTCCGCGAGCTCACCTGGCGCGGCGCCCGACGGTTCTACCCGGGCAGCGCCGACGGCGTCGACCCGCAGAAGCGCGAGCGCATCGAACGGGAGCTCTCCGTCATCGCCGACAAGGACTTCCCGGGGTACTTCCTCATCGTGCACGACATGGTGCAGTACGCCCGCGACCGCGGCATCCTCTGCCAGGGGCGTGGGTCGGCGGCGAACTCGGCGGTCTGCTACCTGCTCGAGATCACCGCGGTCGACTCGATCCGGTACGGGCTGCCGTTCGAGCGGTTCCTGTCGGCGATGCGCGACGAGGAGCCCGACATCGACGTCGACTTCGACTCGGACCGACGCGAGGAGGTCATCCAGTACGTCTACGAGAAGTACGGCCGGTTCAACGCCGCCCAGGTCGCGAACGTCATCACCTACCGCCCGAAGGGCGCCGTACGCGACATGGCGAAGGCGCTCGGGCACAGCCCGGGGCAGCAGGACGCCTGGTCGAAGCAGGTCGAGCGCTGGGGATCGGTCACCGAGAGCCAGGACCACGACATCCCGGACACCGTCGTCGACATGGCGCAGCAGGTGCTCGGGTTCCCGCGGCACCTCGGCATCCACTCCGGCGGCATGGTGCTCACCGACCGCCCGGTGGGCGAGGTCGTGCCGATCGAGCACGCCCGGATGGACGGCCGGACCGTGCTGCAGTGGGACAAGGACGACTGCGCGTACATGGGGCTCGTGAAGTTCGACATGCTCGGGCTCGGGATGCTCGCGGCCCTGCAGTACTCGTTCGACCTGGCCGACGAGCACTGCGGGGAACGCTGGGACATGCACTCCATCCCGAAGGAGGAGCAGGGCGTCTACGACCAGCTGTGCCGGGCGGACACGATCGGGGTGTTCCAGGTGGAGTCCCGCGCGCAGATGGGGACGCTGCCGCGCCTGCTGCCCCGACGGTTCTACGACCTGGTGATCGAGGTCGCCCTGGTGCGGCCCGGTCCGATCCAGGGCGGGGCCGTGCACCCGTACATCCGACGGCGCACCGGCGAGGAACCCATCACCTACATCCACCCGTCGCTGGAGCCCGTGCTCGAGCGGACGCTCGGGGTCCCGCTGTTCCAGGAGCAGCTCATGCAGATGGCGATCGCCGTCGGCGGGTGCTCCGGGGACGACGCCGACCTGCTCCGCCGTGCCATGGGGTCGAAGCGGGGGCTGGAGAAGATCGAGCGGCTGCGCGAGAAGCTCTACGCGGGGATGGCGGGCAACGACATCCACGGCGCCGACGCGGACGCGATCTACGCGAAGATCCAGGCGTTCGCGAACTTCGGCTTCGCGGAGAGCCACTCGATCAGCTTCGCGCTCATCGTCTACGCGAGCGCCTGGATGCGCCTGCACTACCCGGGGGCGTTCCTGGCGGCGCTGCTCCGGGCGCAGCCGATGGGCTTCTACTCGCCGCAGACCCTGGTGGCCGACGCTCGCCGGCACGGGGTCCGGGTGCTCCGGCCGGACATCCTGCGCTCGGGCGTCGACGCGTCGCTGGAACCGCTGGAACCGCTGGAACCGCTGGACGAGCACGACGGTGCCGGTACCGGTGCCGACCAGTGCCTGGCCGAGGAGCAGCCCCCGGTGCTGCCCTTCGACGCCGCGCTGCCCGAGGACACCGCCGCGCACCGGCGTGACGGTGCCTTCGCGGTCCGACTCGGGCTCGCCGAGGTCGCGTCGCTCGGCCGCAGGAGCGCCGAGGCCGTCGTCGCCGAGCGCGAGGCCAACGGGCCCTTCACCGACATGTCGGACCTCGCGCGACGGGTCCGGCTGACGACCGCGCAGCTCGAGGCCCTGGCGGCGGCGGACGCCTTCGCCGGGCTCGGCATCGACCGACGGAGCGGCATGTGGTCGGCCGCCCAGGCCGCAGCGGAGCGTCCCGACCAGCTGCCGGACACGCAGGTGACGGTGCAGCCGCCGCTGTTCGGGCAGATGACGAGCGGGGACGTCCTCATCGCCGACATGTGGTCGACGGGGATGTCGACCGACGACCACCCCGTGGGGCACCTCCGACCGCGGCTGGCTGCGCGCGGGGTGCTGCGCGTGGTCGACACCGCGACGGCCGAGACCGGACGTCGTGTCGAGGTCGGTGGGATCGTCACCCACCGGCAGCGTCCGGCGACGGCGTCGGGGATCACGTTCCTCAACGTCGAGGACGAGACCGGGCTGGTGAACGTCATCTGCAGCGTCGGGGTGTGGGGCCGCTACCGGCGGGTGGCGCGGGAGTCGCCGGCCGTGGTGGTGCGGGGGATCCTCGAACGGTCACCCGACGGCGTGGTGAACCTGGTGGCCGACCGGATCGAGCACCTGCCGCTGGCGGTGCGGACGCGGTCGCGTGACTTCCAGTGACCGCAGCGGTCGGCGCGCGCGCCGACCGGCAGGGGACCGTCAGGCGGTGGTCTCCGCGCGCACCGCGGGGACCCGCACGGTGACCTCGAGGCCACCCGAGCGCACGTTGCGGAGCGAGGCCGTGCCTCCCGACCGTTCCGCGATCGCCCGGACGATCGCGAGCCCGAGGCCGGAGCCGCCCGGCAGTGGCACCCCGCCCGTGGCAGGGTCCGGGTCACGTCGCGAGGTGCGGGCCTCGTCGGGTCGGGTGAACCGGTCGAACGCGACCGGCAGGAACGACTCCGGCACCCCGGGGCCGTCGTCGGTGACCTGCAGGACACCCTCGGTGCCCTCGACGTGCCACGACACGAAGACGCCGCCGCCGCGGGGGAGCGCCGCGACCGCGTTGCTCGCCGTGTTCGTCACCAGCTGCGCCATCCCGCCGGTGTCCAACCGGAAGCGCGGTTCGCCGTCGTCGTGCCCGTCGCTGCCCGCGGCTCCGGGAGCGGGCGGTTCGAGGTCGAAGTCGACCGTGACGTCCTTCGCCGACGCGATGAGCCGGACGCGGTCGACCGCGGCCATGACCTCGTCGCCGAGGTCGTTCCAGGAGGTCGACGGCTGCGGTGCGCCGTCCTGTTCACGACGCTCCGAGTCCTCGATCCGCGAGAGCGTGAGCAGGTCGTTCGCGAGCCGGGAGAGCCGGGCGACGCTCCGCTTGGCGCGGTCGATGTGCGCGGCGAGGGCGGCGGCGTCGTCGCCGTCGAGCGACGCCAGGTCGAGCTGCGTGGTGAGGATCGCCAGCGGGGTGCGGAGCTCGTGGCTGGCGTCCGACACCATCTGGCGTTCCCGCTCGGTGCTCTGGCGGGTGCGCGCGAGGAAGGCGTTCAGCGTCGTGGCGAGCGAGGCGAGCTCGTCCTGCGCGGGCCCGACGGGCAGCTCGGCGCGTTCCGGGGCGACCGAGAGCCGCTCGGCCTCGCGCCGCATGCGGTTCACGGGGCGGAGCGCGGCGGTGGCGAGGGCCCACGAGGCGACCCCGAAGGCGATGAGGATCGCGAGCCCGGTGAGCGACAGGGTGGTCGTGAGGTCGTCGACGACGATCGCCTCGGCCTGCGAGTTGCGGGCGGCGACCACGGTCCAGCGGCCGGCCTGGTTCACCGGGTGCTCGATGACCACGCGGTACTCCGAGCCGGACACGCTGATGACCGACGTACCGGCCCTGGTCGTCGTCAGGCTGCCCAGGGCCCGTTCGACCCGTGGTGGCATCGTGGACAGGCGGATCTGCCCGGACGGCGCGACGACGGCCACGAGCTGGGCGTTGCCCGGCGCGGACAGGTCGGGGTCGCTGTCGACCTCGAGCGTGGCGACGTACGGGTCGACGTCGGCGTCGAGCAGGGTGCGGGTGGCGCTGGCCACGACGCTGACGACCTGGAAGCGCATGACGAGCACGAGCAGCACGATCACCACCGCCGCGATCGTGGTCGAGCCGATCGTGATCCGTGCACGCAGCGACAGCCCCCGCAGCGGCGCGGGGAGGCCGTGCCGTCGTCGCGGCGGCCCGGCTGGCGGTGCCGTGTCGGTCACGCCCCGAGCAGGTCGAGCCGGTAGCCGCGACCGCGGACGGTCGAGATGGCGACGGTCGCCTCGTGCGAGGTCAGCTTCTTCCGCAGGTACGAGATGTACTGCTCGACGACGTTCGGGTCGACGTGCTGCGAGCCGTCCCAGACCTCCTCGAGGATCTTCGGGCGGTCGACCACGGTGCCGACCGAACGGGCCAGCAGCCGGAGGAGCGCGAACTCGGTCGGGCTGACCGCCACGCGCTGCCCCTTGATGGAGATGCGTCGGGCCTCGGAGTCGATGGCGACGTCGCCGACCTCGATCGTCCGCTGGCCCGCCGCCGACTCGCGACGGCCGAGGGCGCGGAGCCGGGCGGTGAGCTCGGCGAAGGCGAACGGCTTCGTGAGGTAGTCGTCGGCACCGGCGTCGAGCCCGAACACCCGGTCGTCGACGGCGTCGCGTGCCGTCACGAGGAGGATCCGGACCGGGTCCTCGCGTTCGCGGATGCGCCGGGCGAGCTCGAAGCCGGACATGCCCGGCATCATGACGTCGACGACCGCGAGGTCGAAGGCCTGCTCGCCGAGGGCGATGAGCGCCTCGACGCCGTTCTCGACCGCGGTGACGCGGTACCCCTCTGCAGCGAGCCCGCGTTCCATGAGGGCGCGCATCTCGTCGTCGTCCTCGACCACCAACAGTCGCATGATCGACCTCCTCGGACCCCATCGTGGCAGGGAACCGTGCCGCTGGGGCGGTTCGGGCTCCGAAGTCGCTGAATCTCGTCACAGCGACGCGTCGGGACGCCCGCCGCGGTGGACCCGACGGAGCGGTCCGTCACCCGGCCGGGGGCAGGACGCTCCGTCCCGTCAAGTGGGGGGATGATACCGAACGGTATGCGTTGGTAGGCTCCGCTGCGGACACGGCGTACCCGACGCGGTGTCGGTAGGGGGCACCATGCACGATCGATCAGTGGACGCCGGAACGCCGGCGCGGACCGCGACGGACAGCGACGCGACGGTCGTCCGCGACACGGAGCGGACCCCGGGGACGGACCGCTCGGCCCACCCCGCCGTCGCACGACTCCGCTCCGAGCTCGACGCGGCCCGCCGGGGGATCGCCGTCCTCGGCGACCTCGACGCGTCCCGACGTGAGCGCGTCGTCGCCGAGCTGCTCTCCGCGGTGCCGGACCTCGCCAGCCGCGCCGCCCACGAAGCCGGCGCGGACCACGTCCTCGCGACGATCCGCAGCGTCGCCGGCGCCGTGGCGGACCGTGCCGACGAGGTGGGCGGTGCCACCGCCGGGCTGTGGGACCGTGTCGTGCGCACGGCGGTCGAGGCAGCCGGGGCCGTCGGGCGCCCGGCCGCGGCCACCACCGCCTGAGCCGGGAGGCCGGAGCGGCCCGAGAGGCCCGTCCGGTACCGTCCGGTCGCCTCAGTCGTCCTCGCCGAGCAGCTCCTCGCGCACGCGGCGGATGTCCTCGAGCAACGCCCCGATGAGCACCCAGTGCCGCGAGTTCGGGCGCACGACCTCGAGCGGCGCCGTGAGCGCGGGCTCCGCGGCGTCGGGCTCGTCCCGTTCCGCGCCGACGAAGCCGTCCCGCTCCGCGTGGTGCAACCGGGTCGCCTCGACCCGCGCGCTCAGCGCCCGGACGTCCGCGCCGATCCGGGCGACCTCGGTGGCGATGCTGCCCACCACGGGGTCCGCGCGCAGGTCGGGAGCGGCGTTGTCGCGGACGGCTCGGGTCATGCCGGTGACCCGCGTCACGAGGACCCGCAGGTGCTCGGTCACCGCGACGTCCCGTTCGAGGATCGTCCGGTGCCGCCCGCCCCGCGGGTTCATCGTGAGCGACTCGCCCGCTGCGGTCAGCGATGCCTCGGCACGCGCGTGCTGCTGCCGGAGCGCCCGCGCCTGCAGGAGCGCCTGGTGCCAGCGGTCGGCGTCCCACCCCTCGGTGAGCCCGATGGCGATGCGCTCGAACGCCGCCGCGGTGTCACGGGCGAGCCGGGCCACCGCCAGGTGCGCCGGTTCGAGCAGGACGGGCGGCACGATGACGGCGTTCACCCCGAGGGCGACGACCGCGCCGATCACGGTCTCGAGGATCCGGTCCGCCGAGTAGTTCGGCGTCACCACCCCCGCGGTCAGCACGAGCATGCCGCTGATGCACACCTGCGTCGCCGACGTCGGGGTGAGCCGGATCGCCCAGCCGAGCAGGATCGCGAGCACGATCACGACGAGCACGACCCACACCGCGTCACCGAAGACCAGGTGGAAGCCGGTCGCCAGCACGACGCCGAGGACGACGCCGGCGCTGCGCTCCAGCCCCTTCACGAACGACTGGTTGATGCTCGGCTGCACGACGAGCAGCGCGGCGATCGCGGCGAAGGTCGGGAACGGCCCGTCGATCACCAGCCGGCACAGCAGCACCGCCGCGACGACCGCGACGGCCGTCTTCACGACCTGCAGGAAGGGCGTGCGGCTGGAACTGCGGAGGCGTGCGACCGGGTTCACGACGACCACGCTAGCCACGAGCCGCGCGCCGAGCCGTGCACGATGGCGACGAATCCGCGTCCGCACGGTTGACTGTGCCCGTGTGGCCCAACCATGAGCGCGTCATCCCGCAGGCCTTCGCCGGGTCCGGGACCTCCGTGGTCGCCGCACGCGCACACTCCGTCGAACCGTCGGGCAACGGGTACCTCTACGGCTACGAGGTCGACACGGTCGACCGCGCCGGCCAGCGTGCCACCGTCCTGACGTACGTCGACACCGGTGGCGCCCACGACCAGAACAGCGCCATCGTCGCGGACCCGACCACCGGCGAGCCCGTCTCGGTCTGGGCCTACCCGAACGACCCCGGTCTCCCGGTGCTGCCCCAGGTCACCTACCGCGACGCCGTCGCCGAGCTCCTGACCGGCCTCGGCATGCCCGTGACCGACCCGCTGCTGTCCGTCGCCGCCTACCGACCCGGCAAGCGGGCCGTCGTGCGGGTCGACGCCCCGGAGCGCACGGTCTTCCTGAAGATCGTCCGCCCGCACCGGGTGGCGCCGATCGTCGAGTCCCACGAGCAGTTCGTCGCGGCCGGCCTGCCGGTCCCGCGGGTGCTGTCGAGCCGTGGGGACGGCCTGCTCGTGCTCGAGCGGATCCGTGGCGTCCCCGCGGGCAGCCGCATCACCGAGATCGCCGACGACCCGCGCTTCGTCGCCTCGCTCGCCGCGCTCACCGGCCGGATCGCGACGGTGCCGATGACGCAGCGGGCGCGTGCGGACGCGATGGACCACGCCGACTGGCACCGACGCACCCTGGTCGCCGCGCTGCCGCAGGACGCCGCAGCGGTGGACGCGCTGTACGACGCGATCGGGCGCCGCTCGATCGGCTGGGGGACCGCGACGAAGCAGGTCGTGCACGGTGACCTGCACCTCGAGCAGGTCTTCGTCGACGAGGACGAGCCCTGGCGCATCTCCGGCCTGCTCGACATCGACACCGCGGGCTGGGGCTTCCCGGTGCGCGACATCGGGGCCGTCGTGGCGCACCTCGTCGTCACGGGACTGTGGCACCGGTCACGCGGGGACGCCGAGCGCGGCGCCGCTGCCGAGCGGCTCGCCGACGCGGTCGCGCGCGACTGGGTCGCGCGGAACCCGACGGAGTCGGAGCGGATCGGCCCCGCGATCGGCGCGCAGCTGCTCGCGCACGCGGGCGGGCAGGCGACGACCGGGTCGGCGAACGGGATCCGGACCGCTCAGCAGCTCCTGGCGGCGACACGGGCGGCGCTCGCCGAGGCGTCCCCGGTCGTGCCGTCGGACGGCACGCTCCGTCCGCGGTCCGCACCCCAGGTCTGACCGGTCGCCGTGTCGGCCGGGAGGCGTGTGCCGGCGCCGACCCGCGCCTCCCGTCCGTCGTCCGGTCCCGTCCACCCCGTCGGTCGCCGTCCACGGCGGCCGCCGGTCGGGCGGTCGGGGACGCGCGCGACGCGCGCGGATCCCACGGACTCGCCTCCGTCGGTGGTCGGGGAGTAAACTGTGCCCCGCACGCACCGTGTCGTCGCGTGCCGCGTCGATTCCGGACGCGGCAGTCGGTCACTTGACCGACGAGGGGACCGGATCCGTGGGCGTCCGACGGGCACCACGTGCGTGCGACGGCGCCGGATCCCGGCGCGGGCCGTCGTGCCGGACCCTCGGGGTGTCGGCGCGGGGCGGTCCGCGGGACTCCACCGTCCTGTGACGGGACCGGCGAACGAGCGGGCCACGGTGGCCCGCGGGCCGGAGCCGTGCCAGGCGCCGGTCGATGACTTCCCGCCGACACGGCGGATCGCCCGGACACGGGCGGAACAAGGAGGAGCGTTGGCTCGATCAGGCACCCGGCGAGCAGCCGGCGGGACGCGGACCGCGTCACGTCGCACGCGGCCGCTGGACAACGACGGCGTCATCCCCGTCCTCGCCCGCGCGGTGCGCGAGGTCGAGGCAGCGGCGCAGCGCGGACCCCTCAAGGCGTCGAACCGGTCGAAGTTCCAGGCCGTGGCGCTGCTCATGCGCGAGGAGCGAGCACGGGTCAAGGCCGACCCGGAGCTCACCGACGCACAGCGCGCCGAGCAGCTCAAGCGGTTGGACGGGGTCGCGACGATCCTGGCGAAGACCGCCGCGCGCGACACCAGCGTCATCCAGCTGCTGACCGAGGAGGCCTCGGTCAGCGAGGCCACCCGCACGGTGAAGCGCGACATGATGATCGCGGGCGGCATGGAGCTGCAGCCGGAGGACCTCGTGATCGCGGCCGAGCCGTCGACGACGGTCGAGAGCCCGGTCCGGTCGGTCCTCCCGCAGGCGGTCGTCCAGCGGCAGCTCGCGAACCCGTTCCTGCCGCCGGACTTCGCCCTCGCCGACCAGCCCGTCGCGCACCCGCGGCGCCTGGCGAACTGGGAGCTCTTCGGCCCGCTCTTCAAGTCCTTCGAGTACGGCGCGGGTGGGGGAGCGGCCTCGATGGCACTGCCCGAGCCGACGACGCAGCACACGAAGTCCGGCACCACGCTCATGAAGCACCAGGCCGAGCTGGTCGCCGCGGCGGCCCAGGGACACCGCTCGTTCCTGCTCGCCGACGAGCCCGGCCTCGGCAAGACGGCGCAGTCCCTGCTCGCCGCCGACGCCGCGAACGCCTTCCCGCTGCTCGTGGTCGTGCCGAACGTGGTCAAGACGAACTGGGCGCGCGAGGCCGCACGCTGGGTGCCCAACCGGACCGCGACCGTCATCCACGGCGACGGTGACGACCTCGACGGCTTCGCCGACATCGTCATCGTGAACTACGAGATCCTCGACCGGCACGCCGCGTGGCTCGGGGCCTTCGGGTTCAAGGGCATGGTCGTCGACGAGGCGCACTTCATCAAGAACAAGGAGTCGCAGCGCTCGAGGTTCGTGCTGCAGCTCGCCGAGAAGATCCGTGCACGAGTGTCGTCCCCGCTGCTCATGGCGCTGACGGGGACGCCGCTCATCAACTCCGTCGAGGACTTCCGCACCATCTGGGAGTTCCTCGGCTGGATCGACGACAAGAAGCCCCGCGCGACGCTCATGAACGAGCTCGAGGAGATCGGCCTGACGCCGGCCGACCCCGGGTTCTTCGTCGAGGCGCGCAAGGCCGTCATCGACCAGGGCATCGTCCGCCGCCGCAAGGTCGACGTCGCGGCGGACATCCCCGCGCGACGCATCGCCGACATCCCCGTCGAGCTCGACGGCGAGGAGGGCCGGTCGATCCGCGACGCCGAGCGTGAGCTCACCGCGAAGCTCGTCCGCCGCTACCACCAGGCGCTCGACGCCCGCACCGGGCAGGACCCGGTCGTCGGCATCGACCACAAGCTCGTCCGCCAGGTCGCGCGGTGGGAGCTCGAGGACCAGGACGCGTCGTCGACCGGCGAGAACGTGTTCTCCATGGTCCGGCGCATCGGTCGCGCCAAGGCGCAGCTCGCGGCCGACTACGCCGCGCAGCTCGCCTCGAACGTCGGCAAGGTCGTGTTCTTCGCGAAGCACCTCGACGTGATGGACCAGGCCGAGGAGGTCTTCGCTCGTCGGCACCTGAAGACCGCCACGATCCGCGGCGACCAGACGCCGGCGCAGCGAACGGCCGAGATCGACTCGTTCGTGAACGACCCCGACGTCGCCGTGATCGTCTGCTCGCTCACCGCGGCCGGCGTCGGGCTGAACCTGCAGGTCGCGTCGAACGTCGTGCTCGCTGAGCTGTCGTGGACGAGCGCCGAGCAGACCCAGGCGATCGACCGCGTGCACCGCATCGGGCAGGAGGAGCCCGTCACCGCGTGGCGCATCATCGCCGCGCAGACGATCGACACCAAGATCGCCGAGCTCATCGACTCGAAGGCGTCCCTGGCCGCCCGCGCGCTCGACGGGTCCGACGAGGAGGTCGTCGACTCGGGCGACATCCAGCTCGACGCCATGGTGGCGCTGCTCGAGGACGCGCTCGCGCGCTGACGCGTCGGCGCTCCGTCCTCCACCGGACCCGTCGCACCCCCGCACGAACAACGCGCCCCGTCTCAGCGGGGCGCGTCGTTCGTCGCGGGGTGCGGTGCGGTGCGGTGTCGCGCGTCAGACGCGCGACTGCACCTCGGCCAGCGAGGGGTTCGTCGCCGTGCTGCCGTCCGGGAACACCAGCGTCGGCACGGTCTGGTTGCCGCCGTTCACCTCGGCGACGAGCTCGGCCGTCCCCGGGGTCTGCTCGATGTCGACCTCGCGGAAGGGCACACCGGCCTTCGTCATCTGGTTCTTCAGCCGGGCACAGTAGCCGCACCAGGTCGTCGTGAACATCGTGACGCCGCCGGCCTCGGGCACGAACGCGTCGCGGGTGATCGTCTCGCTCATGCCCTCAGGCTAACCCCGCCGGTTCGGGGAACACCGACCGCCCTGGTAGACAGGAGCGCGTGACGGACACCCACCTCGAGATCGAGCGCACCTACGACCTGCCCGAGGGCGACGACCTCCCCGACCTGATCGGTGTCGGCAGCATCGCCCGCACCGAGCACGAGGAGCCGTTCGTCCTCGACGCCACCTACTGGGACACCGAGCGGTACGACCTGGTCGCCGCACGGGTCACCGTCCGACGCCGGACGGGCGGACCGGACGCCGGGTGGCACATCAAGCGCTCCGCGTCGGACACGGTCCGGCACGAGCAGCACTTCCCGCTCACCGAGGACGCCGACACCGTGCCGGACACGGTCCTCGCCGCGCTCTTCACCGAGCGCCGCGGCCGCGCGCTGCGCCCCGTCGTGCAGATCACGACGACCCGGACGGTCACCCGGCTGCTCGACGAGGACGACGACCAGGTCGCCGAGCTCGCCGACGACCGCGTGGTCGCCCGGCGCCTCGACGACGACGCACCGGCCACGCCCCGCTCCTGGCGCGAGGTCGAGGTCGAGGCCGCCGGCGACGTCGACGAGCAGGTCGCACACGAGCTGTTCGCGTCCCTCGACGGACGCTTCGCCGCCGTCGGAGCGGCGCCGGCGGCCGTCGCGTCGAAGCTGGCACGCGGGCTCGAGGGCGCCCCGGCCGCGCGCCTCCGGACCGCGGAGAAGCCGGAGAAGGGCACCGCGGCACGCGCCCTGACGAAGCGCCTGAAGAAGCTGCGGACGGCGCTCCTCGGCCAGGAGGCCCTGCTCCGCTCCGGCGGACCGGCCGACCTCGGCGAGACGGCCCGGACCGCGCTCGACATCGCCGCCGTCCTGTCGTCCTACCGCCCGGCGTTCCCCGCCACGGCCGCGGTGGACCGTGCCGCCGACGCTGCGGACGCACTCGCGGCCGTCACCGCGCGTGCGGCGCTCGCGGACTACCTGGTGGAGCGCCTGCCGTCCGCGTCGTCCCCGGCGCAGGACCTGCTCGTCGACGCGACGACCCGCGAGCGGGTCCTCGCCGCCACCCGCGAGCGCCGCGCCGTCGCGGTCGGCGAGGTCACGGCGTTCCTCCACAGCGAGCCGTACCTCGAACTGCTCGACGCCCTCGACGACGCGGTCGAGCGGCCCGCACCCACCACCTGGGCGCTCCGGTCGCCGAAGCGGGTGGCGCAGGACGTGTCGGCGATCGAGAAGCCGCGCGTCCGCGAGCTCGTGCGGCACGCGGTCGCGGACGACGACGACACCGTCGGGCTCGTCGACCGCGAGGCCTCGGAACGCGCGGCCACCGAGGAGGCCTGGCGTGCGGCGACCCGGGCCCGCGCCGCGATGGACGTGCTCGGTGACGACGCGTTCCCGCACGCGCTGTGGACGCGCACGGGGGACGCCGCCGACGTGCTCACCGAGCGGGTGCGGTCGCTGCACGCGCTCGACGTGCTGCGGGTGCACTCGGGCATCGCCGAGCGCGGTGGCGAGGGGACGTTCGGGTACGGCGTCCTGGCGGGCGACCGGGTGCGGCTCGCCGAGGAGTCCTACGACCAGGCGGTGCAGGCACTCAACCGCGTCTGAGCGGGCGCCGACGCGACCACTCGACCGGACCGACAGGACCCCGCCGGAGTTCGACGGGGTCCTGTCGGTTGCGCGGAGTCCTCCGCGGGACCGCGGCTCAGCCGGCGGCGATCGGCCGTGCGGAGGCCGCTGCCGCGTTCACGTCGGCGAGGCCGAGGACGTCGAGGAGCCAGGCCAGCTCGAACGCCCGCTCCTTCCACGAGTCGTAGCGGCCGCTCACGCCGCCGTGCCCCGCGGCCATCTCGGTCTTCAGGAGCACCGGGGCGCCGACCTCGCGCAGCTTCGCGGTCCACTTCGCCGGCTCGACGTAGAGCACGCGGGTGTCGTTGATCGACGTCACGGCGAGGATCTGCGGGTACTGCACGTCGTCGCGGACGTTCTCGTACGGCGAGTACTCGCTCATGTACCGGTAGACCTCGGGGTCGTGCAGCGGGTCGCCCCACTCGTCCCACTCGATGACGGTGAGCGGCAGGTCCGGGTCGAGGATGCTCGTCAGCGCGTCGACGAACGGCACAGCGGCGAGGATGCCCGCGAAGCGCTCGGGCGCCAGGTTCGCGACGGCACCCATCAGGAGCCCGCCCGCGCTGCCGCCCTCGGCGACGAGGCGGTCGGCGCTCGTCCGTCCGGAGTCGACGAGGTGCGCGGCGACGGCGACGAAGTCGGTGAACGTGTTCTTCTTCGTCAGGGTCTTGCCGTCCTCGTACCAGCGCCGGCCCATCTCGCCGCCGCCCCGGACGTGCGCGACCGCGAAGACGACGCCACGGTCGAGCATCGACAGGCGCATCACGCTGAAGCCCGGGTCGATCGAGTGCTCGTACGAGCCGTACCCGTACAGGTGCAGCGGTGCCGGAGCGTCGGCGTCCACCGCGTCCCGGCGCCAGACCAGCGAGATCGGCACCTGCGTGCCGTCCGGCGCGGTCGCCCAGTCGCGCTCCTGCACGTAGTCGTCGGGGTCGTAGCCACCGAGCACGGGCTGCCGCTTCAGCACGGTGACCGCCCCGGTGGCCAGGTCGAGGTCGCTCACCTCGGAGGGGGTGACGAACGACGTGTACCCGATGCGCAGGGTCGGCTGGTCCCACTCGGGGTTGCCGCCGAGTCCGGCCGAGAACAGGGCCTCGTCGAAGGGGACCTCGTGTGCGTCGCCGTAGCCGTCGCCCTCGATCGGGATGACCGCGACGCGGGGGAGGGCCTCGGACCGGTACTCGAGCGCGAGGTGCCCGGCGAAGGCGTCGACCGACTCGATGCGGCGCTCGGGGTGGTGCGCGACGACCACGCGGCGGTCGTGCTCGTCGGTCGGGTCGTCGGCGGGGACGTCGACGAGCTCGAAGTTCTCGGCGCCGTCGTTGTGCAGGACGAGGAACCGGTCGCTGCCGCCGACGATGGCGTGCTCGATCTCGTACTCGACGCCCTCGCGCCGCGGCCAGACGACCCGGAACTCGCCGGTCGGGTCGGCCGCGTCGAGCACCAGGGCCTCGGACGTGATCTTCGACCCGAGCTCGATCACGATGTACTGCGACGAGCGCGTGACGCCGACGCCGACCCAGTACCGGTCGTCCGGCTCCTCGAAGACGACCACGTCGTCGGAGGCAGTGCTGCCGACGGCGTGCCGCCAGATGCGGTCCGGACGCCACGAGTCGTCGACCGTCGGGTAGAACACGAAGCGCCCGGACGGGTCGAAGGTCGCCCCGCCGCCGGTGTTCGGGATCTCGTCGCCGAGGTCGGTGCCGGTCTCGAGGTCGCGTACGTGCAACGTGTACCGCTCGTCGCCCGCGACGTCGACGCCGTAGAGGAGCCGGGTGCCGTCGTCGCTGATGTCGTAGCTGCCGAGCGAGAAGAAGTCGTGGCCGTCGGCCAGGGCGTTGCCGTCGAGGACGACCTGTTCGCCGGGGAGCGACGCGGCGCCCTCGTCGACCGCGGGCGGCGTCCAGTCGTCGGCACCGGTGATCGGGGCGCGGCAGTGCACGCCGTACTGGCTGCCCTCGGAGGTCCGCGTGAAGTACCACCAGTCGCCCATCCGGACGGGCACCGACAGGTCGGTCTCCTGCACCCGGTTCTTCACCTCGGCGAAGATGCGGTCCCGGAGGGCGGAGAGGTGCTCGGTCCGACCGTCCGTCCACGCGTTCTCGGCCTCGAGGTACGCCAGGGTGTCCGGCGACTCCTTGTCGCGGAGCCACTCGTAGTCGTCGACGAAGTCGACGCCGTGGTGGGTCCGCGTGACGGGCCGCTTGGCGGCGCTCGGCGGGGCGGCCTGGACGTGCTCGGTGCTCACCCCGCCACCCTACGTGCCCGGGCCTCGACGCCGTCCCGCACGCGCTCGGTGAACGCGTCGAGTCCGGCGACCACCGCGGGGGCGACCCAGGCACGCCGGCGCCGCCGCGCCGTCACCGGGCGGAGCACCCCGGCACGGCAGAGGTCGGCGACGGTGCTGTCGAGCAGCGTCCCGTCCGCGTCGGCCCGGCCGGTGGCGTGCCGGTCCGCCGCCGTCCGTCGGAGCAGGTCGTGGGCATGGTCCTCCGTGAGCACGGCGTCCTGCTCGAGCGCCCGCCCGAGCACCGCGTGCGGGCCGGAGGCACACGTCGTGGCGGCGCGGTCGCGGGCGACCTCGTCGAGCAGGAGGCCCGTGACGACGCCTTCCTCGGACCCGACGCCGATCGCCGTCGCCAGGTCCCGCACCCACCCGTCGACGATCCCGCTCCGGTACCGGGCGAGGTGCCCGAAGTACCGCGCGCGCTCCGCGACGAGGACCGTCGCGACCGGCGCGCTCACCGTCCGGGTGCAGCCCCGTCGTCGCAGCACCGCTGCCACGAGCGCCCGCCCGGTCCGCCCGTTGCCGTCGGTGAACGGGTGGATCGACTCGAACTGCGCGTGGGCGATCGCCGCCTGGGCCACCGGGTGCAGGTCGTCGCGGTCGAGGAACGCGAACAGGTCGGCCATCAGCGCCGGGACGAGCTCCGGTGGTGGCGGCACGTGGTCGGCGTCCCGCGGGGTGCGGCCACCACCGATCCAGTTCTGCACCGTGCGGTGGCGACCCGCGTGCGGGCCGTCCACCGGGTCGTGGCGCAGCAGCCGCCGGTGCGCGTCGAGGAGAGCACGCTCGTCGAGGCGGCCGGCGCCCGCCGCCGTGACGAGGCCCTCGAGCGCGTCACCTGCGTCCACCATCGCCGAGGCGCTCGCGTTCGCGCGCGACCCGACCATGCCCCGTGCGACGTCGTCCACCGTCGCGACCTCGTGCTCGATGCGGGACGTCGCGACCGCCTCGGTCCGGGCGAGCAGACGCTGCAGTGGTCGGGCGCCGTCGGCGTCGTCGAGGGCGTGCAGGGCCGTCAGGGCGCGGTCGAGCAGGTCGGCCGTGGCGTCGTCGGGCTCCCAGCGGGCCGTGGCGATCGGTGGCGGCACGGACGCCCGCACCGTCGTCGTCAGCCGGTCCGCCCGGTCACCGCGCACGCTGCTGCGCCACGGGCGGACGACCGTGCGGTGCGACGGCCACGGCGGGACGGGTGGTGCTGGACGGGACACGGTGCCTCCTGGAGTGCTCGACGTGCGGGCGACGCTACGGCGGCGTCGTCGACGACCGTGAGGAGTCTGCATGTCGCATGCACGCGACCCGACGGCCACCCGACGTAGCGTGGTGGGATGCGCAACTCCTTCGTCGTCACCGGGGCCCACGTCGTCCCCGTCACCGCTCCCGCCTTCGTCGGTGGTGCCGTCGTCGTCGAGGACGGCCGGATCACCGCGGTCGGCCCGGACGTCACCCCGCCGCCGGGCCTGCCCGTCGTGGAGGCCGGGGGCGCCTGGCTCGTCCCCGGCTTCGTCGAGGCACACGGCCACGTCGGCATCCACGAGGAGGCGAACGGCTGGGCGGGCAACGACACGAACGAGATGACCGACCCGAACACCGCTGCGGTGCGGGCCATCGACGCGGTCGACATCGACGACGAGGGCTTCCGAGACGCCCTGTCCGGCGGGATCACGAGCATCGTCGTGAAGCCGGGGTCCGGGAACCCGATCGGCGGTCAGACCGTCGCCATCAAGACCTGGGGCGGCCGCACCATCGACGAGCAGCTCATCTCCGACGCGGTCAGCGTGAAGAGCGCCCTCGGCGAGAACCCGAAGCGCGTGTACGGCGACAAGGGGCAGACGCCCTCGACGCGCCTCGGGGTCGCGAAGGTCATCCGCGAGGCCTTCGTCGCCGCGCAGGACTACCGCGCCGCCCGCGACGCAGCGGCGACGAAGGGGGAGCCGTTCACCCGCGACCTGACGAAGGAGACGCTCGTGCGCGTGCTCGACGGCGAGCTCGCGTGGGACCAGCACGTGCACCGACACGACGACATCGCGACCGCCCTGCGCCTGGCCGACGAGTTCGGGTACCGCCTCGTCGTGAACCACGGCACCGAGGCGCACAAGATCGCCGGCCTGCTCGCCGAGCGCGACGTCCCGGTGATCTACGGGCCGCTCTTCACGAGCCGCTCGAAGGTGGAGCTCCGCGACCGCGGCATCCCGAACCTCGCGGCGCTCGCCGCGGCGGGCGTCCGCGTGGCGATCACGACCGACGCCCCCGTCGTGCCGATCAACATGCTCGTCGACCAGGCCACCGCCGCCGTGAAGGAGGGCCTGCCCTGGCAGACGGCGCTCGAGGCGCTCACCGTGAACCCCGCCGGGTTCCTCGGCTTCGGTGACCGCGTCGGCCGCATCGCGACCGGTTTCGACGCCGACCTGGTGCTGTGGGACGGCGACCCGCTCGCGGCGACCAGCCGCGCGACGCGCGTCTGGATCGAGGGTGCGTCCGTCTACGAGTGGGCCGACGGGACCGGCGTCACCACGCCGCGCTGGTGACCCGGTGACGGACGGGAGGCGCGGGGCTGTCCCGCCCCGCGCCTCCCGCCCGTCGCCCCTCCCGCGGAACGCAACCTCGGCGGTTCCTCGCAGCGCAGTACCGCTGCGAGGAACCGTCCTCGTTGCGTTCCGCGAAGGGGGGGCGAGGCGCGTCCGGCTACTGCTCGCGGGAGAGCAGGAAGTCGTTGATGCGCTCGGTCATCTGCAGGTCCATCGGTCGGCCGACGCCGTCCACCGAGCGGATCGGCGCGGCCTGACGGACGCTCGAGAGCAGCCAGAGGGCGTCGGCGGCCTCGAGGTCGGCGAGGGTCAGGAGCTCGTACGACGTCGCGATCCCCTCGGCCTCGGCGAAGCGGAAGACGTCGGCCTGCGTCGTGCCGGCGAGGATGCCGATGTCGGTGCGGGGCGTCACGAAGCGCCCGTCGACCGACGCGACGAGGTTCGCGCGGGTGCCCTCGAGCACGTAGCCGTCCGTGGAGAGGAACAGCGCGTCGTCGGCCCCGCGGCGCTCGGCCTCGCGCAGCGCCGCCATGTTCACGGCGTACGACAGCGTCTTCGCACCCTGCAGCAGCCACGGCGAGGTCCGCTCGACGTCGTGCCGGTAGCCGCGGTCGAGCGTCACCACCGAGATGCCCTCGGTGCGCGCCGGGGTCTGGTCGCCGGACGGCGCCGCGTAGACCCAGCCGGTCGGCCGGTCCGAGCCCTCGACACCGCGGGTCAGCACGGTCTTCGCGAACGCCTCGTGCACCGGGTCGAGCCGGGCGCACACGGCCTCGATCGCCTGTCGCCACGCGTCGACGTCCGGCTCCGGGAGGTCGAGCATCGCAGCGCTCCGGCCGAACCGCGCCAGGTGCGGCTCGAGCGCCTGCGGACGACCGTCGACGACCGTGATCGTCTCGAACACGCCGTCACCGCGGACGACGCCGAGGTCCTGCACCTGCAGGTGCTCCTCGAGCGGCTGCACCCACGTGTACGCGTCGGCCGCGGGGTCGTGCGGGGCGGCGTGCCGCGAGGGCTGGTTCAGGACGGCGAGGACGGTGTCGGTCATGCGCCCATCCAACCGCAGCTCAGCTGTCGCCGGGCAGGGCTCCCATGAGCTTCCACACGGCGGCGGTCAGTTCCGGGTGCGTCAGGGCGATGCGGCGCAGCCGGTGGTACTCCTCGCCGAGCCGGGTGCCGTGCCCGGACGCGGGGTGCCCGCCCCAGTGCGCGCTCCGCTGCCCGATCGCGGCGTCGAGCTCGACGGCGTCGGCGCGGAGGATGAGCACCACCTGCTCGTCGACGGTCGGCAGCATCGGCATGAACTCCCACGGGTCCTCGCCGGCGCGGCTCCGGTGCTCGACGATCATCGCGATCTCCTCGGCGGCCTCGGCGCGCAGCACTTCGAGGCTGCGCCCGGTCCTGCGGGGCTCAGCCATGGTGCCCCCGCAGCACGCCTGCCATGAGGAGAGCGTACGGCAGATCGTCCGACAGACTGGACGCGTGACCGATCGCGACGAGAGCAAGTCCCAGCACGCGCCCGTGGTCGTGGTGTACCTGCTGCGCGACGGGGCCACCGGTCCGGAGGTGCTGCTCGGGGAGAAGCGCCGCGGCCTCGGGGAGGGTCGCCTGGTGGGTCCCGGCGGCAAGCGCGAGCCGGGTGAGCCGCCGGTGGTGGCGGCCGTGCGCGAGGTGCAGGAGGAGGTCGGCCTGCGGCTCGACCCCGCCGACCTGGAGGCACGTGGCACGTTGGACTACCGGTTCCCGTACCGACCGTCCTGGTCCCAGGTCTCGGACGTGTTCGTCTGCCGACGCTGGCAGGGCAGTCCGACGGGCAGCGACGAGCTCGAGCCGCGGTGGATCCCGGTCGACGCCGTCCCGTACGACGCGATGTGGGACGACGCCCGCTACTGGCTGCCGGCCGTGCTGTCCGGGGGAGCGGTGGACGCGCGGTTCACCTTCGCCGAGGACAACGCGACGGTGTCCGGCTTCAGCGGCGCAGGGGTCTAGCGGGTCGGTGCCGCCGTCTAGCGGGCTGCGGCGCCGCGGTCCTGCTGCGTGCGGGTGCTGCCGGTCCGCGCTTCCTCGGCCGCGGCGATGACGTCGGCGTCCCCGCTCCGGCCGCCGAGCGGACGGACGAAGAAGTCGACGATCCCGACGACGATCGCGCCGATCACGGCGAACATCGCCCAGCCGACGAAGAGCCCTGCCGTGTTCCGGCCGTCCGTGGGTGCGAGCAGGACGCTGGCGGCGTAGAGCACGGCCGCGAGCACGAGGAACACGACGACGACGGCGACGAGGGCGCGGTGCCACACGGTGCGGGAGTCCATCCGTCCAGGGTACGCCCGCGCCGGGCGGGTCTCAGCGCTCAGTCTGTCGCACCACCGGGACGCGTCCGGTGGCCGGCTGCGGTGCCTGGCCCTCGAGCCCGTCCCGCCCGCCGGTGAAGACGTCGCCGCTGACCCGGTCGTCCTCCCACTCGTCGTCGCGCACGATGCTCAGCGTGCCGGTCTCGGTCGAGGTCAGTCCGTGCCGTTCGAGCTCGGCGTCCCGCTGCCGACCGAGGAACTCGCGGTTCGCCGTCTGCGCGTCCTGGAACATCGTCGTGCGGTTGTTCACGATCGCCGCGATGCGCCGACGCTCCCACCACGCCTTGCCGAAGAACATGAGCACGAGGCCGGCCACCGCGTAGCAGGCCATGGTGAGCAGCCCGCGCCCGTACCCCGGGCCGACGTCGTAGATCTCGTGCTTGATCATGTCGACCATGCTCGAGCCGACGACCACGTTGTTGAGCCACGCGAACGGCTCGGGCATGAACCACTTCGGGTACGCACCACCCGAGGACGGCATGGACAGGAAGACGAAGCAGATCATCGCGGGTGCGGCGATGAACCGGCCGACGAAGTAGCTCAGCCCGTTGACGGCGAGGCCGATCGCGACGATCCAGCCCCAGGCGATGAGCACGAGTTCGATCCAGTGCCCCTGGATGGCACCGACGACCGGCCCGGCGAGGGTGTTCGTGATGAGCGAGATGACGAGACCACCGACGACGATGACGGTCATCCGGGTGCGGTGCCGGAGCGGGCCGCCCATGATGCCGATGAACATCGCGACCATGTACCCGCCGATGCACCAGGCGAGCATGACGTACATCGCGACGGTGCCGTACTCGTCGTACGCCGGCAGCGGGGCGAGCTCGGTCACCGTCGGTGCCGCCACCCCGATGCCCGTCAGGACGCCGGTGAGCGTCGCGGGGACGAGCGAGGCGACCTGGAACTGGTGGGCGCTCGCCTTGAAGACCTCGTTGGTGGCCGGGTCGTACGCGACGGCCATCGTGCCGGCGAGCACCTGGCGCTTCGCCTGCGCGAGGGAGTCGACGACGTGGAAGGCGTACTCGCCGGGCAGGGCCTTGTCGACCGCGGCGACGAGCGTCGGGTCGCTCCCGACGAGTGCGATCGGCACGTCGTGCGGGTGCGGGGCGTGGAAGGCGAAGACGTAGCAGAGGCAGAACCCGACGATGAAGAACAGCGGCATCCAGAGCTGCAGGCCGATCAGCTGCAGCGAGGGGTGGAGCGTGCCGTACCACCGGCGGTACCGGCTGATGTGCTGCGGCTCGGGCACGGGGGCCTGGCGGACACGGGCCGGGCGGCTGCCGGCGGTCCGGCTGCCGGCGACCGGGGCACCACGGCGGGGCTTCGACCCACCGCGGGTGGAGGGCCGGGTCTGCCGGGGCTTCGGCGCGGCGGTGCGCGGCGCTCCGTCTCGGTCAGGGAGGTCGTGGTTCCTGGGGACGTCGTTCCGCGGCTCGCTCACTCGGCGCTGTGCTCCTCTTCCTGGTCGGAGCGTCACGATACGCCGGGGCCGCTCGGCGTGCGCCGGGAGCCGTGCCCGGAGCCGCCCGCCGTCGGCGCCGCGCTCAGGAGCGGCTGCGGGACGCCTGCGCCGAGTCCATCGCGAGCTCCTCGGCGTCGAGCGTCACGAGCACGCGGCGCATGACCTCCTCGTCGAGGTTGCCCTTCTCGCGCTCCTCGAGCACGATCTCCCGACGCCGGTCGAGCAGCTCGCGTCGGATGTCCTGGATCTGCGCACCGCGGAGGCGCATCGGGGCATTGCGCTCCTCGTCCTCCTCTTCCTCCGCGTCGCGGCGGAAGGTCTCGGCCTGGCGTTCGAGACGCGCCTTGAGCCGGCTCACGACGCTGTCCACCGCCCGGTCGCCGTACTGCTCGGACCACGCGGTCCGCCGCTGCTCGAGCAGGGCGATGGCCGCCTCGGTGGTGCGCTGGTTGAGGCGCATCTCGCTGCGGACGTCCTCCTCGCCCTCGGCCGGGTCCTGCACCTTCAGTGCACGGATGACGAAGGGCAGCGTGAGTCCCTGCAGCAGGAGCGTCCCGACGGTCACGAAGAAGGCGATCACGAAGATCGTGTCCTGCGCCTTGATCTGCACCGGGCTCGCGACGACCGACACCGCTGCGGCGAGGGTCACCACGCCGCGCATCCCGGTCCACGAGATGACGGTGAGCTCGCGCCAGTTCAGCTTCGGCTCGGCGGAGCCGCGCATCCAGCGGAGCGACGGGTGTCCGCGGGTGAGCCGCACGCGCAGGGGACGGAACCACCGGCCGTTGAAGCGGTTGCGCACGTACGACTCGAAGACGAAGAGCGGGCGCACGACGATGACGACGACGAGGACCACGGCCGCGGCGGTGAGGGTCTGGCTGAGGCTCCGGTCGCTCTCGACGAGGTGCTGCACGACGGTGTTGAGCTGCAGACCGATGAGGGCGAAGACGAAGCCCTCGAGGATGACGTCGATGCTGGTCCACAGCGGTCGTTCCTGCAGGCGGGTCGCGTAGCCCTCCTTCGGCGAGTTGTAGCCGATGTACAGGCCGGCGGTGACGACCGCGATGACGCCGGAGCCGGAGAGGTCCTCGGCGAGGACGTACGCGACGAACGGCAGCAGGATGCTCATGATCGTCTCGACCACCGGGTCGTTGATGCGCATCCGGATCCAGTGCACCGCGACGCCGAGCACGATGCCGACCGCCAGGCCGACGCCGATCGCGAGCCCGAAGATGCCGATGTCCTGCCAGATCGTCAGGGACGTGCCCGCCGCGATGAGCGTGAACACCCGCACGAGGGTGAGCGATGCCGCGTCGTTGATCAGGCTCTCGCCGGACAGCACCGTCATGACGCGGCGGGGGAGCCCGAGCTTGCGGCCGATGGCCGCCGCGGACACGGCGTCCGGCGGTGCGACGACCGCGCCGAGCAGGATCGCGGCGGGCCAGTCCATGTCCGGGATGATGATGTAGGCCGCGAGGGCGACCGCGAGTGCGGTGATGATCACGAGGAAGATGCCGAGACGGCGGATCTGCTTGATGGACTGCCGGAAGCTCTGCCACGACACGTCGAGTGCCGCCGAGTAGAGCAGCGGCGGCAGGACGACGGTGAGGATCACCTCGGAGTCGATCTCGATCGGGGGGAGTCCCGGCAGGAACGACACCGCGAGCGCCACGGCCGTGACGAGGAGCGGTGCGGGGAGCCCCTTGGCCCGAGCGAAGCCGGTCACCGCGAGTGATCCGATCAGCAGGATGAGGAGTTCCGCGGTGTCCATGCGACCCATTCTCCCATCCGCATGGTTCGCAGACTGAACGATCCCGCAGGCCGGGTGGACACGAGGTGGACGGCAGGGTTTGCCCCGGAGGCGATCGGCTGCGACACTTGCCCGCGGTGGACATCACACTCATAGTCGTCCTGGTCATCGCGTTGGCCCTCTTCTTCGACTTCACAAACGGATTTCACGACACCGCCAACGCGATGGCGACACCGATCGCCACCGGTGCCATGAAGCCCAAGGTGGCCGTCACGGTCGCCGCGGTGCTCAACCTGGTCGGTGCGTTCCTCAGCACCGCCGTGGCGACGTCGATCTCGCACGGCCTGATCAACGAGGGGCCCGGCGGGGTGGCGATCTCCCCGGAGATGATCTTCGCGGGACTCATCGGTGCGGTCGTCTGGAACATGATCACGTGGCTCCGCGGGCTGCCGTCGTCGTCCTCGCACGCGCTCTTCGGTGGGCTCATCGGCGCGGCGATCGTCGGGGCCGGGTTCGACTCGGTCAACTACGCAGCGCTCCTGACCGTCGTGATCATCCCGGCGTTCCTGTCGCCGGTGATCGCGGCGCTGGTGTCGCTGCTCGCCACGCGCATCGCCTACCGGGTCACCCGTCGTCCGGTGTTCCCGAACGAGCGCGGCGGCTTCCGCATCGGGCAGGTGTTCACGAGCTCGATGGTGTCCCTGGCACACGGCACGAACGACGCGCAGAAGACGATGGGTGTCATCACCTTGACGCTCATCGCGTCCGGTTCGCAGTCGGCCGACCAGGGCGTGCAGTTCTGGGTCGTCGTCGCCTGTGCCCTCGCGATCGCCCTCGGCACGTACACCGGTGGGTGGCGCATCATCCGCACGCTGGGCTCGGGCCTCACCGAGATCCGCGCGACGCAGGGCTTCGCGGCCGAGGCGTCGACCGCGGCCACGATCCTCGCGTCGAGCCACCTCGGCTTCGCGCTCTCGACCACCCAGGTGTCGTCGGGGTCGATCATCGGTGCGGGCCTCGGCCGTCGCGGCTCGAAGATCCAGTGGTCGACGGCGGGCAAGATCGTCATCGCCTGGTTCATCACGCTGCCCGCGGCCGCGGCCGTCGGTGCCCTCGCCTCGGGCATCGCCCGGCTCGGCATCGGTGGGCTCGTGATCGACGCGGTCGTCGGTGCCGCCGTGATCCTGGGGCTGTACCTCTGGTCGCTCCGCAAGCCGCACGAGCAGGCCTCGGCCATCGAGGTCGACGTCGCCGCGAACGCGGTCTTCACCCGCAAGGAGCTGCGAGACCTGCAGCGCAAGAAGCGCGCCGACCGGGTCGCCGCCCGTCGCGCGGAGCTCAGCCGCGAGCGCACCCTGCGCCGCATGGCCGGACGCAACGGAGGACGCCGCTGATGCGCATCGCCACTGACCCGCGCTGTTCCGGGCTCACGGACGGAGGACGCCGCTGATGGGCATCGACTGGTTCGGCTTCGTCACCGTCGCGATCGTCGCGGTCGTCTCCGCGTGCTTCGTGGTGCTCGTGTACTCGATCGGCCTTCGCCTCTGGAGCGCCGCCGACACCCGCGCCGGGAAGTACACCGTGAAGGACGACGGCACCGTCGGCCCCGCCACGGCGGGCTTCCCGCAGCCCGGCACGGTCCAGCCCGGCGTCCGCGCGTTCCGTGCGCTCGCTGCGGCATGCTTCGCCGTGTCCGGCCTCGCCGTGCTCTACGGCATCTACCTGATCGTCCCGCAGTTCCACTGACGGACGCGGTCCACCCACGGACGGGAGGCGCGGTGCCGGTCGGCACCGCGCCTCCCGTCCGTCGTCAGGTCGCGTCACGGGCCGCAGCGCTCCGTGGAGCAGGCGACGTCGGGTCCGCGGACCACACCCGACGGTTCCGGCGCCATCGATGCTGCTCCCGCCCGTCTGCCGGACCCGACCGGCCGGCCGGGCTAGCCTCGGCAGGGTGACCGGCAACGAAGCAGCACCGACCGACGGACGAGCGCAGACCCGCACCGAGACCGACTCCCTGGGATCCCTGGAGGTCCCGGCCGACGCGTACTGGGGCATCAACACCCTGCGGGCGCTCGAGAACTTCCCGATCACGTCGGTGCCCATCGCGGTGTACCCGGACCTGATCGACGCGCTCGCGACCGTCAAGCAGGCCGCCGCCCGGGCGAACAAGGCCATCGGCGTGCTCGACGCCGAGCGTGCGGACGCCATCGACCAGGCCGCGCAGGAGGTCCGCGACGGGGCGCTCCGCGAGCAGTTCGTCGTCGACATCGTGCAGGGCGGTGCCGGCACGTCGACGAACATGAACACGAACGAGGTGCTCGCCAACCGTGCCCTCGAGATCCTCGGGCGCGAGAAGGGCGACTACGCGTACCTGCACCCGATCGACCACGTGAACCGCAGCCAGTCGACGAACGACACCTACCCGACGAGCATCAAGCTGGCGATGATCCTCGGCGTGCAGCGGCTCACCGAGCAGCTCGAGCTGCTGTCCGACGCGTTCGCCGAGCGCGGGCGGGCGTTCCAGGACGTCCTGAAGATCGGGCGCACCCAGCTGCAGGACGCCGTGCCGATGACGCTCGGTCAGGAGTTCACCGGGTTCGCGCACACGATCCAGGAGGACGTCCTCCTGCTCCGGACCGTGACGCCCCTGCTCGCAGAGACGAACCTCGGCGCGACGGCGATCGGCACCGGCATCACGGCCGACCCGCACTACCGCGAGGAGGTCCGTCAGCAGCTGCAGGTCGCGAGCGGACTCACGATCGTCACGGCGCCGGACCTCATCGAGGCCACCAGCGACGCCGGTTCCTTCATGACCCTGTCCGGCACGGTCAAGCGCAGTGCCGCGAAGCTCTCGAAGATCTGCAACGACCTGCGACTGCTCGCGTCGGGACCGCAGGCGGGCCTCGGCGAGATCACGCTGCCGGCGCGCCAGGCGGGGTCGTCGATCATGCCGGGCAAGGTCAACCCGGTGATCCCCGAGGTCGTCAACCAGATCGCGTTCGCCGTCGCCGGTGCCGACACCACGGTGACGATGGCGGCCGAGGGCGGTCAGCTCCAGCTCAACGCCTTCGAGCCGATCATCACCCACTCGATCCTCCAGTCGCTGCAGTGGATGGCGAGCGGGTGCGCGACGCTCCGGGTGCACTGCGTGACCGGGATCGAGGCGAACGAGGCGAAGCTCGCCGCGCAGGTCGACACGAACGTCGGGGTCGTGACCGCGTTGACGCCCTACATCGGCTACGCGGCGGCGGCGTCGATCGCGCACACGGCGCTGACGACCTCGACCCCGATCTCGACGCTCGTGACGGCGGCGGGGCTCATGGACGAGGACCAGGTGCAGCGGGTCCTGTCGCCGGCGCGCCTGTCGGGCATCGAGCTCGCGACGGGCGCGATCCCGGTCGTCACCGAAGAGATGCTCGACGCCGAGGCCGCCCGGGTCGCGCGCGAACGCTGACCGCCGAAGCCCCCGCGCACGCGTGGCCGGGGTGCGGTGCCGGCGTCGAACCACCTTCCCGACGTCGAACCAGGGCGCGTCGCTGGTTCGACGTCGCTTCCGTGGTTCGACCCGCGCCGAGCGCCGGGCGCCGAGCGCCGAGCGCCGGGCGCGCGCCGCGGTCTACGGCAGCGGACGCTCGCCGGCGCGGACCTGCCGGGACATCGCGCGGAGGTGCTCCGCGCCCGGGTCGGGCTCGGCGTCCTCCGCCGCGCGTTCGAGCGCAGCGGTCCGCACGTCGCGGGCGGCGCGGACGTCCTGGTCACGCCACCGTGCGAGCGTGAAGTTCCGGGTGACGTCGCGCAGCGGCAGGCGGATCGACTCGTCCGCCTCGATGCCCGCGAGGAGCTGCCGCATCCGGATCACCTCGGAGTCGAGCTCCCCGCCGACCACGAGCACGAAGTTCGAGATGTACAGGTAGACGAGCAGCAGGATCGCGCCGCCGAGCCACCCGTACGCCTGGTTGCCGCCGCTGCCGATCGTCTCGACGTAGAGGGCGAAGCCGATCGTCGCGAGCGCCCACGTCCCGATCGCGAAGGCCGCCCCGGCGGAAACCCACCGCACCTGCGGGGTCTTCACGTTCGGTGTCGCGTAGTAGAGCACCGCGACCATCACGACGAGGTCGACGGCCAGCACCGGCCACTTCGCGACGTCCCACAGCTCGTCGGTCCACGGCGCCCAGCCGAGCTGCCGGACGATCGCGTCGGCGACGGTGGGGGTGACGAGCAGGATGACGATCGCGATCGCGCCACCGACCATCACGAGCAGTGTGACGAAGAGCATCATGCTGCGGAACTTCCAGATGCGGCGACCCTCCTCGACCTCGTACGCGGTGTTCATCGCACGGCCGAACGCGGTCGCGTACCCGGACAGCGACCACAGCGTCAGGACGAGTCCGATGGTGCAGCCGAGCCACGGGTTGTCGAGCGAGAGGAGCTGCTGCAACGGCGCCTCGAGGTGCTGCGCGGTCTCCGGCCGGAGGATGTACCCGAGCACCTGGATGATGTCCGTCAGGCTGTCGCCCTGGCGGTCGACGACGGACAGGGCCGACACCACCGCGAGGGCCGTCGGGAAGACGGTGAGCAGGGCGAAGAACGTCAGCGAGGCGGCCGCGTCGACGACGCGGTGCCGGATGACCGAGTGGTAGGTGCGTCGGACGACCGCGCGGACCCCGGTCCGCTGCAGGTCGCGCGAGGCGCTGTCGGGCATGGGGTGAACGGTACCCGACCGTGTGTCGGACGGGAGGCGCGGTGCGGCACCGCCACGCGCCTCCCGTCCGCCGGATGGTCGCGTCCGGATCGCGGGTCGCTGCACGGGACCCGGCCCGGCGGACACGTCCGCGGCGGCCGCGCGCGGGTCCGGTCCGCGGGGACGGGACCCGGACGGGTGCGCGCCCGCGGCGCGGGCTGGAGCGGGGTGCCGGTCAGTTCGCGTGCGGGTGCAGCGCGTCGTACCGGCGGAAGGAGGGCACGAGGCGCAGCAGCAGCGCGACGAGCCCGACGATGAGCACGCCGCCGATGACCGGCGGGTACGCGACGCCCGCCGCGACCACGAGCCCGGCGTACAGGTCGCCGAGCCGCGGGCCGCCGGTGACGACCACGATGAAGATGCCCTGCAGGCGTCCGCGCATGCCGTCGGGCGACGCCGCCTGCAGGATCGTGTTGCGGAACACCGAGCTGACGTTGTCGGCGCCGCCCGCCAGCGCCAGGAACAGCGCCGCGAGCCCCAGCGCGGGCAGGATGCCGACACCGAAGGCCTCGCCCGAGCGTCCGCCGAGTGCGTGCGCCAGCGCGATGACCACACCGAACGCGGCGATCGCACCGCCGTAGGCCGTGATGGCCCAGCCGACGGCCTCGCCCTGCCGGCGGACGTGCCCGAGCGGACCGGAGAACACGCTCGACAGGAGTGCACCGATCGCGTAGGCCGCCGTCAGCGTGCCGACCGTGATCGACCCGCCGCCGATGACGAGCGCGCCGATCGCGGGGAAGAGCACGCGCGGCTGCCCGAACGTCATCGCGACGATGTCGAGCACGAACGTCATCGTGATGTTGCGGGAGCGCCTGAGGAACCGGGCGCCCTCGACGAGCGAGCTGAGCCCCGGGCGCAGGGCGTCGCGGTCGGCGGCCATCCGCGGGAGCGTGAAGACCCCGAGGAACGCGAACGTGAACAGGACGACGTCGATCGTGTAGGTCGGGGCGAAGCCGACGCTCGCGATGAGGACACCGGCGACCGCCGGACCGACGGTGACCTGGAAGCCGGACGCGATGCCGCCCAGGGCGCTCGCCGCGGGGAGCAGGTCCGTGCCGACCAGGCGCGGGACGATCGCCGACCGCGACGCGTTGCTGACCGTGGCGGCCACGGCGTTCACGGTCGCGAGCACGTAGAGCAGCGCGACGCTGTGCAGCCCGAGCCACGCGTGGGTGGCGATCAGCGCGACCGCGACCCAGGCGATGATCGACGACACCAGGGCGACGAGCCGGCGGTCGAAGGCGTCCGCGAGCATGCCGCCGTAGAGCCCCGCGACGATCATCGGCACGAGGGCGATGACGCCGACCAGGGCCACTGCGAAGGTCGAGCGGGTGATCTCGTACACCTCGAGCCCGACGGCGACGGTCGTCATCTGCGTGCCGATGCCGGCGATCGCGGTGCCGGCCCACAGCCGCGCGAACGCGGGGGAGCGGCGGAGCGGGGTGAGGTCGGCGAGCAGGCGGCGGCGCGGGGCGGTGTCAGGTCGTGTCACGGTGGAACCATTCTGCTGCCTCGGGGCGCGGGCCGGGGCGCTCTGGCCGACTGGTCGCGCAGAACGACAGTGCTCGCCCGGACTTCGCCGGGGGTCTGTCGGTCTGACGGACTACTCGGTGCCGAGCGGCCGAGCGGCCGAGCGGCCGAGCGGCCTGACGGCTCGACGGCTCGGCGGCCCGGCGGCCCGGCGCGGTCTCGCCCGTTCGCGGGCAGCGAGACACCGCGCGGTCCGGGCTCGCGTCCGGATCGACCCTGGTTGACTGGCGGACATGACTGACCTCAACAGCAAGCCCGAGTTCGACGCCCCCGAGGGCCCGGCCCCCACCGAGCTCGAGATCACCGACATCGTCGAGGGCTCCGGCGACGAAGCGACCGCAGGGTCGACGGTCAAGGTGCACTACGCCGGCGTCGAGTACGAGACCGGCGACGAGTTCGACAGCTCCTGGAACCGCGGCGAGCCGATCGACTTCCCGCTCGCGGCGCTCGTCCGCGGCTGGCAGGAGGGCATCCCCGGCATGAAGGTCGGCGGTCGCCGCAAGCTCGTCGTCCCGCCGGAGCTCGCCTACGGCCCGGCCGGTGGCGGCCACTTCCTGTCCGGCAAGACCCTCATCTTCATCATCGACCTGCTCGGGGTCCGCTGATGCAGGTCGGCGCGCCCACCGTCGAGCTGAACGACGGCCACCGCTTCCCGGAGCTCGGTCTCGGCACCTACGGACTGAACGGCGACGAGGGCACCGCTGCCGTCGGCGCGGCGATCACGAGCGGCTACCGGCTGCTCGACACCGCGCTGAACTACGGCAACGAGGACGCCGTCGGCCGTGCCGTCCGCGAGTCCGAGGTCGACCGCGAGGACCTCGTCGTCACGTCGAAGCTGCCCGGTCGGCACCACGGCTACGACGAGGCACACCGCTCGGTCGACGAGACGCTCGGGAACCTCGGGCTGGACCGCGTCGACCTCTACCTCATCCACTGGCCGAACCCCTCCGTCGGGAAGTTCGTCGACACGTGGAAGGCCTTCGTCGACCTCCGTGACAGCGGCAAGGTCCGCTCGATCGGCGTCTCGAACTTCACGCCCGAGCACCTGAAGGCGATCATCGACGCCACCGGCGTCGCGCCCGCGGTCAACCAGGTCGAGCTGCACCCGTACTTCCCGCAGGCCGAGCTCCGCAAGGTGCACGCCGAGTACGGCATCGTCACCGAGAGCTGGAGCCCGCTCGCGAAGCAGTCCGAATTGCTCACCGAGCAGCCCGTGCTCGACGCGGCCGCCGCGCACGGGGTGACCCCCGGCCAGGTCGTCCTGCGGTGGCACGTGCAGCTCGGTGCGGTCCCGGTGCCGAAGTCCGGCGACGTCGACCGCCAGCGCGAGAACCTCGACGTCTTCGGCTTCGAGCTGACCGACGACGAGGTCCGGGCGATCTCGGGACTCGAGCGCGGGCGCCTCTGGGACGGCGACCCGGACACGCACGAGGAGATGTAGGGCCGAGGGCCCGGGACGGGAGGCGCGTGGCGGGGTCCGCCACGCGCCTCCCGTCCGTCCGGCGTCACGACGCGCTCGACGGTCGCGCAGCGGGACTACACTGGACACCCCTGTTTCCCGAAGGGTGGCGTGTGTCCGAACCGACCGAGATCGACCGTGAGCGTGGGTACGTGGACGGGCTGTTCGCCCGTCTCGACGAGCTGACGGCCGAGGCCGAGCAGCGCCTCGCCGAGACCCGCCGTCAGGTGGTCGGCGGCAACCACCAGAGCCGCAGCGAGCGCGACGCGTACGCCCGGCTCTACGAGGACACCGTGGCGACGCTCGAACGCGTCGGCGACCGCCTCGTCTTCGGTCGGCTCGAGGTCGCGGACCCCGACTCCGCGGACGACGCCTTCCGGTACATCGGACGCGTGGGACTCCGCGACGACGAGCACCGCCCGCTCCTGCTGGACTGGCGCGTGCCCGGGGCGAGTGCGTTCTACCAGGCGACCGCGGCACACCCGATGGGCATGCGTGCCCGCCGGCACCTGACGCTCGAGGGCCGCACGGTCGTCGGCGTCGAGGACGAGGTCTTCGACGCCGCGCTCTACGACGACGAGCGCACCCACCTGCAGGGCGAGGGGGCGCTGCTCGCAGCCGTCACCGCCGAGCGCACCGGCCGGATGACGGACATCGTCGCCACGATCCAGGGCGAGCAGGACCGCATCATCCGCTCTCCGCTCGAGGGCGTGCTCATCGTGCAGGGCGGCCCCGGCACCGGCAAGACCGCCGTGGCGCTGCACCGCGCGGCGTACCTGCTCTACACGCACCGCGACCGGCTCCGCGGGTCCGGCGTGCTCATGGTCGGGCCGTCCTCGGCGTTCCTGACGTACATCGAGCAGGTGCTGCCGTCCCTCGGTGAGACCGGTGTCGTGATGGCGTCGCTCGGCTCGCTCTACCCGGGCGTGCACGCGACGACGCACGACCACGGTGCGGTCGCCGCGGTGAAGGGGTCGGCGCAGATGGCGTCGCTGCTCCACCGTGCTGTCCGCTCGCGCCAGGTCGCGCCCACGGCGCCGGTGGAGCTCGACGTCGAGGGGGAGCGCCTCACCGTCCCGCCGCAGCTCGTCGCCGACGCCCTGAAGCGGGCGCAGGACCGTGGGAAGCCGCACAACGTCGCCCGGGTGACGTTCAACAAGATCGCCCTCGACGCGATGACGCGGCTCCTCGCCGACCAGCTGCGCGAGCGGGGCACCACGGTGGACGAGGCCGACGAGAAGGTCCTGCGCGAGGACATCCGCAGCTCACACGACGCCCGCGTGCTCCTCAACACCGCCTGGCTGCCGCTGCCGCCGGAGAAGTTCCTGGAGGACCTGTACGCGCGGCCGAACTGGCTCGCCACGCTCACCCCGGACTGGACCCCGGAACGTCGTGCGCTGCTGCAGCGTCCCCGGGGCACCACGTGGACGATCGAGGACGTCCCGCTGCTCGACGAGGCCGCCGAGCTCCTCGGCCCGTTCGACCCGACCGGCGGGGCCGCGAAGCGTGCCGCGAAGGCGAGCCGGAACCGGGACATCGAGAACGCGCGCCAGGCGATCGAGAACATGGGCGTCGAGGGCATCGTCAGCGCCGAGCAGGTCGCCGGCTCCTTCGCCGAGGGCGGCGACCCGCGCACGACGGCCGAGCGTGCCGTCGAGGACCGCGAGTGGACCTACGGGCACATCGTGGTGGACGAGGCGCAGGAGCTCTCCCCGATGCAGTGGCGCGTGCTCGCGCGTCGCAACCCGCTGCGGTCCTTCACGATCGTCGGCGACACCGCGCAGGGCTCCTCACCGGCTGCGGCGCGGACCTGGGACGACGTGGTCGGTGCACTCGCCCGGCGCCGTCGTGGCCGTGCCCCGGCCGTCCGGCTCGACCACCGGATCGAGGAGCTCACGGTCAACTACCGCACGCCCCGGTCGATCGTGCAGGCCGCCGGCGAGTTCGCCGACGCCGCCGGGCTCACGGTCACCCGGACGGAGGCCGTCCGCGACGGCGACCCGGTCGAGCGCGTGGCGGTGCCCCGATCGGCACTGCTGGACACGGTCGCCGAGCGGGTCGACGCCGAACGGGCGCGCATCGGGTCCGGCACGATCGGCGTCGTCGTGCCCGAGGCCGACGTGACCGCCGTCCGCGCGCGCCTCGCGCGCACCGACGCCGACGTCCGCGGGCTCGGGTCGCCGCGGCCGGGCTCGGTCACGGTGCTGACCGGCGCGGACGCGAAGGGCCTCGAGTTCGACGGCGTGCTGCTCGTCGACCCGGACGGGGTCGGTGCCGACGCGGCGCGGGCCGCGGCCGCGGTCTACGTGGCGATGACGCGTCCGACGCGGCGGTTGGTGGTCGTCGACGTCACCGACTGACGGACCGGGAGGCACGTGGCCACGCGCCTCCCGGCCGTCACGCGGTGCGCGGGTGACGCACGCCGCTCAGTCCGGTTCGCCCTCGTCGCGCACGCGGCTGACGAGCGCCGCCCACGGGCCGTCGAGCTGGCTGCCGGGGATGGTCACGGTGGTCCGGGCGACCGTCACCGTCCAGGTGAAGTCGTCGGGGACCGCGCGTCTCCGACGCACGGGGGACTCGCGGGGGAGCGCGCCGACCAGGTCGTACCAGGCGTCCGGGTCGTCGCGCGACTCGGTGTCGACCCGCCAGCCCCGCGAGAGCCCGGCGAGTCCACCACTGCGGCGGACGACGATGTGCATGCTCCGGTTCTACGCCGTCACGACCCGGCGAGCACGCCGACGGCGTGCCAGGCGTCCTGCACCGCGCGCTGCTGGGACGAGCCGTCGCCGAAGCGGCTCGCCGCCGCGTCGACCGTGACGCGTGCGAAGCCCGCGAAGTCGATCGCGGCGGTCGTCTCCGGGGACGTCAGTGCGTCCCACCAGACCGCACCGGCGCCCTGCCACGCGTACCCGCCGATCGCGGTCGCCGCGAGGAAGAAGGCGTGGTTCGGGATGCCGGAGTTCAGGTGCACGCCACCCGAGTCCTCGGTCGTCTCGACGTAGTCGGCCATCGTCGCCGGTTGCGGGTCCTTCCCGAGCACCGGGTCGTCGTACGCGGTGCCCGGTGCCCGCATCGAGCGGAGCGCCACCCCCTGCACGGCGTCCGTGAAGAGTCCCTCGCCGATGAGCCAGGTCGCCTGGTCGGCGGTCTGTCCGGCCGCGTACTGCGCGACGAGCGATCCGAAGACGTCGCTGACCGACTCGTTGAGCGCTCCGGACTGCCCCTCGTACGTCAGGTCGGCGGTGTACTGCGTCACGCCGTGGGCGAGCTCGTGCCCGATGACGTCGAGGGCGATCGTGAACCGCCGGAAGACCTCGCCGTCCCCGTCGCCGAAGACCATGCGCTGCCCGTCCCAGTAGGCGTTGTCGTAGTCCTGGCCGTAGTGCACCGTGGCGTCGAGGGGGAGCCCGGCACCGTCGATCGAGACCCGGCCGAACACGTCGAGCCAGAACGCGTGCGTCGCCCCGAGCCCGGCGTACGCCTCGTCCACCGCGGCGTCGCCGGCGTCCGGGTCGCCCTCGCGCCGCACGACCGTGCCGGGGAGGGTCGTGGATCCGTGCGCGTCGGCGATCGTGCGCTGCGGGGACCGGTCGACGGTGCCGCGCACGCTCCGCGGCAGGAGGCGGTGCTCGTGCTTCGGCGCCGCGACGGCCGCCATCTCGGCCAGGGCGGTGCGGGCCGCCGACGCGGCCCGGGGGTGCTGCTCGGCCGCGGCGACGGCGCGCAGGAGGTAGGGCGGGACGACGGAACGGCGACGGTCGGTGTCGGTCATGGCGTCATGGAACCACCGACGGCCGACGGTGGGCAGCCGGGCGTCCCCCCAGGTGGGACGCGGGCTCCTGCCAGGAGGACACCGTGATACTGACCGGATGTTCCGGAAGCTCCTGCTGCTCGCTGTCACCGTCGGCTACGCCTGGGTGATCTGGCGGATGACGCTCACGCCGCAGGTCTTCACGCACGCGCAGAGCGAGCTCGTGCAGCACGCGATCGCCTGGCTGCAGCAGCTGCCGCACGGTGCGTGGTTCTCGTTCGACCGCGTCGAGTTCCTCGCGAACATCGGCATGTTCGTGCCGGTCGGCATGCTCGCGGCCCTCTGGCTCCCGCGCCGCTGGTGGCTGCTCGGCGCCGTGGTCGCCGTCGGGCTGTCCGTGGGCATCGAGGTCGCGCAGGACGTGTACCTGCCCGACCGGGTCGCCGACCCCCGCGACGTGCTGTCGAACGGCCTCGGCGGTCTGCTCGGCGCGACGGTCGTCGGACTGTTCCGCAGCCTGCTGCCCGCGCCGCGACGTCAGCGTCTGCGCGCTCGGGCGGCCTGATCTCTGGTAGTCTCGTCCGGTTGCCGTCGAACGGCCGCGGATCAAGAGCGCTCGTGCATCAGGTACGGGCACCGCGCAACGGACAGAGAGGGGATCATCCATGGCACTTGACGCGAAGGTCAAGCAGGAGATCATCGAAGAGTACGCGACCCACCCGGGCGACACCGGATCCCCCGAGGTCCAGGTCGCCGTTCTGACGCGTCGCATCAACGACCTGAACGAGCACCTCAAGGAGCACAAGCACGACCACCACTCGCGTCGTGGTCTGCTGCTCATGGTCGGTCAGCGTCGCCGTCTCCTCGGTTACCTCTCCGACGTCGACATCAGCCGCTACCGTGCGCTCATCGAGCGCCTCGGCCTGCGTCGCTAGTCGACTCGCAGACACTGCGTGACCGCAACGCCCCGGTCCTCCTCGTGAGGACCGGGGCGTTGCTCGTTCCCGGGACGACCGTGGGAATGGTTGCGTCCCCGCCGGGGTTCGGTACGATGTTCATGCAAACGCATCGAAAGTCGGGATCACCATGACCACCATCGCCGTCGTCTCCGCCGGGCTCTCCGAGCCCAGCTCCACCCGCCTGCTCGCGGACCGCCTGGCCGCCGCCGCCGTCACCGCGATCCAGGCGGACCAGCCGGGCGTGACCGTGGACGTCCGCCACGTCGAGCTGCGTCCGATCGCGCACGAGGTCGTCGACGCCATGCTCACGGGCTTCGCCGCGCCGGCGCTGGCCGCCGCGCAGGCCACGGTGCTCGAGGCCGATGCCGTCGTCTTCGTGACGCCGGTCTTCACCGCGGGTGTGAGCGGGCTCGCGAAGTCGTTCCTCGACGTGCTCGACAAGGACGCCGTGACCGACGTGCCCGTGCTGCTGGCCGCGACGGGCGGCACCGCGCGGCACTCGCTGGCGATCGACCACGCGCTGCGTCCGGTCTTCGCCTACCTGCGTGCCGCCGTCGTGCCGACGGGCGTCTTCGCCGCGACGGACGACTGGGGGAGCGCCGAGGGCTCGGCCGCGCTCGAGTCGCGCATCCGACGGGCCGGGGTCGACCTGGCCTGGGCGGTCCGTTCCTCCCGTCGGACGCCGCAACGCGCCGACGTGCTCGCGGCACCGGCCGACTTCGCGTCGCTGCTCGGCGGCCTCGGGCACTGAGCGGTCAGTACCAGTGCGGGTCCACGCCCATCTCGTGGGCCCACGCCGCGCACGGCGAGCCGTAGGCGTCGTGGATGTACGCGAGTCCCCAGTCGACCTGCGTGGCCGCGTTCGTCCGCCAGTCCGCTCCGGCGACGGCCATCTTGCTCGCCGGCAGCGACTGGGGGATGCCGTACGCCCCGCTCGAGGCGTTGAGCGCGTTCGCCCGCCAGCCGGACTCCTGGGTCCAGAGCGACACCAGGCACGAGAACTGGTCGCCGCCCCAGCCGTAGGCGCCGATCGCACCGCGGGCGTAGGCCTGCGCTCCCGCCGGGTCCACCGTGACGCCGCCGGTGCTCGGGTACGAGGTGCCCGTGCCGCCGCTCGTCGCGGTCGGGATCGTGGGTGACTGTGACCGTGCGGCAGCGTCGGCGGCTGCGGCGGCTGCCGCGGCGGCACGCGCCCGCGCCCGCCGCTGCGCGGCCTCCTGCGCGGCGACCTGCACGCCGAGCTCGTACCGCTGCTCCGTCCGCGCCGTGGTGTCGTGCAGCGCCGCGAGCTGGGCGATGAGCTCGTCGCTGTGCGCTTGGGTGTCGGCGACCGCACGCGCGGCCGTGTCGGACGCGGTACGGGCCTCGGACGACCGCTCCTCGGCGGCCCGGGCGAGCGTGCTCAGCTCGGACTCGGCGCGTGCTGCCTGGTCCCGGAGCGACGACGCGGTCCGGCCGGCGACCGACGCCTCGTCGAGCACGTCCGTCCACGTCGACGAGAGCTGGTCCATCGCGCCGAGCTGGTAGAGCAGCTCCTCGGGGTCGCCGGCGGTCGCGATCCGGGTGGTCACCGCGTCGCCGCTGCCGTCCCGGTAGAGCTCCGCGGCGAGCTGGCCGGCCCGCTCCTGGGCCCGCGCCGCCGTGCGGTCGGCGCTGGCCGCCTGGGCCTGGAGGCTCGTGGCGGCCCGGGCGGCCGACGCCAGGTCCGCCTCGGCCCGGTCGGACGCCCCGGACGCGTCGAGCGCGACCTGCGACTTCACCGCGGCGTCGGCCTGCACCGAGCGCAGTGCGGCCTGCACCGTCGTGGCCTCGGCGGCGGCCTCGTGCTCGTCGCCCTCCGCGCGCTGCACGTCCTGCCAGCTCGGGTACGTCGTCGCGTTCGCGGGGACGGCGGTGACGACCGGGACGACGAGCGTGCCGACGACCACGACCACGGCCGCCGCGACGATGACGCCCCGCGAGGGGGTGAAGCGCATGGCGGCAGGCTAGCGGGGACCTGTCCGTTCGCCACGAGCAACACCGTCGCGGCGCCTGAGGACTGGTAAAGTCCTCAACGTCCGGGGACCGTTCTCCGGGCGTCACGCACAACCGTGACACCAACAACACTGCGCAGACCGGGCACGGAGCTGGTCAACGGTGGTGGCTCGCGGGCAGATCGCCGGTCCCGAGTGCTTCTACTGCTGGCCAGACATGCGTCCCGACACCTCGGCGCGCACGCACCATCGAGTGCCGTCGCCCAGGTCTGCCGAACACGTCAAGGAGGCACCCTTTTGGAGGGTCCCGAGATCAAGTTCGCCGAAGCCGTCATCGACAACGGCAAGTTCGGCAAGCGCGTCGTCCGGTTCGAGACCGGCCGCCTCGCACAGCAGGCCCAGGGCGCGGTCGCCGCGTACCTCGACGAGGAGACCATGCTCCTCTCGGCCACCAGCGCCGGCAAGCACCCGCGTGAAGGCTTCGACTTCTTCCCGCTGACCGTCGACGTCGAGGAGCGCTCGTACGCCGCCGGCAAGATCCCCGGCTCGTTCTTCCGCCGCGAGGGCCGCCCGAGCACCGAGGCGATCCTCGTCTGCCGCCTCATCGACCGGCCGCTGCGCCCGTCGTTCGTCGACGGCCTCCGCAACGAGGTCCAGATCGTCATCACCGTCCTGAGCATCGCTCCGGACGAGTTCTACGACGCGCTCGCGATCAACGCCGCGTCCGCGTCCACGCAGATCTCCGGTCTGCCGTTCTCCGGCCCCATCGCCGGTGTCCGCCTCGCGCTCATCCCGGGTGCGAACGGTGCCGACCAGTGGGTCGCGTTCCCGAAGGCCTCGCAGCTGGCCGACGCCGTCTTCGACCTCACCGTCGCGGGCCGCGTGGTCACCGACGAGCAGGGCAACGAGGACGTCGCCATCATGATGGTCGAGGCCGAGGCGACCGAGCACGCCTGGGGTCTCATCCAGGGCGGCGCGACCAAGCCCGACGAGGCGATCGTCGCGCAGGGCCTCGAGGCGGCGAAGCCGTTCCTCAAGGTCCTCGTCGAGGCGCAGGCGAAGATGGCTGCGCAGTCGGCCAAGGAGATCCAGGACTACCCGGTCTTCCCGCCGTACGCGCCCGAGGTCTACACCGCGGTCGAGGCCCTCGCGCTCGACGAGCTCAAGGACGTCTACCAGATCGCCGGCAAGGTCGAGCGTCAGGACAAGGACGACGCCCTCAAGGCCCGCGTCAAGGAGGCCGTCGCCGCCAAGGTCGAGGCCGGGGAGCTCCCCGACAGCGCGATCGGCCAGGTCGGTGCCGCCTACAAGTCGGTCACGAAGAAGGTCGTCCGCGGCCGCATCCTGACCGAGCAGGTCCGCATGGACGGTCGTGGGCTCGCCGACATCCGTCCGCTCGACGCCGAGGTCGCCGTGATCCCGCGCGTCCACGGTTCCGCGGTGTTCCAGCGCGGCGAGACGCAGATCCTCGGCGTCACCACGCTGAACATGCTCAAGATGGAGCAGCAGATCGACTCGCTGTCGCCCGTCACGAAGAAGCGCTACCTGCACCACTACAACTTCCCGCCGTACTCGACCGGTGAGACCGGTCGTGTCGGTTCGCCGAAGCGTCGCGAGATCGGGCACGGCTTCCTCGCCGAGCGCGCCCTCGTGCCGGTGCTGCCGTCGCGCGAGGAGTTCCCGTACGCCATCCGTCAGGTGTCCGAGGCGCTGAGCTCGAACGGCTCGACGTCGATGGGCTCCGTCTGCGCCTCGACCCTGTCGCTGCTCAACGCCGGTGTGCCGCTGCGCGCGCCGGTCGCGGGCATCGCCATGGGCCTGGTCTCGGACACCGTCGACGGTCAGACCCGCTACGCGGCCCTGACCGACATCCTCGGTGCCGAGGACGCGCTGGGCGACATGGACTTCAAGGTCGCCGGCACGTCGGAGTTCGTCACGGCGATCCAGCTCGACACGAAGCTCGACGGCATCCCGTCGTCGGTCCTCGACGCTGCGCTCAAGCAGGCCAAGGAGGCCCGCTCGGCCATCCTCGGTGTCCTCAACGAGGCCATCGACGGACCGGACGAGATGGCCGACACCGCCCCGCGCGTGATCTCGGTCAACATCCCGGTCGACAAGATCGGTGAGCTGATCGGCCCGAAGGGCAAGACGATCAACGGCATCCAGGACGAGACCGGCGCCGACATCTCGATCGAGGACGACGGCACGGTCTACATCGGCGCCGTCGACGGCCCGTCGGCCGAGGCCGCCCGCGCCCAGGTCAACGCGATCGCGAACCCGACGAACCCGGAGATCGGGGACCAGTTCCTCGGCACGGTCGTCAAGATCGCGACGTTCGGTGCGTTCGTGTCGCTGCTCCCGGGCCGCGACGGTCTGCTCCACGTCTCCGAGGTCCGCAAGCTCGCCGGTGGCAAGCGTGTGGAGAACGTCGAGGACGTGCTCGGCGTCGGCCAGAAGGTCCTGGTCGAGGTCACCAAGGTGGACGACCGCGGCAAGCTGTCGCTCGCGCCGGTCGTCGCCGACGAGGTGGACACCGAGGGTCGTGACGACCACGGGTCGCACGCCGAGGCGCCTGCCGAGGGCTGATCCCGGAACACACGAACGGCCGCCGCTCCGACTGGAGCGGCGGCCGTTCGCCGTTGCGGGGCCCGCGACGACGCGTCAGGACGCGGGGGTCTCCTGCGTGCCGGTGAGCTGTGCGCGACCGAGCAGGTGCTCGCGGAGCATGAAGCCGACGACCGCGGGGGTCGCGTCGGCGGGTGCCTCGAGGACGGCGACGTCGAGCGCGCTGACGGTGAACACGTAGCGGTGCGGACCGTGGCCGGCGGGCGGCGCGGCACCGAGGAACGTGTCGGTGCCGTACTCGTTGCGGCGGCGGAGCGCCTCGGCGGGCAGCAGCGCGTCGTCCGTCCCGGCGCCCTGCGGCAGCGAGGTCGTCGAGGCCGGCAGGTCCGTGAGGCTCCAGTGCCAGAAGCCCGAACCGGTCGGGGCGTCGGGGTCGTACACGGTGAGCACGTAGCTCCGGGTGCCCTCGGGCGCACCCTCCCACGCGAGCGCGGGGGAGCGGTCCTCGCCGCCGGCGTCGGTGCCGCGCGCCCAGTCGGGCAGGGCGTCGCCGTCGGTGAAGTCGGGGCTCGTCAGGGTGAACGTGGGGACCTCGGGGAGGTTCCAGTTGGGGTCGTTGGCCATGCACCCAGCCAACACCCGGGCCCTGGTCCGCGGGTGGGACCGACGCCGGGCGCGTGGCGGGGCCGCACCGCGCCTCCCGTCCGGACCGGTGCCGGAGTGATCTGCGAACGTGACGGTGGTCCGTCGTCCTCCGGCCCGGTCCTGTCGGTCTGCCGGACCACTCGCGCCGCTCGCCGCGCTGCGCGCCGCGGCCCGATCGGGTGCGTGCGCGGACGTCAGCGCGTGATGACCCGTTCGACGACCCGGCCGAGCGCCGCGGTGGCGGCGATCGCGTCGCCGGCGTACGCGCCGGCCATCGCACCGTCCCGCGCGAGCATGAGCTCGTCGGCGCCGTCGCCCGCGAGCGGGTGCCCGGCGCGCTGCAGCAGCGTGGCGAGCTGGTCCGTGTACCAGTCGCGGTGCGTGGCGACGACCTGACGGACCGGGTCGCGGGGGTCGTGGTACTCGGCGGCCGCGTTGAGGAACGCGCAGCCGCGGAACGCGGCGCGACCGACCTCGTCGGCGACGGCACCGACCCAGGCGCGCACGGCGTCGGTCGGGGTGGCGGCGTCGGCGACCAGGCGCTCGAAGGCGGCCTGCACGCGGTCGTCCTGCGCACGGATGTATATGAGGATCAGGTTGTCCTTCGACCCGTAGTGCTTGTAGAACGTCGCCTTCGTGACGCTCGCCTCGGAGATCAGGCGGTCGACGCCGACGCCGTGGATGCCCTCCTCGTAGAAGAGCCGGGTCGCGGTCTCGAGGATGCGGACCTTCGCGCCGCCGGAGCGGGGAGTCGGGGGGACGCTCGACCCGTCCGGCGACGCGAGGTTCGTGCTCGGGCCGAGGAGACGCTGGACGGCCGGTTGGGGGGAATCGACCGTCACAGCGTTGCTCCTCGGACTCATCGGCTCCGCGGGGGAGTGGGGGGACCCCGCCGCGCAGGACTGATGTCCCGAGCCACCGGGTCGGAATCTAGGGGGGCTTCCGACCCGATGGATGAAACTGTACCACGTGGAGGACAGACAGACGAGTCTTTCTATCCTCCTTGGATGTCCCCCACTTCGGGGCACATTGCGAGGGCCTGGGGAAACTGGATGATCGGCCCCGGCGGATCAGTAGGCTCGTCTGCGATGAACCAGCCAGTGCCGTTGCCGCTCGGATCACCGGACACGTCGTTCCTGACGTCCGGCGGTGCCTTCGTCCGACGAACCGTCCTGCCGTCCGGAGTCCGGGTCCTGACCGAGTCGGTCCCGGGGGCGAGTTCCACGAGCATCGGCTTCTGGGTCGGCGTCGGCTCCCGTGACGAGCGCGAGGGCCAGTACGGGTCGACGCACTTCCTCGAGCACCTGCTGTTCAAGGGCACCCGGAGCCGGAGCGCCCTCGACATCGCGATCTCGTTCGACTCCGTCGGCGGTGAGCACAACGCCGCCACCGCGAAGGAGTACACCTGCTACTACGCCCGCGTGCGGGACACCGACGTCCCCATGGCGGTCGAGGTCATCGGCGACATGGTCACCGGGTCCGTGCTCGAGGCCGATGCGTTCGACGTCGAGCGCGGGGTGATCCTCGAGGAACTGGCGATGGCCGCCGACGACCCGGCCGACGTGGCGGGCGAGGCGTTCTTCGCGGCGGCGTTCGACGGGCACCCGCTCGGACGACCGATCGGCGGCACCCCCGAGAGCATCCGGGCCGTGGGCCGCGACGAGGTCCTCGACCACTACCGCGAGCACTACGCGCCGAACGGCATCGTCGTGACCGCGGCCGGCGCCGTCGACCACGACCGCTTCCGCCGACTCGTCGAGCGGGTCTTCCACGACGCCCCGGCCGCCTCGCCGCTCGCCCGGCGCACCCCGCAGCCCGTCGCCGACCCGGCGGTCGCGCGACTCACCGTCGCGCACCGGCCGACCGAACAGGTCAGCATGCTCCGCGGGTCGCAGGGCCTCGACCTGCGCGACGACCGCCGGCCGGTGCTCAGCGTCCTCAACGCCGTGCTCGGTGGCGGCATGAGCTCGCGGCTGTTCCAGGAGGTCCGGGAACGCCGCGGACTCGCCTACGCCGTCTCGTCGTTCGCGCCGGCCTACCTCGACAACGGTGCCTTCGGCGTCTACGCCGGGTGTGCGCCGGACAACGTCGCCGGGGTCGTCGAGATCATCGACGCCGAGTTCGCACGCATGGTCGACGACGGCATCACCGACGACGAGCTCCGCCGCGCCAAGGGACAGATCGAGGGGGCGCTGACGCTCTCGCTCGAGGACTCCGACGCGCGCATGACCCGCCTGGGCCGCTCGGAGCTCGGCACCGGTGAGTTCACCGACCTCGGCACCGCCCTCCAGCGGGTCGACCGGGTGACCGCCGCCGACGTGCTCGACCTCGCGCGTGACCTGCTCACCCGCCCGACGATCACCTCGGTCGTCGGCGCCGTGGAGCAGGACCGGCTGGCTGCGGCCATCGGTGCCGAGGGGTGACGGACGTGTCCCACTACCTCTACCTCGTCCGGCACGGCGAACACCAGGACGCCGAGCACGGACTGCGCGACGGCAAGCTGTCCGAGCGGGGCAAGCGCCAGGCGATGCTCGTGGCCGACCGCCTCGGCGGCGTGCCCTTCGACGGCGTGTACCACTCACCGCTCGACGCCCCGAGCGAGACCGCCTCGTTCCTCGCGCAGCGGCTGCCCGCGGTGCAGCCGGAACCGTCGACCCTGCTCTTCGACTGCATCCCGTCGGGGCCGACGCCGGACATGCCGCACGCGTACCAGGGCTGGTACGGCGGCGTGACGGAGGAGGAGATCATCGCCGGTCAGGCGCAGATGGGCGACGCGGTCGCCGAGTGGTTCACGCCGGCGCGCGAGGACCGGCACGACCTGCTCATCACGCACAACGCCGTGATCGGCTGGTTCGTGCGCGAGGCCTTCCAGGCACCGGAGTGGCGCTGGATGGGGACGAACGTGGCGCACACGGCACTGACGATCATCCGGATCCGCTCCGCGAAGCCGGCCGAGGTGGTCACCCTGAACGACCTGGCGCACCTGCCCGTCGAGCTGCGCACCGGTCTGCCGGTCGACCAGCCCGTCTAGCGGCGCACCTCCACGGCGGCCGCCGCTGCACGGCCGGGAGGCGCAGCTCGCCTCAGCCGACCGGCTTGCGGTACCAGGCGGTCGCGTTCGGGTTGTCGTTGAACGGCTCCACGCGCTGGTAGCCCCGGCTGCGGTACATCGCGCCGGCAGCGACGAGGGAGTCGTTGGTGTCGAGCACGATGCTCGTCGCGCCGAGCTCCCGCGCCGCCTGCTCGAGCACGTCCATCAGCGCGGTCGCGACGCCCTGTCCCCGGCCCTCGGGCGACACGTAGACGTGCTTGACCTCGAACCGGACGTCCTGGCCGTCGTCGGGGATGTGCCGCAGCCCGCCGCAGCCGACGGGCAGTTCGGTGTCGCCCTCGACCCGGAACGCGACGACGAAGGCGCCGTTCGGTGCCGTGAACTCGGCGGCCGGCGTGCGCTTCCTCGAGTAGGAACCCTGGGCGCTGGGGAACGTCGCCTCGCGCTCGTCGAGGTAGGCGTCGAGCAGGGCGTCGACCTCGGGCACGTCGGCGGGCACGGACCTGACCTGGAGCGACATGCGTCGATCCTAGGATGGAGCCATGGTCACTCCCGTCGCCGTCGTCGGCGCCACCGGTCGTCTCGGGGGCCTCGTGGCCTCCGTCGTGGAGTCGCTCGACGGCTTCGAGCTCGTCGCGTCGCTGTCGTCGAAGGACGCCGTGCACGAAGCGCCGCCGTCGGTGTTCGGCGGCGCCTCGGTCGTGGTGGACGTGACGGTGCCGGCGCTGAGCCCCGCGATCGTCGAGCACGCGCTGGCGAGCGGCGCGAACGTGCTCGTCGGGACCTCCGGGTGGTCGCTCGACCGGCTCGCCACGCTCCGCGCGGGGCTCGAGGGTCGTCCCGAGCAGGGCGTCCTCGTCGTACCGAACTTCTCGATCGGGTCGGTGCTCGCGACGCACCTCGCCACCATCGCCGCGCCGTGGTTCCCCGCCGTCGAGATCGTCGAGACGCACCACGCGGGCAAGATCGACAGCCCGTCGGGGACCGCCGTGCGGACCGCCGAGCTCATCGCCGCCGCCCGACGCGACGTCGGCCCCGTCGACGCCCCGCACGTCGACCAGCGCGCTCGCGGACAGCAGGTCGCGAGCGTCCCGATCCACTCGCTCCGGCTGCCCGGGGTGAAGGCGGTGCAGGACGTCCTGCTCAGCGGCCCGGGCGAGACCGTCACGATCCGCCACGACACGAACGACGACGTCGCGTACGTCGCCGGCATCCGCGCTGCACTGTCCGCCGTCGTCGACGCCCGCGGGCTCGCCGTCGGGCTCGGCAGCGTCCTCGGCATCGGCTGAGCCGTGTCGTCGCTCTGGCGGTCCCTCCGGTCCCCGTTCTGGGGAGCGGCGCTGATGACCCTGCTCCTCGCCCTCTACATCGCGCTCGTCGGCCAGCGTGCCGTGGCGTTCGTGCAGACCGGGCAGCCGATCGGCATCGCGATCGGTGCGGCGCTGTTCGTCGTCGCCGCGATCGGGGCGCTCCTGCTCGTGCTCGAGCTGCGGTTCGGCCTGCGGATCACCCGCCTCGGCGCCCGGCTCGAGCGCGAGGGCGGGACCCCGGCGGACGTCGTCCCCGTCCGCCCCTCGGGTCGCCCGACCCGCGAGGCCGCCGACGAGCTCTTCCCGCGCTACCGGGACGCGGTGGAGGCCGACCCGGAGGACTGGCGTGGCTGGTACCGGCTCGGGATCGTCTACGACGCCGCCGGGGACCGGAAGCGGGCACGTGCGGCGATGCGGACCGCGCTCGCGAAGGCCGCCGCCGCCTGACCGGCGGGCAGCGGACCCCGCGGATCAGAAGGCGGCGTCGACCGCGTCCTCGGCGTGCTCGTACCGGAACCGGTAGCCCGAGTCGAGCAGCTTCCGCGGGACCATGCGCTGGCTGGAGAGCAGCATCTCGTCGGCGGCCTGGCGGAGCAGCAGTCGCAGGGCCGTGGCGGGCACGCTGAACAGGTACGGACGGTGCAGGTCCTCGGCCACCCGGCGCGTGATCCGGGTCGCGACGGCGGCCTCGGGCCCGGCGAGGTTCACCGGACCGGTGATGCCGGCGGCGTCCGGACTCGTGGCGAGGTGCACGATCGCGCCGACCTCGTCCTCGAGGGCGATCCACGGCCAGAACTGGCCGCCGGTGCCGAGCTTCCCACCGAGGCCCGCCTTCGTCAGCGGGACGAGGGGAGCGAGCGCACCGCCGCCCTGGCCGACGACGATCCCGGTGCGGAGCAGCACGACGCGGACGCCCTCGGGTGCCGCGGTCGCAGCGGCCTCCCACACCGTGCAGACCTCCGCGAGGAAGCCCGCGCCGGCGTCGTCGTCGAGGACGTCGACCGGACGGTCACCGTAGACGCCGGAGGCGGAGCCGGACAGGAAGAGCGCCGGCGGCGTCGTGGCCTGGCGCATCGCCTCGACGAGGGTCTCGGTGGCGTGCACCCGGGAGTCGCGGATCTCCTGCTTGTACGACTCGGTCCACGGCAGCTTGCCGATGTTCGCGCCGGCGAGGTTGATCACCACGTCGGCACCGTCGAGGACCGCGGGGTCGAGCGGGCGGGTGCCGGGGGACCAGCGGAACTCGGACGCCGAGCGCGGGGCCCGTCGGACCAGGGTCGTGACGTGGTGCCCGGCGTCCCGCAGGGCTCGGACGAGGGGGGTCCCGATGAAGCCGGACGCACCGGCGACGAGGATCGAGAGCGGCTGGGTCGACATGGTCGCCACGGTACTCACGCCACGTAGAGTCTTCGTGTGACCGAGACCGTGCAGCCCGACCCCACCGTCCCCACTGCCGCAGTGCCCACCCCGTACGAGGACCTGCTGCGTCGGGTGCTCGAGGAGGGCACGCCCAAGGGCGACCGCACCGGCACCGGCACCCGGAGCATCTTCGGCGCGCAGCTGCGCTACGACCTGTCCCGGGGCTTCCCGCTCGTCACGACCAAGCGCGTGCACTTCAAGTCGGTCGCCTACGAGCTGCTCTGGTTCCTGCGGGGCGACGGCAACGCTCGCTGGCTGCAGGAGCACGGCGTCCGGATCTGGAACGAGTGGGCGGACGAGGACGGCGACCTCGGCCCGGTCTACGGCGTGCAGTGGCGCTCGTGGCCGACGCCCTCGGGCGAGCACGTCGACCAGATCGCCCAGGTGATCGACCAGATCCGGACGAACCCGGACTCCCGTCGACTGATCGTCTCGGCGTGGAACGTCGCCGACGTGCCCGACATGGCGCTCGCCCCCTGCCACGCGTTCTTCCAGTTCTACGTCGTCGACGGCAAGCTCTCGTGCCAGCTCTACCAGCGGAGCGCGGACATGTTCCTCGGCGTCCCGTTCAACATCGCCTCGTACGCGCTGCTCACCCACATGATCGCGGCGCAGACGGGCCTCGAGGTCGGTGACTTCGTGTGGACCGGCGGCGACTGCCACGTGTACGACAACCACGTCGACCAGGTCCGCGAGCAGCTGACCCGCACGGCGTACCCGTACCCGACGCTCGAGATCGCCCAGCGGGACTCGATCGACGCGTACGAGTACGAGGACTTCACCGTCGTCGACTACCAGCACCACCCCGCCATCGCGGCCGCGGTCGCCGTCTGATGGCTTGGACCGAGCCGGTCCGCGGTGTCGGGATGGTCTGGGCGCGCACGGTCGACGGCGTGATCGGCGCCGAGGGCGGCATCCCGTGGCACGTGCCCGAGGACCTCGCACACTTCCGGCAGGTCACGGGCGACGGCGTCGTCGTCATGGGGCGCCGGACGTGGGACTCCCTGCCCCCGCGCTTCCGGCCCCTGCCAGGCCGGCGCAATGTCGTGCTGACGCGTGACGTCTCGTGGTCGGCCGACGGTGCGGAGGTCGTGCACGACCTGGCGAGCGCGCTCGACACCGACGAGCCCGTCTGGGTCATCGGCGGGGGAGCGGTCTACGCCGACGCCCTGCCTCTCGCCGACCGTGTGTCCGAGACGATCGTCGACCTCGACGTCCCGGGCGACACCCGGGCGCCGGCGCTCGACGACGCGTGGACCCTCGTGGACGAGGGCCCGTGGCAGGAGTCCCGCGTCGAGGGCACGCGCTTCCGTTTCCTGGAGTGGCGCCGCCGCGCGTAGCGGCGCGCGTGGCGGCGCGCGTGAGCGGAGCCGCCGCGCAGAGCGCGGAGCCGCTGGCCGCCCTCGCGTCGCACCCCGTCGCGGGCGCCGCGCCCCGCTGCACCGGGGTGCCACGTCCGTGCCGGGGTGCGACGCGCTCGAGGCCGGCCGGCCGCGCGCGGCGCGACCCGCGAAGCCAGGCCGAGCCGCGCCTCCCGGCCAGACCGACCGTCCGGGAGCCGCGCACCGTCCGACCGGACGGCGGCCTCGGGCCCGAGGCCCGGTACGCTGGTGCGCGTGTCCCCGCGTGAGAATCCCTTCGGTCAGGTCCTCGTCGCCCTCGTGACGCCGTTCACGGCCGACGGCGAGGTCGACTGGCCCGGCGTCGAGCAGCACATCGACGACTGCATCACCGCCGGCGCCGACGGCATCGTCGTCACCGGGACGACGGGTGAGACGAGCACGCTCACCGACCCGGAGAAGCTCCGCCTGGTCGAGGTCGGCAAGTCCGTCGCGGCGGGCCGCGCGAAGATCATCACCGGCGGCGGCTCGAACGAGACCGCGCACGCGATCCACCTGTACAAGCAGAGCGAGAAGGCCGGCGCGGACGGCGTGATGATCGTCACGCCGTACTACAACAAGCCGACCCAGGCGGGCGTGCTCACGCACTTCCGGATGATCGCCGACGCCACGGACCTGCCGGTCATCCTCTACGACATCCCGGGTCGCACCGGCATCCCGATCACGTACGAGACCATCGTGCGCGCCTCGAAGCACCCGAACATCCTCGCGGTGAAGGACGCCAAGGGCGACTTCGCCGAGGTGTCCCGCGTGCTCAACAACACCGACCTCATGTACTTCTCCGGCGACGACACGAACGTGCTGCCGCACCTGGCGATCGGCGCGACGGGACTGATCGGCGTGACCGCGAACATCACGTCGACGCCGTACCGCACCATCGTCGACGCGGTGAACCGCGGCGACCTGGCGACCGCGACCGCCGAGCACAAGCGCGTCGAGCCGCTCGTCCGCGCGATCATGACCCACGTGCCCGGGACCGTCGCGGCGAAGTACGTGCTGCACGGGCTCGGCCGCATCGGCAGCCCGCGCGTCCGCCTGCCGCTCGTCGGCCCCGAGGACACCGAGGCCTACGCCATCGAGACCTCCCTCGAAGCGGTCCGGGACATCCCCGGCGCCGACTTCTCGAACTTCCGCCCCGACCGCAACGCGGCGGCGGGCGGCGCACTGCCGAAGGTGCCAGGCACCACACGTTAGGAAGACCGCGGCTCGCACGGAGCGCGTCGCACGACAGTCAGGACCGAATGCCCACCCAGATCTCCACACCGCAGCCGCTCGAACCCGGCACCCTCCGCGTGATCCCCGTCGGGGGTCTCGGCGAGATCGGTCGCAACATGACCGTGTACGAGTTCGACGGCAAGCTGCTCGTCGTCGACGCCGGCGTGCTCTTCCCCGAGGAGCACCAGCCGGGCGTCGACCTGATCCTCCCCGACTTCGGTCCGATCCGGGACCGTCTCGACGACGTCCTCGGCGTCGTCCTGACCCACGGGCACGAGGACCACATCGGCGCCGTGCCGTACCTGCTCAAGCTCAAGGGCGACATCCCCCTGATCGGCTCCACGCTGACCCTCGCGCTCGTCGAGGCGAAGCTCAAGGAGCACCGGATCAAGCCCTACACGCTCGTCGTGCAGGAGGACCAGACCGAGCAGCTCGGCCCGTTCCACCTCGAGTTCGTCGCCGTGAACCACTCCATCCCGGACGCCCTCGCCGTCGCGATCACGACCCCCGCCGGTCGGGTCCTGCACACGGGCGACTTCAAGATGGACCAGCTCCCGCTCGACGACCGGATCACGGACCTCCGTGCCTTCGCCCGCCTCGGCGAGCAGGGCGTCGACCTGTTCCTGCCGGACTCGACGAACGCCGACGTGCCGGGCTTCACCGCCCCCGAGCGCGACATCGGCCCGGTGCTCGAGAACATCATCACGCGCGCCCGCAAGAAGGTCGTCGTGGCGAGCTTCTCGTCGCACGTGCACCGTGTGCAGCAGGTCCTCGACGCAGCCGCCGCCGCGAACCGCAAGGTCGCGTTCATGGGCCGCTCGATGATCCGCAACATGACGATCGCCGCCGAGCTCGGTTACCTCCGGGTGCCCGAGAACGTGCTCATCGACACGAAGAAGGCGAAGAACGTCCCCGACGACCAGATCGTCTACATGTCGACCGGGTCGCAGGGCGAGCCGATGGCGGTCCTCGCCCGCATGGCGAACCTCGAGCACCAGATCGAGATCGGCGAGGGCGACACCGTCATCCTCGCGTCGAGCCTGATCCCGGGCAACGAGAACGCCGTGTACCGCGTGATCGACGGGCTCACGAAGCTCGGCGCGAAGGTCGTGCACAAGGGCAACGCCAAGGTGCACGTCTCCGGACACGCCTCGGCCGGCGAGCTGCTCTACTGCTACAACATCCTCCGCCCGCGCAACGTGCTCCCCGTGCACGGCGAGCACCGGCACCTCTACGCGAACGCCGACCTGGCGATCCAGACGGGTGTCCCGCCGCGCAACGTCATCCTCGGGCAGGACGGCATCGTCGTCGACCTCAAGGACGGGGCCGTGACGGTCGCCGGGCAGCTCGACATCGCCTACGTGTACGTCGACGGGTCGACCGTCGGTGAGATCACCGACGCCGACCTCAAGGACCGCCGCACCCTGGCGGAGGAGGGGTTCATCTCGGTCTTCGCCGCCGTGGACTTCACCACCGGGCAGTGCGTCGTCGGCCCGGAGATCCAGTCGCGTGGCTTCGCCGAGGACGACTCCGTCTTCGACGACGTCCGACCGCAGATCGCCAAGGCGATCGCGGAGGCCGCCGCCAACGGCACGCGCGACGCGCACGCCTTCCAGCAGGTCGTCCGCCGGACCGTCGGCCGCTGGGTGAACACCAAGCACCGCCGCCGTCCGATGATCGTCCCGGTGGTCATCGAGGCGTAGCGCGCCCGCGCACCGGCCGGCCGGGAGGCACGGCGAGCGTTCCCCGGAACGCTCGCCCGTGCCTCCCGGCCGTTCCACGTCCGTGGCCGCGTCCCGCAGGTCGGGCCGCCCCGACCGGGACGCACCGGAACCGCCGCCGGTGGCGGGGCGTCCACGGAATGTCCCGGTCGGGGATTAGGGTCTGTCCCATGGCCGGAGGCACCAAGTCGACCACGCGCTCGCGCGCGTCCACGTCGTCCCGCGGAAGCGGGGCGCGCGGTTCGTCGCGCACGCAGGCCACGACGAAGAAGCTGCCACAGGCTGCGCCGAGCCCGGCGTTCCACGAGCAGAACCCGCTCGTGACCGGGTGGCTCGCGATGGCGCACGCCGTCGGCGCGCTGTTCCGGCTGCTCGGCAAGGAGACGCTCGCCAAGGACGAGCGGCGCGACGGCTTCCCGTTCCTGCTCTTCGTGCTCGCCATCGCCGGCGCCGTGGTCGAGTGGCTCAACCCCACCAACCCGGTCTCGATCGGTCTCGACGCGTACACGTTCGGCGGTCTGTTCGGCCGGCTGGCGTTCGCGCTCCCGGTGATCATGGTCGTCTTCGCCGGCTGGTTGTTCCGCCACCCGGCCTCGGTGCACGACAACACCCGGATCGGCATCGGTCTCGGGCTCATGCTCGTGTCGATCGCGTCGCTCTGCCACGTCTTCGGCGGTCAGCCGGGTGCCGCGGACGGCATGGTCGCCCTCGCCGCCGCGGGTGGCGTGCTCGGGTGGGTGGTCATCAGCTGGCTCGTCGCCGTCGCGACGGTGTGGGTCGCGGTGCCCGTCGCCGTGCTGCTGCTCGTGCTCTCGGTCTTCATCATCACGAAGACCCCGCCGAACAAGACCGGTCGTCGCCTCCACGAGCTGTACGCGTACCTGTTCGGTGCCCCCGCACCCGCCGACGAGGCCGACACGTCGGCACCGGACGTCGCCGACCCGGCAGCAGCCGCCCCGCGTGCCCGCACGTCGAAGCGCCGGACCAAGGACCAGACCGACTTCCCGCTCTTCGAGGACATCGGGTTCGAGGACGAGCAGGCCGTCGCAGCCGACGGGGACGGCGAGAACACCATCCCGTGGTGGCGCCGGAACAAGTCGGGCCGCGAGGAGGACCCGGCGTACGACAGCCCCGTGCTGCCCGCAGCGGCGGCCCAGGCCGCCCAGGCCGCCCCGGGCGTCGGCGCCGGTGCCGGTGCGGCCGCTCCCGTGGCGAACCCGAACGCGGGTGCCGCAGCCGGTCTCGTCGACCACACGCCGGCCGAACCCGCCTCCGTGAACCTCAACGACTCCGTCGAGCAGGACACCGTGCACGGCGAGCGAGAGGTCGAACAGGACCTCGCCGTCGCCGAGCAGGCCCTGCGTGACTTCGGGACGCCGGTCCCCGAGCAGCCCGCGGCGGTCGTGCGCCCGGAGGCGGTCTCGCCGGTGGTCTCGCCCACCGCGCCCGAACCCGAGGCCGAGGGACTGCCCGCAGCCGACGTCGCCGACGAGGACCCGGCCGCGCCGTACCGCCTGCCCGCCGCGACCACGCTGAGCGCCGGCACGCCGTCGGTGGCCCGCAGCCAGGCGAACGACGACATCGTGGCCGCCATCACCGGCGTCCTCACCGAGTTCAAGGTCGACGCGAAGGTCACCGGCTTCTCGCGTGGGCCGACGGTCACGCGGTACGAGATCGAGCTCGGTCCGGGCGTGAAGGTCGAGCGCGTCACGGCGCTGTCGAAGAACCTGTCGTACGCCGTCGCCTCGAACGAGGTCCGCATCCTGTCGCCGATCCCGGGCAAGAGCGCGATCGGTGTCGAGATCCCGAACTCCGACCGCGAGATCGTCTCCCTCGGCGACGTCCTGCGGTCCGGTGCCGCGACGAAGTCGAAGCACCCGATGACCATCGGCGTCGGCAAGGACGTCGAGGGTGGGTTCGTCGTCGCGAACCTGGCGAAGATGCCCCACCTGCTCGTGGCGGGCTCCACCGGGTCCGGCAAGTCGGTGTTCATCAACTCGATGATCACCTCGCTGCTCATGCGCGCGAAGCCGTCCGAGGTCCGGATGGTCCTCGTCGACCCGAAGCGCGTCGAGCTGTCGATCTACGCCGGCGTCCCGCACCTCATCACGCCCATCATCACGAACCCGAAGAAGGCAGCCGAGGCGCTGCAGTGGGTCGTGAAGGAGATGGACATGCGGTACGACGACCTGGCGTCGTTCGGCTTCCGGCACGTCGACGACTTCAACAAGGCCGTGCAGAACGACGAGATCATCCTGCCCGCCGGCAGCGAGCGGAAGCTCAAGCCGTACCCGTACCTGCTCGTCGTCGTCGACGAGCTCGCGGACCTCATGCTCGTCGCCCCGCGGGACGTCGAGGAGTCGATCGTCCGCATCACCCAGCTCGCCCGCGCCGCCGGCATCCACCTGGTGCTCGCGACGCAGCGCCCGTCGGTCGACGTCATCACCGGGCTCATCAAGGCGAACGTGCCGTCCCGCGTGGCCTTCGCCGTCACGAGCGTCACGGACTCGCGGGTCATCCTCGACCAGCCGGGCGCCGACAAGCTGATCGGCCAGGGCGACGGGCTCTTCCTGCCGATGGGCTCGTCGAAGGCCGTCCGCGTCCAGGGGGCCTGGGTGCAGGAGAGCGAGGTCGCCGAGGTCGTCGCGCACGTCACCCGGCAGGCCCGCCCCGACTACCGCCAGGACGTCCAGGCCGTGGTCGAGCGCAAGGAGATCGACGCCGACATCGGCGACGACCTCGAGCTGCTGCTCGCCGCGGTCGAGCAGGTCGTGTCGACGCAGTTCGGGTCGACCTCGATGCTGCAGCGCAAGCTCCGCGTCGGCTTCGCGAAGGCCGGGCGCCTCATGGACCTCATGGAGTCCCGCGACATCGTCGGCCCGTCGGAGGGATCGAAGGCGCGCGACGTGCTCGTGACGCCGGACCAGCTGCCCGGCGTGCTCGCGAAGCTCCGCGGTGAGGAGCCGCCGGCACCGGCCGCCGCGGCGCCCGCACCGACCGGCCCGACTGCGGGTGACGGGGCCGGCGCGGTGGCGACCGGAGCGACCGCCGCCGGGTCGGACGACCGGTACGGCTCGGACCCCGTCGCGGACATGACGCGCGGGTACCCTGAGGTCGAGGACGACGGACCGGACGAGGACGCATGGGGCCTGACGGGCAGGGAGTGAGCGCATGACCAGCTCGGACACCACACACGGCGCGAAGTTCCCGTGGCGCGGACGACTCCTCCGCAAGGGGGAGGGCCCGGCGTCGACGGCCAACGTCGCGAACATCATCACCGTGGTGCGCATCCTCATGGCGCCGCTGTTCTTCGTCATGCTGCTCGCCGACGGCGGCCAGGACACGTCGCTGCGGGTCTGGGCGGCGGTCGTGTTCGTCGTCGCGATCATCACGGACAGCGCGGACGGCATCATCGCGCGCCGCCAGAACCTGGTGACGGACTTCGGCAAGCTCGTCGACCCGATCGCCGACAAGGTCCTCATCGGTGGAGCCCTCGTGGCGCTGTCGATCCTCGGCGAGCTGCCGTGGATCGTCACCGTGCTCATCATGGTGCGCGAGATCGGCATCACGGTGTTCCGCTTCGCGGTGCTCTCCGACCGGGTGATCCCGGCGAGCCGCGGCGGCAAGATCAAGACCGTGCTGCAGGCGGTGGCGATCACCCTCGCCCTGTTCCCGTGGTGGAACGTCGTCGGCGACCTCGCGCACTGGGTGAACGGCATCCTCATGACGGCGGCGCTCCTGGCGACCGTGCTCAGCGGGGCCGACTACCTGTGGCAGGCCTGGAAGCACAACCGCACGAGCGCATGACCGTGGCGGGGCCCGGGTCCGGACCGACGGCGGTGGCGCAGTCCCTCGTCGCGCAGTTGACGGCCCGCGGGGAGACCGTCGCGGTCGCAGAGTCGTTGACGGGCGGGCTCGTCGTGTCGACGCTCGTCGGTGTCCCGGGCGCGAGTGCCGTCGTGCACGGTGGTGTCGTGGCGTACGCGACGCCCGTCAAGACCTCCCTGCTCGGGGTCTCGGCCGAGCTGCTCGCGACCAACGGCGCCGTCGACCCGGAGGTGGCGCGCCAGATGGCGGTCGGCGTCCGGACCGCCCTCGCCGTGGACGGCCGGCCGGCGACGTGGGGGATCAGCACCACCGGTGTCGCGGGCCCGGACCCGCAGGACGGCAAGCCCGTCGGCACGGTGTTCGTCGGCATCGCGTCCGCGGAGCGCGTCGAGGCGTTCGCACTGCACCTCGTTGGGGACCGTGGGGCAATCCGTCAGGCCACCGTCTCCGAACTCCTGACACGGATGTCGACCGTGGTCGGCGGCGGGGAATAGGCCTCGTTGCCACTGGGTTACATCCCACGCAATCTCCAGCAGGACAGCAGCCGTCGTGGTTAGCATGCTGCGAACGGCAACGCTACTGTTGCTGAACCCGACCAAGGTCACCAGGACCGGGCGGGCGCGGAGACGACAGAGAGGAGGAGTCCACATGGTTCTCGTTCGTCAGGAGATCGGCGACGTGCTTCGGGACTTCCGCTTGCAGAAGGGCCGGACCCTCCGTCAGGTCGCGTCCAAGGCCAGCGTTGCTCTCGGGTACCTCAGCGAGGTGGAGCGTGGCCAGAAGGAGGCCAGCTCGGAGATCCTCGCCTCGGTGGCCGACGCGCTCGACACCCCGATCTCGACCATCATGCGTGAGGTCGGCGACCGCCTCGCGGTCGTCGAGGGACTGACCCCGGTCCCGGACACGCTGCCCGACGACCTCGTCGCCGAGTTCGACAACGACCTCGCGGTGCGCTGACGCACCACGCACCACGCACCACGAACGCCCCCGCCGGTCTCCGGCGGGGGCGTTCGTCGTTAGGCTGGTCGGATGCGCGTGAGTGAGTTCTGGCGAGCGGTCGACCAGGTGTTCGGTGAGGCCTACGGCGCCGTCGTCTCCCGCGACGTCGTGCTCGAGCAGCTCGGCGGGCGCTCGGCGGCGGAGGCCCTGGACGCGGGCATCGATGCCCGGCGGGTCTGGGAAGCGCTGTGCGACTCGCAGGACGTCCCGCTCGACAAGCGGCACGGCAAGGGGCTCGCGGAGCCGCGCGACTGACGTCGGACACCGCTGCCACGTCCGAAACTCTGTTCGGCGTGTTGCTCGAACGCGTGTTCGATCGGTGCTACGTTCCTGCACAACGGCGCTGACCGGATCCTCCATCCACGAAGCAGCTCGTCACCGGCAGTCCTGTCGGTGGCCGGCTCTAGGTTCGGAGGCATCGGGAACAGCCCGACGCCTTGTCGCTCGACCACCAGCCCTGCAGCACCGGCCGGTGGGAGCGCGACAGCCTACAGGCAGCCGCACCGAGCACGAAGGAGCACCCCATGCCGTCACCGGCAGACCGCGAGAAGGCCCTCGAGACCGCACTCGCCCAGATCGACAGGCAGTTCGGCAAGGGCACCGTCATGCGCCTCGGCTCGGACGACCGCGCCCCCGTCGCCACCATCCCGACCGGATCGGTCGCCCTCGACGTCGCGCTCGGCATCGGCGGACTCCCGCGCGGCCGCATCATCGAGATCTACGGCCCGGAGTCCTCGGGGAAGACGACCCTGACCCTGCACGCGATCGCCAACGCGCAGCGTGCCGGCGGCATCGCGGCCTTCATCGACGCGGAGCACGCGCTCGACCCGGAGTACGCCAAGAAGCTCGGCGTCGACATCGACGCACTGCTCGTGTCGCAGCCCGACACCGGTGAGCAGGCCCTCGAGATCGCCGACATGCTCGTCCGCTCGGGCTCGATCGACCTCGTCGTCATCGACTCGGTGGCGGCCCTGGTGCCCCGTGCCGAGATCGAGGGCGAGATGGGTGACTCCCACGTGGGTCTCCAGGCGCGCCTCATGTCCCAGGCGCTCCGCAAGCTGGCCGGTGGGCTGAACCAGACCCAGACCACGATGATCTTCATCAACCAGCTGCGCGAGAAGATCGGCGTGTTCTTCGGCAGCCCGGAGACGACCGCCGGCGGCAAGGCGCTGAAGTTCTACGCCTCGGTGCGACTCGACATCCGCCGCATCGAGACGCTCAAGAGCGGTACCGACGCCGTCGGCAACCGCACCCGCGTCAAGGTCGTCAAGAACAAGATGGCGCCGCCCTTCAAGCAGGCCGAGTTCGACATCCTCTACGGCACGGGCATCTCGCGAGAGGGCTCGCTGCTCGACTTCGGTGTCGACCACGGCATCGTGAAGAAGTCCGGCGCCTGGTACACCTACGACGGCGACCAGCTCGGCCAGGGCAAGGAGAACTCGCGCTCCTTCCTCATCCAGAACCCGGACACCGCTGCCGAGATCGAGGGCAAGATCCTCGCGAAGCTCGGCGTGGGTGGCGCGAAGGCCGACGCGGCTGACGCTCCGGTCGAGTCGATCGCGCCGAAGCTCGCGGAGCGCAAGGGCGCGTGACGGACGCACCTGACCACGGCGAGGGCCTCGCACCGGTCACCGACCTGTTCGGTGCGCGGTCCCGCCGTGGTCGTCCCGCGTCCGCTCCGGATGCCAGCCCGGCGGCGGGCGAGGACGTCGCGGACGCGCCCGTCGACCTGCCGGACGACCTGCACGGCGACGTACCCGACGACGGGGCCGGCTCCGACGCCGGCGCGGTCCCGGCGGAGGACCCGACCGTCGTGCCCCTGCGTGGGCAGCACGCGCAGGCCGAGTGGCTCTCGCCCGTCGTCGGGGACGGCTCCGGTCGCGCCGCCCGTGCCGAGCAGCGCGGGTACGACGCCGAGTCGGCAGCGGCCACGAGCGCCTCGGTCTTCGCGATCGGCAGCGGCGACGAGATCGACCCGGCCGACGCACCGCGGCCGATCGACGAGCAGCGGGCGGACGCCGAGCGCGTCAGCATGCGCGCCCTCGGTCGCAAGGGCGTCAGCGAGTCCGAGATGCGGAAGCTGCTGCGCGGGCAGGACCTCGACGACGACGTCGTCGAGTACGAGGTCGCACGGCTCGTCCGCGTCGGACTGCTCGACGACGTGGCCCTCGCGACGGACCTGGTCGACCGGCTGCACGAACGCAAGGGGCTGGGACGGCAGGGCGTGGTGGCGGAGCTCCGCCGCCGGGGGATCGACCAGGCCGCCGTCGACGCCGCACTCGACGCGGCCGCGGACGACGCCGACGACGAGTTCGTGCGGGCGATCGAGCTCGCCGAGAAGCGAGCACCGCAACTCCGCGGGCTGGACCGCGCGACCGCCGAGCGTCGGCTCAGCGGCTTCCTCATGCGCAAGGGCTACGGCTCCGGCGTGGTGCGGGTCGCCGTGCAGCGGGCCCTCGACGGGCCGCCGCGTCGGTCGCCGTCCGGCGGCGGAAGCGTCCGGTTCGAGTAGCGCCGACGGTGGTCGTGACCGACCTACACTGGACGATCATGGCCACCGTCGAAGCCCGCCCCCGCACCTACGAGGTCCGCACCCACGGGTGCCAGATGAACGTGCACGACTCCGAGCGGCTGAGCGGCTCGCTGGTGGCGGCCGGGTACGTGGCGGCCGACGGCGAGCAGGCCGACGTCGTCGTCATCAACACCTGCGCGGTGCGTGAGAACGCGGACAACCGCCTCTACGGCAACCTCGGTCAGTTGGCCGGCATCAAGCGGGACCACCCGGGCATGCAGATCGCCGTCGGCGGCTGCCTGGCGCAGAAGGACAAGAACGTCATCCTCGAGAAGGCGCCGTGGGTGGACGTCGTGTTCGGCACGCACAACATGGGGTCGCTGCCGACGCTCCTCGAGCGCGCGCGCCACAACGACGAGGCGCAGATCGAGATCCTCGAGGCGCTCGACGTCTTCCCGTCGACCCTGCCGACGAAGCGCGACTCGACCCACAGCGGGTGGGTGTCGATCTCGGTCGGGTGCAACAACACCTGCACGTTCTGCATCGTGCCCTCGCTCCGCGGCAAGGAGAAGGACCGCCGTCCGGGCGACGTCCTCGCCGAGGTCCAGGCGCTCGTCGACGACGGCGCGATCGAGGTGACCCTGCTCGGGCAGAACGTCAACTCCTACGGCGTCGAGTTCGGTGACCGGCAGGCGTTCGGCAAGCTGCTCCGCGCCGTGGGGCAGATCGAGGGCCTCGAGCGCGTGCGGTTCACCAGCCCGCACCCCGCGGCCTTCACCGACGACGTGATCGACGCGATGGCGGAGACGCCGAACGTCATGCCCCAGCTGCACATGCCGCTGCAGTCCGGTTCCGACCGCGTGCTCAAGACGATGCGACGCAGCTACCGGAGCGAGCGGTTCCTGGGGATCCTCGACCGGGTGCGCGCGAAGATCCCGCACGCCGCCATCAGCACCGACATCATCGTCGGGTTCCCCGGCGAGACCGAGGACGACTTCGCGGACACGCTCCGGGTCGTCGAGCAGTCGCGGTTCGCGTCGGCCTTCACGTTCCAGTACTCGATCCGGCCCGGCACCCCCGCGGCGACCATGCCGGACCAGCTGCCGAAGGCGGTCGTGCAGGAGCGCTACGACCGCCTGATCGCCCTGCAGGACCGCATCACGGCCGAGGAGCACGCGAAGCAGGTCGGCCGCACCGTCCAGGTGCTCGTCGCCACGGGCGAGGGGCGGAAGGACGACGCGACGCACCGGCTCTCCGGCCGTGCCGAGGACTCCCGGCTCGTGCACTTCGCCGTGCCGCAGGGCTCCGACGTCCCTCGCCCCGGTGACGTCGTCACGGTCGAGGTGACCCGCGCGGCGCCGTACTTCCTCATCGCCGACAGCGAGGGGCCCCTCCGCATCCGCCGGACCCGGGCCGGCGACGCCTGGGACCGCGCCGAGGCGGAGAGCTGCGGCGTCCCGACCCCGAGCACGCCCGGTGCCGCGCCGCGGCCGGTGTCGCTCGGCCTGCCGAGCCTCCGTGTCGGACGCTGACGCGGTCGCCGCGGCCCCGGGGCTCATCGCGGTCGTCGGCGCGACGGGCACCGGCAAGTCCGAGGTCGCGCTGACGATCGCGGAACGGCTGCGGACGTCCGGTCGTCCGGCGGAGGTCGTCAACGCCGACGCCATGCAGCTCTACCGCGGGATGGACGTCGGCACGGCGAAGCTGCCCGAGGACGAGCGCCGCGGCATCCCGCACCACCAGCTCGACGTCCTCGACGTCACGGACGAGGCCAGCGTCGCCGCGTACCAGCATGCTGCCCGGGCCGACGTCGACCGGATCACGGCCGACGGCGGGACCGCCGTGCTCGTCGGCGGCAGCGGGTTGTACGTCTCGGCGGTGCTGTTCGACCTCGCGTTCCCCGGGACCGACCCGGAGCTGCGTGCCGAGCTCGAGCGCGAGCACGCCGAGGCGGGACCGAACGCACTGCTGGCGCGCCTGCGCGCCCTCGACCCGGCAGCGGCGGCCGACGTCGACGCCCGGAACCCGCGTCGGCTCATCCGGGCCGTCGAGATCGCGAGTCGGTCCGAGGCGGTGACCCCGCGCCTCCCGTCCGAGCCGACGGCGTGGCGCCCTGCCCGGGTGCTGCGCCTGCACCGCGAGCGGAGCGAGCTCGTGACCTCCCTGCACGAGCGGGCCGCGCGGATGTTCCGGGACGGACTCGTCGACGAGGTGGACGCGTTGCGAGGGGCGGGCCTCGAGCAGGGGCGGACCGCGCGCGCCGCGATCGGGTACTCGCAGGCGCTCGACGTCGTGCACGGCCGGGCGACCACGGACGAGGCGGTCGAGGCCACCGCGGTCGCGACGCGCAAGTACGCCCGCCGGCAGGTGTCCTGGTTCAAGCGGTACGACGCCGAGGTCCTCGACGTCAGCGGGACCGACGTCGCGGGGCTGCAGGCCGTGGCCCGTAGGATCGTGCCGTGACCGAGCTGCACTTCACGAAGGGCCAGGGGACGGGCAACGACTTCGTCCTGTTCGCCGACCCCGACGCCACGGTCGACCTGACGCCCGAGCGGATCCGCGCGATCGCCGACCGGCGGTTCGGCGTCGGCGCCGACGGGGTCATCCGCGCGGTGCGGTCCGACGCGTTGCCCGAGGGCCGACCGCTCGTCGCGGTGGAGCCCGCCGCGACCTGGTTCATGGACTACCACAACGCCGACGGCTCGATCGCGGAGATGTGCGGCAACGGCATCCGGGTGTTCGCCCGGTACCTGACCGAGTCGGGGCTCGTGGACCTCGCACCGGGGGAGACGCTCACCGTCGGCAGCCGCAAGGGCCTGGTCGACATCCAGCGGACGACGAACGGCTTCTCGGCGGACCTCGGACGGTGGGACCTGGGGATCGAGGGCGGCGGCGCGAACGACGTGACGGTCCGGGCGAAGGAGCTCGACGGTGCGCGACCCGGGATCGGGATCGACGTCGGGAACCCGCACGTCGTGGTCGCGGTCGCGACGGAGGACGAGCTCGCCGAGGTCGACCTGACCTACGTGCCGGTGCTCGACCCGGCACCCGCGGCCGGGGCGAACGTGGAGTTCGTGCTGCCGGGCGACCCGCTCGTCAAGGACGGCGTGGGCGAGATCACGATGCGCGTGCACGAGCGCGGCAGCGGCGAGACCCTGTCGTGCGGCACGGGAGCGGTCGCCGCAGCGCTCGCGACGCGGTACTGGGCCGGGCCGTCGGCGCCGGACACCTGGCGTGTGCGCGTGCCGGGCGGGGTCGTCACGGTGCGCATGTTCGCAGCAGAGGACGGCGAGCACGTCGCCCTGGCGGGACCGGCGGAACTGGTGTTCTCGGGCGACCTGACCGTCTGACGTCGGCGGCGCTCCCCGCCGGCGCGGGGCCTACTCCGTCGCGCGGTGCACCCGGATGACCCGGAAGCCCTTGTCCGTGGTCGCCCGCGACACCTGGAACCCGCCGTCGAGCGCGTCACGGAGCCACCGCTGCAGCGAGTCACCGCCGAGGTCCTTCGACACCACGAGCCAGGCGTCGCCGCCGACCTCGAGCCGGGGGAGCCAGGTGAGCAGGATCGCGTGGAGTTCGTCCTTGCCGACGCGGATCGGCGGGTTCGACCAGATGGTGCGGAAGCGCAGGTCGGCCGGCACCTCGTCGGGCAGGCCCACGGTCACGTTGGACGCCCCGGCAGCGACGGCGTTCGCCCGCGCGAGACCGAGCACCCGCTCGTTGACGTCGACGCCCCAGACGCGGGCGTCCGGGGACTGCAGCGCCATCGTGATCGCGATCGGGCCCCAGCCGCAGCCGACGTCGAGCAGCGTGCCCTCGGTCGCGGGGGGCGGCACCGAGCCGAGCAGCACCCTGGTGCCACGGTCGACGCCGTCCGGGCTGAACACCCCGGCTGCGGTCGACAGGGTGAGCGGTCGACCGGCGAGCGTGACGTGCACCTGGCGCTCACGGACCTCCGACGACGGGGTGGCGGAGAAGTAGTGGTCGTTCGCCATGGAAGAACCGTACCGTCGCGCCCGTGTGTCCCGGGCGTGGCGGCGGTACCCTGTGGAGAAGATGACGGAAACCACCATGAACGACGGACGATCCGACGACAGCGCCGAAGGTGTCGTGGAACGCGTCCTCCGCAATGCCGAGACCCGGGCGACGTCGGCGATCTTCGCTCCGGCCCAGGCCATCCAGACACGATCGGTCGACGAGCACGGCTGGTCCGGCGACGGCGACCAGTACGAGCGCGAGGACCGCGCTGCGCTGCGTCGCGTCACGGGCCTCTCCACCGAGCTCGAGGACGTCACCGAGGTCGAGTACCGGCAGCTCCGGCTCGAACGGGTCGTGCTCATCGGGGTGTACCCGCAGGGTGACGCCCAGGACGCCGAGAACTCCCTCCGGGAGCTCGCCGCGCTGGCCGAGACCGCGGGCGCCGTGGTGCTCGACGGGCTCCTGCAGCGCCGTCCGAACCCCGACCCGGCCACGTACCTCGGCAAGGGCAAGGCCGAGGAGCTCGCGATGGTGGTCAAGGCCACCGGCGCGGACACGGTCGTCGCCGACACCGAGCTCGCTCCGTCGCAGCGCCGTGCGCTCGAGGACGTCGTGAAGGTCAAGGTGATCGACCGAACCGCGGTGATCCTCGACATCTTCAGCCAGCACGCGACCACCCGCGAGGGCAAGGCGCAGGTCGAACTCGCGCAGCTCCAGTACCTCCTGCCGCGTCTGCGCGGTTGGGGTGAGTCGATGTCCCGGCAGGCCGGTGGCCAGGTGTCCGGCGGTGCCGGCATGGGTTCGCGTGGTCCTGGTGAGACGAAGATCGAGCTCGACCGCCGTCGCATCAACACGCGCATGTCGAAGCTCCGACGCCAGATCGCCGGGTTCGCCCCGGCGCGCGAGGCCAAGCGCGCGGACCGGCACCGCAACGAGGTGCCGAGCGTCGCGATCGCCGGCTACACCAACGCGGGCAAGTCCTCGCTGCTGAACCGGCTCACCAGCGCCGGGGTGCTCGTGCAGAACCAGCTGTTCGCCACCCTCGACGCCACCGTGCGTCGGACGGAGAGCAGCACCGGCCGCGAGTTCACCTTCGTCGACACGGTCGGCTTCGTCCGGAACCTGCCGCACCAGCTAGTCGAGGCCTTCCGGTCGACGCTCGAGGAGGTCGGCGAGGCCGACGTCGTCGTGCACGTCGTCGACGGCTCGCACCCGGACCCGTCGGCGCAGCTCGCGACCGTCCGCGAGGTCATGGGCGACGTGGGTGCCCGCGAGATCCCCGAGGTCGTCGCCTTCAACAAGGCGGACCTGATCGACGAGGCACAGCGGCTCGTGCTCGTCGGGCTCGTGCCCGACGCGGTGTTCGTCTCCGCCCGCACGGGCGAGGGCGTCCCCGAGCTGCTCGCCGCGATCGAGGCACGGCTGCCCGAGCCCGACGTCGACCTCACGGTGGTGATCCCGTACGACCGCGGTGACCTGGTGTCCTCGCTGCACGACGCCGGCGCGGTCGAGTCGACGGACTACGTCGAGGACGGCACGCGTCTGCGGGTGCGGGTGTTCCAGCGGCAGGTCGCGGAGCTCGACCCGTTCGTGGTCGCGCCCGTCGCGACCGTCTAGTCACGCGGGCGGTCCGCCGCCACCGGACGGGAGGCGCGGGGCGCGTCCCGCCGCGTGCGTCGCGTGCGCGGCGGGCCGCCCCGTACGGCGCTCGCGTCGCGTGCCGCCACGTGCGTGCGGTCAGAGGGAGCGGAGGACCGCGACGACCTTGCCGAGGACGGTGGCCGCGTCGCCGAGGATCGGCTCGAACGCGGTGTTGCGGGGGAGCAGCCACGTGTGCCCGTCGCGCTGCCGGAACACCTTCACCGTCGCCTCGTCGTCGAGCATGGCGGCGACGATGTCCCCGTTGTCGGCGGTCTGCTGCGAGCGGACGACCACCCAGTCCCCGTCGCAGATCGCGGCGTCGATCATCGACTCGCCCACGACCTTGAGCATGAACAGGTCGCCCGTCCCGACGAGCTGACGGGGGAGCGGGACGATCTCGTCGACGTGCTGCTCCGCGGTGATCGGCACACCGGCCGCGATCCGTCCGACCAGCGGTACCAGCGTGGTCGCGTCGACGTCGGGGGTGTCCACGTCCGGCGTCGGCTCGTCGACGAGCACCTCGAGCGCGCGGGGGCGGTTCGGGTCGCGGCGGATCCAGCCGCCGAGCTCGAGCTGGCCGAGCTGGTGCGAAACGCTCGACAGCGAGGACAGACCCGCGGCGTCACCGATCTCGCGCATGCTCGGCGGGTAGCCCCGGCTGGCGATCGACGCTCGGATCGCGTCGAGGATCGCCTGCTGCTTCGCCGTCAACGGCTTCTGGACCCGCAGTTCGTCCGCCACGTCGTCACGCCCTTCGTCGGTGCCGGGCGGCTCGGCGGGAATGTCGGTGGTCCCCGCTTGACTCGTCCCAGTCGATCGAAACAGTATCCGACCAGCCCGCGCCGGACAAACACCTGTTCGAGCGTGTCGGCAACAAACCCCCCACGAATCTCTTCCTGGGACTTGTGCGGGGTCGCATTCGAAACTATGTTCGGTACACGACTTCGGTTCCTCCGAACGGGAAGGCAAGAACGACATGAGCACCATCGCCATCGCTGACCACCAGCGCACCGCGACGCCCGCGGTCCGGACCCGCCTGCGCATCACCCGCCGTGGCCGCGTCGTCCTGACGACGCTCGTCGCGCTCCCCGTCTTCGTCGTCGTCGCGCTGTCCGTGCTCAACGGCGGTCAGGCATCGGCCGGTGACTCGTCGCGAGCCGGTGCGCCGATGCAGTTCGAGACCGTCACGGTCGAACCCGGCGAGACGCTCTGGCAGCTGGCGGAGGAGACCGCGCCTCAGGCCGACCCGCGCGACTTCGTGCAGGACGTCGTCAGCCTGAACGCCCTGGACAGCTCTGCGCTCCAGGCCGGCGAGCAGATCGCCATCCCGGCGAAGTACACCGCCGGCAACTGAACCAGCCGTCCCCGGCCTGATCGGGTCCGTTGCCCGTCACCGTCCGGACGGCCGGACAGCGGGCACCGGGCGCGGCCTACGATGGATCGGTGGCAACCTCGCTCGAAGACCTCCCGATCCGCGACGACCTCCGCGGGCAGAGCCCGTACGGTGCTCCGCAGAAGCACGTCCGCGTGCAGCTCAACGTCAACGAGAACACGCATCCCGTGCCCGAGGACGTCGCCGAGGACATCGTGGGATCGATCCGGCAGGCCCTGGCCACGGTCAACCGCTACCCGGACCGCGAGTTCAGCGAGCTGCGGCAGTCCCTCGCGTCCTACCTGAACGGCGGGCTCGGTACCGAGCAGCAGCTGATGCCCGAGCAGCTCTGGGCGGCCAACGGGTCGAACGAGGTCCTGCAGCAGCTCCTCCAGGCGTTCGGCGGTCCCGGTCGCTCGGTGCTCGGCTTCCCACCCACCTACTCGATGCACTCGATCCTCGCTGCGGGCACGGGGACCCGCTGGATCCCCGCACAGCGCGACGACGAGTTCCGCATCGCGCCGGAGACGGTCGTGGCCGCGATCCGCGAGCACGAGCCGGACATCGTCTTCCTCTGCGGTCCGAACAACCCGACGGGCACCCCGCTCGACATCGAGACGATCCGCGCCGCCTACGACGCCACCGACGGCATCGTCATGGTCGACGAGGCCTACGCGGAGTTCATGCCCGCAGACGCCCCGAGCGCGATCACGCTGCTGCCGGGGCGCCCCCGCCTGGTGGTGTCCCGCACGATGAGCAAGGCCTTCGCGTTCGCCGGTGCCCGGGTCGGGTACCTCGCGGCGGACCCCGCCGTCGTGGACGCGCTCCGCCTCGTGCGGCTGCCGTACCACCTGTCCGCGCTGACCCAGGCGGCGGCGATCGCCGCGCTGCGCCACGCGCCGGCGATGCTCGCGATGGTCGACGACATCAAGCACCAGCGCGACCGCATGGTCACGGAGCTCACCGCCATGGGGTACCGCACCTACGAGACCTGGTCGAACTTCGTGCTCTTCGGCGGCGTCGCGGACCCGAACGCCGCGTTCGAGGCGCTCCTCGAGCAGGACGTCATCGTGCGCGACCTCGGCATCCCGAACCACCTCCGGGTGAGCGCGGGCACCGAGGAGGAGACCACCGCCTTCCTCGACGCGATGCGCCGCGTGGCCGCGGTGCAGCCGCCGGTTAGGGTTGACGCATGACCGCCCGCACCGCCTCGATCAGCCGGAGCACGAGCGAGTCGAGCATCGAGCTCTCGCTCGACCTGGACGGCACCGGCTCGTCCGACGTCTCGACGAGCGTCCCCTTCTTCGACCACATGCTGACGGCGTTCAGCAAGCACTCGCTCATCGACCTGCGCGTCCGGTCGACCGGCGACACCCACATCGACGTGCACCACACCGTCGAGGACACCGGCATCGTGCTGGGGCAGGCGCTCAAGCAGGCCCTCGGAGACCGATCGGGCATCGGCCGGTACGGCGACGCGCTCGTCCCGTTGGACGAGGCACTGGCGCAGGCCGTCGTCGACGTCTCCGGCCGTCCGTTCCTCGTGCACTCGGGCGAGCCCGCCGGGTTCGAGTTCCACCGCATCGGCGGACACTTCACCGGATCGATGGTCCGCCACGTGTTCGAGGCGATCACCTTCAACGCCGGCATCACGGTGCACGTCCGACTCCTCGAGGGGCGCGACCCGCACCACATCGCCGAGGCCGAGTTCAAGGCCTTCGCCCGAGCGATGCGTCGCGCCGTCGAGCTCGATCCGCGGGTCGACGGCATCCCGTCCACGAAGGGCGCACTGTGAACGCGAAGCCGAACGTCGTCGTCCTCGACTACGGGTCGGGCAACGTCCACTCGGCCGCGAAGGCGCTCGAGCGCGCGGGCGCCGACGTGACGCTCACCGACGACAAGCAGGCGGCCCTGCGCGCCGACGGGCTGCTCGTGCCGGGCGTCGGTGCGTTCGCCGCGGTCGTCGACCAGCTCGAGGGGGTGCGCGGCGGCGAGATCGTCGACCACCGCCTGGCGGGTGGCCGGCCGGTGCTCGGCATCTGCGTCGGCATGCAGGTCATGTTCGCCCGCGGGGTCGAGCGCGGCGCCGACGTCGAGGGACTCGGTCAGTGGCCGGGCACCGTCGAGGAGATCCAGGCCGAGGTCCTGCCGCACATGGGGTGGAACACCGTCGAGGCGCCCGAGGACTCGGTCCTCTTCGACGGGCTGCACGACGAGCGGTTCTACTTCGTGCACTCCTACGGCGTGACCGACTTCCCGCTCGACGCCTACGGCCCGTTCCGCGCACCGCGACTGACCTGGGCGGAGCACGGCCAGCGGTTCATCGCCGCGGTCGAGAACGGCCCGCTCACGGCCACGCAGTTCCACCCGGAGAAGTCCGGCGAGCCGGGCATCCGGCTGCTCCGGAACTGGGTCGACTCCCTCTGACCCGGACGGGACCGGTGCCGCGTCCGACGTGACGGCACCGCCCGACCCGCACCGCGCCTCCCGGCCGCTCCCGACCACCCGCGCGTCAGCACCAGCAACAGAACCGACAGGACCATGACCGACCTCACCGCCACCCCGCCCCTCGTCCTGCTGCCCGCCGTCGACGTCGTCGACGGCCAGGCGGTCCGTCTCACGCAGGGCGAGGCCGGCAGCGAGACCTCGTACGGCGACCCGGTCGCCGCGGCCCGCACCTGGCGTGACCAGGGCGCCGAGTGGATCCACCTCGTCGACCTCGACGCGGCGTTCGGCCGCGGGGACAACCGTCGGCTGATCGCCAAGGCGGTCCGCGAGGTCGAGGGCGTGTCGGTCGAGCTGTCCGGCGGCATCCGCGACGACGCGTCCCTCGAGGCCGCGCTGGCCACCGGGGCGGCACGGGTCAACCTGGGCACCGCGGCACTCGAGAAGCCGGAGTGGGCCGCGCGGGTCATCGGTGAGTACGGCGAGCAGATCGCCGTGGGTCTCGACGTCCGGGGCACGACCCTGGCGAGCCGCGGGTGGACCGAGGACGCCGGCGACCTCTGGGAGGTCCTCGACCGGCTCGAGGCCGCCGGGTGCGCCCGCTACGTGGTGACCGACGTCACGAAGGACGGCACGCTGCAGGGGCCGAACGTCGAGCTCCTCCGCGAGGTCTGCGACCGCACCGACCAGCCGGTGGTCGCCTCCGGCGGGATCTCCACCCTCGACGACCTCCGCGCCCTGCGTGAGCTCGTGCCGCACGGCCTCGAGGGCGCGATCATCGGCAAGGCCCTGTACTCCGGCGCGTTCACGCTGCCGGCCGCCCTCGACATCGCGTCGGAGTAGTCCCGGTGGCGGGCATCTCGAACGGCCGCGGCACCGGGCCCGAGGCTCCGGAGCCGGGCACGACCGACGATGCCCACACCCCGGGCGGCGCCGCCGACTCGGCGGGCAACCCCTGGGCGGGACGCACCTTCGACGCCCACGACGACGCCTTCGCGGACGACGACGGCCTCGCCGACCCGGCCGTCGTCGCGGCGGTCACCGCCCTGCAGCAGGGCGGGTCGCAGCGCGCGGTCGTCGAGGCGCTCCGCGGTGCCCGACTGCTCATCCCGCTCGTGGCCGAGGCGGGCGACGTCGGTCACACCGTCGACGGCACGCTCGTCGACAAGACGCAGGAGCTGTCGATCGTCACGGTCGCCGGACCCGACGGCCGCAGCGTGATGCCCGCCTTCACCTCCGCGGAGGCGATGCGGTCGTGGGACGCCACCGCCCGCCCGGTCCCCGCGGACTCCCGTCGCGTCGCGATGGCCGCCGCGAGCGAGGAGACCCAGCTCGTCGTCCTCGACCCGACCGCGCCGACCGAGTTCGTGCTGCGTCGGCCGGCGGTGTGGGCGATCGGGCAGGACCTGCCGTGGACGCCCTGCTTCGAGGACCCCGAGGTCGCTCGGGCCTTCGCGGACTCCGTCGCCGACGAGCCCGCAGTCGCCCGGGTCGAGCTCGCGCCGGGGGACCCGCTCGGACGGTTCGCCGGCGCCGAGCTGACCGTCGGGCTCGCCCTGCACCCCGGGCTCGACCAGGCGGACGTGCAGGCCTTGGTCGGCCGGCTCCAGCAGCGGTGGACGGCGGACGCCGTCGTCGCCGAGCGCGTGGACAGCATGCGGGTGGCGCTGCGGCCCGCGTGACGCTGCGGCCCTGCACCACCGGCCGGGAGGCACGACGTGCGTCCGGCGGACCCGCTGCGGCCCGCTGCGGCTCGGCTCGGTGCGGTGCGGTGCGGTGCGATTCGGCGCGGACCGCGGACCGCGGCTCGCTGCCGCGCGAGTGGTACGTCGAAACGACAGTGCTCGGGCAACGGAAGCGCGAGCCCTGTCGCTCTCCCGGACCAGTCGCGCACGCCCCGCTCCACGCCACGACAGTCGCCCCAGCGGCGGTGCGGCCGGGGCGCGGCACGGTGCGCCGGTACGATGACGGGGTGAGGACGAACCCGACGACCAGCCCCGGCACCGGCGAGACCCCTGTCGGCCCCACCGGTCGGCCCGTCCGGCAGTTCCCGGTCCCCGAGGAACTCGACGGCCACGGCCCGGCTCGCATCATCGCGCTCTGCAACCAGAAGGGCGGCGTCGGCAAGACCACGACGTCCATCAACCTCGGCGCCGCGCTCGCCGAGTACGGACGCAAGGTCCTCGCGGTCGACTTCGACCCCCAGGGGGCCCTGTCCGCCGGCCTCGGCGTCCGCACGCACGACGTCCCCACGGTCTACGACCTGCTCATGGGTGCCGTGAAGGACCCGCACGAGATCATCCAGCCGACGAACGTGCCGATGCTCGACGTCATCCCCGCGAACATCGACCTGTCCGCGGCCGAGGTCCACCTGGTCAACGAGGTCGCCCGCGAGCAGATCCTCGCGAGCGTCCTCCGCAAGGTCTCGAACGACTACGACCTGATCCTCGTCGACTGCCAGCCGTCGCTCGGGCTGCTCACCGTGAACGCGCTCACCGCCGCACACGGCGTGCTCATCCCGCTCGAGTGCGAGTTCTTCGCCCTGCGCGGTGTCGCCCTGCTCATCGAGACGATCGACAAGGTGCGCGACCGGCTCAACCCGGCCCTCCGGCTCGACGGCATCCTGGCGACCATGTACGACTCGCGGACCCTGCACTCCCGCGAGGTCATGGAGCGCGTCGTCGAGACGTTCGACGACCACGTGCTCGACACCGTGATCAGCCGGACCGTGAAGTTCCCGGACGCCACCGTCTCGGCACGTCCGATCACGCAGACGGCGCCCGAACACGCCGCGGCGCACGCGTACCGGGCGCTCGCCAGGGAGCTCGTCGAGCGTGGCGCCGTCGCCTGACGCGACCTCGCCGAGCGACGCCGCGGACGTCACCGTCGGCACCACCGCCGGCCCGCTCGCCGCGCCCGCCGGCACCACGACGGCGCCCGGCTTCCGGGTCCGGCTCCGCAACTTCGACGGCCCGTTCGACCTGCTGCTCTCGCTCATCACGAAGCACGAGCTCGACATCACCGAGGTGTCCCTCGGCGCCGTCACGGGGGAGTTCATCCAGTACGTGCGTCAGGCCGAGTCAGCCGACGAACTCGACGAGGCGAGCGAGTTCCTCGTCGTCGCGGCGACTCTGCTCGACCTGAAGATCGCCGGGCTCCTGCCGCAGGGCGAGCTCGTCGACGCCGAGGACGTCGCCCTGCTCGAGGCCCGCGACCTGCTCTTCGCCCGGCTCCTGCAGTACCGGGCGTTCAAGCAGGCCGCCGAGTGGTTCGGGGAGCAGTGGCAGCAGGAGTCCCGCCGCCACGTCCGCCGGGTCCGCCTCGAGGAACGGTTCCGCGCGCGGACGCCCGAGCTGGTGTGGACCCTCTCCGTGCAGGACTTCGCCGCGATCGCCACGCTCGCCTTCGCGCCGCGGGAGATCCCGACCGTCGGCCTCGACCACCTGCACGCGCCGCTCGTGAGCATCCGCGAGCAGGCGGCCATCGTCGTGTCGATCCTCCGCACCCGGGGCGACGAGGACGTGCCGTTCCGCGAACTGGTCGCCGGCGTCGCGGAGACGGGTATCGTGGTGGCTCGCTTCCTGGCGATCCTGGAGCTGTACCGGAACGCGTCGATCTCGTTCGAGCAGTTCGAACCGCTGGGGGAGCTGACACTCCGGTGGACCGCCGAACACTGGTCCGACGAGAGCCTCGCCGACCTGGGAGCCGACTATGACGGATGACGCACGTGCCTCCGCGTCGAGCGCCGAACCCGGGGGAGCCGACGAGGTCGCCGACGCCCGCGCGATCGAGCAGGACCTCCACGCGGCGAGCGGGCCCCGGACCGAGCAGCCGGTCGACCGACAGCTCGAGGCGATCCTGATGATCGCCGACGAGCCCCAGTCCCTCGTCTCGCTCGGCGCAGCGGTCGGCGCCCCCGTCCCCGTCGTGCGCCAGGCGATCGAGCGACTCGTGGCCGACTTCGACGGTGTCGACGGCACCGTGCGCCGGGGCTTCGAGCTCCGCGAGGTCGGCGGCGGCTGGCGCTTCTACGTCCGACGTGACCTCGACGACGTCGTCGAGCAGTTCGTCGAGGCCGAACGGCCCGCCCGGCTGTCCCAGGCTGCGCTCGAGACCCTGGCCGTCGTCGCATACAAGCAGCCCATCACCCGCTCGCAGATCGCCGCGATCCGCGCGGTCAACGTCGACGGTGTCGTCCGCACGCTCGTCGCGCGCGGCCTCATCGAGGAGTCGTTCACCGACGCCGAGACGGGTGCCATCAACTACGTCACGTCCGACCTGCTGCTCCAGCAGCTCGGCATCAACTCGCTCGACGAACTGCCGCTCATCTCGCCCCTCCTGGAGGACGGCGTCGGCGGGTTCGGGCACAACGAAGGGATCCCCGATGGCCGCGTATGAGGACGAACGACGAGGAGGCCCGCGAGGCGGGTCCGGTCGCGACGGCGGTGGCCGGACGGGAGGCGCGCCCCGCGACCGCGACGGCGGTCCCGGCCGTGCGGGTGGCCGGTCCGGTGACGACCGTGGCGGGTACCGCGGGCGCGACGAGCGCTCCGGTGGCACCGGTGGTGGGTACCGCGGGAACGACGACCGTGGTGGCTCTCGCGGGCGCGACGACCGTTCCGGTGGGACCGGTGGTGGGTACCGCGGGCGCGACGACCGCTCCGGTGGCACCGGTGGTGGCTACCGCGGCAACGACGACCGTGGTGGGTACCGCGGGCGCGACGACCGTTCCGGTGGGACCGGTGGTGGGTACCGCGGGCGTGACGACCGCTCCGGTGGCACAGGCGGTGGCTACCGCGGACGTGACGAGCGTTCCGGCGGCACCGTTGGCGGCTACCGAGGCAACGACGACCGTGGTGGCTCCCGCGGGCGTGACGACCGCTCCGGTGGTGCCGGCGGTGGATACCGTGGCCGCGATGACCGTTCCGGTGGTGCCGGCGGTGGCTACCGTGGCCGCGATGACCGGTCCGGTGGGACCGGTGGTGGGTACCGGGGCAACGACGACCGTGGTGGGTACCGCGGGCGTGACGAGCGTTCCGACAGCACCGGTGGTGGCTACCGTGGCCGTGATGACCGGTCCGGTGGGACCGGTGGTGGGTACCGGGGCAACGACGACCGTGGTGGGTACCGCGGACGAGACGACCGCTCCGGTGGCTCCCGCGGCAACGACGACCGCGGTGGGTACCGCGGTCGCGAGGACCGACCGGGCGGTGACCGTGGCCGCTTCGTGAGCCGCGACGACGACCGCCGTGGCGGGGACAGCGGGTTCGTCCGCCGCGACGACGACCGCTCCCCGGGCGGGTACCGCGGGCGCGACGACCGCCAGGGCAGCGGCTCCCGCGACCGTGACGACCGCGGTGCCGGCGGCTTCCGTGGGCGCGACGACCGCCAGGCCGGCGGCTCCCGTGGGCGTGACGACCGCGGCGGAGCCGGCGACCGCCGTGGCAACGACCGCCGCGACGACCGCCGCGACGACCGCCGTGACCCGGCGCGCGAGGACCGCCGCGGCCCGGACGGCCGCCCGAGCACCGTGTGGCACAACGGCCGCCGCTACGTCGGTGGCACCACCACCGCCCGGAACAGCGACCGCGGCCGCGGTCCCCGGACCGACCCGCGCACGACGCCGCGCCCGGAGGGCGCGCGTGACGACCACGGAGCACCGCTCGAGGGTACGCCGGAGCGCCCCGTCATCCCCGACTGGGATGCCGACGGAGCCGAGGCGTCCACCGGGGGCGACCAGGGCCTCCAGGCCGAGGGGGAGCGCCTGCAGAAGGTGATCGCCGCTGCGGGCATCGCGTCCCGTCGCGTCGCGGAGAACCTGATCGTCGAGGGCCGTGTGACGGTGAACGGCGAGGTCGTGGACGCCCTCGGACGCCGTGTCACGGAGACCGACCAGATCGCGGTGGACGGCGTGCCCGTGCAGGTCGACACCTCGCGTCGGTACGTGCTCCTCAACAAGCCGACCGGTGTCGTCTCGAGCCTGCAGGACGAACGCGGCCGACGGGACCTGTCCGAGTTCGTCGACCGGTACGAGGAGCGGCTGTTCAACGTCGGCCGACTCGACACCGAGACCTCGGGGCTGCTGCTCCTGACGAACGACGGCGACCTCGCACACGTGCTGGCGCACCCGTCGTTCGGCGTGGCGAAGACCTACATCGCGAAGGTGGCGGGGAACGTCAACCCGGCGACCGTGCAGCGCCTGCTCGAGGGCGTGGAGCTCGAGGACGGTCCGATCGCCGCCGACAAGGTCCGTCTGCTCGAGTCGGCCCGTGGCGAGTCGCTCGTCGAGGTCACGCTGCACTCGGGTCGCAACCGGATCGTCCGACGGATGCTCGACGCCGTCGACCACCCGGTGCTCGAGCTCGTCCGACGCTCGTTCGGGCCGCTGCAGCTCGGCTCGCTGCCGATCGGCCGCGTCCGCGAGCTGTCGACGGTCGAGCTCGGCGGGCTCCTCCGCATCGCCCGCGAGGCGCAGGGCAGCACACAGGGTGCCGAGGACGAGGAGACCGCCGACTGAGGCGTCGGTAGGCTGACCGCGTGACCGACGCTCCCGCCCCGACCGCCGAACCGGACATCGACCGGCGGCTCCGCGGTCCCGTGCGGGTCGTCGGGGCCGGGCTGCTCGGCGCGTCGATCGGACTCGCCCTGCGCGAGAAGGGCGTCGACGTCGTCCTCGACGACGTCTCGCCCGCCGCCCTGGCCCTCGCCGTGGACTACGGTGCCGGCCGTCGCCCCGCTGACGGCGATGCGCCGGAGCTGGTGGTCGTGGCGGTGCCGCCGGACGTGGTGGCCGCGGTCGTGGAGCGCGAGCTCGCGGCGTTCCCGCACGCGGTCGTCACCGACGTGGCGAGCGTCAAGACCGGACCGCTGGCGCGCCTGCGCGAGGTCGGTGCCGACGTCGGCCGCTACATCGGGTCGCACCCGATGGCCGGCCGCGAACGCAGCGGTCCGACCGCGGCCCGGGCCGACCTGTTCGTCGGGCGGCCGTGGGTCATCGCCGGACACGACGGCATCACGTACCAGCGCGCCGCCGTCGTCGAGGACCTCGCGCTCGACGTCGGCGCGACCGTGGTGCCGATGGAGCCCGCCGCGCACGACCTGGCGGTCGCCTACGTCTCGCACGCACCCCAGCTCGTCTCCACCCTGATGGCCGCGCGGCTGCAGGAGGCCCCGGACGGTTCGCTCGAACTGGCCGGCGGCGGTGTCCGCGACGTCACGCGCATCGCCGCGAGCGACCCGGGCCTGTGGGTGCAGATCATCGGCGCGAACGCCGCGAACATCCGGCCGGTGCTCGCCGACCTCCGCGACGACCTCGACCGTGTGCTCCGCGCGCTCGGCGACCCGGACGGCCAGGGCTCGCCGCGGACGATCGCCGAGACCATCGCCTCGGGCAACCGCGGGGTCGAGCGCCTGCCCGGCAAGCACGGCACCACCAAGCGCTTCGCCCAGGTGGTCGTCCTCGTCGACGACACCCCGGGCCAGATCGCCGCACTCCTGGCGTTCATCGGGGAGATCGGCATCAACCTCGAGGACATGCGCCTCGAACACTCACCGGGCGCACCGATCGGCATCGTCGAGGTGTCGGTCGTGCCCGAGCAGGAACAACGACTCGTCGAAGAGCTCGAGGGTCACGGATGGAGGATCGCAGCAGCATGGGCCTGAACCACGACACGCACACCGCGCTCGAGCAGTCCGGCGTCACCGGCGGGCCCGACGGGCCCGACTCCGGGCTGCCCACGCCCGGCGCCCAGCCCGGCCCGATCGGCGGCGGCGGGGACGTCGCCGGGGGCCTCGACGGCCAGGGCGGTGGCGAGCCGGGCTCGACGAGCGCTCCGGTGCCGTCCGGCCTGCCGCAGGGCGCGTTCGTGGCCAAGACGGTCATCGCGGTCGACGGACCGGCCGGCAGCGGCAAGTCCAGCGTCTCCCGGGCTGCGGCCCGCGCGCTCGGCTTCGGCTACCAGGACACCGGTGCCGCGTACCGTGCGCTCGCCTGGCACGCGCTGCAGCAGGGCGTCGACCTCGACGACCCGGCAGCGGTGCTCGCGAGCTGGGACACCTTCGACTACACGATCGGCACCGACCCGGACGCGTACTTCGTGCGGGTCGGCGACACCGACGTGACCGACGCGATCCGGACGCCCGACGTGACCGCCGCGGTGGCGCACATCGCCAAGCTGCCCGAGGTGCGCGAGCGCCTGGTGCAGCTCTTCCGCCAGGTCATGCGGAAGGCCGACGCGCAGGGCATCATCACCGAGGGCCGCGACATCACGACCGTCGTCGCACCCGATGCCGAGGTCCGGATCCTGCTGACGGCCGACGAGTCGGTTAGGATGGCTCGGCGCTCTGCTGAGGTCACGACCCAGTCGGCCGCCGAGACCTCCGCAGCACTCGCCCGACGGGATGCCGCGGACGCGAAGGTCGTGGACTTCATGAACGCCGCCGACGGCGTCACGACGCTCGACTCCACCGACCTCGACTTCGACCAGACCGTCCAGGCGGTCGTCGACCTGGCCCGAGCGGCCACGCACTGACGCAGACCGGGCGCCGTCCGGTCACCACGACCGGGTCGCCCGGTCACCACCGCCGGGTGACCGGCCCGGCCGGGAACGGCCACCGACACCGCGGCTCCGGTCGCACACGAGGAACCCCACCATGGCCCAGCAGGACAGCCACGACACCGACGACTTCCCGGAGTACGACGACGCGCTCGGTGAGCGCCTCGCCGGACTCGACGAAGCCGAGGCCGACCAGCGCGCCAACGCGCTCCGCGTCGGTCTCGACGAGTACGAGCTCGACGAGGAGGACGTCGCGATCCTCGACGCCGGTTCGATCGGGGAGGACGGCCTGCACTACCTGCCGGCCTACCCGGTGCTCGCGATCGTCGGTCGCCCGAACGTCGGCAAGTCGGCGCTCGTCAACCGCATCATCGGTCGGCGCGAGGCCGTCGTGCAGGACGTCCCCGGCGTCACCCGCGACCGTGTGAGCTACAAGGCCGAGTGGAACGACAAGCGCTTCACGCTCGTCGACACCGGCGGCTGGGAGCCGGACGCCCGGGGCATCAACGCCTCGGTCGCCGCGCAGGCCGAGGTCGCGGTCGACCTCGCCGACGCCGTGCTCTTCGTCGTCGACGTCACCGTCGGCATCACCGCCACCGACGAGCACGTCGTGAAGATGCTCCGCGGCACCGACCGTCCGGTCATCGTCGTCGCGAACAAGGCCGACGACGAGCGCCGCGACCTCGAGGCCTTCGAGCTCTGGAACCTCGGCCTCGGCGAGCCGCACCCGGTCTCCGCCCTGCACGGCCGCGGTGTCGCGGACCTGATGGACCTCATCATCTCGACCCTCCCCGACACCTCGGCGGTCGCCAAGCAGGAGGTCGGCGGACCCCGTCGCGTCGCGATCCTCGGTCGCCCGAACGTCGGCAAGAGCTCGCTGCTCAACAAGGCGGCGGGTGAGGAGCGCGTCGTCGTGAACGATCTCGCCGGCACCACCCGCGACCCGGTGGACGAGCAGATCGAGCTCGGCGGGCGCATCTGGCGCTTCGTCGACACCGCCGGCATCCGGAAGCGCGTGCACCTGCAGCAGGGCGCCGACTTCTACGCGTCGCTCCGCACCACCGCGGCGCTCGAGAAGGCCGAGGTCGCCGTCGTCGTGCTCGACGTGACCGAGCCGGTCTCGACGCAGGACCTCCGCATCATCGACCTCGTCCTCGAGTCCGGCCGCGCGCTCGTCCTGGCCTACAACAAGTGGGACCTGCTCGACGACGACCGCCGTCGCTACCTGGAGCGCGAGATCGAGCAGGACCTGGCCCACGTGGCCTGGGCCCCGCGCGTCAACATCTCCGCCCGCACCGGCCGGCACCTCGAGAAGCTCGTGCCGGCGCTCGAGACCGCGCTCGAGTCGTGGGACACCCGCATCCCGACCGGCAAGGTCAACGCCTTCATCGCCGAGCTCGTGCAGGAGCACCCGCACCCGGTCCGCGGTGGCAAGCAGCCCCGCATCCTGTTCGGGACCCAGGCGTCGAGCCAGCCGCCGACGTTCGTGCTGTTCACGTCGGCGTTCCTCGACCCGCAGTACCGCCGCTTCATCACGCGCCGCCTGCGCGAGGTCTGGGGCTTCGCGGGGACCCCGATCAACGTCAACATGCGCGTGCGCGAGCGCCGGAAGCGCTCCTAGCGCGGTCCGGGGGGACGACGTGCGACGGCGAGCACCGTGGGGACCGGCGACGGTCCTGGTGGTGCTCGCCGTCGTCGTGTCCGGCCTCGGGGTCGCCTGGCTCGGGGCCGGTGCCGGCCACGACGACGGCCACGACGACCGGGCCGCGCCGCTCGGTCCGACCGCCGAGCCGTCCGACGGCGGGACCCGGGTGCCGCTCGGGGTGTCGAACGCCCTCGGCGCGCCGATCCCCGACACCACGGCCGAGCAGGGCACGCGGCGCGACGTGGAGGACTGGGTGGCCCGGGCCCTGCCCGTCGCCGGCACGCTCGACCCGACGGTCGACGGCGTGGCCGGCACGGTGCGCATCGAGCGCGCCGGGGGCTCGTCGGTCGCCGTCCGCGTGCAGGGGCTGACCCTGCCGCCCGGTCACCGCTCGCTGCGGCTCGTGCTGTCCCGACGGGTGGACCTCGACGCGGCCGCACTGGCCTCGGCACCCGCCTTCACCGTGGTGCCGGCCGTCCCCGGGGACACCGCGATCATCACCGATCCGACGTCGCTGCAGGCGGACGTCCGGACGGCCGCCGTCGTGGACGACGAGTCCGGCGAGGTGCTCGGGACCGCCCTGCTCGTCCCCACCGACTGAGACCGGCGCGACCCGGTCCGGACCCGGCCGGGAGGCACGGTGTCCGCCCGCCCCGCCGGATGCGGCACCATGGACTCCGTGAGCCTCCCCGTCCTCGCCGACCGTCTGTGGTGCCGGCTGCACCTGGACCGCCTCGCCGGTGGTCGCCAGGCCGACTACGTGATCCGCGAGGACATGCTCGCCCACCCCGAGACCGTACGCTCGTTCCGCTGGATCCGGTGGCTGCTGGTCGCCGAGACCCTGGTCGGGCTCGCCGCGATCGTCGTCGCCGTGCTGCTGACCCGCGCGGGGGAGACCGTCGCGTGGGCGGTGTGGTTCCGCGCGACCGTCGTGCTGCTCATCACCCTGACGTTGTACGTGTTCGCCTGGCGAGCCCAGCTCGGGTACTACTGGGCGTACCAGCGGCTCCGGCTGTTCAGCCGGATCTTCCCGGTCGTCACGCTCGTCGTCGCGGCGATCCCCGGCCTCTACCCGTTCTGGATGGTCCTCGAGCAGATCCTGTTCTCGCTGCTCATGATCGGGATCGGGGACGTCCTGACGAGCGACCACATGCGCTCGACCTTCCCGAAGCCCGTCCGGCCGCCGCGCCGCTGAGCGCCGACGGGGTCCTCGTGGACCAGGGGACAACCGGAGCCAGGCGCAGCGCAGCGATCGGGTGCATCGTCGAGCCATGACGACGAACACGCTCCCCGGCGGCACGTACGACCTCGGCGACCTCGAGGTCACCCGCTTCGGCTACGGCGCGATGCAGCTCGCCGGTCCGCAGGTGTTCGGCCCGCCCGCCGACCGCGACGAGGCCGTCCGGGTCCTCCGCACCGCGGTCGAACTGGGCATCACCCACATCGACACGGCCGACTTCTACGGCCCGCACGTCACGAACGAGATCATCCGCGAAGCCCTGCACCCGTACCCGGAGCAGGTCCACGTCGTGACGAAGGTCGGGTCCCGCCGGAACGACAAGGGGCAGTGGCCGCCGGCACGGAAGCCGGAGCAGCTCGTCGAGGACGTGCACGCCAACCTCGAGCGGCTGGGCCTCGAGCAGCTCGACGTCGTGAACCTGCGCGTCGGCGGGTTCGACGCCCCGGAGCCGGGCAGCATCGCCCCGCAGTTCGAGGCGCTCGCGGAGCTCCGACAGCAGGGGAAGATCCGGCACCTCGGGCTCTCGACCGTCACGGGGGCGCAGCTGCTCGAGGCGCTCCGGATCGCCCCGGTGGTGTGCGTGCAGAACATGTACAACGTGGCGCAGCGCGGCGACGACGACCTCGTTGACCTGACGGCAGCCGAGGGCATCGCCTACGTGCCGTACTTCCCGCTCGGCGGGTTCTCACCGATCCAGTCCGGCGCGCTCGACGCCGTCGCCGGTCGGCTGGGGGAGTCCCGCCTGTCGGTCGCACTGGCCTGGCTGCTGCAGCGGTCGCCCAACGTGCTGCTCATCCCCGGGACGTCCTCGGTCGAGCACCTGCGGGCGAACGTCGCGGGCGCCGGGCTCGTGCTCCCGTCGGACGCGGTCGCCGAGCTCGACGCGATCGGCGCTGCCTGACGGACCGGGGTCGCGGGCGGGGTCAGGCCACGGTGGCCAGCGCGAACGGCAGCACGGCCGACGCCCCCGCACGGCGGAGTTCCCGTCCCGCAACGGTCACCGTCCACCGGCTGTCGACGAGGTCGTCGACGAGCAGCACCGGTCCCTGGTGCGATCCGAGCGTCGCCGCGAGCTCCGGGCCGACCACGAAGGTGTCCCACACCCCGGCCAGGCGGTAGGCGCTGTTCGTCGCGCCGTCGCCCCGCGGCTCCCCGCCGCTGCGACCGAGCGTGCCGAGGAACTGCAGGCGTCCGATCGACGCCAGCGCCTGCGCCAGCGACCCGACGAGCTCCGGACGCGAACGCGACGACATCGCCACCACGCCGGTCGGCCGCTCCGCCCACGGCCAGTCCTTGAGCGCCCGGATGCACCCGTCGACCAGCTCGCGCGACACGGGGCCGTCGGGCGTCGACGCCGCGAACAGCGCCCGGAGGGGACCGCCCCACCCGAGGTCGGTGAGCCGGGCGACGGCGCGGCCGGGCTCGACGAGCTCACCCGCGGCGATCTTGCCCTTCACGGGGACCCCGAGCGACGACATGCCGGACGGCCACTGCGCCCTCGGCGCGATCTCGACGCCGACCTTGTCGAGGGCTGCGGCGGCCCCGGAGGTGTCCGACTCCGAGATCGACGTCGGGTACCAGACGCCCGCGCAGTTGTCGCAGCGGCCGCAGGGCTCGGCGGACGGGTCGTCCAGGTCCTGCTGGAGCAGCTGCATGCGGCAGGCCGAGGTCGACTCGTAGGTGAGCATCGACGACGCCTCGGCCTCGCGGGCGGCGGCGACCCGTTCGTAGCGTGCGGCGTCGTACTCCCACGGCTGCCCGGTCGACACCCACCCGCCGGTCACCCGGTGCACGGCGCCGTCGACGTCGAGCACCTTGAGGAGCAGTTCGAGCGTGGACCGCTTGATGTCGACGAGCCCCTCGAGGGCGACGGTCGACATGGCGGTGTCGGTGGAGAGCGCGCCGAGGACGGCGGACGCGCGCGCCTCGGTCGGCATCGACGCGCTCGCGAAGTACTGCCAGATCTCGCGGTCCTCGCGACCGGGCAGGAGCAGGACGTCGGCGTTGTCGGTGGCACGGCCGGCGCGGCCGATCTGCTGGTAGTACGCGACGGGCGACGAGGGCGCGCCGACGTGCACGACGAAGCCGAGGTCCGGCTTGTCGAAGCCCATGCCGAGTGCACTGGTCGCCACGAGCGCCTTCAGCTCGTTGCCCTTGAGCTGCTGCTCGAGCTGTTCGCGTTCCTCGGTGTCCGTCCGTCCCGTGTAGGCGCGGACGGTGTACCCGTTCTCGCGCAGGAGCCGGGCGATGTCCTCGGCGCCCGAGACCGTGAGCGTGTAGATGATGCCGCTGCCGGGCAGGTCACCGAGGTGCGCGAGCAGCCAGCCGAGGCGCTGCCGGGCGTCCGGCAGCGTCAGGACACCGAGCCGCAGGGAGGCACGTGCGAGGGACCCGCGGATCGTGAAGACCGGGGCGTCCGGGCCGGCGGTGAGCTGTTCGGCGACGTCCTCCACCACGCGCTCGTTCGCCGTCGCGGTCGTGGCGAGGACGGGCACGCCGTGCGGCAGCGACCGGATGAGCTCGGCGAGTCGGCGGTAGTCCGGTCGGAAGTCGTGGCCCCAGTCGGAGATGCAGTGCGCCTCGTCGACCACCAGCATGCCCATCCGGGCGATCAGCGTCGGCAGCTGCTCGTCGCGGAACCGCGGGTTGTTCAGCCGTTCGGGGGAGACGAGGAGCACGTCGACCTCGTCACGGGCGAGCGCCGCCTGCGTGTCGGCCCACTCGTGCGCGTTCGCGGAGTTGATCGACACCGCGCGGACGCCGGCGCGGGCCGCTGCGGACACCTGGTCGCGCATGAGGGCGAGCAGCGGGGACACGAGCACCGTCGGACCGCCGCCACGGCGTCGCAGCAGCAGCGTCGCGAGGAAGTACACGGCGGACTTGCCCCACCCGGTGCGCTGCACGACGAGGGCCCGCTGCCGGTGCTCGACGAGCGCGGAGATCGCCTCGAGCTGCCCGGGGTGGAAGACCGCGTCCGGCCGCCCGGTCAGGGCGGCGAGGGCCTCCTGCGCTTCCGCAGCGATGTCAGCGGACGGCGGGGCGGTGGTCGAGTCCATGCCCCCATGCTGTCAGCACCGACCGACGGAACGCGCGAGGCGCCTCCCGGCTGTGGAGCGGCGACCCGCTACTGGTACGTGACCAGCGACGGGGTGGGATGGACGTCCGCCATGGTCTGCTCCGGGGACAGCATGGGCGTGTCCTCGTCGTAGAAGTTCTTCCAGCCCCAGTGCACGCCCTCGGGTGCGTCCTGGTGCAGCGCCTTCCAGGTCGCCTGCTTGTCCGGCTGCGAGCCCTGTCCGTCGACGTGGACGAGCAGGTCGAGCTCCGGGTGCGACTCCAGCGACGAGCGGTCCTGGATCATCGACAGGCGGAACTGGTGCAGCACGAGCGCCTTCGGCGGCAGCCCCTCGCTCCGGACGAGGTCGGCGAGCCACGACGACACCGCGTTCACCTCGGACGCCGACACGCTGCCGATCTGCCGCAGCGGCACCTGGTCCGCGGTCAGCCGCCACTCCGGGTCGAGTGCGAGCCACACGCCGGGCTTCCGCAGCAGTGACTCGTACCGCTTCGCCTGCGACAGGAAGTCGGACCGTCCGGGCTGCAGGTCGAGGATCACCGGCATCCCGGCATCGTGCGCCGCGTCGACGTACGGTTCGAGCGTCGACACGGGCAGTTCGGTCGAGTAGTCGCCGTCCGCCCCGGCGTCCCCGGCGGCGACGGTCGCGATGACCTCCATCGCCGGGGTCACGGGCTCGTCGCCGAGCCCGTCGTACTCCTTCGCCGTCGCCTCGGCGCGCCGCACCGTGGCCGCCGGGTCCTGCTCGCCGAGGACCCCGAGCACCGGCGCTCCGGGCGCGCCGTAGAGCGCGACGTACCGGTGCCCGTCGAACGGCCGCTGCCCACCGTGCGGCAGCTGCCAGCCGCTCGCGGCAGCGCGCACCGTCCACTCCGGGTCGGGCAGGTCGCCGAACGCCGTCCCCACCAGGACGGTCGGGTGCTCGGCGCGGTCGTGCAGCGCGGTCACGACGTCGGGTGCCGCCGCCGGGTCGGTCACCCCGTCGGGCATGGCGACGACCGTCGCACCGGCCGCCGCCGCCGTCGCCACCGCTGCCGTGTCCGCGCGGCGGTCCGCCACGATGACGGTCGCCGGACGGGAGGCACCACTCGACTCCGGTGCGTCACCACCGTCCGGTGCGTCCCGCTCGGGGACGTCGGTGTCGACCGTCACGTCGCCCTCTGCCTGGTACCAGTCCGCTCCGAGCCGGTGCAGCTCGTCGGCGACCCCGCCGCCACCGCCGCGCGTGGGTGACGCGCTGGCCGGAGCGCCAGCCCCGTTGCCGTCGCCGTCGCCGTCGGTCAGCAGGACGGGGACGTGCGCCGAACGGGCGGCGCTCGCCGCCTTCCGGACCGCGTCGGCGTCCGACGCCGGCGCGACGACCGCGCCCGGAGCCGAGGCGAACAGGGCACGGCTCGTCGCCACGGAGCGCGCCGACGGGTCGTCCTGTGCGGCCACCGACACCGATCCACCCGCCGCCTTCGCGAGTCGCGCCACGGTCGGTGCGGGCTCCGCAGCGGTGCACCCGGCAGCGCCGAGCAGCAGCCCGGAGACCGAGAGTGCGAGGAGGACACGGGTGGGACGGCCGGAACGCATCGGGCCACCATACGGACCCGCCGCACGGGTCCCTGGGAATCCGACGGGTGTCGTCTCGTAGACAGGAGGCATGCCAGCACCGTCCGACGACCACCCGATCATCGGAGGCGTCGCCGCACCCGAGGTGCACTGCACGACCCTCAACGTCCGGCGCCGCGTGCCGCGCCCCGCCGGTCACCCGGACGCCTGGGAGCGCCGTCGCGACGCCGTGGTCGCGCTCGTCACCTCCGAGGAACCCACCGTGCTCGCCGTCCAGGAGGCCCTGCCCACCCAGACCGCCGACCTCACCGCCGCCCTCGGGTCGCGTTGGGAAGCCGTGGTCGTCGGCCGCGGTGCACGGGGCGGTGGTGAGGCGGTCGGGCTCTTCCTCGACCGTGACCGGCTCGACGTCGTCGAGCGGCGGACCTGGGCGCTGTCCCGCACGCCGTCGCGGCCCGGCTCCCGCTCGTGGGCGACCGCGTTCCCGC
>Ga0308156_1000407_pt1 | contig 93310 bp, 77 predicted proteins | sample PhyAR2_FD_201041 | JGI IMG/M metagenome (GOLD analysis project Ga0308156, IMG submission 201041) | Phyllosphere microbial communities from UC Gill Tract Community Farm, Albany, California, United States - DLSL A.R2 | ecosystem: Host-associated > Plants > Phyllosphere > Unclassified | place: USA... | reverse complement strand
GCGGGATCTCCCGGTCGCGCACCCACGAGGCGACCTCGCCGAGCGCGGCGAGGGTCGACCCGTCACCGGCGTCGGAGAGCGTGACGTCCTCGAAGATGCGGACGCCGTGGCCGAGGCGCAGGGCGCGGCCGTCGACGAGGGCGGACCGGATCGAGGCGAGCCCGTCCGCTTCACCCGCGTGCACGGTCGTCGGGAAGAGCTCGGCGGCGAGGAGGTCGAACGCCGCACGGTGGTTCGCGGGCGGGAAGCCGGCCTCGGCACCGGCGATGTCGAAACCGACGACGCCGCGGTCGCGGTGCCGCACGGCGAGCTCGGCGATCTCGAGCGACCGGTCGGCGTGCCGCATGGCGGTGACGAGCTGGCCGATGCGGATCGACCCGCCGGCCGCGTCGACCGCCTCGGCGATCCCGGCCTGCACCGCCTCGACCGCCTCGTCGAGGGTGAGACCGCCCTGCAGGTGCTGCTCCGGCGCCCAGCGGATCTCGCCGTAGACGACACCGTCGGCGACGAGGTCCTCGACGAACTCCTTCGCCACACGGTGCAGCTGCGGCGCGGTCTGCATGACCGAGGTCGTGACGTCGAAGGTCTTCAGGTACTCGACGAGCGAGCCCGAGTCCGCCTGGTCCGCGAACCACTGCCCGAGGGCCTCGGCGTCGGTGGTCGGCAGCTCGATGCCGGCCTCGCCAGCCAGGTCGACGATGGTGGCCGGACGGAGTCCACCGTCCAGGTGGTCGTGCAGCGAGACCTTCGGCAGGTCGTTGATGACCGCCCCGGCGTCGGGCAGGCGGTGGATCGGGGCGTCGGCGCTCATGCGGTCCAGGCTACCGGTGGTCGCCGACTCCGCGCAGTCCGCTGTGGACGAGGGCGCCCCGGGAGCGCTCGCGGTCAGGACGCGATGCGCTCCCGCACGATCGGTCCGCGGGGCTCCGCCGACGGACCGATCGCCCACGCACCCTCGAGGGACGCGAGCGCGCGGTCGAAGCGCTCGGGCTCGTCGGTGTGCAGCGTCCAGAGCGGCTGCCCCGCCGTGACGGTGTCGCCCGGCTTGACGTGCAGCTCGATGCCGGCGCCCGCCTGCACCGGGTCCTGCGCGCGGGCACGACCGGCGCCGAGGCGCCACGCGGCGACGCCGAACGGCAGGGCGTCCTGCTGCGCGAGCACACCCGACTCCGTCGCGGTCACGACGTGCTGCTCGCGGGCGACCGGCATCGTGGCCGACGCGTCGCCGCCCTGCGCCTCGATCATCCGCCGCCAGGTGTCCATCGCGCGGCCGTCGGCCAGTGCGGCCGCCGGGTCGGCGTCCGGCAGCCCGGCGAGCGTGAGCATCTCGGTGGCCAGCGCGACCGTCAGCTCGACGACGTCCGCCGGTCCGCCGCCCGCCAGCACCTCGACCGACTCGCGGACCTCGAGCGCGTTGCCGATCGTCAGTCCCAGCGGGACCTCCATGTCGGTCAGCAGCGCCGAGGTGGCGACACCGGCGTCGTTGCCGAGGTCGACCATCGTCTGCGCCAGCTCACGCGACGCCTCGTACGTCGGCATGAAGGCACCCGAACCGAACTTGACGTCGAGCACGAGCGCACCGGTGCCCTCGGCGATCTTCTTCGACATGATGCTCGACGCGATGAGCGGGATGCACTCGACCGTGCCGGTGATGTCGCGGAGCGCGTACAGCTTCTTGTCCGCCGGAGCGAGGCCCGAGCCCGCGGCGCAGATCACCGCGCCGACGTCGGCCAGGACCTCGTTCATCCGCTCGTTCGAGATCGCCGCCTGCCACCCGGGGATCGACTCGAGCTTGTCGAGCGTCCCACCGGTGTGGCCCAGCCCGCGGCCGGAGAGCTGCGGGACCGCGACGCCGAACGACGCCACGAGCGGCGCGAGCGGCAGGGTGATCTTGTCGCCGACGCCACCGGTGGAGTGCTTGTCGACCGTGGTCTTGCCGAGCGAGCCGAACGACATCCGCTCCCCCGACGCGATCATCGCGAGCGTCAGGTCCTTGATCTCGCGACGCTCCATGCCGTTCAGGAAGATCGCCATCGCGAGGGCCGCCATCTGCGGGTCCTCGACGTACCCGCGCGTGTACGCGTCGACGAGCCAGTCGATCTCGGCGGTCGCGAGGGCGTCACCGGAACGCTTCGTGCGGATGAGGTCGACGGTGTCGAACGGCTCGACGGCCATGTCAGTGCTCCTGGTGGTAGGTGGCGAGGGTGCGGGGCCCGAACGCGTCGGGGAGCACCTGGTCGATCGTGCGGATACCCGACACGGTCTCGAGCAGCATGCCCTCGGTCGAGTGCTCGAACAGCAGCTGGCGGCAGCGCCCGCACGGCATGAGGGTCGCGCCGTCGCCGTCCACGCACGTGAACGCGACGAGCCTGCCGCCGCCGGTCATGTGCAGCTGCGACACGAGCGAGCACTCCGCGCACAGGGTGACACCGTACGACGCGTTCTCGACGTTGCAGCCGGAGACGATGCGCCCGTCATCGGTGAGCGCCGCGGCGCCGACCGGGAACGACGAGTAGGGCGCGTACGCCCGCCGCATCGCGGCGGTCGCGGCCTCGCGCAGGGCGGTCCAGTCCACGTCGACGCTCGCGTCGACGTCGGACCCGGTGTCGGCCTGGAGGGTCGTGGCCGGGTCCGTCCAGGACGGCTCGCCGGTCACGGGGTCGGTGGTGACCCCGTGGTCACCTGTGGGGTTCGTGTCGGTCATGCGCCGCGCCTCCCGTCCGTCAGCTCTTGATGTACGGCTTGCCGGCGGCCGCCGGTCCGCGTGACTGTCCGACCAGGCCGGCGACCGCGAAGATCGTCACCACGTAGGGCAGCATGAGCAGGAACTCGCTCGGGACGGGCGAGCCGACCGCGGCGAGCGTGTTCTGCAGGTTCGAGGCGAACCCGAACAGCAGCGCCGCCAGGGTCGCCCGGATCGGGTCCCACCGTCCGAAGATGACCGCGGCCAGCGCGATGTACCCGGCGCCGGCGGTCATGTCCTTCGTGAACCCACCGGCCGCGTCGAGCGTGAAGTACGCGCCGCCGAGTCCGGCGACCGCCCCGGCGAGCGAGACGTTCCAGAAGCGCGTGCGCGCGACGTTGATGCCGACCGTGTCCGCCGCCTGCGGGTGCTCGCCGACCGCGCGGAGGCGGAGGCCCCAGCGCGTCTTGAACAGCCCGAAGGTGACGACCGCGACGGCGACGTACGCCAGGTAGACGACGACCGTCTGCTCGAAGAAGATCGGGCCGATGATCGGGATCTGGTGGAGCAGCGGGACGTCGAACTTCGGGAACCGGACGCCGACGTTGAGCGTGGCCTGGTTCGGGGAGAGCACCTGCGAGTACAGGAACCCGGTCAGGCCGGAGATGAAGGCGTTGATGACGACGCCGACGATGACCTGGTCGACCAGGTACTTGATGCTGAACGCCGCGAGGACGAACGACACCAGCACACCGGCGACGAGGGCGCCGACGAGGCCGACCCACGCGGACCCGGTGAGCGACGCGATCATGGCGGAGGTGAAGGCACCGGCGAGGAACTGGCCCTCGATGGCGATGTTCACGACGCCGACCCGCTCGGAGATGACACCGCCGAGGGCACCGAACACCAGCGGGACGCTCAGGCTCAGTGCGCCGACGAGCATGCCGGGGATGGTGATCGAGTCGCCCGCGACGGCCCAGCTCAGGAAGCCGACGACGAACACGAGCGCGAACACTGCCGTCACCCACAGCGGGACACGGCGGGACCCACGGGTCTCGACGACCGCGTACACCGTCGCGAGGGCGAGGAGGACGATGACGACGACACCCGTCGCCGCAGCCGGCAGCGGCACGTTCGGGAGCGCGAAGAAGTCACCGGACGTCGACAGGCGGAACGTCGCCGTCCCGGGACGCCGGGCGAAGCCGAACAGCACGAGCGCCAGCAGCGTGAAGACGCCGAACGCGATCGGGAGCTTCCAGCTCCTGGTGGTCTCGACGGGCCGGTCGGCGGGCAGCGCCGGGGCCGCGGTGGGGCTGAGGGTGCTCATGCGGCGACCGCCTTCTTGCTGGACTTCGTGCGGACGCGGCGACGGGCACCGGGCTGCGGGATCCGGAAGATCGCGCGGACCAGCGGCGGGGCGGCGATGAAGAGGACGATGAGCGCCTGGATGACGCCGACGATGTCGATCGGGATGCCGTTGGCGGCCTGCATCGCGTAGCCGCCGTTCTTCAGGACGCCGAAGAGGATCGCGGCCCAGAACACGCCCCACGGCTTCGAGCGACCGAGCAGCGCGACGGTGATCGCGTCGAAGCCGATGCCGGCGTCGATGCCCGAGGTGAAGCCGGAGGTGACCGCGCCCTGCACCTGGTACGCCCCCGCGATGCCGACGAGCGCGCCGGAGATCACGAGCACCCAGATCGTCAGCGCGGGGACGCTCATGCCGGCCACGCGAGCGGCGCGCGGGTTCTCGCCGATGGTGCGGAACCGGAAGCCGAGCGACGACTTGTTGACGAGCCACCACACGACGACGACCGCGATGATCGCCACGATGAACCCGAGGTTGACGCCGTACCGCGGTCCGAAGAGCGACGGGAAGACCGCGCTGTCCTTCGTCGCGGGCGAGATCGGGTTCGCGCTGCCGGGCGCCTGGAGCAGCCCGGGGGTGCGGAGCAGGAAGCTCACCAGGTACAGCGCGATGTAGTTGAGCATGATCGTGACGACCACCTCGTTCGCGCCGGTGCGTGCCTTGAGCACACCGACGATGCCACCCCACACCGCGCCGCCGACGATGCCGGCGAGGACGGTGAGCGGGATGTGCAGCGCAGCGGGTCCGTCGAACGAGAACCCGACCCAGCCCGCCGCCGCGGCGCCGATCAGGATCTGCCCCTGGCCGCCGATGTTGAACAGGCCGGCACGGAAGGACAGGGCGATGCCGAGACCCGCGGCGATCAGCGGGACGGCGTAGTCGACCGACCGGGTGATCGGGACGACGGCCTGGGCGAACGACGGGGCGCCGAAGTTGACGACGGAGCCCTGGAACAGCGACGCGTACGCGCCGCCGACCGAGGTGCCGACCGCCCGGAAGGTGTCGCCCGGCCGGGCGAAGAAGTACCCGGCGGCGGCGCGGACGTTCTCGTCGGTCAGCGCGATGAGGACGCCGCAGGCCACGAGGGCGAGGACCACCGCGAGGACCGTGACGAGCACGGAGCCGTTCACGATCTGCTGGGCGGCTGCGCGCCAGCGGTCGCCGCCGGCGCGCCGCTCGGTGTCCTCCGCGGAGTCGGTCATCAGGTGGGGCGTCGCCTCGACGTCCTGCAGGCGGTCGTCGGTGGGCGTCTCGACCGGGGTCACCGGTCGCTGTGTGCCGTCCGGCGTGGGGGTGCTCACGCTGCCAGCTCCGTTCCTTCGGGGATCTCCCCGGCCATCATGAGGCCGAGGACGTCACGGGGGGTGTCCGCGGGGACGATGCCGACGATGCCACCGCGGTACATGACCGCGATCCGGTCGGCGAGCGCCACGACCTCGTCGAGCTCCGTGGAGACGACGATGACCGGGACGCCGGTGTCGCGGGTGGCGACGATGCGCTTGTGCACGAACTCGATCGAGCCGACGTCGATGCCGCGCGTGGGCTGCGCGGCGACGAAGAGCCGCAACTCGCGGCTGAGCTCACGGGCGAGGACGATCTTCTGCTGGTTGCCGCCGGAGAGTCGGCCGGCGGCGGTGGTGCGCGACGGCGTACGAATGTCGAACTCGGCGATCTTCTCGTCGGCGAACGCGTCGCGCTCCGCCGCGCGGATGGTGCCCGCGCGGACGAACTCGTCGTGGTCGGCGCGGTCGAGCATGAGGTTCTCGGCGATCGTGAACTCGCCGACCAGCCCGTCCTCCTTGCGGTCCTCGGGCACGAAGCCGACACCGGCGTCGAGCACCTGCTTGACGGAGCGGCCGGTGAGCTCCTTGCCGTCCAGCGTGATCGTGCCGGCGTGGGCGGGCTCGAGGCCGATGATCGCCTCGGTGAGCTCGGTCTGGCCGTTGCCCTGCACACCGGCGATGGCGAGGACCTCACCGCGCCGGACGGTGAAGGACACGTCGTCCACCAGGACGACCCCGGACGGGTCGGTGACCGTGAGGTGGTCGACCACGAGGGCGTCGTCGCCGCCGGCAGCCGGCGCCTTGTCGACGACGAGCGAGACGGCACGGCCGACCATCAGGGCGGCGAGCTCGTTGTTCGTGGCCGACGGCGACGCCTCGCCGACGACCGCGCCCAGGCGGATCACGGTGATGCGGTCGGCGACCTCGCGGACCTCGCGGAGCTTGTGCGTGATGAAGACGATCGCGGTGCCGGCCTCGCGGAGCTGGCGCATGATGCCCATCAGCTCGTCGGTCTCCTGCGGGGTCAGGACCGCGGTCGGCTCGTCGAAGACCAGCACCTTCGCGTCGCGCGACAGTGCCTTGATGATCTCGACACGCTGCTGCACGCCGACCGGCAGGTCCTCGACCCGGGCGTCGGGGTCGACGTCGAAGCCGAACCGCTCGCTGATGGAGCGGACCCGCTCGCGGGCGCCGGCCAGGTCGAGCCGTCCGCCGAACGACGTCTGCTCCTGACCGAGCATGACGTTCTCGGCGACGGTGAACACCGGCACGAGCATGAAGTGCTGGTGCACCATGCCGATGCCGGCACGCATGGCGTCGCCGGGGCCGTCGAAGTCCTGGACGACGTCGTCCAGGAGGATCTCGCCCTCGTCGGCCTGGTAGAGACCGTAGAGGACGTTCATCAGGGTGGACTTGCCCGCCCCGTTCTCCCCCAGGAGGCAGTGGACCTCTCCCGGCTCGACGGTGAGCGAGATGTGGTCGTTGGCGACGAGCGGTCCGAACCGCTTCGTGATGCCGCGGAGCTCGAGCTTCATGTTCGCAGGGTCTGTTTCTGTCGGTGCTTGTTCGAGGACACGTCGATGCGGGCGGAGGACTCGTCCCCCGCCCGCATCGGTCGTGCTACTTGACGGTCGCCTTGGTCTCGACCGTGATCGAGCCGTCGATGATGCCCGACTTGATCTTGTCCAGCTCGCCCTCGAGACCCGAGTCCACCTTGGAGGCGTAGTCGTGGAACGGGGCGATGCCGACGCCGTCGTTCTCCAGGGTCCCGACGTACGGGGTGTTCGAGTACTTGTCCGCCGCGGCCTGCTCGACGACGTCCTTGACGGCCGGGCGCATGCCCTTCTCGACGGACGTGAACGCGATGTCCTTGTAGCGGGGGTCGGCCTCGTAGAGGTCGCTGTCCGCACCGATCAGGACGGAGCCGTTGTTCGCATCCTTGATCGCCTCGGCAGCCGACTGGTAGATCGGTCCACCGACCGGCAGGATCACGTCGGCGTCCTGGTCGAGCAGGGTCTGCGCGACGGCCTTGGCCTGCGTGCCGGCGTCGAAGCCGCCCGTGAAGGAGCCCTTCTGGCTGTCGACGTCCCAGCCGACGACCTTGACGTCCTTCTTCTTCTGCTCGTTGTAGTACTTCACGCCGTCCGCGAAGCCGTCCATGAAGATCGTCACGGTCGGGATCTGCATGCCGCCGAAGGTGCCGACGACGCCGGACTTCGAGTAGGACGCCGCCGCGTAGCCGGCGAGGAACGCCGCCTGCGAGGTGTCGAACGTGATCGGCTTGACGTTATCCGCGTCGATCGAGTTGTCGTCGATGATCGCGAAGTCGGTGTCGGGGTTCGCAGCAGCCTGCTTCTTCGTCGCGTCGGCCAGGTTGAAGCCGACCGTGACGATGAGGTTGCAGTTCTGGCCGACGAGCTGCTGGATGTTCGAGTCGTAGACGGTGGCGTCCTTCGACTCGGCCGACTTGACGGTCGCACCGAGGTCGCTGGCGGCGTCCTTCATGCCGTCGAAACCGAGCTGGTTGAACGACTTGTCGTCGAACCCACCGGCGTCGGAGACCATGCAGGGGCGGAAGTCGGTCTTCTTCGCCGAGGCGCTGTCGGACGGGGCTGCCGAGCAGCCGGCCAGGACGGCCATGGTGCCGGCGAGCGCGAGGCCGCTGAACAGGACCTTGCGGGTACGAGATGTCACGGGTTGGTTCCTCCGGGGAGCGGTGCCCGGACCACGTGCGTTCCGGGCGATCGTGGCGACAGTACACGACCGTCGGGTCGGTACAGAACGACCCTTGGGGGCTCCTGGGATCAGTTACGGGATCGCGACCCCGCCGAAACGCGCCCGTAACGCCGGCGTCCCCCGGCCGCGCGGATCCGGGGGACGATCGACCGATCCTGTGGTGGAGCGCTACAGCGGTGGACCCGTGTCGTCGATCGTGCACGGAAGCCCCAGTCGACGGCCCTGCGTCGCTCGTCCACCTGCTGCTCCTCGATCCGGTCGGGGTCGCCGGGGAAGCGAAGCGACTCTGCCTCGACGGAGTACTTGCCGGAGAACGCGTGAAGGTCGACGAGGGCAACCGATTCCCCGTCCCGAGCGACGACGACCGGGCCGTCCGGATCCACCACCGCGTGAACGGACATGCCTGCTGCGCGCCGAGCACGGGCCACGATCGACGCGTCGCCTGTGCCACGTCCGCACCCGACAGCGGATCTCCTATCTCTGTCGTGGGCGCGTCGGCGACGTGCCTGACAGCGCACCCGGCAGTCGTGCAGCTCACGGTCACCAGCACTGCGCCGAGGACGACGAGTCGCAGCACGGACACGAGATCGGAACATCACCCAGCGATCACGGCGCTTCAGCGTCGTCGCCGTCCTCCTCGGCGATGCGATCGGCATCGCCCGGGAAGCACGAGGACACTGCCTGGACCGTGTAGTTGCCGGAGTAGGCGTACGCGCTGATCGAAGCGATCCGCTCACCGCCGCTCCCGAACACCGCCGGCCCGTCGTCCGAGTCACGGACGATGACCTCCAGCCCTTGCCCGCGCCAGTGCTCCGCCATCCAAGTACCGTCCTCCGACGGGTTCCCCGCAAGCGAGCTCCCCGTGAGGTACCGCCACTGCGCTCCCTGCTCACCGTCGGACAGAACGCAGTCCTCGGCGTAGTCCGGGCCGGTTCGCGGCGTCCAGTCCCCGCCGAGGAGTCGAGTTGCATCATCCACGGCGTCGATCATCTGCTGTTTCGCGGTCTCGGGGTCCACGGCTGGCTCCGTTCGTCGGTCCGTTGCGGTGTCAGGCGCCCTGAAGACACAGCCGGTCAGCAGTCCCGCGAGCGCGAGCAGGACGACGATGCCGCCGGCCTGGCGACGGATCGTCCTCGAGGTGGTGCCGTTCATCGATCTCCGATCAGGGGGTGGAAGCGCTCGTACAGTTCCTGGTCGCGCTCGGTGGGAGGCTTCGGGACGAAGGGCGTTGCCGCATCCTCGTGACCGGTCGTGACTCGGCCGACGTTGTACACGGATTCCGTCTGAGCGTCGAGGTAGCCGGCACCGTTGCCGGTCAGCGGGTCGTGGTTGAGCACAGGCCGCTGTTCCGCGACGCTCGCCGGATTGGTGTCCGTGCCGAACGTCGTCGCGCCGAACACTCGAGTAGCCGGATCCACGTGATGTCCAGGAGCTCGCCTGCCGAGCGCCGCCAGTTGGTCTCCCTGTCCGGCCTCGTCGAAGGCCACGTTCCGCGCCTGACCGACGAAGACGTGTTCAGCGTGCAACTTGCCCGCCGAGTCGACCTGGTTGGGTGATCCGGCCGAGCCGAGCGAGACGAACCGATCCACGTGCGCGCCGGTCTCGGACAACGCGATCGCTGCGGTGGTGGTGCCGTACGAGTGCGCCACCACGTTGGTCGTCGGCATGTCTCCGGAGCGAACCGCTCCGAGACCCTCGATCGAGTCGGCGAGCTTCCGACCGCCGGCCTCGGCCTTCGCCATGCCGAGGACCGTCGCTGGGCTGGGGGTGTCGTACCCGATCCAAGCGATCACGCCCTGTCGAGAGTCCCCCGTCCCTCGTCCTTGTTCGTCGTAGATGTTCTGCGCGGCTCGCGACCAGCTGCTCATGTCCGAAGTGCCCGTGTCCATGCCCGGCACCGCCCAGGTCACGTTGGCGGCCGTGTCGAGATCACCGATCGACACTGCCGCGAGTGGGGGGCGGTCGGCGGTCAGTGCGGTCAGGAAGCGTTGCCCATCGTTCTCCCCCTTGACCTTCAGCGCAGCGTTGATGTTCCGCAGTGCCTTCCGGTCCGCGTACAGCGCCGTGAGCTCCCGCGCGAGGGCGCGTGAGCCGTCCCCTGCCGACGCCACGGTCCCCTCCAGTTGCTCGATCTGGCCCTCCACCTCACCGAGCCGCTGGTTGAGCACGAGGGTGTTCGCCGTGCTCCTCGCCCAGTACGGAACTCCCTCGAGGTTCCCGAGTCGCGCGAGCACGTCCGTCGGCATCCCGCCGAACACGTCGACGTCGGCCTTCGTGAGGCCGAGCGCCGCCCAGCGCTTCGCGACCTCTGCCGCTGTCAGGTCGTCCGCGAACAACCGCCCGAGGGCCGGCGCCGCCTGTCCTGTCGCGGTGGGTCGACGGCTCGGGATCGGTGAAGCTCTCCCACGCGTCGACGATCGAACGCCCGGCTGCCCCGGCGAAGGCCTCGGCCGCTGTCGCGGCCCGCTTCCGGTCGGCGTCCCTGGCCTTCCACTCCGTATGCGCGCGCTGCCGTTCCCGCTCACGCTCGGCGGTAGCGGTCGCGGCGTCGACCTGGTCCGCGAGGTCGACCAGTACCCCCGCCAGCCGCGCTCGGTCCTCGGACTCGACCATCGCGGCACCCCGGAACCGCTCGGCGTACGACCCGCTGAAGTCCGCGAGTCCCGCCTCGACCACCGCGGACCGTGCGCCAGCCTGTCCGCGCAGCGTCTCGGCCACCCGGCGCGCCACCCGCGCCACGGCTTTCGCATCAGCCGCGTCGAACGCGACGTCCCCCATGACCACTCCCCCGAGTCAGTGCCGTTCCGCCCGACTGGCACGTTACCGAACGACGACGGCGCACGTCACATCGTCGGAGGACCTGTGGACAACACGGCGGTGCCGACCGGTGCCGTCTCGCTCAGAGCACGTCGCCCCGACCGCTGATCTTCAGCGCGTCGACGACACCCTTGACCCGCTGCGCGTTGGCGCTCGTGGTGACGAGGAGGGCGTCCGGGGTGTCCACGACGACGATGTCCTCGACCCCGATGAGCGAGATGAGCCGCTGGCTGTGCGCCACGACGATGCCGCTCGACGAGTCGGCCAGGATGCGGGCGCCGTCGCCGAGCACGGCGAGGTTGTTCGCCCGACCGCCGGACTGCAGCTTCGCGAGCGAGGCGAAGTCGCCGACGTCGTCCCAGTCGAAGTCGCCGGGCACGACCGCCATGCGGCCGGCAGCAGCGGCCGGCTCGGCGACGGTGTAGTCGATCGCGATCTTCTCGAGCCCGGGCCAGATGGCGTCGACGACGGCGCCGCGCGACGAGGTGTCCCACGCGGCGGCGAGTTCCTCGATGCCGGCGAGCAGCTCGGGCTTGGTGCGCCCGATCTCGGCGAGCAGCACGTCGGCGCGGGCGATGAACATGCCCGCGTTCCAGAGGTAGTTGCCCTCCTCCAGGTACGCGGTGGCGGTCTCCAGGTCGGGCTTCTCGACGAAGGACTTCACGGCGTGCACGGTCGCGGCGCCCTCGACGTCGAGTGCGACACCGTCGGCGTGGATGTAGCCGAAGCCGATCGCGGGCTCGGTCGGGGTGATGCCGATGGTCGCGATGTAGCCGGCGCGGGCGGCGGCGACCGCCTCGCGCACGGAGCGCCGGAAGCCGCGGGCGTCGCCGATGACGTGATCGGCGGCGAACGAACCGATCACGACGTCGGGCTCGCGGCGACGGAGGATCGCTGCCGCCAGGCCGATGGCCGCGGTGGAGTCCTTCGGTTCGCTCTCGAGCACGACGTTGTGGTCGGCCACCCCGGGGAGCTGCGACTCGACCGCGACGCGGTGTGCCCGTCCGGTGACGACCATGATCCGCTGGTCGCCGGCGAGCGGCGCGAGGCGGTCCCAGGTCTGGCGGAGCAGGGAGGTGCCGGAACCGGTCAGGTCGTGCAGGAACTTGGGTGCGTCGGCGCGCGACAGCGGCCAGAGTCGGGAGCCGATGCCGCCGGCCGGGATGATCGCGTAGAAGTCCTCGAGTGCGTCTGCCACCCGCTCACCGTACCGGTGCGACCGCACGTGGCCTGGAAGTCGACCGCACGATCGCCGCACGGAACGTGCGGGAGTCCGCACGACGGGCGGGGCCGGAGCCCGCGCCGGGCGCGGGCGGACCGTCGGACGCACCCCGCGCCTCCCGGCCGACGACGACCGCGACGACCGCGACGACCGTCAGCCGAGGGTCCGCGGCGTTCACCCCCTGCGTGCCGGGCGTTCACCCGGACCGCCCCGACAGGTCACGGCCGACGCGGACCATGGGCAGCACCATGAGCGCACGCAGCGTGGAGCGCGGCACGTCCCAACGGACCGTCGCCGTCGTGACCGAGAGCTTCCTGCCCACCCTCAACGGCGTCACCACGAGCGTCCTGGCGGTCCTCGACCACCTGGAGCGCCGCGGGCACCGCGCGGTCGTCATCGCACCGGACACCCCCGGCCTGGCGCAGTTCCGGTCCGGCTCCCGCGTCGAGCGGTACCGCTCCTTCGACGTCCACCGCGTCCCGGCCGTCGCGTACCGCCAGTTCCCCGTCGCGCTCCCGCACCCGGTGCTCGACACGATCCTCGCCGCCTCCGGCGCCGACCTGCTCCACGCGGCCAGTCCGTTCCTGCTGGGCGGGCGCGCGATCACGGCGGCCGGGAGGCTCGGCATCCCCTCCGTCGCCGTCTTCCAGACCGACGTGGCCGGGTTCGCCCGACGCAACGGCCTGACCGCGACCGTCCCGCTGGTCCGGCGGATCCTGGGGCGCATCCACGCCGGGGCCTCGCTGACGCTCGCCCCGTCGAGCGCGACCGCCGCGATGCTCGCCGAGGACGGTGTCCCCCGCGTGGCCCGGTGGGGTCGTGGTGTCGACACCGAGCTGTTCCACCCGGACCGGCGCCGGTCCGCGGCGGTCCGCGCCGCACGACGACGGATCGCCCCCGGCGGCGAGACGATCGTCGGCTACGTCGGTCGCCTCGCGCCGGAGAAGGAGGTCGAGCGGCTCGCCGAGCTCGGCGGCGTCCCCGGCATCCGGCTCGTCGTCGCCGGTGGCGGCCCGTCCCGCGCCCTCCTCGAACGACGCCTGCGGCACCTGGACGTCACGTTCACCGGTCCCCTCCGCGGGGACGCCCTCGCCGACGCGTACGCCGCGCTCGACGTCTTCGTGCACACCGGCCCCGCGGAGACGTTCGGGCAGACCCTGCAGGAAGCGCACGCGAGTGGACTGCCCGTCGTGGCGCCGTCGTCCGGCGGCCCGCTCGACCTCGTCGCGCCCGGACTCGACGGCGAGCTCTACGACCCGGACGCACCGCAGGCCCTGCGCCGTGCCGTCCTCGGACTCCTCGCCGACCCCGACGCCGCCGCCCGGATGGGCTCCGCCGGACGGTTCCGGGTGGAGGGCACGACGTGGGAGGCGGTGGGCGACGAGCTCCTCGAGCACCACGACACGGCACGCACCATCGGTGCCCCGCCCACCGCGACGCGCGCCGTCCGGGCCGGGTGGGACGAGAGTGTCAGCGCGCGCGCATAGGATGGGACGTGTTCCACACGAACACGAACGGCAAGGGCTCGCCGATCGGCGAGCCCGTCCTATGGGAGGACTTGCTCATGGCCGAGCAGACCGCAGGCGGGACGACGGTTGTCGAACCGACCGTGACGATCGAGGCGCCCCGCGCCTCTCGCAAGCTCGAGGGGACGCTGTACCGCGGATCCACGGGCATGTGGTCGTGGGTGCTGCACCGGATCACCGGTGTCGCGATCTACTTCTTCCTCCTCGTGCACATCCTCGACACGGCACTCGTGCGCCTGTCCCCCGAGGCCTACAACGCCGTGATCGGCACGTACAAGACGCCGATCATGAACCTGGGTGAGATCGCCCTCGTCATGGCGATCGTGTTCCACGCGCTCAACGGACTGCGGATCATCCTGGTCGACTTCTGGTCGAAGGGCCCGAAGTACCAGCGCACCATGTTCTGGGTCGTCATGGTCGTGTGGGCCATCCTCATCGCGGGCTTCCTGCCGCGACAGCTCATGAACCTCGTCGCGGACTTCCAGTAGGCGAAGGGACGGAACCAGCCATGACCACACAGACCGTCGAGCCGCCCCGATCGGCCACCGCAGCACGCCGCACCACCAACTGGGAGAAGTGGGGGTGGATCTACATGCGCGCCTCGGGCGTCCTGCTCGTCGTGCTCATCTTCGGCCACCTCTTCGTCAACATGGTCGCCGGCGAGGGCGTGAAGCAGATCGACTTCGCCTTCGTCGCCGGCAAGTGGGCGAACCCGTTCTGGCAGGTCTGGGACTCCCTGATGCTCGTCCTCGCCCTGGTGCACGGCTCCAACGGCATGCGGACGATCATCAACGACTACGTCGCGAAGCCCGGCGTCCGGAAGACCCTGCTGCTCGCGGTGCTCATCGCCTGCGTCGCGCTGGTCGTGCTCGGCCTGCTCGTCTGCTGGACGTTCGACCCGTGCCCCGCCGGCGCTGCCGCCGCGGACCTGCCGTCGTTCTGCCCCGCGCAGTAGCAGTCCGCGCGGGTTCCGCCCGCGCAGCAGGCACTCCAGCCGCCACGACCTCCGAGCACGCCGAGCGCACTCCTGCCGGCGCGCTGACCCACCCCGAAAGGCCCCAGTGACCGAGACCACCGTTCACCACCACCAGCACGACATCGTCATCATCGGCGCGGGCGGCGCCGGCATGCGCGCCGCCATCGAGGCCGGCCCGAAGGCGAAGACGGCCGTCATCTCGAAGCTGTACCCGACGCGGTCGCACACGGGAGCGGCGCAGGGCGGCATGGCCGCGGCCCTCGCGAACGTCGAGGAGGACTCGTGGGAGTGGCACACCTTCGACACGATCAAGGGCGGTGACTACCTGGTCGACCAGGACGCCGCCGAGATCCTGGCGAAGGAGGCGATCGACGCCGTCATCGACCTCGAGAACATGGGCCTGCCGTTCAACCGCACGCCCGAGGGCAAGATCGACCAGCGGCGCTTCGGCGGACACACCCGCGACCACGGCAAGGCACCCGTCCGCCGGGCCTGCTACGCAGCGGACCGCACGGGTCACATGATCCTGCAGACGCTCTTCCAGAACTGCGTGAAGCTCGGCGTCGAGTTCCACAACGAGTTCTACGCACTCGACCTGGTCATGGTCGACGTCGTGGGCGAGGACGGCGTCACCCGCCAGCAGCCGGCCGGCGTCGTCGCGTTCGAGCTCGCGACCGGCGAACTGCACGTGTTCCACGCCAAGGCCGTGATCTTCGCGACCGGTGGCTTCGGCAAGATGTACAAGACCACCTCGAACGCGCACACGCTGACCGGTGACGGCGTCGGCATCGTGTGGCGCAAGCGCCTGCCGCTCGAGGACATGGAGTTCTTCCAGTTCCACCCGACCGGCCTGGCCGGCCTCGGCATCCTGCTGACCGAGGGTGCCCGCGGTGAGGGCGCGATCCTCCGCAACGCATCCGGCGAGCGGTTCATGGAGCGGTACGCGCCGACCATCAAGGACCTCGCCCCGCGTGACATCGTCGCGCGCTGCATGGTGCAGGAGGTCGCGGAGGGCCGCGGTGCCGGGCCGAACAAGGACTACGTGCTGCTCGACTGCACGCACCTCGGTGCCGAGGTCCTCGAGACGAAGCTCCCGGACATCACCGAGTTCGCGCGCACCTACCTCGGCGTCGACCCCGTGGTCGAGCCCGTTCCGGTGATGCCGACCGCGCACTACGCGATGGGCGGAATCCCGACGAACACCAAGGCCGAGGTGCTGTACGACAACACGACGGTCGTCCCCGGTCTGTACGCCGCCGGCGAGTGCGCCTGCGTGTCGGTCCACGGCTCGAACCGCCTCGGCACGAACTCGCTGCTCGACATCAACGTCTTCGGCAAGCGGTCCGGCAACAACGCCGCCGAGTGGGTGCAGACCGCCGAGTTCCTGCCCCTGCCCGAGGACCCGGCTGCCGACGTCCGCGGGATGCTCGACCAGCTCCGCGCCTCGACCGGCACCGAGCGCATCGCGGTGCTCCGCAAGGAGCTGCAGGACGAGATGGACAAGAACGCGCAGGTGTTCCGCACCGACGAGTCCCTCGCGAAGATGACGGAGACGATCCACCAGCTCCGCGAGCGCTACCTGAACATCGCGGTGCAGGACAAGGGCAAGCGGTTCAACACCGACCTGCTCGAGGCCGTCGAGCTCGGCTTCCTGCTCGACCTGGCCGAGGTCGTCGTCTTCTCGGCGCGGAACCGCAAGGAGAGCCGCGGCGGGCACATGCGCGACGACTACCCGAAGCGCGACGACGAGAACTACATGCAGCACACCATGGCGTACCTGACGGGTGACCCGCACTCGTCGCTCGCCGACGACCACATCACGCTCGACTGGAAGCCCGTCGTGGTGACCCGGTACCAGCCGATGGAGAGGAAGTACTGATGACCGACACCCTGGTCTCCGACAGCCCGCGCACCGACACCGTGTCGAGCGCCCCTCCCGGCTCCTTCCCCGTGACGATCATCGTCCGACGCTTCGACCCGGACGTCGACGACGAGCCGCGGTGGGAGGACTTCGACGTGATGATGCTCCCGACCGACCGCATCCTCGACGCCCTGCACCAGATCAAGTGGGAGCAGGACGGGTCGCTGACGTTCCGTCGCTCCTGCGCGCACGGTGTCTGCGGCTCCGACGCGATGCGGATCAACGGCCGCAACCGTCTGGCCTGCAAGACGCTGATCAAGGACCTCGACGTGTCGAAGCCGATCTACGTCGAGGCGATCAAGGGCCTGCCGCTCGAGAAGGACCTCGTCGTCGACATGGAGCCCTTCTTCAAGTCGTTCCGTGAGGTCCAGCCGTTCCTGCAGGCGTCGAGCAAGCCGGAGAAGGGCAAGGAGCGCGTGCAGTCCGTCGCCGACCGTGCGCGGTTCGACGACACCACGAAGTGCATCCTCTGCGCCGCGTGCACCTCGTCGTGCCCCGTCTTCTGGACGGACGGCCAGTACTTCGGACCGGCGGCCATCGTCAACGCGCACCGCTTCATCTTCGACTCGCGCGACGACGCCGCGAACGTGCGCCTCGACATCCTCAACGACAAGGAGGGCGTGTGGCGCTGCCGCACGACCTTCAACTGCTCCGACGCGTGCCCGCGTGGGATCCAGGTGACGAAGGCGATCTCCGAGGTCAAGCAGGCGATCATGCGCGGCGGCGTGTGACCCGTCGTCCCTCCGGGCGCTCGGCGGTGTCTCGGCGAACGGCATGCAAGCGGCCGGTAGGCTCGCGCGCATGACGTTCGCGGAGACCCGCCCCATCCTGGACCAGCTCGGCTACACGGTCCGCTACGTGCAGCTCCCCGGCGAGGCGCTCACCGAGCCGCCGGTCGAGGGTGCGCTCCGCGTGGTCCCGACGGAGACGCACGGTGACTTCGCGCTCGAGGTCGTCGACTACGGCACCGCGCGTCGCCTGGCGACCGCACGCGGCGAGGACGACGCGGTCGAGATGCTCCGCCGGTTCCTCAACCGGGCGTTCCCGGCGCCGCGGGACATCCCCCGGCACGAGCTCGACGGCCTCCGCGACCGTGCGGCCTCGACGTACCCGCAGCTCGCGCAGCAGGTCGCCCAGGCCGGGCCGCAGGGACTGACCATCCAGGTGCCGGCCGGTGTGCCCGTCGACCGCGTCGGTGGTCCCGACGGCTACCTGCTCCACCCGCTCGACACCCCGCTCCCCCAGCGGTCGCTGCCGCCCCACGTCGCGGCGGCGCCCGAGGTGCACCGCTACCTCGTCGAGCGGCCGTTCATGGTCACCGTCACGTTCGTCCAGCCCTGGTTCGACCAGCCGGGAGGCGCGCTCCGCTTCCAGACGGCCGACCGGTCCGTCACGGTGCGCGACCTGGTCGTCGACGGCTCCCTGGTCCGCCTCCGGGTGGTCTGACCACCGCTCCACCCGCGACACGACGAAGCGGCCCGCCCCTCTCGGGGCGGGCCGCTTCGTCGTGACCGGATCGGTCGGGAGCGCGTCCGCTCAGCCGAGGTCCGATCGGTCGTACTGCGCCCCGGCCGGGCTCGGCGCGAGGCACGCAAAGACGATGGCGACGATCGGCACGACGAGCGCGATCAACCAGAACGGACCCGCGAGACCGGCATCGTGCACGCGACGCCACCCGAGCGCGATGTTCGGGACGATCGTCCCGAGCCACCACAGGCCGAAGAGCACGAGCAGCAGGAACAGCCACGCGGGCGGCGCACCCGCACTGCGCGTGACGCCGTACTCGTCGGTGACCGAGTTCGATGCACTCCACGTGATGATCCCGGCGATGAAGCCGCCGTAGAGCACCAGGGTCACGATGGCGTTCGCGAGCACCCAGTACCAGTACTCGCTGCGGCTGGCGCGGCCGTCGAAGCGCGCGTACTTCTTGAAGAACCGGGTGAAGGCGTCGAGGAAGCCGATGCCGTACCAGGGCGCCCACAGGGGCGGGGCGCCGCTCGCGTCGACCGGGATGGGCGCCTGTGGCTGGTACTGCGCGTACGGCTGGCCGTAGGGCTGCTGGCCGGGCTGCTGCCCGTACGGCTGCTGCGGCTGCTGCCCGTAGGGCTGCTGGCCCGGCTGCTGCCCGTAGGGCTGCTGGCCGTACTGCTGCTGCCCGTACGGCTGCTGCGGCTGCTGGTCGTCGTGCTCGTTGCGGTCGGTCATCGTGCTCCCTCCGGACGGTCGTAACGCGCACCCTGCGGGTTGGACGGCAGCAGCCCGAAGACGATGCCGACGAAGCCCACGACGAGGGCGATGATCCACAGCGCCCCCGGCAGGTTCGCGTCGTGCAGGCGGCGCCAGCCGAGCGCCAGCGACGGGACGATCGTCACGAGCCACCAGATCGCCGGGAGCGCCAGCAGGACCCAGAACTCCGGTCCGGGCGCGTTCGTGACGCGGTACTCGGTGCCGCTGAGGTCCACCGTCGTGTACTCGATCGTGGCGAACCGGTAGACGAGCGCGATCGTCGCGAGGACGAAGGACCCGCCGGCGACGACGAGGGTCGCCCACCAGAACTCGCTGCGGCTCGCGCGCCCCGAGAAGGTGGCGTACTTCCGGAAGAAGCGGCCGAGGGCCTTCCCGAAGGATGCTCCGTACAGCGGTGCCCAGAGCGGCGGCTCCCCCGACGCGACGTTCCCGGCTGCCGGGTCCGGCTGCGGTGTCGGCGGTGCGCTCGGGTACGGCTGCTGGTCGGACATGGTCTGGTCGCTCACGTGTTCCCCCTCGTGGTGTTGATCGTGCGACGTACCCGTCGAGTCAACCAGAACCGGGGGCCATCGTGAGCGCGCCCGTCACGGGATCAGCGCGAGCTTCCCGCCCGGGTGCTGCGACTCGAGCACCTCGGCAGCCTCCTTTGCCTCGGCGAGCGGGAAGGTGCGCGCCACGGGGACCTCGAGCTCCCCGGCCGCGGCGAGGTCGATCAGCCGCTGCCGGACCGAGTCTCGGAAGGCCTGGCTCTCCGGTTGCGAACCGCCCACCGCCGCGAACCCGTCCTGCTGTGCGCGACCGAAGGCCGCGATCGTCACGATGCGTGCCCGGTCCGCCACGAGTGCCAACGAGACGTCGACGGCTTCGTCCGTGCCGACGCAGTCCAGGGCCACGTCGACACCGGACGGAGCGAGGTCGCGGATGCGCGCCTCCAGGCCGTCGCCGTACGCGACCCACTCACCACCGAAGCGGCGGACGGTGTCGGCGTTCCGCTCGGAGGCGGTGCCGATGACGCGGGTGCCGAGCGGGCGGAGCAGCTGGAGGACGGCCACGCCGACGGCGCCGGAGGCACCGTGGACCAGCACGGTGTCGCGTCCCTCGGCGCGGGTGACGCGGATCATGTCGGCCGCGGTCGTGCCGGCGAGGAGCAGGTTGGCCGCCTGCGGGTGGTCGAGCGACGCGGGCTTGGCGAAGACGTCGGCGGCGGGGACGGTGATGCGCTCCGCCCACCCGCCCTCGACGCGGAAGGCGAGGACCTCGTCGCCGACCGCTCCCCCGCCGGAGGCGATCTGCGTGTCGGGGCCGATCGCGCTGAGGACGCCGGAGACCTCGTAGCCGACGGGGATCGGCAGGTCGGCGGCGTCGCCCTGTCGGGTGTGCTTCGTGTCGGCGGGGTTCATGCCGGCGGCGCGGACGTCGATGGTGACCTCGCCGGTGCCGGGGGCGGGCACCTCGGTGTCGACGTACTCGAGGACCTCGCTGCCGCCGAACTCGGGGGCGACCCAGTGCTTCGTCATGTCCTCGACGCTACGCCGCGGAATTCGTGACGCCCTCGGCGTGCTCCCGGCGAGACAGCGGCGTCCCACCGGGACGCCCCGTCCCGACCGAGACGCCGCGGGATCCAGCGGCCTCTCGCCTGACCAGGGGCGTCCCGCGGCGACGGCGGCGTCGCCGCGGTCACCGCGGCCTCACCGACGGACGGGAGGCGCGGTGCCAGCTGGCACCGCGCCTCCCGTCCGTCGGTGAGTCTGTCCGTCAGGACGCGCGACGTCAGCTGCGCGCCGCGCGCACCCGGTCCGTCAAGGCCGCGTGCAGCGGGTGCTCCGCGTCGAGCCCCGTGATCTCGCTCGCGACGTCGGCGTCCGAGCGGTCCGAGCGCAGCAGCTGCTGCAGCTCGACGCTCTGCTCGTCGTCCGCGACGTCGAACCGCAGCGCGGCCCCCATCGCGTCGAGCAGCGCGGTCGGTTCCGTGCCGTCCTCGGCCAGCGCCGCGGCGGGCGAGACGAAGCGCTCGTCGCGCGACAGCTTGCGGAGCGGCTGCCGACCGACGCGCGTGACGGTGTCCGGCAGGTGCGGGTTCTCGAACCGGCCGATGATCGCCTGCACGTAGGAGCGGTGCACCTCGGGGTCGAGCTCGTGCCGGCGGACGAGCAGGTCGCTCGTCTCGGCGAGCACCGACTCGAGCGCCGAGCGGACCGCGGGGATCGCGATGGCGTCCGAGATCCTGTCGGCGCCGGCGAGGAACCCGTGGTACGCGACGGTGGCGTGCCCGGTGTTCACCGTGAAGAGCTTCCGCTCGATCGAGGCGGCGAGCCCGTCGACGTAGTGCGCACCGGGGATCTCCGGCTCGTTCCCGCCGAACGGCGTGCGGTCGATGGCCCACTCGAAGTAGGTCTCGACGGTGACGTCGAGCCCGCCGTCCGCGGGCTGCTGCGGGACGATGCGGTCCACGGCGGTGTTCGCGAACACGGCCTTGGCGAGGGCGGCGTCACGGTGCTCCGCCGGGAGCGCGTCGACGATGAACTCGCGGAGTCGGTCCGTCGCGTTGAGCGCGTTCTCGCACGCCATCACGGCGAGCGGGGTCGCGTCGGCGTCACGGGCGACGAGCGCGCGGGCGATGACCGGCGCGATGAACTTCAGGACGGTCGGGCCGACCGCGCAGGTGACGACGTCGGCGGCGGCCACCTCGGCGACCACGCCGTCCTCGTCCTGCGCGCTGTTGACGGCGCGGAACGCCGTGACCTCGTGGTCCTGCGCCCCCTGGCCGACCTCGTGCACGGTGTACGAGTCGGCGGCGGCGAGGGCGTCGATGAGCGGGGCGGCGACGTCGGCGAAGACGACCTCGTACCCGGCCTCGTGGAGCAGGAGCCCCACGAAGCCACGGCCGATGTTGCCCGCGCCGAAGTGGACCGCGGTGCGCGTGCCGGTGGTCACTCGTTGACCTCGCCGAGGATCGACAGGATCGCCGCGGTGTCGGGCGCGTCGGTGAGCTTCTGGACCTCGTCCTCGTCGGAGAACACGATCGCGATCTTCGACAGGATGTCGAGGTGCTCGTTGTTCACGCCGGCGATGCCGACGACGAAGCGCACGGGGTTGCCGTCCCAGTCGATCGGGGTGGCGTAGCGGATGAACGACAGCGCCGAGGACTTGATGGCGTCCTTGGCGTCGTTGGTGCCGTGCGGGATCGCGAGGAAGTTCCCCATGTAGGTGGAGACGCTCTTCTCACGCTCGAGCATCGCCGGGTAGTAGTCCGCCGTGACCGCGCCTGCAGCCTCGAGGATCTCGGCCGCCTCCTTCATCGCCTCCGACTTCGTCGGGGCGGTGTCCTCGGTGTGGATCCGGATCTGGCTCTCCTGCAGGACGGGCATCGGGGTTCTCCTTGTTGTTCGAGGACGTGGTGGAGGGGACGGGTTCGCACCCGTCCCCTCCGATACTGCACTTCGTTACTGGTTGTCGCTTACTGGTTCTTGAGCTGGTCGACGACCTGGTCGTACTGCGGCGCGTTCATGAAGTTGCCGACCGACACGTGCTGCGCGCCCGGGTTCTTCTGCTTGGCGCGCTCGGTCAGCTCCTCCTGCGTGATGATCAGGTCCTCGGTGCCGTCGAGGTTCGCGATCGCCTTGTTGACGACCGTGACACCCTCGATGCCCGCCTTCTTGACCTTGTTCCGCAGGACGCTCGCACCCATGGCGCTCGAGCCCATGCCCGCGTCACACGCGAACACGACGCTCTCGACCCGGGTCGCCGTCGTGGTGGACGCCGATCCGACGCCACCGAGCGATGCCTCGGCCTCCTCCTCGTTGGCCGGGGAGTTGTTGCCGAGCAGGCCCGAGGTCGCGGCGTTGACGTCGCGGCCCTTGTTGGCCTGGAGCTTCGCCATGGCGGCGCTCATGTCGCCACCGTTGTTCGCCAGGTCGCGCTTGCGGCTGGCGAGCAGGAAGAAGGACGCCACCGCGAACGAGACCGCCGCGGAGAGGACGACCGACAGGATGACGCCGACGTAGCTGTCCTTCGCCGTGGCGGTGAGGACGGCGATGATCGAACCGGGCGATGCCGGGGCGACGAGGCCGGACTGGAAGGCGACGTTCGTCGCGACACCGGTGGCACCACCGAGGATGACGGCGAGGAACAGGACCGGCTTCTGCAGCACGTACGGGAAGTAGATCTCGTGGATGCCGCCGAAGAACTGGATGAGGATCGCGCCGGGAGCGGTCGAGCGGGCGATGCCGACACCGAAGAAGGTGAAGGCGAGCAGGATGCCGAGGCCGGGGCCGGGGTTCGCCTCGAGCAGGAACAGGATGCTCTTGCCGGACTCCTGGACCTGCTGCGCGCCGAGCTGGTCGAGCACGCCGTGGTTGATGGCGTTGTTGAGGAAGAAGACCTTCGCCGGCTCGATGATGACGCTGGCGAGCGGCAGCAGCGAGCTGTCGACGAGGAACTTCACCGCGGCACCGAGGCCCTCGGCGATGAGCTTGAACAGCGGGGCGAGCCAGAAGAAGCCGACGAGCGCGAGTGCGAAGCCGAGGATGCCGGCCGCGTAGTTGTTCACCAGCATCTCGAAGCCGGGCTTGATCTTGCCGTCCCAGATCTTGTCGATCTGCTTGATGAGGTACGCACCGAGCGGACCACAGATCATCGCGCCGAGGATCATGATCGTGCCGTTGGCGCCGATGATGACGCCCATCGCCATGACCGAGCCCACGACGGCGCCGCGGGTCTCGTAGACCATCCGGCCGCCCTGGAAGGCGATCGCGAGCGGGATCAGGTAGGTGAGGATCGGGCCGACGAGACCGATGTTGGCCACGCCGTCCGTCTCGCCGAACCCGCCGAGGACGCCGACCGGCGTCCAGCCGGTCTCGATGAAGAAGGCAGTGATGAGGCCCCACGCGATGAAGATCGCGATGTTCGGCATCACCATGCCGGAGAGGAACGTGCCGAACTTCTGGACGGCGACGCGTGCGCCGCCCCGCGACTTCGCGGGTGCGTCGGGCGCTGCAACGGACGACGTTGTCATGTGCCTGGCTTTCTGTGATGGGTGCTGCAGTGGTGGAGGGGTGGGGTGGTGCTGCTGTGGTGCTGCGGCTAGGCGGCGTGCGCAGCTGCCGCGGCGGTCTTGGCAGCCGCCGCGGTGCTCGCGGCGAGTGCCGCCTTCGCCATCTCGCGGGCCTGGTCGAGCGTGTGGTTGCCGAGTTCGGCGCGCACGTCGGCCAGGGCCGCGGGGGTCATGGACAGGGTGGTGGCGCCGAGGCCGACGAGCACGACGGCCAGCAGCGGGTCGGCCGCGGCCTCGCCGCAGATGCCGACCGCCTTGCCCGCGTCGGCGCCGGCCGCACCGAGCTGCGCCACGAGGCGCAGGACGGCGGGGTGCCACGGGTCCTGGTAGGACGCGACGGTGCCGAGCATGCGGTCGGCGGCCATCGTGTACTGGGTCAGGTCGTTCGTGCCGATCGACACGAAGTCGGCGCTCGTGAAGACCTGCTCGGCCATGAGCGCGAGCGAGGGCACCTCGGCCATGACACCCGCAGTGCGGATGCCGAGCTCGCGGGCCAGGTCGACGAAGTACTCGGTCTCCTCGACGTCGGCGACCATCGGGGCCATCACCCAGAGGTCGGCCTCGGTCGCGGCGTCGGCCTGCGCGAGGGCGGTGAGCTGGTCGCGGAGGACCTCCTCGTGGTTCCGCAGGGCGCGGAGACCACGGCGACCGAGTGCCGGGTTCTCCTCGTCCTTGTCGGTGAGGAACGGCAGGGGCTTGTCGGCGCCGGCGTCGAGCGCGCGGACGACGACCTTCTTGCCGGGGAACGCCTCGAGCAGCTGGCGGTACGACTCCGTCTGCTGCGCCACCGTCGGTGCGGTGGGCGAGTCGAGGAAGAGGAACTCGGTGCGGAAGAGCCCCACGCCCTCCGCACCGAGAGCGACGGCGCCCGCGGCGTCGGCCGGGCTGCCGAGGTTCGCGAGCAGCGGGACGGTGTGGCCGTCGGCCAGTGCACCGGCGGTGATGGGTGCAGCGGCCGCGGCGAGGCGCTCGGCGATGCGGCGCTCGACGTCGGCGACGAGCTCGTCCGACGGGTCGGTGACGACGGTGCCGGTCGCGGCGTCGACGGCGACGTGCGTGCCGTCCGCGAGGCCGTCGGCGCCGGTGACGCCGACGATCGCGGTGATGCCCTTGGCGCGAGCGAGGATCGCGGTGTGCGAGGTCGGGCCGCCGTCACGGGTCACGAGCGCGAGCACCTTGTCGAGGTCGAGCAGTGCGGTGTCGGCGGGTGCGAGGTCGCGGGCGACGAGCACGAACGGGGTGTCCGACTCGGGCACGCCCGGCGCGGGGACACCGCGGAGCTTGGCGACGATGCGCTGGGCGACGTCGTCGAGGTCGGCTGCGCGCTCCCCCATGTAGCCGCCCATGCCGACGAGCAGGTCGCGGAACTGGCCGAACGCCTCGAAGACCGCGCGCTCGGGGTTCGTGCCGCCGTCGATGCGGGCGTGCACGTCGTCGAGCAGGGTCGGGTCCTGGGCCATGAGCGCCTGGGCCTCGAGCACCGCCTGGGCGTCGCCGCCGGCGAGGCGACCGCGCTTGTTGAGGTCCTCCGCCACGACGGCGAGGGCGTCGTGCACCGACTGCTTGGCGTCGTCCGTCGAGCCCTCGAGCGGTGCGGTCGACGGTGCGCCGAGCGGGTCCGCCATCCGGAGCACGGGGCCGTGGGCGACGCCACGGCCGACGCCGGTGCCGAGCAGTTCGGACATTCGAGACTCCTTCATCTCACGCGGAGGTGCTTGGGGCTGCACGCCGCGCGACGAATCGGGTCCGACCGCGGCGGCGTGACGTCACACTACCCCGATCCACGTTGACAAACAAACACATCCGGGGATAAAAATGCAGAAACAGATGCCCGTTTGCGTCTGGCGGACCAACAAGACCGGAAGCGTTCGACACGATCGTGCCCGAGCGTGCCCGTTCCGCCCCGTCCGCAGCGGGAAGGCCCCCGGCACACCGAGGACCCGGCACCACCCACGACCCTGAGACGACGAGGTCCGATGTACGCACCAGAGCGCCACCAGCGCATCGTCGAGCGCGCTCGGTCGCAGGGTCGCGTCGACGTCAAGGACCTCGCCGAACTGCTCGAGGTCACCCCGGAGACGATCCGCCGCGACCTGACGAGCCTCGAACGGCGCGGCCTCGTCCGGCGCGCGCACGGCGGAGCGATCCCGGTCGAGCGCATCACGCTGCACCCGGGCGTCGGCGACCGCGGCGGCATCAACCAGGCGGAGAAGATGGTGATCGCCGAGGCCGCGCTCGCGGAACTGCCCGAGAACGGCTCGGTCATGATCGACGCCGGCACCTCGACGATCTGCCTGGCCGAGATGCTTCCCACCGACCGCGGTCTCACCGTCGTCACGCACTCGCTCCCCGTCGCGATGGCCGTCGCCAACCGGGCCGGCATCGACCTGCACCTGCTCGGCGGCAACATCCGGAGCGACTCGCTCGCGGGCGTCGGCACGTGGACGCACCAGCTCATCGGGATGGTCAGCGTCGACGTCGCGTTCATCAGCATCAACGGGATCACGCCCGAGCGGGGCCTGACGACGCACAACATGGCCGAGGCCGCGGTGAAGAGCGCGATGATCAAGTCCGCCCGCCGGAGCATCCTGCTCGCCGACCACACGAAGTTCGGTCGCGAGGAGTTCGGTCGCGTCGCCCCGCTGGCCGCGATCGACACGATCATCACCGACCCCGGCGTGAACGCCGACCTCGTGCGTGAGGTCGAGGCCGCCGGCACCGAGGTCCTCTGGCCCGGTCGCGACTGACCGCACCGCTGGTCGCACCGGCCGTCCGGACGACCCCGGGACCGCCCACCCCGCGCTCGCTAGCATGAGCGCACCACCCGTCGACAGGAGATCATTCATGTCCGAAGCCACCCGCACCGTCACCGTCGCGAGCGCGTCCGGCCTGCACGCCCGTCCCGCGTCCCTCTTCGTCCAGACCGTGACCGCGTCCGGTCACCAGGTGACGATCGCCAAGGGCGACAAGTCCGGCAACGCGGGCAGCATCCTCGCGCTCCTCGGTCTCGGCATCGAGAACGGCGACCAGGTCACGCTGACGGTGACCGGCGACGACGCCGAGACCACCGCGGACAGCCTCGTCGAGTTCCTGCAGACGGACCACGACGCGGCCTGACGCGACCGTTCCACGGACGGGAGGCGCGGTGCCGGACGGTACCGCGCCTCCCGTCCGTCGTGTGGTCACCGGCACGGCACGGACCGCGCCGAGCAGGTCGGCCCGCGCCGTTAGGCTGGTCCGCATGACACGCCTGCGCCTCGCATCCGTCAACGTGAACGGCGTCCGCGCCGCGTTCCGGAAGGGCATGGGCGACTGGCTCGCCACCCGCGACGTCGACGTGCTGGCCCTGCAGGAGGTCCGCGCCTCGAGCGACGACCTGGCCGGTCTGCTCGGCGACGAGTGGGACATCGTGCACGACCCCGCGACGGCCAAGGGCCGTGCCGGCGTCGCCATCGCCTCACGCCACGGCGCGCGCGTCCACCGCGTCGAGCTCGGGCCGTCGGAGTTCGACTCCGCGGGCCGCTGGATCGAGGCGGACTACGAGCTCGACGGCACCACCGTCACGGTCGTGTCGTGCTACGTCCACTCGGGCGAGGTCGACACCCCGAAGCAGGACGAGAAGTGGAAGTTCCTCGACGCGATGACCGAGCGGCTGCCGTCGCTCCGCGCGCACAACCCGCTCGCCGTCGTCGTCGGTGACCTCAACGTCGGCCACGACCAGCGCGACATCAAGAACTGGAAGGGCAACGTCAAGCGGGCCGGGTTCCTGCCGCGCGAGCGTGCCTACTTCTCGCGCTTCTTCGGCGCCGAGGGCGAGCAGGTCGAGGGCGCGGACGGCTCGACCGGCCCCGGTCTCGGGTGGGTGGACGTCGGGCGCGCGCAGGCCGGTGACGTCGACGGTCCCTACACGTGGTGGTCGTGGCGCGGCCAGGCGTTCGACAACGACAGCGGCTGGCGCATCGACTACCAGGTGGCGACGCCCGACCTCGCTGCGAAGGTCAGCACGTACACCGTCGACCGCGCTGCTGCCTACGACCAGCGGTGGTCCGACCACGCTCCCGTGGTCGTCGACTACGAGCTCTGACACCCACCCACTCCCGCACCACCAGGACACCCCCATGACCTCCACGCGCATCTTCTCCGGCATCCAGCCCTCGGCAGGCTCCCTCCACCTCGGCAACTACGTCGGGGCGCTCATGCAGTGGCGCGACCTGCAGGACGACCACGACGCCATCTACTGCGTGGTCGACATGCACGCGATCACCTCGCCGCAGGACCCCGCCGAGCTCCGGGCGAGCACCCGGGCGACCGCCGCGCAGTACATCGCGTCCGGCATCGACCCGACGAAGTCCACGCTCTTCGTGCAGTCCCACGTGCCCGCGCACGCCGAGCTGGCATGGGTGCTCAACACGCTCACCGGCTTCGGCGAGGCCAGCCGGATGACGCAGTTCAAGGACAAGTCGGCGCGCCAGGGCGCCGAGGCGGCGTCGGTCGGGCTGTTCACCTACCCGGTCCTCATGGCCGCGGACATCCTGCTCTACGACACCGCCGTCGTGCCCGTCGGCGACGACCAGCGGCAGCACGTCGAGCTGACACGCGACCTGGCGACCCGGTTCAACTCGCGGTTCGGTGACACGTTCGTCGTGCCGAGGGCGCAGATCGGCACCGAGACCGCCCGCATCTACGACCTGCAGGACCCGACGAGCAAGATGAGCAAGTCGGCCGCGTCCGACAACGGCCTCATCCGCCTGCTCGACGACCCGAAGCGCACCGCGAAGAAGATCCGGTCGGCCGTCACCGACACCGAGCGGGAGATCCGGTCCGACCGCCAGGCGAAGCCCGGTGTGACGAACCTGCTCGCGATCCTCTCGGCGTTCAGCCGCACGCCGGTGGCCGAGCTCGAGGCGTCGTTCGTCGGCAAGGGCTACGGCGACCTCAAGGGTGCCGTCGCGGACGCCGTCGTGGCCGAGCTCGAGCCCGTGCGCGCCCGCACCCTCGAGCTGCTCGACGACCCGGCCGAGCTCGACCGCCTGCTCGCGGTCGGCGCGGAGCGTGCCGAGTCGATCGCGCAGGCGACGCTCGCCCGCGTCTACGACCGCATCGGCTTCGTGCCCCGCTCCCGCGGCTGACGATGCTCCCCGTGACGCTGTCGTCGGATCGGGTGCGCCTGTCGGTGCCCACCCGGTCCGACACGGCTGCCGTCACCGAGGGCTGCCAGGACCCCGACGTCGTCCGGTGGACCACGGTCCCGACGCCGTACACCGAGCGCGACGCACGGACCTTCGTCGACGCCCTCGTCGGTCCCGGGTGGGCGTCCGACCGCGAGTACACGTGGGGCATCCGACGTGCGGGGTCGGACTGGCTCGTCGGCGTGGTGTCGTTCCGCACCGAGCACCGCGACCTCGGCTTCTGGCTCGCGCCCGCCGCCCGCGGCGCGGGGATCATGCACGACGCCGTCGAGCTCGTGGTCGGCTGGGCCTTCGACCGTGGCGCCCCGGACGTGTACTGGGAGTGCTGGGAGGGCAACGTCGGCTCAGCGGCCGTGGCGCGCGCGGCCGGGTTCTCGTTCACCGGGACCGGTACCGCACGGATCCCCGACCGTGACGGCGGCCCGACCAGGGCGTGGACCGGGCTGCGCCGTGCGGACGGCACGTCGACGTCCGACCTGCCCTGGCCGACCGCGTCGCTCGTCCACGGGGCCGACGGCCCCGCGGACGTTCGCTGACAGGGAAGCGCTCGGTGACGTGTCACCGACGTTCCGTCGGTAGGGTCGGAACGTGACCAGGAACCCCGAGCCGTCGGTCCGACCCGCAGAGGGTCGGGCGATGCGGCGTGCCCTCGAGCTCGCCGCGCTCGGGCCGGCCGTCGGTGACCACGCGCGCGTCGGCGCGGTCATCCTCTCCCCCGCGGGCGACGTCCTCGCCGAGGGCTGGCACAAGGGTGCCGGCACCCCGCACGCCGAGGTCGACGCGATGGCGAAGGTGCCCGCCGAGCAGCTCCGCGGCGCCACCGCCGTCGTGACCCTCGAGCCGTGCAACCACGTCGGACGGACCGGTCCCTGCGCGGTCGCGCTCGTCGAGGCCGGCATCGGACGCGTCGTGTACGCCGTCGACGACCCGGGCGAGCACGCGCACGGCGGTGCTGACCGACTGCGGTCCGCCGGCGTCGACGTCGTGTCCGGGCTGCTCGCCGACGAGGCCGAGGCGTTCCTCGAGCGCTGGCTGCTCTCCGTCCGTGCCGGGCGCCCGTGGGTGACCGTGAAGTGGGCCTCGAGCCTCGACGGCCGCGCGGCCGCCGCCGACGGGACGAGCAAGTGGATCACCGGGGCGGCAGCCCGACAGCACGTGCACGAGCAGCGGGCCGCGCACGACGCGATCCTGGTCGGTACCGGCACCGTGCTCGCCGACGACCCGAGCCTCACCGCGCGGGGTGACGCCGGCGAGCTCCTCGCCGACCAGCCGCTCCCCGTCGTGCTCGGCGACCGCCCGGTGCCGGACGACGCCGCCGTGCGTCGGCACCCGCGCGGCGTCCTCACGCTGCCCGGGCACGACCTGCCCGCGGCCCTGCGCACGCTCCGCGACCACGGCGTGCACTCCGTGTTCGTCGAGGGCGGCCCGACGGTCGCCTCCGCGCTGCTCGCCGCGGGGCTCGTCGACGAGGTGCTCGTGTACCTCGCCCCCGTGCTGCTCGGCGGCCCCCGGACCGCGATCGGCGACGTCGGGGTGGGAAGCATCGCGGACCGCCGTCAGTTGGACGTGACGTCCACCACGACCCTCGGCCCCGACCTCGTGGTCCGTGCCCGCCCCCACCAGCCCAGGACCGGCACCGACCGGCCGACGGACCGCGCTGCGCACGCCGGGACACCAGCCGCAGCAGACCAGGCACAGAACGACCGGAGCACCTCATGACCGACGCACTCACCTCCCCCACCCCGGGAAGCCCGGTGCACTTCGAGGTCGCGACCAACGTGCCGACGACGCACGGCACGTTCGAGATGCGCGCGTACCGCGACCTGGTGACGAGCGCCGAGCACGTCGCGATCATCGCCCCCGCGCCCGACGGGTCGCGGCCCGGCGACGACGCCCTGGTCCGCGTGCACTCGGAGTGCCTGACCGGCGAGGCCTTCGGCTCCCTCAAGTGCGAGTGCGGCCCGCAGCTCGACGCCGCACTCGACACGATCGCGGCCGACGGCGGCGTGGTCGTGTACCTGCGCGGTCAGGAGGGCCGCGGCATCGGCCTGATCAACAAGCTCAAGGCGTACCGCCTGCAGGAGGACGGCCTCGACACCCTCGACGCGAACCTGGCGCTCGGCCTGCCCGCCGACTCCCGCGCGTACGGCGGCGCGGCCGGCATCCTGGCCGACCTCGGCATCACGCGGCTCCGCCTGCTCTCGAACAACCCCGAGAAGCGCCGGCAGCTCGAGGAGCACGGCATCACCGTCAGCGCACTGGTGCCGCTCGTGGTGGGGATCTCGGCGCAGAACGCCGGGTACCTCGACACGAAGCGCGACCGGATGGGACACCAGCTGCCGGCACACCTGGACGCCGACACCAGCAGCTGACGCCGGGCGACGGGGACACCGGGACGCACCGGGGATCCTCGGCGGATTCGCAGCTGCGCGACATCTGTCGTACGCTGGGTGCTCCGTCACGAGCGGTTCCACCCACCGAACGCACCCGACCAGGACACGCGCCACCCCGCGCGGACCGGTCGGTGTCCGCAGCTTCGGCACCCACCGCCGCGCTCGTCGCGAGCGCTCCCCTCGGAGTCCCCCGAACCATGTCCGCCGCACCGGCACCCACGTCCGACCCCACCCCGGCTCCCGCGCCGGCCGAGAACCCGCGGTCCCGCGTCGTCATCGCGAGCCTCGTCGGCACCTCCATCGAGTTCTACGACTTCTACGTCTACGCGACCGCCGCCGTCCTGGTCTTCCCCGCGCTGTTCTTCCCGAACGAGGACCCGACGGCCTCGCAGCTGTCGTCCTTCGTCACCTTCGCGCTGGCGTTCTTCGCCCGTCCGGTCGGCTCGGTCCTCTTCGGCCACTTCGGTGACCGTGTCGGCCGCAAGGCGACGCTCGTGGCGTCCCTGATCGTGATGGGTGCCGCCACCTTCCTCATCGGCTGCCTGCCGACCTTCGACACGATCGGTGTCTGGGCACCCGTGCTCCTCGGCGTGATGCGCTTCGCGCAGGGCGTCGGTCTCGGCGGCGAGTGGTCCGGCGCCGCCCTGCTGGCGACCGAGAACGCGCCGAAGGGCAAGCGCGGCGTGTTCGGGTCGATGCCGCAGCTCGGGGCCCCGATCGGGTTCCTGCTCGCCAACGGTCTGTTCATCGCGATCAACGCCGCGATGCCCGCCGGTGCCGACGGCAGCCCGAACGCCGACTTCCAGGCGTGGGGCTGGCGCATCCCGTTCCTGCTCTCCGCGGTCCTCGTGATCATCGGGCTCTACGTCCGCTTCAAGCTCGTCGAGTCGACCGTGTTCCGCGGGGTGCAGGAGACCGGCACCGTCGCGAAGGTCCCGCTCGCCCGCGTCTTCCGCACCTCGTGGAAGGCCCTGATCATCGGGACCTTCGGCATGGTCGCGACCTACGTGCTCTTCTACTTCATGACGACCTTCACGCTGAACTACGGCACGACCGGTGCCGAGGCGGGGCCGCTCGTGCCGAAGGTCGGGCTCGGCTACAGCCGCGGCGAGTTCCTCACACTGCTGATGATCGGCGTCGTCTTCTTCGGCATCTTCACCCCGATCGCCGGGTGGCTGGCGGACCGGTACGGGCGTCGCCGCACCCTCATCCCGACCACGATCGGGATCGCGCTCTTCGGGCTGACGTTCCAGCTCTGGTTCGCCGCGTCGACGGGACCGATCACCGTCGTGACGTTCCTCGTCGTCGGACTCTCGCTGATGGGCCTCACCTTCGGCCCGATGGGCGCCCTGCTGCCGGAGCTCTTCCCGACGAACGTCCGCTACACCGGCTCGGCCATCGCGTACAACGTCGCGTCGATCCTCGGTGCGTCGCTCGCGCCGACCATCGCGCTCGCGCTCTGGCAGCCGGACGGCACGATCTTCCTCGTCGGCCTGTACCTGACGATCGCCGCGGTCGTGACGCTGGTGGCGCTGCTGTTCGTGCGCGAGACGAAGCACGGCGGCCTCGAGGACGCCGACGCCTCCGACGTACGCCGGGCCGGGACGCCCGCCTGACGCGTCCGACGTCACCACCCACCGGACGGGAGGCGCGGTGCCGACGGGTGCCGCGCCTCCCGTCCGTCCGTGCGAACGTGCGCAGCGCGCACCCACCGGTCGGTGCGAGACTGGACGACGGCCGCCAGCACCTCACGCACGGGCGGCAGGAACCAGGAACGATGAGCCTCCCCTTCGCACGTCCCAAGAAGACCGACGGGCCCCGCGCCAGCTTCGGTCGGTTGCTGACCTACCTGTTCGAGAACAAGCCGGCGATGGTCGTCATCATCGTCCTGAGCGTGCTCGGCGCGGCCGCGTCCCTGGCGCAACCGCTCCTCGTGAACCAGGTCGTCACCGCGGTGCAGCAGGGCGACACCCTGTCGCTGCTGGTGTGGGCGCTCGTGGCGCTCGTCCTGGTGTCCGGTGTGCTGAACGGCGTGCAGCACTTCCTGCTGCAGCGTGCCGGCGAGGGCGTCGTGCTCTCCACGCGGCGGAAGCTCATCGCCCGGATCCTCAACCTGCCGATCTCCGAGTTCGACACCCGGCGCACCGGTGACCTGGTGTCCCGCGTCGGCAGCGACACGACGCTCCTCCGCGCCGTGCTGACCCAGGGGCTCATCGAGTCGATCGGCGGCGCGCTCACCTTCGTCGGTGCGGTCGTCGCGATGGCCGTGATCGACCCCCTGCTCCTCGGCATCACCATCGTCATCGTGCTCGTCGCCGTCGTCGTCGTCGGCGGGCTCAGCCGACGCATCCGCGTCGCGTCGAAGCGGGCGCAGGAGAAGGTCGGCGACCTGACCGCCGCGGTCGAGCGTGGCATCGGGGCCGTGCGCACCATCCGTGCGGCCGGGGCGACCGACCGCGAGGTCCACGAGGTCGATTCCCACGCCACCGAGGCCTACCGCCGCGGCCTCGACATCGCGAAGATGTCCGCGTTCGTCGTGCCGGTCGCGAGCATCGTCATGCAGGTCGCCTTCATCGCCGTGCTCGGTGTCGGCGGGGCGCAGGTCGCCGCGGGCACGATCACCATCGCGACGCTCATCACCTTCATCCTGCTGCTCTTCATGATGGTCATGCCGCTCGGGCAGGCGCTCGGCGCCGCCGTGGCCGTCGCGCAGGCGCTCGGTGCGCTCGGTCGCATCGAGGAGATCCTGCACCTGCCGACGGAGGACCAGGACGACGCCGCCGTGCGGATCGCCGCCGCGACCGAGACGGACGACGCGATCGCCTTCGAGCACGTCACGTTCCGCTACGCGCGGGCGGCGGACGCGTCGGGGGCCGACGGCGCCGCGGGTGCGTCCGCCGCCGACCACGCCGGTGCCGCCGACGGGTCCGGTGCCGCCGACGACGTCGTGCTGGACGACGTCTCGTTCCGGGTCCCACGCGGCGCGCGGGTTGCGCTCGTCGGTCCGTCGGGCGCGGGCAAGTCGACGACGCTCGCCCTCATCGAACGCTTCTACGACCCGACGTCGGGCGTGATCCGACTCGGCGGTGTCGACGTCCGCGGGCTGGACCGCGCCGAGCTCCGCGCCCAGATCGGCTACGTCGAGCAGGACGCCCCGGTGCTCGCGGGCACGATCCGGGCGAACCTGTTGCTCGGCTCGCCGGACGCCTCCGAGGACGACTGCGTCCGCGTGCTCGAGGCGGTGAACCTCGGCGAGGTCCTGCACCGCGACCCGCGCGGGCTCGACGCCCAGGTCGGCGAGGACGGCGTGATGCTCTCCGGTGGGGAACGGCAGCGGCTCGCGATCGCCCGTGCCCTGCTCGCCGCTCCCCCGATCCTGCTGCTCGACGAGTCGACGTCGTCGCTCGACGGGGTGAACGAGCAGAAGATGCGCCTGGCGATCGATGCCGTGGCGGCGGACCGGACCCTGCTCGTGATCGCGCACCGACTGTCGACCGTCGTGGACTCGGACGTCATCGTCGTGCTCGAGCACGGCCGCGTCGTCGGTACGGGCACGCACTCGGAGCTCGTGCAGTCCACGCCGCTGTACCGCGACCTCGCGAAGCACCAGCTCCTGGTCTGACGCCGAAGCCCGTCCCGCAAGACGCAACGAGGGCGGTTCCTCGCAGCGGTACCGCGCTGCGGGGAGCCGCCCTCGTTGCGTTTTCGCGGAGGGAGTTCCGGGGTCAGGCGGCGAAGGGGTCAGGGGTCAGGACGTAGACCGACTCCAGGTACTCCTCGATGCCCTCGTGCGACCCCTCCCGGCCGAGCCCGGACGACTTCACCCCGCCGAAGGGGAACGCGGCGTTCGACACCACCCCGGTGTTGAGGCCGAGCATGCCCGTCTCGAGGCGCTCGGCGAGCCGCTGGCCCCGGCGGAAGTCCGTCGTGAAGGCGTAGGCAACGAGCCCGTACTCGGTGTCGTTCGCCATCCGGATGCCCTCGTCCTCGGTGGCGAAGCGCGTGATCGACACGACCGGCCCGAAGATCTCCGTGGTGAGGATGTCGGAGCCCGGCTGCACCTCGTCGAGCACCGTCGGTGCGTAGAAGGTGCCCGGTCGGTCGACACGCTGCCCACCGGTGACGAGCGTCGCACCACGCTCGACGGCGTCGTCGACGAGGCCCGCGGCCTTGTCCACCGCGCGGTCATCGATGAGCGGGCCGAGCGTCGTGCCCTCCTCGGTGCCACGACCGACGCGGAGCTCGTCGACCTTCGCGCTGAGCGCGGCGGTGAACGCGTCCGCGATGCCCTCCTGCACGAAGAAGCGGTTGGCCGCGGTGCAGGCCTCGCCCACGTTGCGGAACTTCGCCTGCATCGCCGCGGCGACCGCCTCGTCGAGGTCGGCGTCGTCGAACACGAGCAGCGGGGCGTTGCCGCCGAGCTCCATGCTCGTCTTGAGCACGTTGTCCGCCGCCTGCTTGAGGAGCGCCGACCCGACGGGGGTCGATCCCGTGAAGGTGAGCTTCCGGAGTCGACGGTCCGCGATGATCGGCTCGGACAGGGCCTTCGCGTCCCGCGACGGCACGACGTTGAGCACACCGTCGGGCAGTCCCGCACGGCGGAACAGCTCCACGAGGAAGAGCGTCGTCAGCGGGGTCAGGTCCGCGGGCTTCAGCACCACCGTGCAGCCGGCGGCGAGCGCGGGCCCGATCTTCCGGGTGGCCATCGCCAGCGGGAAGTTCCAGGGCGTGATCGCGTAGACCGGTCCGACCGGACGGCGGAGCACGATGCCCCGGCCGGTGCCCTCGGGGTTCGTGCGGTAGTCACCGGAGATCCGGACGGCCTCCTCCGAGAACCACCGGAGGAACTCGCCGCCGTACACGACCTCGCCCCGCGACTCGGCGAGCGGCTTGCCCATCTCGAGCGTCATGAGCGCGGCGAGGTCGTCCTCGTGCTCGTGCACCAGGTCGAAGGCGCGACGGAGGACGTCCGAGCGGGTCCGGGGTGCGGTGGCCGCCCAGTCGGCCTGTGCGGCGACGGCGGCGTCGAGTGCGGCGATGCCGTCCTCCGGCGTGGCGTCGGCGACCTCGGCGAGGACCGCGCCCGTGCTCGGGTCGCGGACGGGGAACGTCGCGCCGCCGCTCGCGGGACGCCAGGCCCCGCCGATGAACAGCCCGGTGGGGACGGCGGCGACCGAGACGTGCTCGTCGGCGACGGTGGTCGTCGTGCCGGTGTCGGTGCCGTCGGTGTCGGTCGGGGTGGTGGTGCTGGTCACAGTACTGCTCCTCCGGGGTTCGCGAGCCCCTCGTCCATGTCGCTGCGGTCGACGTGCCCGCCGGCCGCGATGATCTCGTCCAGGGCCCGGGCGCTCCGGTCCGGGTCGACGCCGGCCACGAGGTCCTCGTACACGGCGACATCGAAGCCGGCGGCACGCGCGTCGAGGGCCGAGGCCCGGACGCAGTGGTCGGTCGCGATGCCGACGACGTCGACCGTCGTCACCCGTCGGTCGGCCAGCAGGTCCGGCAGTGTCGTACCGTCGTCCGTGCTCGCCTGGAACGCCGAGTAGTCCGGCCGGCCCCGACCCTTGAACACGTGGACGTCGACCACGCTCGTGTCGAGGTCGGGGTGGTAGTCCGCTCCGGGTGTGCCGCCGACGCAGTGCACCGGCCACGTGTCGACGAAGTCGGGTCCCTCCGGTCCGGCGAAGTGCCCGCCGTTGTCGTCGTCACCGTGGTGCCAGTCCCGCGAGGCGACGATGAGGTCGTACTCGTCGGCGTGCCTGCCGAGGAAGGCGGTGATGCGCTCCGCGACGGCCGCACCCCCGGCGACGCCGAGCGCACCGCCCTCCGTGAAGTCGTTCTGGACGTCGACGACGAGCAGTGCCCTGGCCATGTCCCCATCCTGCACCGCGCGGCTCGGGACGAGGTCAGGACGAGGTCAGGCTCCCACCGCAGGAGTACGTGGCGGCGGTCACCGCGTCGAGCGCGGGCAGGGCGGCCGCGCGGGAGGACCCGATGGCGTAGAAGGCGAAGGTCAGCCGGGTGCCGTCCGCCGCGTCGATGTACCCACCGAGCGTGTTCGCACTGTCGATCCAGCCGGTCTTCGCGTGGACCTTGCCCCGAGCGACCGCGTTCGCGCCGGTGAACCGGCTCGACAGCGTGCCGGACACCCCGGCGACCGGCAGCGACTCCGCGAGCACGCCGAGCCCCTTCTCCCCTGCGGCGACCGCCACCATGAGGTGGGCGACGAACGCCGGCGAGACCGCGTTCTCGGCGCTCTCGCCCGAGCCGTCGCGGATGACGATGCCGGCCGGGTCGACCCCGTACCCGCCGAGGGCCCGCTGGTACACACCGGTCAGCGAGGCGGCGGACCCGCCGGCGCCGGACTCCCGCGAGGACACGCGTGCGAGCATCTCCGCCAGGGTGTTGTCCGAGTTCGGGATCATCTGGCCGATCAGCGTCGAGACGGGCTGCGACGAGACGGACGCGATCGTGTCGGTGCTCGTCGTCGCGCGGTGGACGACCTGCGCGCTGCCCGCACCGACGACGCCGGCGTTCGCCAGCGCCGTGCGGAACGCGGCGCCGGCGCGACCGACGGGGTCCGTCGAGCGGGGTGAGGTCGCGGCCGCCGGGTTCGCCCGGTCACCGTCGACCATCAGCGCCGTGACGCGCGGCTGGTACCCGATCGTCCGCTCGCTCTCCGGCCACGACGGGTCCCAGGCGTCGGCGTCGCTCCAGTAGTTGTCGTCGGCGACGATCGTGGTCACGGGGGCGTCGCCGACCTTCGCCTTCACCTGCTGCGCGAGCTGCGCCAGGGTCGGCGCGCCCGGGTACACCGAGCCGTTGCCGGCGGACAGCGTGGCGTCGCCGTGACCGACGAGCGCGACCGTGCCGTTCCCCTCCGACGTGACGGTGGTCGGGATGCGGTGGTCGCCGCCGAGCACGGCCAGGGCGGTGGCGCTCGTCAGCGTCTTCATGACGCTGCCGGTCTGGGCGGCCTGCTCCCCCTTCCGCGAGAACAGCGTCGCTCCGGTGCGAGCGTCCATGACGAAGCCCTCGAAGGCACCGAGTCCGGCGGCCGAGGCGGCGGCGTCGATCGTGCAGGTCCGGAGCGCCGAGGGGCCGGCGGGGGCGTCCGGGACCGCGCGCGCGTCGGCGGTCGGGGTCGGCGTCGGGGTGCTCGAGGCGCGCGGCGTGGGAGTGGACGAGGTCGGCGGCGCACTGCTCGCCGTCGGTGCGGCCGCCGGGCGGTCCGGCATCGTCGCGGCGGCGACGGCGACGGCGCCGCCGGACCCGAGCACGAGCACACCGGCGAGACCGCCCGCGATCCACGGGACCGGACGCCGCGCGACCGACCGACGCACGGTGGCGCCTGCGGTGCGGAGGCGCGTCGGGACGGACTTCGAAGGCTGCTGGTCAGACATCCCGAGCGATCCTACGGGGCTGCGGGAGGAGCCTCCAGTCCCGGTCCTGCGCCCTCGGTGCAGCGTCAGTCGGTCGTCGCGCCGGCCGGGTCGTCGTCGGCCGCGTAGCGGACGCCCACCTGGCGTCGGGCCTCGTCCATGACGGCCATCACGGCGACGGTCTCCTCCGGGTCCATCGGACCGCCCTCGTGCGTGCCGGACGTGACCATCTCCTCGAAGGCCCGCGCCTCGTGCGCGTAGCCGGCGAGCTGTTCCCGGGAGTCGAACTCCTCGACCACCGCGCCGTCCCGGTCCCGCAACCGCCACGTGGTCGGCGTGTACCAGGTGTCGTCGACGTCGATGCGGCCGTCCTCGCCGATGATCGACGCGGTGTTCGGACTCCGCAGGTCGAGCCCGAAGTGCACCATCGACTGGGCACCGCCCTCGTGGGTCAGGACGAGCCCCATCTGCGTGTCGACGCCCTGGTCGCTGAGCGTCCCCGCCGCGGACACCGCGGTCGGGACCCCGAGGACGTCGACGGCGAACGAGATCGGGTACACGCCGAGGTCGAGGATCGCGCCGCCGCCGAGGGCCGGGTCGTTCAGACGGTGGTGGGGGTCGCTCGGCAGGGCCTGGTGGTGGGTCGCCTCCACGAGGCGGGGACGACCGATGCGTCCCTCGGCCACGAGCTCGCGGATCATCGTCATCTGGGGCAGGAACCGGGTCCACATCGCCTCCATGACGGCGACGTCCGCGCGTCGGGCGGCGTCGACGACGCGGCGGGCCTCGGCGGCGGTGATCGTGAAGGCCTTCTCGACGAGCACGTGCTTGCCGGCACCGATCGCCAGCAGGGCGTCCTCGGCGTGACGGGAGTGGGGCGTCGCGACGTAGACCGCGTCGACGCCGCCGTCGGCCACGAGGTCCTCGTAGGAGCCGTGTGCCCGGGCGATGCCGTGCTCGGCGGCGAAGGCCTCGGCGCTCGCGAGGGTCCGGCTGCCGACCGCGACGAACTCGATGCCCGCGGCGGTGCAGTCCCCCACGAAGGAGCGTGCGATGCCGCCCGTACCGATGACTCCCCAGCGAACCGTCATGCGTCCTGTCTACCAGGCCCCGGATCGCGGCCCCCGCGGACCGACGCTGTACGGACCCACATGGACCACCCGGCGGACCGACAGTTAGCGTGCTCGTGTCCCCCGACCGGGGGCGAACCCCCGAATCGAAGGTGATCAGGTCTCCATGCGCCGATCCGTCCTCACCGCCGTCGCCACGAGCACGGCCGCCCTCGTCGCGTCCACCCTCCTCATCGCGGGGCCGGCAGACGCGCACGGCTGGGCGCCTCCCGGCCACCACCACGACCACGGCCGGGACTCGTCGCTCACCCCGCGGACGCACTTCACCATGGCCCCCGACGGGTCCTCCGGGACGACGCAGGGCGGCGAGGGCATCCCGAACATCGACTCCGTCAAGAAGACGATCGCGACGTACTACGGGGACCCCGGAACCGGCACCGCGAACGAGACCGACTCCCCGTACATCCGCGAGATGCGCTCGATCGTCGACCGCGAGACCCGCCAGCTCCGCCGGGTGCACGACACGGCGGTCCGGCACGGACAGCACCCCGCCATCGTCTTCGACGCCGACGACACCACGCTCTGGACCTACGACATGGAGGTCGCGGACATGCACTTCGTCTTCGACCCCGCCCGCCAGGACGAGTGGGTCCAGGACCAGCGCTTCCCCGCCACCCCGTCCATGGTCGGGTTCGTCAACCGGGCCCAGGCGATGGGGTTCACGGTCTTCGGGCTCACCGGCCGCAACGACGACCAGAAGACGGCGACCGTGCAGAACCTGGCGAAGGTCGGCTACACGGCCTTCGACGAGGACCACTTCTTCACGAAGTGGACGGGCAAGGGTGCGTCGCAGCAGCCCGCGTACGTGCACTGCGCCACCGCCAAGTGCACGACGGTGGAGTACAAGGCGCTCACCCGCAAGCACATCGAGCAGGACCTCGGCTACGACATCACGCTCAACGTCGGCGACCAGTGGAGCGACCTGCAGGGCGGCTACGCAGACCGGACGCTCAAGCTGCCGAACCCGACGTACTACCTCCCCTCGGCCGACCTGCCGGGCGTCTCGGAGCCGCGACTCGCGCCCCGGACCCGCTTCACGATGGCGGCCGACGGCACCTCGGGCACCACGCAGGGCGGCGAGGGCATCCCGAACATCGACTCCGTGAAGACGACGATCGCGACGTACTACGGCGACCCCGGGACCGGCATCGCCAACACGACCGACTCGCCGTACATCCGCGAGATGCGGCGCCTCGTCGCGCAGCAGACGCCCGTCATCGCCCGACAGTGCTCCGTCGCCCGCCACCAGCACCGCAACCCCGCCGTCGTCCTCGACGCCGACGACACCACGCTCTGGACCTACGACATGGAGGTCGCGGACATGCACTTCGTCTTCGACCCCGCCCGCCAGGACGAGTGGGTCCAGGACCAGCGCTTCCCCGCCACCCCGTCCATGCCCTCGCTCGTGTCCGTGGCCGAGCGCGCCGGGTGCACCGTCATCGGCCTGACCGGCCGGAACGACGACCAGCAGGCAGCCACCATCGCGAACCTGAACACGGTCGGCTACCCGCAGTTCACCGCCACGAAGCGCGGCACGCAGACGTACTACACGAAGTGGACCGGGAAGGGCGCTTCGCAGCAGCCGTCGTACGTCCGCTGCGCGGCGGCGAAGTGCACGACCAGCGAGTACAAGTCGCAGACGCGCGCGCACATCGAGTCGCGCGCCGGTGGCGGGTACGACGTCGTGGCGAACCTCGGCGACCAGTACAGCGACCTGATCGGCGGCTCCGCCGACCGGAGCGTCAAGCTGCCGAACCCGACCTACTACCTGCCGTAGGCAGTCGTCCCTCCCCGCCGGGCGCACGCGCTCCCGGCGGGGAGGGACACCCCGGGAACGACGGAACCCCGGTCGGACACTGTCCGACCGGGGTTCCGGTTTCGAGCCGCCTGTCGGAATCGAACCGACGACCTATTCATTACGAGTGAATCGCTCTACCGACTGAGCTAAGGCGGCGGACGCTCCGTGACCGGAGCGGCGCGGTTCACCACTGTACAGGTTCAGACGAGCGAACGCGAAACGAGCGCGCCGAGCTCGTCGAACGACCGCTGCAGCTCGTCCACCAGGTGCGTCTCGGAGGTCCCGTCGGACCACTCCCACCACGCGTGCCGGAGTGCCGCGAGCGACACCACCGACGCCAGACGTGCCCGGCGACGGAGCGCATCGGGGTCGTCGCCGAGGTCGGTGTCGGTCGTCGTGAGCCGCACCACGACCGCCTCCTCGATCTCCGCCTGGAACTCCTTCATCGACGCCATGCGCCGACTGAACAGCTCGGGCGCGGCGCGGAGGACCTGCTGCCGTTCGGCGAGCAGCGTGCGCTCCTCGACGAGCTCTGCGGCCGCGTGCACGAGCAGCGTGCCGAGGTCGGCGAGGAGGTCGCCCGACGGTCCCCCGGCGCGGAACGCGTCGAGCGCCGGCCCGGAGGGCAGGGACGGGTCGTCGCCGAGGAGCGCCTGCTCCTTGCTGGGGAAGTAGTTGAAGAAGGTGCGCGGTGAGACGTCCGCGCGGCGCGCGATCTCGTCGACGGTCACCGCCGGCAGGCCCGACTCGATCGCGATGCGCAGGGCGGCCTGCTGGATCGCGAGGCGGGTGGCGCGGCGCTTGCGTTCGCGGAGGCCGGGTTCGGCGTCGGGCATGGCGCGATCCTCTCACGGCGGGTCGAGCGGTCGGCTGCGGGTGTGCGCAGGGTGGGGTGGGTGCGGTGCGGTGCGGCCGGTCGGGAGGCGCGTGGCCGGTCCGAGCCGGTCGGCCGTCGGGAGACGGGTGGCCGGTCTGGAGGCGCGTGGCCGGACCGGCCAGCACGCGTCAGTGCGCGGGTGGCCGGGTCGCGCCGGTCAGCGGGTGGCGCGGGCGATCGTGACGAGCAACGCCTCGAGCGCCAGCAGTGCGGCGACGTTCGCGGCGATCCGCTGCCGGGCCAGTGCGACGGCGTCGAGCACCTCGAGCGCGGCGGCCGGCGGGACGACCTCGAGCGCACGGTCGAGCTGGTCGCGCATCGCGGCGTTGACCGGTTCGGCGGGCGCGCCGAGGCCGAGCAGGAGCAGGTCGCGGTAGAGCGAGGACACGTCGACCAGGATGCGGTCGAGTCCGTCCCGCAGGCTCCGGGTCGCCCGGCGCTTCTGGTCCTCCTCGAGCACGCGGAGCTGCGACCGGAGCGCGGGCGGCACAGTGCCGCCGGGCGCGATCCCGAGGGACCGGAGCGCCGCGTCGCGTTCCTCGCTGTCCTGCTGCACCGTGAACGCCTTGGCGTCCTCGTCGGCGACGGCGAGCAGGTCGGCGGCGGCCATCACGGCGTCACCCACCGACCGGATGCCGAGCACCGTCTCGAGGGTGCGCCGGCGGCGGTCCCGTGCGTCCTCGCTCGTCGCGAGGCGCTGCGCCATCCCGATGTGGCTCTGGGCCTGCCGCGCGGCGTCGGTGGCGAGGGCACGCCCGACGCCGGTGCGGGCGACGATGAGGTCGGCGACGGACTCGACGTCCGGCACCCGCAGGCGCACGGAACGCACGCGTGACCGGATCGTGGGCAGCAGGTCCGCCTCACTGGGGGCGCAGAGGATCCACACCGTGCGCTCCGGCGGCTCCTCGAGCGCCTTGAGCAGCAGGTTCGACGTGCGCTCCGTCATGCGGTCGGCGTCCTCGACGATCACGACGCGCCACCGGCCGACCGACGGCGAGTAGTACGACGACGTGACGAGGTGCCGGATCTCCTCGATGGTGATGATGACGCGCTGCGTGGTGAGCACGGCGACGTCCGGGTGCGTGCGCGCGGTGATCTGTTGCAGGGTGTGGTCGTCGTCCGGACCGGAGCCGACCAGGGCGGCAGCGAAGGCCGCAGCGACGTTGGACCGACCGGACCCGGGCGGGCCGGTGATCAGCCACGAGTGGGTCATGGCGCCGTCCCCGTCGGGCGCCTCGGCCGCGTGCCGGAGGGCCGCGACCGCTTCGTCCTGCCCGGTCAGGCCGTCCCACACGCTCACGGGGTCATCCTGTCAGCAGCCACCGTCAGGCTCCGTCGTCCGCGACGCCGAGGAGCGCCGCGACGGCCGTGCGCACGGCGCGCTGGACCTCGTCGGTCGGAGCGGCGGCGTCGACGACCAGGAACCGCTCGGGCTCCGCGGCGGCGGCGTCGAGGAACGCGCGACGGACCGTCTCGTGGAACGTCGCCGCCTCGGACTCGAGACGGTCGAAGGTGTCGCCGCGCGCCGCTGCCACCCGTGCCCGGCCGACGGTGACGTCGAGGTCGAGCAGCACGGTGAGGTCGGGCACCAGCCCGTCGGCAGCCCACTCGGAGACCGAGCGGACCCGTTCGGCGCCGAGGCCCCGGGCGACGCCCTGGTAGGCGACCGACGAGTCGATGTAGCGGTCCTGCAGCACGACGTCACCCCGGAGCAGGGCCGGCCGGACGACGGTCTCCACGTGGTGGGCGCGGTCCGCGGCGTAGAGCAGGGCCTCGGCGCGCGGCGCCACGTGACCGCGCTCGTGCAGCACCATCTCGCGGATGCGCTGCCCGAGCTCGGTCCCGCCGGGCTCGCGGGTCCGGACGACCGTCCGGCCGTGCGCCTCGAGCCACGCGGTGAGGAGCTCGGCCTGGGTCGTCTTGCCCGCGCCGTCGCCGCCCTCGAGGGTGATGAACCGTCCGGTCACTTCTTCTTGGCCGGGGTCTTCCGCGCCGGGGCCTTCTTCTTCACCGGGCCCTTGGCACGCTTGTCGGCGATGAGCTGCACGGCACGCGCGTGGTCGACGGTCTCGATGTCCTCGCCCCGCGGGATGGTCGCGTTCGTCTCGCCGTCGGTGACGTACGGACCGAACCGGCCGTCCTTCATCTTGATCGGCTTGCCGGACACCGGGTCCGCGTCGAACTCCTTGAGCGCAGCACTCGCGGTCCGCTTGGCGCCGTACTTCGGCTGCGCGAACAGCTCGAGCGCGCCGGGCAGGTCGACGTCGAAGATGGCGTCCTCGCTGGGCAGCGTGCGGGTGTCGGTCCCCTTCTTGATGTAGGGACCGTAGCGACCGTTCTGCGCCGTGATGTCGTCGCCCGACTCCGGGTCCTTCCCGACCACGCGGGGCAGGTCGAGGAGCTTGAGCGCCGTGTCCAGGTCGACCGACTGCGGGTCCATCGACTTGAAGAGCGACGCGGTGCGCTCCTTCGGCGCCGCGGCCTTCTTCGTCGTCTTCTTCGCGGGGGCCTTCGTCGTGGTCTTCGTCGAGCCCTTCGCGGTGCTCGTCGTCGCGGCGGCCTCGGCGGCCTGCTCCGCAGCGGGTTCGACGACCTCGCCGGTGGACGGGTCGACCGTCGGCTCCGGCTCCGGCGTGCGCTCGGTCACGTAGGGACCGAAGCGTCCGTCCTTCGCCAGGACCTCCTTGCCCGTCTCCGGGTTGATGCCGACGACCCGGTCGCCGACGACCGGCGCGTCGACGAGTTCCTGTGCCTTCGCGGCGGTCAGCTCGTCCGGGGCGAGGTCCTCGGGCACGTTGACGCGCCGGGGCTTCTCCGGGTCGTCGCTCGGGATCTCGATGTAGGGGCCGTAGCGACCGATGCGCAGGGTCAGCCCGGGCGACAGCTCGACCGAGTTGATGTCGCGCGCGTCGATCTCACCGAGGTTGTCGATGACGGTGCGCAGGCCGCGGTGGTCGTCGCCGCCGAAGTAGAAGCCCTTGAGCCAGTCGGTACGGTCGGCCTCGCCGCTCGCGATCCGGTCGAGGTCCTCTTCCATGCCGGCCGTGAAGTCGTACTGCACGAGGTCGGCGAAGTGGTCCTCGAGCAACCGGACCACGCTGAACGCGATCCAGTTCGGCACGAGGGCGCTCCCCCGCTGCGTGACGTACCCGCGGTCCATGATCGTCGAGATGATCGCCGCGTAGGTCGAGGGCCGACCGATGCCGAGCTCCTCGAGCGTCTTGACCAGGCTCGCCTCGGTGTAGCGCGGCGGCGCGGAGGTGTCGTGCCCCTTCGCCTCGACGTCGCTGACGCCCAGGTGGTCGCCCTCGGTCATCTGCGGGAGCTTGGCGTCACCGTTCTCGCCGGCGCCGTGGCGGTCCTCGTCACGGCCTTCCTCGTAGGCGTTGAGGAAGCCGCGGAAGGTGATGACGGTGCCCGACGCGGTGAACTCGGCGTCGGTGCCGCCCGAGGTCGCGGGGACGCCGGCGACCGGCTCCGTCGAGGTGATGCCGAGCACGACCGACGCGGTCGAGCCCTTGGCGTCCGCCATCTGCGACGCGACGGTGCGCTTCCAGATGAGGTCGTAGAGCCGCCAGTCGTTGCCGCGCAGCACGCCCTCCATCTCGGAGGGGGTGCGGAACGTGTCGCCGGCGGGGCGGATCGCCTCGTGGGCCTCCTGGGCGTTCTTGCTCTTGCCCACGTAGCTGCGCGGCTTCTCCGGGATCGTCTCCGGGCCGTAGAGCGACGACGCCTGCTTCCGGGCCGCCGTGACGGCCTGCTGCGACAGGGACGACGAGTCCGTACGCATGTACGTGATGTGGCCGTTCTCGTACAGCGACTGCGCCACGCTCATGGTCTGGCGGGCGGAGAAGCGGAGCTTGCGCGCCGCCTCCTGCTGCAGGGTCGAGGTGGTGAACGGGGCGGCGGGTCGACGCGTGTACGGCTTCGACTCGACGCTGCGGACGACGGCGTCGCCGGCACCCTCGAGCACGGTCGTCAGCGCGGCGGCGGCGGCCTCGTCGAGCCGCACGGCCTCGCCCTTCAGCGCACCGCGGTCGTCGAAGTCACGGCCGGAGGCGACACGGGTCCCCTGCAGGCGGGCGAGTCGCGCGGTGAACGCGGTGTCGCCGACCTTCTCGAACCGGGCGGTCAGGTCCCAGTAGTTCGCCGAGACGAACGCGAGTCGCTCGCGCTCCCGGTCGACGACGAGTCGGGTGGCCGCCGACTGCACGCGGCCGGCGGACAGGCCCGGACCGACCTTGCGCCAGAGGACGGGCGAGACCTCGTACCCGTAGAGACGGTCGAGGATGCGCCGGGTCTCCTGCGCGTCGACGAGCGCCGTGTCGAGCTCCCGGGTGGCCTCCTTCGCACGCTGGATGGCCTCCTTGGTGATCTCGTGGAACACCATGCGCTTGACGGGCACCTTGGGCTTGAGCACCTGGAGGAGGTGCCACGCGATGGCCTCGCCCTCGCGGTCCTCATCCGTCGCGAGGAAGAGCTCGTCGGCGTCCTTGAGTGCTCGCTTGAGCTCGGTGACCGTCTTCTTCTTCGCGTCGGAGACGACGTAGTAGGGCTCGAAGCCGTTGTCGACGTCGACGGAGAACTTGCCGAGCGAGCCCTTCTTGAGCTCTGCGGGCAGGTTCTTGGGCTCGACGAGGTCACGGATGTGTCCGACTGACGCCTGGACCTCGTATCCGTCACCGAGGTATTGCGCGATCGTCTTCGCCTTCGCGGGGCTCTCGACGATCACGAGCTTCTTCGTGCCTGGCACGTGACTCCTTGATCGATGGTGCGTGCCGGCCCTGGACCGCAGCGGTGTCCGGGTCGACCGGGACGACGGTGACCGGGGGCCGACGTGCACACCATACACACACTGTTCGGGCGTCCTGGTCGCCGGACCGGCCACCGCGACCGCGCTCACGGCGAACGGTCCGGGGGCGGCGACGACCCGGACGCGCGCGGTCGTCGACCGGGTGGCGCAGGAGCGGACCGTCCCGCCGTTCGCCGTCGCCACCCGGGCCGCCGTGCCGCAGGGCGACCCGGCGACCCGGCCGACGAGCACCGCTGCCGCAGCGATCGCGGCGGCGTCGGCGGCGGTCCGGGCGCGGGCGTCCGCGACCCGCACCCCGGCCGCCCCGAGGGCCGCCGTCGCGACGACGAGGGCGACCGCGACGACCGCCACGACCACGACCGTCGCCGAGCCCTGGTCGGCGGACGACGGAGGCCGCACCGTGCCGGTCACCGCCCACCCTCCGCAGCGCACCCGGTCGCCGTGAGCGGCAGCAGCGCGAACGGTCCCGGTGCGGTGCCGCGGACGTCGACGCAGACGAGTCCCGCGCCACGGTGCACCGACGAGGACGCACCCGGGGCACCGACGGCGAGGGCCGCCGCGGCTCCGGGGTCGTCGCCGCGACCGAGTGCCCGTGCTGCGGCACCCGCAGCCGCCTGGAACCGTCCGACACGATCCGCGAGCACCACGCCGGCGACGAGCGACACCAGGACGAGGGCGACGAGCGGCAGCGCGACGGCGAACTCGACGGTCACGCTCCCCCGTTCGTCGTGCCGGCGGCCCGCGTGGTTCACGGGACCAGCGCCCCGCGGACGAGATCGGTCAGGACCTGCTGGACCTCGCCCGAGCGCATCACCGCGACGAGGACCCCCGCGAAGGCGACCGCCGCGAGGATGACGACCGCGTACTCGGCGGTGGCGGAACCGCGGTCGTCGGCGAGCAGGCGCCGCGACGGCAGGACCCCCCGTCGGTCCCCGGCCCGGCGTGCCGTCGCCCGGTGTGCCGTCCTCCCCCTGCCCGTCGCCGGTCGTGTCGTCGTCGTGTCGGTCATCTCGTTCCCCTCTCTCCTGTGGTGTCCCCACGGCTCCTCGGTGGTGTCCCCACGGTCGCCGATCGCGGCGCCCCGATGTCTGCTCCCGCCCCGGCCTGTGGAGCGTTCAGTGGAGCCCACCGACGGTGGAGGACAGGACACCGACGACGACGGGCACCACACCGACCAGCACGAAGGCCGGCAGCACGCAGACGCCGAGCGGCAGCACGAGCCGCACCGCGAGCCGTTCCGCCTCGGCGAGCCCGGCCGCCGCTGCGTCGTCACGGACGTCCTCGGCCGCTGCCCGCAGCAGCGCCGCGGCCGGCACACCGGCACGCCGGCTCAGGTCGAGCGCCTCGCGCAGCCGCGCGGTCACCTCGGGACCGGTGGCCCGCTCGACGCCCGCGTCGGCGAGCGCCGCTCGGACCGTCTCCTCCGCCGCTCGCCGGGACCCGCCGCCCGCGAGCGCGACCGCCCACGCGTCGAGCTCGATCCCGGGGATCCGCCCGTCGGGCGTGGCGCGCAGCACCAGGTGCCGCGACCAGCGCCGTCCGACCGCGACGAGCCCCGCCGCCAGGGCGCAGCAGCACCACCCGACCGGCCGGGTGAGCAGGACCTCGGTGGCACCGGCACCCCAGGTGGACCCGAGCGCGAGGCCGAGCAGCGGCAGCGCGAGCACCACCCGTGCGCTCGTCCGCGGCCCGGACAGCGCGACCCGCACGGCCCGGTCCGCCGCGGCGCTCCTGCGCATCGCGGCCGACAGGCTGCGCAACGCCTCCGCCGACGGTGCTCCGCTGCGGCCGGCCACGTCGAGGACGACCCGCACGTCCCGCCAGGCCGGGGTACCGGGCTCCGGGAGCTCCCCGACCAGCGCCCACGCTCGCGGTGGCGGCACCCCGGCGGCGACGAGCACGGCCATCCGGTCGAGCACCCGGGCGGCCGACGCCCCCGGGTCGGTCGGGCCGCGCGGACTCACCGGTGTGCGGCGCGGACCGGTCGGACGACGAGCCGGCCCTCGCCGTCAACGACACAGGTCCCGACGGCGGCGATCCCCCGCCACGCCGACCGCCGCTCGACGTGCACGACGAGGTCCACGGCGCTGACCACCTGCCGAGCGAGCGCCTCCGGCCCCAGTCCGGCGAGCGCCCCGAGTGCCTCGAGCCGCGCCCCGACGTCCGACAGCCCGTTCGCGTGCAGCGTCCCCGCACCGCCGTCGTGTCCGGTGTTGAGCGCGGACAGCAGGTCGCGCACCTCGGCGCCCCGGCACTCCCCGACCACGAGGCGGTCCGGACGCATGCGCAGCGCCTCGCGCACGAGCCGGTCGAGCCCGAGGGCGCCGGCGCCCTCGGCGTTCGCCTGCCGGGATTCGAGCGCGACGACGTGCGGGTGGTCGACCCGGAGCTCGGCGACGTCCTCGACGGTCACGATCCGCTCGTCGTGCGGGACGGCACCGAGCATCGCCGCCAGCAGCGTCGTCTTCCCGCTCCCGGTCGCACCGGTGACCAGGACGTTCTGCCGCTCGGCCACGGCACGGTCCAGGACGGTGCGCGGCACGGCCCGGAAGGCGCCCCGTCGGTCGAGCGTCGCGAGGGTCGGTCGGTGCGGCGGCGGCAGGCGCACCGACAGTGCGGTGCCGCCCACCGACACGGGCGCGAGCACGACGTGCACCCGGATGCCGTCGCCGTGCCGGACGTCGGCGCACGGTGTGGTCTCGTCGACGTGCCGCCCACCGAGCGCGACGAGTTCCGCCGCGAGGGCGCGGACACGTCGTTCGGACAGGTCGGGTGCGACCCGCTCGAGTCCCCGTCCCCGGTCGACCCACGTCCCGCGACCGCCCACGACGAGCACGTCCGTCGTCGCCGCGTCCGTGACGAGGCCGGCCAGTTCCTCGAACACCCCGGCGTCGACCGCCCGGCGCCCCCGGCCCCGTTCCACACCGGGCAGGAACGGGACAGCCGGCACCGGAGCGGTGACGGCGCGTGCCGGCGGTCCGACGGCGGACGAGCGGGACGCGGATCGATCGGACCGGGTGACGTCGGCGCGGTGGCGGTGCATGCCGCCGACGGTAGGGCGGCGGGGTCCTCCCGCCACCGCAGCGCACGCCGCCTGTGGAGCACGACGGTCGTGCACAGCGGTGGACGCTTTTGTCCCCCGAAACGCAATGCCGTACCCCGTTCGGCACGGGCGGGAACCGGGAGCGGACGGGCCACGACCGGCGTGCTCCGGCCCGCAGACAACCGTCGTGCTGCGCGTCGACGCGGACGCCGGGTTGCGCCGGAACCGTGGACAGGTCTGTCCACGGTTCGGCACCAGGACGCGGATCGCCGCGACCCCGGTCCGGACCTTGCACGACAGCCGTCGGACAAAAAGAAGAGGCGGCACCGGTTGGGGGGAACTGGTGCCGCCATGACATCGGTGGATTGGGGGGAATCCGACCCGGTGCCGCCGGAAACGAGTCCGGCAGGAACCACTGTACCCCATGGACGACCGTGCTCGGCAACCCCCTCGGCGGAATGTCCCGGCACCGCCCGGAGCGCGTCGCAGCGGCGTGCGGGCCGAGGGGTAGTCTCCGACTGCACCCCTGCCGCAACGACGCGAGAGGACATCGATGTCCACACCGACCCGAGCCGACGAACGCCACGACGACGGCCCCACCTTCGCCCCGACCGCGGCGTTCGTCGCGGACGCCGTCGCCCGCGAGGACCTGCACGAGGCCGCGAGCGCGGACCGTGAGGCCTTCTGGGCGGACCAGGCACGCAGCCTGCTCGACTGGCGGACGCCGTTCACGAGGACGCTCGACTGGTCGGGCGCCCCGTTCGCGAAGTGGTTCGACGACGGCGAGCTCAACGTCGCGGAGAACTGCCTCGACCGCCACGTGCGTGCGGGAGACGGCGAGCGGGTCGCGATCCACTTCGAGGGCGCTCGCGGCGACACCCGGCGCATCACGTACGCCGAGCTCACCGCCGAGGTGCACCGGGCGGCGAACATGCTCACCGACCTCGGCGTCACCCAGGGCGACCGGGTCGTCGTCTACATGCCGCTGATCCCCGAAGCCGTCGTCACCATGCTCGCCGTCGCCCGCATCGGCGCCGTGCACTCGGTGGTCTTCGGTGGCTTCAGCGCCGAGAGCCTCCGCGCCCGCATCGAGGACGCGGGCGCGAAGCTCGTCGTCACCGCGGACGGCGGGTGGCGTCGTGGTGCCGTCTCCCCCCTCAAGCCCGCCGTGGACGAAGCGCTCGAGGGCGAGGGCACCGACACCGTCGAGCACGTCCTGGTCGTCCGGCGCGGCGGCAACGAGGTCGCGTGGAACGACCGGGACCTCTGGTGGCACGACGAGCTCGCCAAGGCCGCACCCGAGCACGAGGCCGCGGCCTTCCCCGCGGAGACGCCGCTCTTCATCCTCTACACCTCGGGCACGACGGGGAAGCCGAAGGGCATCGTCCACACCTCGGGCGGGTACCTCACGCAGGCGGCCTACACCCAGCGCAACGTGTTCGACATGCACCCCGAGAAGGACGTCTACTGGTGCACCGCCGACATCGGTTGGATCACCGGACACTCCTACGTCGTCTACGGCCCGCTCGCGAACGGCGTCACGCAGGTGCTCTACGAGGGCACCCCCGACGAGCCCGAGCCCGGCCGCTGGTGGGACATCGTCGACCGTTACGGCGTCACCGTCCTCTACACGGCACCGACCGCCGTCCGCGCCGCCATGAAGGCCGGTCGGCAGATCCCCGAGGCGCGCAGCCTCGAGAGCCTGCGTCTGCTCGGCAGCGTCGGGGAGCCGATCAACCCCGAGGCGTGGCAGTGGTACCGCCAGGTCATCGGGCACGACCGCACCCCGATCGTCGACACCTGGTGGCAGACCGAGACCGGCGCGATCATGATCTCCGCACTGCCCGGCGTCACGAAGCTCAAGCCGGGCGCTGCGCAGACCCCGCTGCCCGGGATCACCGCCGAGATCGTCGACGAGGAGGGGCACCGCGTCGGACCCGGCGAGAGCGGGTACCTCACCATCACCGAGCCCTGGCCGTCGATGGCGCGCGGCATCTGGGGCGACCCGGACCGCTTCGTCGAGACCTACTGGGACCGCTTCCCCGGCCGCTACTTCGCCGGTGACGGCGCGCGGCTCGACGGTGAGGGCGACATCTGGGTGCAGGGACGCGTCGACGACGTCATGAACGTGTCGGGGCACCGGCTGTCGACCGCCGAGATCGAGTCGGCGCTCGTCGGGCACGAGGGCGTCGCCGAGGCCGCGGTCGTCGGCGCCGCCGACGAGACCACCGGTCAGGCCGTCGTCGCGTTCGTCATCCTCACCGCCGAGGCGGCCGAGGGCGTCGACCGCGACGCCGTCGCGGCGGAGCTGCGCAGCTGGGTCGGCAAGCGCATCGGTGCGATCGCCAAGCCCCGGCAGGTGGTGGTGGTGCCGGAGCTGCCGAAGACGCGGTCCGGCAAGATCATGCGCCGCCTGCTCCGCGACGCGGCCGAGGGCCGCCGCATCGGTGACACGACGACGCTGGCCGACCCGACGATCATGGCGACCATCGCGGAACTCATGTAGTCCCGGAGACGGAAGCAGGGCCTCCGGTCGGATCCGGACTGGAGGCCCTGCTCACGTTCGCGGCGTCGGTCGCTGCCGTCAGTCGGTCAGCTCCACGACCAGCTCGACCTCGACCGGGGCGTCCAACGGGAGCACGGCGACGCCCACCGCGCTGCGCGCGTGGACACCGGCCTCCCCGAAGACGTCGCCGACGAGCGTCGACGCACCGTTCGCCACACCGGGCTGGCCGGTGAACGACGGGTCGGAGGCGACGAAGACCGTGACCTTCACGACGCGCGCGACGCGGTCGAGCGACCCGGCGACGGAGCCGACGGCCGCGAGCGCGTTCAGCGCCGCGACCCGGGCCTGGGCGGTCGCGGTCTCGGCGTCCACCGTCGAGCCGACCTTGCCGGTGACCGGCAGCGCCCCGTCGACGAAGGGCAGCTGGCCGGCGGTGTACACGGTCCGACCGGTCACGACCGCGGGCACGTAGGCCGCGACCGGGGCGGCGACGCCGGGGAGCTCGATGCCGAGCTCGGCGAGGCGGTCGGCGACGCTCACGCCTCGGCCTTCGGACGCTTCAGGTAGGCGACGAGCCCGCCCTCGGGACCAGTGACGACCTGGACCAGTTCCCAGCCGTCGTCACCGAAGTTGTTGAGGATCGCGGTCGTGTTGTGGATGATCAACGGCGTCGTGCGGTACTCCCAGCGCATCATGGAGATCCTTACCAGCCTTCCAGTCGTGGTCGTCGTTTAGGCTGCATCCTATGTCTGCCCAGAAGTCTGCCTCGCGGACCAAGCCCGTCTCCGCGATCGGCGCCTTCGTCGGCTTCGTCGGTTTCAGTGCGCTCGCTGGTCTGCTGGTCACGATCGGGGTCACCCCGGCCATCGCCGTCGCCGGAGTCACGACGACCTCGACGATCGGCGTGTTCGAGTCGCTCCCGGAGTACATCGAGATCGGCGACCTGCCGCAGCGCAACGAGCTGTACGCGTACCAGGGCGGCAAGTCGGTGCACTTCGCGACGGTCTACGACCAGAACCGTCAGGAACTGAAGTTCGACCAGATCAGCGACCAGCTGAAGAACGCGGCGATCGACGGCGAGGACAAGCGCTTCTACGACCACGGCGGCGTCGACCTGACCTCGCTCGTCCGCGCCGGCGTGGGCAGCGTCGCGGGCGGCCTCGGCGACTCGGGCGGTGGCTCGACGCTGACGATGCAGCTCGTCCGCAACATCAAGATGAACCAGGCACTCGAGCTCCCCACGAAGGAGGAGCAGGAGAAGGCCTACTTCGAGGCGACCGAGCAGACCATCCCCCGCAAGCTCGAGGAGATGAAGCTCGCGATCGGGCTCGCGAAGAAGTACACCCACAAGGAGATCCTGACGGGGTACCTCAACATCGCGTACTTCGGCGACCAGACGTACGGCGTCCAGGCCGCCGCGCAGCACTACTACAACAAGAACGCGACCGACATGACCCCGGCAGAGGCGGCGTCGCTCATCGCGATCGTGCAGTACCCCGAGGCCCGCAACCTGTCGAACCCCTCGAAGTACGAGGCGAACGTCGCGCGACGCAACGTCATCCTCAAGTCGATGTACGCGCAGAAGCACCTGACGAAGGAAGAGTTCGACCAGGCGATCGCCTCGAACCCGAAGGACTACGTCAAGCTGACCGCGCCCTCGCAGGGCTGCCGCGCGTCCGTCGGAGACGGCTCGCAGTTCTTCTGCGACTACGCGGTCAAGGTCGTCAAGGAGATGTCGCAGCTCGGCAGCAGCCAGAAGGACCGCGATGCCGCGTGGCGCAACGGTGGCTACCAGATCCAGACGACGCTGGACATCGGGCTCAACGCGCAGCAGAAGCAGATCCTGAACACGTACGACAACAAGGCGGAGACGCAGATCGCGCTCGGCGCGACGCTGAACTCCGTCGAGGTCGGGACCGGCCGCATCCTGACGATGGCGCAGAACAAGGACTACGACCAGTCCCTGAAGTCCGCGCCGACCTCGACGTCGCTGAACTACGCGGTGGACGAGAAGTACGGCAGCTCGAAGGGCTTCCAGACCGGTTCGACGTTCAAGGCGTTCACCCTGCTCGACTGGATCAAGGCCGGCCACGGCCTGAACGAGACGGTGAACGGCACGGCACGCACGGTCTCGCCGTGGACGATCTGCGGCCAGCCGGACTACACGCAGTTCAAGGTGTCGAACGACTCCCCCGGGGAGAACGGCAACTACAGCGTGATCGGAGCGACCGCCGGCTCGATCAACGGCGCGTTCGCCTCGATGGCGCAGAAGCTCGACCTCTGCGACATCAAGAAGATGGCCGAGAACTTCGGCGTGCACCGCGCCGACGGCACCGAGCTCCGCAAGAACCCGTCGTTCATCCTCGGCACCAACGAGGTGGCACCGATGACCATGGCGGCCGCCTACGCCGGGCTCGCGAACAACGGCGTGTTCTGCAAGCCGATCGCGATCGAGCAGATCACGAACGACGAGGGCGAGAAGCTCGGCGGCCAGACGAAGGACTGCAAGCAGGCCGTCGACCCGACCGTCGCCCAGACCGCCGTCTACGCGATGAAGCGCACCATCACGAGCGGTACGGCGCGGGGCGCACAGACCTACGACGGCACGCAGATGTTCGCCAAGACCGGTACCACGGACGAGGCCGAGCAGATCTGGCTCGTGGGTGCGAGCACCCGTGTGGCGACCTCGTACTGGCAGGGCAACACCGACGGCAAGAAGCTCAACCTGCGGCACTACAGCAACGGCGTCAACGGCACCTACGCCGGCGTCCGTGCCGACGTGTGGCGTCAGGCGCAGACCCCCGTGAACGCCGCCTACCCGGCCGGAGCCTTCACCGATCCGTCCTCGACCGCGATCCGCGGGAACAGCATCCAGGTGCCCGACGTGACCGGCAAGTCACCCGAGGACGCCCGTGCGACGCTCGCCGGCGCCGGCCTGAACTACGTCGACGGTGGCGCGCAGCCCGGCGGCGGGCAGCCCGGGTCCGTGTCGTCCACCTCGCCGGCAGTGGGCTCGTACCTCTCCCGCGGAGGGAGCGTGACCGTCTACACGACGGACGGGTCGCTGGGGACGATCCCGGACGTCCCGGGCAAGAGCCTCAAGGACGCCCGCGCCGAGCTCCGTGACGCCGGCTTCTCGGACGTGTCGGTCATCGACGACTACGAGAAGGGCGACGACTCCACGCGCTGCCAGGTCACCGCGGTCGCACCGTCACCCGGCACCGCGACGAGCAAGGACACCGCCGTGACGCTCAAGATCTACGGCACCAAGGACGGCAAGGCGCCGAAGGACTGCAATTGAGCCGGGGTCGCACCACGCTGGGCGTCATCGCAGCGGGTGCGGCCGCCGGAGCGGCGACGGCGGCGTGGGGTTCCCTCGTCGAGCGTCGCCGCTTCGGCATCCGCTGGGAGACCGTCCCGGTGCTGCCGGTGGGGTCGCGGGACCTGACCGTGCTGCACCTGTCGGACATCCACATGGCACCGTGGCAGGCCGACAAGCAGCAGTGGCTGCGTGACCTCAGCCTGGTCGAGCCCGACTTCGTGGTGAACACGGGTGACAACCTCGGGCACGCGACGGCCAACGCTGCGATCGAGTACGCGCTCGAGCCGTTCCGGGGCATCCCGGGCGCCTTCGCGCACGGCTCGAACGACTTCTACGGCCCGTCGCCCCGGAACCCCCTGAAGTACTTCGGCGGCCCGAGCCGGACGCACACCGACCGCAGGCCGGTCGGGCTCGACATCGACCGGCAGACGGCGTTCTTCGAGTCGCTCGGTTGGCTCGACGTCAACGACCAGGCCCACGCCGTCGAGGTCCGCGGATCGCGACTCGAGCTCTTCGGCACCTCGGACGCACACCGGGACTGGGACCGGCTCGACCTGCTGCCGACGAACGTCGACGAGATGCGCAGCGCGGTCCCGTGGACCGAGGACGAGGACGGGCCGACCCCGGTCGCGCTCGGCATCACGCACGCGCCGTACCGCCGGGTGCTCGACGCCTTCGTCGACCAGGGCGCGGACGTCGTGTTCGCCGGGCACACCCACGGCGGACAGGTCCAGGTCCCCGGCGTCGGTGCACTCGTCACGAACTCGGACCTCCCCCGCCGCTACGTCAGCGGGCTGCACAAGTGGCAGCACCGCGGGCACTGGTCCTGGCTCGAGGTCTCGGCGGGGATCGGGACGTCGATCTACGCGCCCGTGCGGTTCGCCTGTCGCCCGGAGGCCGTCGTGGTCACCCTGACGGCCAAGACCGCCTGACCGACCGCCGCACCGCGTCCGTCCGACGCGCCCGGGTGTCGCACGGATGGTCGTGAGCACCCTCCAACGTCCGGTAGACTTTCCTGGTCGCTCCGGTTCAGGAGTGATCACACCACGGGGTGTGGCGCAGCTTGGTAGCGCGCCTCGTTCGGGACGAGGAGGTCGCAGGTTCAAATCCTGTCACCCCGACACTGTGTTGAGACAGTGACGAAGCCCGGGTCCTCGGACCCGGGCTTCGTTTTTCCCCCGGGCCCGTGACGGTACCGGGCTCCCGGCTCCGGCCGAGCGACGGGCGGCGAGCGGCCAGCGGCCAGCGGCCAGCGACTGTGTCTCCCGGCACACGCCCTGCACCGACGGAGTGCGCCCTCCCCCGCCCCCGGTACGCTCGCAACCGTCATGACGATCCCTGCCCCGCTCGCCGTCGTCCTCGCCGACATCGGCGCCCGCTTCCCCGACCTCGCCGACGACCCGGTGATGGCTCGGAGCCTGCTCGAGAACGTCACGTCGATGATCACGGACGCACACGAGCGGTACGCCTCGGGCGACGGGGTCGGGAACATCGTCAGCGACCGGTACCTCGACCCGGACCACCTGGCGACGGGCGCCCTGCACGCCGAGCACGCGCAGCACCCGGCGGGGGCGATGCTCGCTGCGGAGATGCTCTTCGACGCGTACCTGCCGGTGTTCGTCGACGAGGTGGGTGCCCGCACGACCGACGAGGTCCTGCGCGCCACCCGAGCCCTGCACGCGGGGGTCTGGAGTCGGTTCCCCGCCGGGGCGATGGCGTACACCGAGGCGCTCCGGCAGCGGGTCACCTCGGCCAACCTCGAGTCGCGGACGCAGATCGCCCGGGACCTGCACGACCGTGTGGCCCACGGCGTCCTGGCCGGCCTGCAGCGGCTCGACCTGGTGCTCCTCACCGACCCACCCTCGGCCGAGCGGAGCGCCCAGCTGGAGGCCGCCGCGCGCCTGCTGCGTGCCGCCCTGACCGACGTGCAGGACCTCGCCGTGACCCTGCGCGCCCGTGTCGGGACGGACCGGCTCGACGACGCGCTCCGCCGACACGTCGCCGACCTCTTCCCGGACGACGACCGCCTGACCGTCACCACCACGGGCGTCGCCGGGACGCTGCCGAACTGGAAGGCCGAGGAGGCGCTGACGATCCTGCTCGAGGCACTGACGAACCGACGCAAGCACGCACCCGGCTCGTCGGCCGCCGTGACGTTCGCGTGGGCCGACGACGCGGTGGTCGTCACCGTGCGCGACGACGGTCCGGGGTTCACACCCGGCACGGGAGCCGACGGCCGGCTCGGGCAGCACACGATGCGCGAGCGCGCCGGCGTGCTCGGAGCACGCCTCGACGTCGAGAGCGCGCCCGGTGCGGGCACGACCGTCCGCCTGACCGTCCCGCGGGGCACCCGGTGAGCATCACCCACGTCGCGATCGTCGACGACCACCGCCTGTTCCGCGAGGGGCTCGCGACGATCCTGTCGGCCGTCCCCACCATCCGCGTGGTCGCGCACGGCGAACGGCCGTCCGACGTGCTCGACTCCCCAGAGGCGGCCGCGATCGACGTGCTCCTGCTCGACGTCGAACTCGACGGCCCGCCCGCACGGACGACCATCGCGACGGCCCGCCGGAACCAGCCGCACATCAGTGTCGTGGTGCTCACGATGCACCGCGACGCCGTCCTCCGGCGCGCCCTGCTCGACGCCGGTGCGGTGGACTTCGTGACGAAGGACACCCCGAGCCGCGAACTCGTCGAGCGGATCGTCCGGGCCACGCGGACCGGTGCCGCGCCGGTGACGTTCCCGGTGGACCTCGTCACGGACGCCCGGGCCGGTTCACCGCTCAGCGACCGCGAGCTCGAGGTGCTCCGGCTCGTCGCCGCGGCGCGGAGCAACGCCGAGATCGCCGCGGAACTCGGGCTCGCCGTCGGCACCGTGAAGCGGCACGTCTACAACGTGTTCCGCAAGCTCGACGTGGGCACGCGCGTCGGCGCGATCAGCGCGGCGAACCGCCTCGGCCTGCTCGCCTGACCCGGTGACCCGGGCGCTCGTCCGCTCAGACGGTCGCGCCCGCCGGCACGAGCCGTCCCTCGGTCTGCAGCGAGGCCACGACGTCGAGTGCCTGGTGGCGGTACCGTGCCTGTGCGGCGCCGGGAGCAACGATGACGCCGTCCGCCCCGGTCGACGCGACGAGCTCGTTGATCTTCGCCGCGACCTGGTCCTTCGTGCCGTACGCCTGGCGCTCGGTGCGCGCCGCGATGAAGCGTCGCTCGAGGTCCGAGAACGTGTAGGCGCGGGCCTCGTCCATCGACACCGGCTCGGGCTTGGCGCCCTGCCGCATCCGCATGAACGAGATCATGCCCGGTGCACTCTGCTCGTCGACGACCGCCGGGTCCTCGTCGGTGACGACCTGCACGCCGATGAGCGCGTTCGGGGTCTGCCGGAACCGCGACGGCCGGAACGAGTCGCGGTAGAGCGCGAGGGCAGCCTCGGTGTTGTCCGACGCGAAGTGGTGCGCGAACGCGAACGAGACGCCGAGCGCCCCGGCGACCTGGGCGCTGTAGCCGGAGGAACCGAGCAGCCAGAACTCGGGCACGTCCCCGTAGCCGGGCACGGCGCGGATGCGGGACAACGGGTTCGACTCGTCCATCCCGGTGAAGAAGCCGATCAGGTCGGCGAGCTGCTGCGGGAAGTCGTCGACGTCGAGCCGGTCGGTGCGGCGCAGCGCCATGGCGGTCGCACCGTCGGTGCCGGGCGCCCGCCCGATGCCGAGGTCGACGCGGTCGCCGTACAGCGCACGGAGCGTGCCGAACTGCTCGGCGATCACCAGCGGTGCGTGGTTCGGCAGCATGACGCCCCCGGACCCGATGCGGATCCGCGAGGTCGCGGCGCCCACGGCGCTCAGCAGGACCGCCGGCGCCGAGGACGTGATGCCCGGCATCCCGTGGTGCTCCGCGACCCAGATGCGCTCGTAGCCGAGGCGCTCCGCGTGGACCGCGGTGTCGATGGTGCCCTGCAGGGCCTCGGTGTTCGTCTGGCCGTACTCGCGGGTGGCCAGGTCGAGGACGGACAGGTGCAGGGTTGCGTCGCTCATGTCGGCGTCAACCGTCGACGGCCCACGCGCATTCCGCACCGCGGCGCGGACGGGAGGCCCGTGGCGGGGCCGCCACGGGCCTCCCGTCCGGCACGTGGTGACGTCCTGACCCCCCGGCCGGCGTCAGTGCGCGAGCTCGCCGTCCAGACGGCCGCCGGACTCGCTGAGGTAGCAGTTCGCGCAGAGCGACTCGTAGGTCACGTGCACACCGTCGATCGCGACCTGCGACCCGTCGAAGACGAACTGCCCGTCGACCTTCCGCGCGTTGAAGACCGCCTTGCGTCCGCACCGGCAGATCGTCTTGAGCTCCTCGAGCGAGTGCGCGACCTCGAGCAGGCGGGCGCTGCCGGGGAACGCCTCGGTGCGGAAGTCGGTGCGGATGCCGTATGCGAGCACCGGCACGTCGTCGAGCACGGCGACGCGGAGCAGGTCGTCGACCTGGTGCGGCGTGAGGAACTGCGCCTCGTCGACGAGCACGCAGCTGAGCGGTCGCACCATGCCGTCGAGACGGGCGGACTCGGGATCGGACGCACCGGCATCGGCGACCGCGACCCGCACGTCGTCCTGCGGCGTGAACACCACGTCGACCTCGCGCGTCACGCCGAGGCGCGAGACGATCTCCCGGTCACCCTTCGTGTCGACCGACGGCTTCGCCAGGAGCACCCGCTGGCCGCGTTCCTCGTAGTTGAACGCCGCCTGCAGCAGCCCGGTGCTCTTGCCGCTGTTCATCGCGCCGTACCGGAAGTAGAGCTTCGCCACTACGCGAGGAACCCGTCCTCGGCCGCACGGCGGATCAGGTCGGACTTCTTCGACGCGGGGCGACCGACCTTGCTGTACTTCTCGCGGACGCGACGCAGGTAGGTCTTCGCGGTCTCGTACTGCACGTTCATCTGTGCGGCGACCTCGTTCGTCGAGTAGCCCGACACGTACAGGCGGAGCGCCTCTTCCTCACCGGCACTGAGCTTCGGCCGCTGGTGCGCGTTCGCTCCGGTCGGCAGCGGACGCCAGTCGCGCTGCACCGGGGTCTCGCGCGAGACGCCCATGACCTCCCGGGCGACGTCCATGACCTCGCGCATCGGCAGTGACTTCGACAGGAACGCCGCGGCACCGGCGGCGAGCGCGCGGTCGCGGGACTCGCGGCTGTCGACGCTCGACAGGACGATGACCTTCGCGCCCGCGGCCCGGCAGGTGCGGACACGTGCCTCGATCGACACCGGTTCCTTGAGCTGGAAGTCGAGGAACACCAGGTCGGTGGGGAAGTTCTCGCTGTGCACCATCTCGAGCCACGTGTGGGCCGTCAGGGCGAGGTCGAAGTCGAAGGCGTTCACGGCGATCCAGCTCGACAGGCTGTCGAGGAGCACCTCGTGGTCGTCGAGGATCGCCAGCCGCACGCGTCGGGTGCCGGGCTGCGGGAGCGGGGGCACGCCCTCCGTGGTCCGGGTCGGGTCAGTGCTGGTCATAGGAGAACCTTAGTGCGAGGGACGATGGTCGGACGGTGACGTCGAGGTCGGGGAAGGTCACGCGGAGCACCGCGAAGTACGGGTCGAAGGTGCGGTGGATGCCCACGTCCGAGTCGTCGAACGCGAGCTCTATCCGGACGTCCACGCGGCCGACGGGCGCACCGGGCTCGTCGGTGCGACGGACCGTCGTCCGGAACCGTGCGGGGTCCACGGTCGCGGCGCCGAGGGCGGCCCGGAGGAAGGTGCGGACGACGGTGCGCTGGTCGGCGTCGAGCGTCGCGATCAGGCCGTCCGGGTCGTCGACCGCGTCGGCCCGACCACCGTCGACGACCACCGCGTGCTCGAACCACGTGCGGTCGGCGTCCGCCACCATCGCCTGCCGGATGCCGTCCGCGATCTGGCGGGCGCGTGCCCGGTCGGCGTCCGTGATGACCTCCCGCGAACGGAGTTCGGCGAAGAACGGCGCGACGTCCTGGGTGAGGATCACGGAGCGGTCCTGCTGCACGCTCAGGGTGATGCCGTCCCGCTCCGCACGGGCGACCGAGTACGACCCGGCACGGATCTGCACCCGCTCCGCCAGACCGCCGAACGTCCACGCGAACACGACGGCCGCCGCGGTGAGCACGAGCGTCGGGGCCGCCGCGAGGAAGGCCGCGACCGCCACCGGCACCTGGTGCGGGAAGACCGCGGCGGAGACGCCCCAGGCCGCCGCGTCGACCGCGGCGAGCACGAGTCCGCCCACCGCGAGGTCGCGCCACGGGCGGTACGGCGCCGCGACGACGATGCCGGTCGCGGTCAGCAGGCTCATGAAGTCGTTCACGGCGTCCCGGTCCGGCCCCCACTGGGCGGCGACGCTGGTGACGGTCGCGGCAGCGAGCAGCCCCACGTGGACGACGTACGCCCAGCGCGGGAACGGCGCGCGGAACGGCGAGGACGCCGTGACGACGACGGTGCCGGACGCGGCGAGGAGCAGCACGGTCAGTGCGCTGAGGGTGGGGCTGCCGACGACGTCGCGGTCGAGCACCGACACGAGCAGGGCCCACAGCACCCCGCCGGCGCCGAGCAGCACCGCCAGCGGTCGCGACCCCATCGCACCGAGCGGGTCGTACTGCTGCGCGGTCCGCGACCCCCTGGCCGCGCCGCGCTCGACGTCGACCGGCCTCACCGGCTGCTCCCCCGGTCGCCCTCACCGGTGACGGCGTACGAGCCGTCCGCTCCGGTGCCGGTCGGCGCGTACGGCACGGACATCATCACGCTCGTGCCGGAGCCCGGTGACGACCACACCTGCACGTCGCCGCCGACGCGGCCGATGCGCTCGCGGACCGACCCGCGCAGCCCCATGCGGTCGGCCCCGGTCTCCTGCTCGTCGAAGCCCCGGCCGTCGTCGACCACCATCACCGTGCAGGACGCACCGTCGTCGAAGACGCTGACCTCGGCCGTGTCGGTCCCCGCGTGCTTGCGGACGTTCGCCAGGCACTGGCCCACCGCTCGGAACAGCGCCGTCGAACCGACGGCGTCCAACCGGGACAGGGCAGCAGGGTCGCCGGTGACCGCGACCTGCAACCCCTCGGCGCGGTGCTCGTCGACCATCGCGGCGAAGGCCGTCGCTGCGGCGTCCGCGTCCGGTGCGATGGCGGCCGCGGGAGCCGCGAGCCACTGCTTGCCGGTCAGCATCGCAACGTCGGCCTCGACGGTCCGCGCGAGCTGGCGGTCCATCGGCCCGTCCGGCGCGAGCGCGATCGCCCCGAGGTGGTTGAGCACGGTGTCGTGCAGGACAGCCGCTGCCTCAGCCTCGACCCCGGCGCGGTAGGCGGACACGTGCTCCTCGCGCGCCGACCGGAGGAGCTCGGGCTGGACGCGCTCCGAGCGGGCCGTGTTGCGGCTGGTGAGGAGGACGAGCGCGACGACGAAGCCGAGCGTGACCCATGCGAGCACGAGCGGCCGCGGCGGACCGCCGGCCTGCACCACGGCCACCCAGGTGGCCGCACGGCCGACCAGGAAGCCGGCGAACGACCAGAGGACCACGCGTCCCGCGACCGCACCGGCACCCCCGACGAGCACGAGCGGGATGACCGCGAGCGACATCAGGTAGCTCGTCACCCACCCCGTCGGGACCTCGCGGTGGACGATCGTCGTGAACCACCACGTGCACGCGCCGCCGACGAGCAGGAACGCGACGGCGGACCGCGCGGTGCCGAACTGCACGTGCACGCCGATCATCGCGAGCATCGGCAGCAGGGCGAGCACGGCACCGGTGACGCGGACGTCGGGCTCGGCGAACCGGTACAGCAGCAGTGCGACGGCTGCCGCGACGACGGACCCGACCGCTGCCGCGTGGAAGGCCCGCACGGTCGACCACGCGTTCACGCGCGGAGCGAGGTGCGTGGGGATGCCGAGCACGGGTGCGTGGTCCTTCCGGGAGTGGTCCGGCCGCCGGTCACCACGACGGCCGACCGGCGGTGGTGTACCCCGAAACGAGCGTGGTTCGGCGACGCTCCCGATGGTACCGCCGATCGCCGACAGGAGGTGTCCCCCGGACGCGGATCGCGGATGCTGCTCAGAACAGCGTCGGCACCGCCGGCTCCGTCGCGGGTCCGGCCGTGCCCGAGCGGCGGCCCCACCCGGGGTCGGCGCGCTTGAGGGGCGACGACGTCGGTCGGGACTGCTCGTCGAGGGACACGGGCACGCGGTACCCGTTGGTGATCCCGGGTCCGGCGGCGGCGCGGGTCGCCGTGCCGGTGCTCGGCGCACCGTCGATCGACGGACGCGGGCCCGGCGTCCGGCTCGGTTCGGCACCCGGCACCAGGTGCGCCTGGCGGTCGTTGAAGCCCATCGAGCCCGTCGCCGGGTCGACCCGTCCGAGTCCGAGCCCGTGGTCGCGGAGGATCGGGCGCACCCGCTCGGCGAGCCACCGCCGGTAGTCGGCCGGGGCGTACGTGTTGTCGAGGTACATCGACCGGTACCGGGCGACAAGGTCCGGACGGGTCTGCTGCAGCCAGCTGAACCACCACGGCTTGACCCCCGCCCGCAGGTGGAGCGCCGAGTACATCACGCTCGAGGCTCCCGCCTCGGCGGCGCGCCCGACGGCGTCGTCGAGGTGGGACCGGGTGTCCGTGATGAACGGCAGGACGGGCATCAGGAACACCGAGCACTCGAGCCCGGCGTCCCGGACCGCCCGGACCGTCGCGAGCCGGGCGGAGGTCGTCGGGGTCCCCGGTTCGACCTGCTGCTGCAGGTCGTCGTCGTAGACCGCGATCGACATCGCCAGGTCGACCGGCACGGACCGCGCCGCCTCGACGAGCAGCGGCAGGTCGCGGCGCAGCAGCGTGCCCTTCGTGAGGATGCTGAACGGGGTCCCCGACTCCGCGAGGGCACGGATGACACCGGGCATCAGTCGGTAGCGCCCCTCGGCCCGCTGGTACGGGTCGGTGTTCGTGCCGAGCGCCACGGGGTGCCGGTCCCAGCTCGGGCGACGGAGTTCACGGCGCAGGACGTCCGCCACGTTCGTCTTCACGACGATCTGCTGGTCGAAGTCGGCGCCGCCGTCGAACTCGAGGTAGGTGTGCGTCGGCCGGGCGAAGCAGTACACGCACGCGTGGCTGCACCCGCGGTACGGGTTGATCGTCCAGCCGTACGTGCCGCTGCCGTCCGCCGCCGGCACGCGGTTCAGGGCGCTCTTGGCCAGGACCTCGTGGAAGGTGATCCCCGCGAACTCCGGCGTGGTCACGCTCCGGACGAGACCGCTGGTCGACTCGAGCCCCGGCAGCGCGTCGTCACGCTCCGCACCGATCGCCTGTCCACTCCACCGCATGTCCCCATTCGAACACACGTTCGAACGCGGGGCAAGCCGGGAGGACCGGTCAGTGGTGCAGGCCGAGCACCTTCGCGGTGTGGTCGAGGGTCTCGTCCGCCAGCTGGGGGTCGGCGGCGAGGTCCTTGCCGTACGTCGGCACCATCGTGCGCACCATCGGGGCCCAGCCGTCCCAGCGGTCCGGGAAGCACCGCTGCAGCATCGCGAGCATGATCGGCACCGCCGTCGACGCGCCCGGGCTGGCACCGAGCAGACCCGCGATGGACCCGTCGGCCGAGGTGATGACCTCGGTCCCGAACTGCAGCACGCCGCCCTTCTTCGGGTCCGGCTTGATCACCTGCACCCGCTGTCCCGCCGTGATGCGGTGCCAGTTGCCCGGCTCGGCCGTCGGCATGAAGTCGCGCAGGGCGTCGAACTTCGTCTGCTTCGATGCGAGGAGCTGCCCCACCAGGTACCGGACCAGGTCGAAGTTCGAGAACGCGACGCTGAGCATCGGCCGCAGGTTGTGCGGGCGGATCGACCGGAACAGGTCGAGGACGGAGCCCTGCTTCAGGAACTTCGGGCTGAACCCGGCGTACGGGCCGAACATCAGTGACGCCGACCCGTCGACGATGCGGGTGTCGAGGTGCGGCACCGACATCGGCGGAGCGCCGACGCTGGCCTTGCCGTAGACCTTCGCCGCGTGCTTCTGGACGACCTCGGGGTCGTCCGTGCGGAGGAACTCACCGGACACCGGGAAGCCGCCGTACCCACGGATCTCCGGGATGCCCGACTTCTGCAGCAGGGCGAGGGCGCCGCCGCCGGCGCCGACGAAGACGAACTTCGCCGCGATCCGCTGCGTCGACCGACCGATCTCGTTCCGGACGTCGAGGACCCAGCCCTCCGAGACCTTGGACCGGGTGATCTTCCGCACCTGGTGCGACGGTTCGAACTCGACACCGGCGATCTCGAGCTGGTCGAAGAGCTGCTGGGTGAGCGAACCGAAGTCGACGTCCGAGCCGGCCGCCGAGTAGGTCGCCGCGATCGGCTGGTCCTTCTTACGCCCGGGGACGAGCGCGGGCGCCCACTTCCGGATCTGTGCCGGGTCGTCGGAGTACTCGATCCCCGCGAAGAGCGGGTGGTCCTTGAGCGCCTCGTACCGCTTCCGCATGTACTCGACGTTGTCCGCGCCCCACACGAAGGAGATGTGCGGGGTCGGGTTGATGAAGTTGGTCGGCTCAGGCAGGGCGCCGGTCTCCACCAGGTGCGCCCAGAACTGCCGCGACACCTGGAACTGCTCGTTGACCGTCACCGCCTTGGCGATGTCGACGTGGCCGTCGGGCATCTCCGGCGTGTAGTTCAGCTCGCAGAGGGCGGAGTGTCCGGTCCCGGCGTTGTTCCACGGGTTCGAGGACTCCTGCGCGACCGACCCGAGCCGCTCGTACACGCGGATCTTCCAGGTCGGTTCGAGGCGGTGGATGATGGCGCCGAGTGTGGCGCTCATGATCCCTCCCCCGATCAGGACGACGTCGATCGGGTCCACCTGCTTCACTGCCACCCGTCGATCCTAGCGGCGCGCGCTGACAGGGTGGGCAGTCGACGGACGGGAGGCTCGTGGCGGCGTTGCCACGTGCCTCCCGTCCGTCTCCTGGTCGCCGCGGCGACGTCTGGTCGGCTACGCGGCGACGGCGCGGCGGGCGAGGATCGCCTCGGCGATCTGCACCGCGTTGAGGGCCGCGCCCTTGCGCAGGTTGTCGTTGCTGACGAACAGCGCCAGGCCGTGCCCCTCGGGCGCGGACTGGTCGGCGCGGATGCGGCCGACGAAGGCCGGGTCCTGCCCGGCGGCCTGGAGCGGGGTCGGCACGTCCGACAGCTCCACGCCCGGCGCGGACGCCAGGAGCTCGGTCGCCCGCTCGGGCGTGAGGGTCCGCTCGAACTCCGCGTGCACCGAGATCGAGTGCCCGGTGAACACGGGGACGCGCACGCAGGTTCCGGCGACGAGCAGGTCGGGCAGTTCGAGGATCTTGCGGCTCTCGTTGCGGAGCTTCTTCTCCTCGTCGGTCTCCCCCTGGCCGTCCTCGACGATCGAGCCGGCGAGCGGGACGACGTCGAAGGCGATGGGGCGGACGTACTTCACCGGGTCCGGGAAGGTCACCGCCGACCCGTCGTGCGTGAGCGCCGCCGTGTCCTGCTCGAGCGCCGCACGGGCCTGGCCGAGCAGTTCCTCGACCCCGGCGAGCCCGGAGCCCGAGACCGCCTGGTACGTGGTGGCGACCAGGCGACGGAGCCCGGCCTCGGCGTCGAGCACCTTGAGGACGGGCATGATCGCCATCGTCGTGCAGTTCGGGTTCGCGATGATGCCCTTGGGCGCGGCGTCGATGGCGTGCGGGTTGACCTCGCTCACGACCAACGGCACGTCCGGGTCCATCCGCCAGGCGCTCGAGTTGTCGACCACGAGGGCACCTGCGGCCGCGAACCGCGGCGCGAGTGCGCGGGAGGTGGTGGCACCGGCCGAGAACAGCGCGATGTCGATGCCCGACGGGTCGGCGGTCTCGGAGTCCTCGACGACGATCTCCTCGCCGCGGAACGGCAGGGTCGTGCCGGCGGACCGGGCGCTCGCGAAGAAGCGGACGCGGTCGGCCGGGAACGCGCGCTCCTCGAGGAGGCGACGCATGACCGCGCCGACCTGGCCGGTGGCGCCGACGACGGCGACGGTGGTGCTCATGTGGTGCTCCTGCTCGTGGTCGTGCTGGTGTCGCTGTGGTGCTCGGGTCAGCGGCCGGTGCCGGCGTAGACGACGGCTTCCTGGTCGGCGTCGAGACCGAACGCCTCGTGCACGACGCGCATCGCCTCGTTCAGGGTGTCGGCGCGGGTGACGACCGAGATCCGGATCTCCGAGGTGGAGATCATCTCGATGTTGATCGAGGCCTCGTGCAGCGCACGGAACAGCGCCGCGGAGACGCCGGCGTTGGTCCGCATGCCGGCGCCGACCAGCGCGAGCTTGCCGATCTGGTCGTCGTACTGGATGCCCTCGAAACCGATGTCGCCCTTGGCGACGCCGAGCGCGGTCAGGACGCTCTGGCCCTGGTCCTTCGGCAGCGTGAAGGAGATGTCGGTACGACCGTTCGACGCCGACACGTTCTGCACGATCATGTCGATGTTCGCGCCGGCACGGGCCACGATCGTGAAGATCTCGGCGGCCTTGCCGGGGGTGTCGGGCACGCCCACGACGGTGATCTTGCCCTCGGACAGGTCTCCGGCGATCCCGGTGATGATCGGTTCTTCCACGGTTTCCCCCTCGGCAGGGTTGTAGACGATGGTGCCCTCGGCGTTGCTGAACGAGGAGCGGACGTGCAGGGTGACGCCGTGCCGTCGGGCGTACTCGACGGCACGGATGTACAGGACCTTCGCACCGGACGCGGCGAGCTCGAGCATCTCCTCGCTCGTGATCCGGTCCACCTTCCGCGCCTTCGGCACCACGCGGGGGTCAGCGGTGAAGATGCCGTCGACGTCGGTGTAGATCTCGCAGATGTCGGCGTCGAGCGCCGCGGCGAGGGCGACGGCGGTCGTGTCGGAGCCGCCACGGCCCAGCGTCGTGATCTCGCCGGTCGTGCGGTTGAAGCCCTGGAAGCCCGCGACGATCGCGACGTGGCCGGCGTCGAGCGCCTCACGCACGCGCTTCGGGGTGACGTCGACGATCCGGGCCTTGCCGTGCTGGGCGTCGGTGAGCATACCGGCCTGGCTGCCCGTGTAGGACGACGCTTCGACCCCGAGGCTCTTGATCGCCATTGCGAGCAGCGCCATCGAGATGCGCTCCCCCGCGGTCAACAGCATGTCGAGCTCACGGCCGGCGGGGATCGGCGTCACGGAGTGCGCGAGGTCGACGAGCTCGTCGGTGGTGTCGCCCATCGCCGAGACGGCCACGACGACGTCGTTGCCGGCCTTCTTCGTCTGGACGATCCGCTTCGCCACGCGCTTGATGCTCTCGGCGTCCGCGACGGACGATCCACCGAACTTCTGCACGATCAGGGCCACTGGCTGGTACTCCCGGGGACGAGGGTTCCGCGACGGTCACGCGGTCCGTCAATCGTAGAGGGTGTTCCGCGGATGTTGCGTGCGAGCGGGGGCCGACGCAACGATCCTGCGTGGGCGGCGGTCAGCCCCCGACCACACGGCGGCCCTCGAAGGCGCGCCCGAGGGTGACCTCGTCTGCGTACTCCAGGTCGCCGCCGACCGGCAGACCGGACGCGAGTCGGGTCGTCCGGATGCCCATCGGCACGAGCAGGCGGCTGAGGTAGGTCGCCGTCGCCTCGCCCTCGAGGTTCGGGTCGGTCGCGATGATGACCTCGTCGACCGTGCCGTCGGCCAGGCGCGTCATGAGCTGCTGGATGCGCAGGTCGTCGGGGCCGACGCCGTCGATCGGGCTGATCGCGCCGCCGAGCACGTGGTAGAGCCCGCGGAACTCACGGGTGCGCTCGATGGCGGCGACGTCCTTCGCTTCCTCCACGACGCAGATGGTGCTCGGCGAGCGTCGCGGGTCGCGGCAGATGCTGCACCGGACGTGCTCGGTGACGTTCCCGCACACCTCGCAGAAGCGGACCTTCTCCTTGACGTCCGCCAGGAGCTCGGACAGCCGGGACGGGTCGAACGACTCGGTCTGCAGGATGTGGAACGCGATGCGCTGTGCCGACTTCGGCCCGATGCCGGGCAGGCGGCCGAACTCGTCGATCAGGTCCTGGACGATGCCGTCGTACATCAGGCGCCTTCCTCGTGCAGGGCGGTCTCCTCGATGAACTGGGCACCGAGGATCTCACGGACGACGGCCTCACCGTAGCGCCCGGCGACCGCGGCCCGACGAACCTGCGGCGCAGCGGTGCGCTGCTGGGGCGCGGGTGCGGCTGCTGGTGCGGGCTGCGTCCGGCCGCCCGTCGCCGGAGCGTCCTGGGTCGGAGCCGTCCCCGACGCCGGCGGTCGCGCCGGTGCGGACGGCGCGGTCCCGGTACCCGGGTCGGGGAACGGGGCGCCGTCGTCGTACGGCTCGTCGTCGAGGGGGTAGTCGTCCACCGGGACGTCCGGGACGTCCGGGCCGCCGGGCACCGCTGCGGCCGCTGGTGCCTGCTCCGCGGGCTCGGTCGCTGGGGCAGGTGCACCCGGTGCGGCCGTGCGCGAGCGGGGCGCAGCGCCACCGGCCGCGCCGCCGAGGGCCGAGGCCGGACGCAGCTGCGCGGCGAGGGCAGCATCAGCTGCCGGGTCCGACACGGGCGTGACCGGCGCGACGGGCTCGCCAGTGTCGGTCGTGCCGAACGGTGCGGACCACCCGGGCTCGAGGTGCTCGGGCACCGCTCCGGTGGTCGGGTCGGTCGCGGGGATGGTCGCGACGACCCAGTCGGTGACCGGGCTCGTCGAGGCGGGTGTCGTCTGTGCGGGTGCCGTCTGCGGTGCCTGGGTCTGCGGTGCCTGAGCCTGTGGTGCCGGGGTCTGCGATGCCGACTGCTCCGGCTGCTGTGCTGGACGGGTCGCCTGCGGCTCCGGTCGCCCGGACGGCTGCGCCGACGCTTCCGGCTGCTGCCGGTCGTGCTGCTGTTGCGCGGGTCGCTGCTGTTGCTCCTGCTGCTGCGCGGGTCGCTGCTGCTCCTGCTGCTGCTCTGGTCGCTGCTGCTCGGGCTGCGGCGCCGCCGGCTGCTGCTGCTCCGGCTCCTGCGCGCGCCGCGGCGGTGCTGCCTGCTGCTGCGGTGCTGTCTGCTGCTGCTCGGTCGGCCGCTGCGATGCAGGCTGTTGCTGCGGCGCTGCCTGCTGCGGAGCGGCCTGCCGCTCGACCGCGGGCGACTGCTGCCGCTGTGTCGCAGCTGCCGGCGCACTCGTCGGCTCGGACGACTGGCCACCGTCGGTCCCCCGGTCGGCGGGCCGCTGCTGCCCCGGGCCCCGCGCCACGAACTTCACCCGCAGGCCGAGCACGTCGATGATCGCCGAGCGCAGGAGCTCGCTGACGCTGGTCGACGGGTCGGACATCTCCTTGAACGAGGCCACGTCCTGCTGGCTCGGGAACGTCAGGGTGAGCACGTCGTCACGGAGTGCGGTCACCTGTGCGGTCACCACGACCGACCAGGCCGACCGACGGGCGTGCTGGACGTGCTCGACGACCTGGGGCCAGGCATCCCGCAGCTGCTGGAAGCCGACGGCCGCGATGGGTCGGACGACGGGTTCGTCCCCGACGGCGGTGCCCTGCCCGGTCGACGACGGGCTCGCGGTGCCCGAGGGCTCGTGCTGTCCCACCGGGGCCGCGGCGCCGGCGGACCGACGGGACCCACCAGCGGGTCCGGCCGGCTCGGACGCCTCGGCAGCACCCGGCGCCACTGCTGCCCAGGATGCTGCGGCGTCACGGACGGCGGCGCCCGGCGCCCGGGACCCGTCCGGTGCCGATCCGGCAGCGGCGGCCGGCGGCGTGGACCGCGCGGGCGCGCTCGTCTGCGGGGCCGGGGCGGTCCGCTGCGCGGTGGACGTCGGCTGCGAGGCTGCGGTCGGCTGCGCGGCTGCGGTCGGCTGCGACGCGGCACCCGTCCGGTTCGGCGTCCCGGTCGGAGCGCCCGTCCGCGTGGCGTCGGCGTCCGTCGGGGCGCCCTCGTGGCCGCTGACCTCCCCGACGCCGACCCGGCGTTCGAGTCGCTCGACGCGCGCGAGGGCACCGCGCTGAGTGTCGTCGGCCTCCGGGACCAGCATCCGCGCCGTCATCAGCTCGAGGTGCAGTCGCGGCGAGGTGGCACCGGTCAAGTCGGTCAGCGCCCGGTTGGCGATGTCGGCGGAGCGCGACAGTGCGGTGGCGCCGAAGACGCCCGCCTGACGGCTCATCGTGTCGAGTTCCTCCGGCGAGATGCCGCGCAGGACGGCTGCGGCGCTCTCGTTCGTCGCGGCGACGACGATGAGGTCGCGGAGACGCTCCAGCAGGTCCTCGACGAAACGGCGCGGGTCCTGCCCGGTCTGCACCACCCGGTCGATCGCGGCGAACGCGGACGCCGGGTCGGCGACGGCGAGGGCGTCGACCACGTCGTCGAGGAGCGCGGCGTCGGTGTAGCCGAGCAGGGCGACCGCACGCTCGTAGGCGATCGCACCGTCCTCGCTGCCCGCCATGAGCTGGTCGAGCAGGGAGAGCGTGTCACGGACCGATCCGCCACCGGCCCGGACCACGAGCGGCAGGACGCCGGGCGCGACAGAGACCGACTCCTGCGCGCAGAGCTGCTCGACGTACTCGAGCATCGTCGCCGGCGGGACGAGCCGGAACGGGTAGTGGTGGGTGCGGGACCGGATGGTGCCGATCACCTTCTCCGGCTCCGTCGTCGCGAAGATGAACTTGACGTGTTCCGGCGGCTCCTCGACCAGCTTGAGCAGCGCGTTGAAGCCCTGCGGCGTCACCATGTGCGCCTCGTCGAGGATGAAGATCTTGTAGCGGTCGCGTGCGGGCGCGAAGACGGCACGGTCGCGCAGGTCGCGTGCGTCGTCGACGCCGTTGTGGCTCGCGGCGTCGATCTCGATCACGTCGAGGGAGCCGCCACCGCCACGGGCGAGCTCGATGCAGCTCGGGCAGACACCGCACGGCGTGTCCGTCGGTCCCTCGGCACAGTTCAGGCAGCGCGCGAGGATGCGTGCGGACGTCGTCTTGCCGCACCCGCGCGGGCCGCTGAAGAGGTACGCGTGGTTCACGCGGTTCGTCCGCAGCGCGGTGCGCAGCGGGTCGGTGACCTGCGACTGACCGATCAGCTCGGCGAAGTTCTCGGGCCGGTAACGGCGATACAGGGCGGTGACCACGCGACAAGGGTAGCCGGGACAGCCGACAGCGCGACGCCCGCCTGACCAGCTGTGGAGACCGACCTGACCGAGGACCGCCGGCCCGGTGACCCGCATCCGCCCCGGACACAGGAACACTCCGCATGCACCCCGCGCGGAGTGGCAGAGCCCCGGTGACCCGTCTGCAGCTGGGAACGAAAAGACTCCTCACGCACCCCGCGCGGAGTGGCAGAGCCCCGGTGACCCGTCTGCAGCTGGGAACGAAAAGACTCCTCACGCACCCGCCAGAGCCCGGTTACCCTTGCTGCGTTTCCGCCCTGGGGGAGTTGGCCTGGATGGCGTCACGTGAGGAGCCTCCGAAAGTCTACCGGACGCGACGGGCAGTATCGGACACATGAAGATCGCCATCGCAGGAGGACACGGGCAGATCGCGCTGCTCCTCGCCCGGCTCGTCACCGACGCCGGCCACGACGCCGTCTCGATCATCCGCAACCCCGCCCACGTCACCGACGTCGAACAGCAGGGCGCCAGGGCGCTCGTCGTCGACCTGGAGCAGGTGGACGACGACGAGCTCGCGCTGCGCCTCCGCGGCGTCGACGCGGTCGTGTTCGCCGCTGGCGCCGGGCCGAACAGCGGTGCCGAGCGCAAGGAGACCGTCGACCGGGACGCCGCCGTCACCCTGGCGGACGCTGCCGAGCGGATCGGGATCGACCGGTACGTGATGATCTCCGCGATGGGTGCGGACGCCTACGACCGCGAGCGTGCCGTGGTGCCCGCGCAGACCGAGGCGGACGTCTTCCAGGTCTACCTCCGGGCGAAGTCCGAGGCGGACGCCAACATCCGGATGCGGAACCTGCGGTGGACGATCGTCCGACCGGGAGCACTGCTCGACACCCCGCCGCAGGGCACCGTGCACGTGGGGCGGACCGTCCCGCGCGGCTCGATCCCCCGCGCGGACGTCGCCGCGGTGGTCCTGCACGCGCTCCTCGACGACACCGCCGTCGGCGTGCAGTTCGAGGTGACGAGCGGGGACACCCCGATCCCCGCCGCACTGCACGCGATGAGCTGACGCGCCCCCGTCGGGGCGAGACGCCCTCCCACGACAGAGACGCCGCCGGATCCGGCGGCGTCTCTGTGGTCGAGCGGCGTCTCGGTGGTCGAGCGGCGTCTCGGGCGCGCAGCGGCGTCGGCACGCGCGAGGGAAGGACGCCGGGCGCCCCGCGTTCCCTACAGCGCGACGGCCGCCGACTGCCGGGCGATCTCGAGCTCCTCGTTGGTCGGGACGACGAGCACCGCGACCCGTGACGCGTCCGTCGAGATCCGCCGCGCCTCCTTCGAGTGCAGCTCGTTCCGGTCGGCGTCGACCTCGATGCCCAGGTGCTCCAGGCCCGCCAGCACGCGTCGACGGAGCAGTGCGTTGTTCTCCCCCACGCCCGCGGTGAAGACGACCGCGTCGAGCCCGCCGAGCTGCGCGGTGTACGCACCGACGTAGCGACGGATCCGGTGGCGGTACACGGCGAGCGCCGCCTCGGCCTCGTCGCCCCCGGCGAGCGCCGCATCCTGCACGTCGCGCATGTCGCCGTTGCCGGTGAGCCCGAGCAGCCCGGACTCCTTGTTGAGCATGGTGTCGAGCTCGTCGAAGCCGAGACCGGCCTCGCGGTGCAGGTGGATGAGCACGGCCGGGTCGAGGTCACCGGAGCGGGTGCCCATCACCAGGCCCTCGAGCGGCGTCAGGCCCATCGACGTCTCGATGGAGCGACCGCCGTCGATCGCCGCCGCGGACGCCCCGTTGCCGAGGTGCAGCACGATGGTCTTCAGCTCCGACAGCGGCCGGTCGAGGAACACCGCGGCCTGCTCGGAGACGTACTTGTGGCTCGTGCCGTGCATGCCGTACCGGCGGATGCGGTACCGCTCGGCCAGGTCCGCGGGGATCGCGTACGTGTAGGCGTGCGGCGGCATCGTCTGGTGGAACGCGGTGTCGAAGACGGCCACGTGCGGCACGTCGGAGAACACCCGCTGCGCTGCTCGGATCCCCTCGAGGTTCGCGGGGTTGTGCAACGGGGCGAGGGTGCTGAGCTCGTCGATCTGCCGCTCGACGTCGTCCGTCACGACGGTCGCGCGGTCGAACGTGGTCCCGCCGTGCACCACGCGGTGCCCGACGACGGCCGGCGGGTGCTCGTCGAAGGACGGCCCGACCTTCGCGAACGCGTCGATCATCGCCTGGAACCCGGCCGCGTGGTCGGGGACCTCGGCAGCGTCGTTCGACGAGGTCTCCCCCGTCACCGCGTTCGTGTGCTTCCAGGACCCCGTCGACTCACCGATGCGCTCGACGAGGCCGGAGGCGAGCATCCGCTCGCCCTCGAGCTCGATGAGCTGGTACTTGAACGAACTCGATCCGGAGTTGACGACGAGGGCTGCGGTCACGGGATGGTCCCTTTCTCGGAACGGTCTGGAGGCGCGGTGCGGGTATGTCGGTCAGGCGGCGTCGGTCGCGGTGCCGGCCTGGATGGCCGTGATCGCGACGGTGTTCACGATGTCGCTGACGAGCGCCCCGCGGGACAGGTCGTTGATGGGCTTGCGCAGGCCCTGGAGCACCGGGCCGATGGCGACGGCACCGGCCGAGCGCTGCACGGCCTTGTACGTGTTGTTGCCGGTGTTGAGGTCCGGGAAGACGAAGACCGTCGCGCGGCCCGCCACCGGCGACTCCGGCATCTTCGTGCGCGCCACCGTCGGGTCGGCGGCGGCGTCGTACTGGATCGGTCCCTCGACGAGCAGGTCCGGTCGACGTTCGCGCACGAACGCGGTGCCGGCGCGGACCTTGTCGACGTCGGCCCCGGTGCCGCTGTCGCCGGTCGAGTAGCTCAGCATCGCCACGCGCGGGTCGATGCCGAACTGCGAGGCGGTCTCCGCCGACGAGATCGCGATGTCGGCGAGCTGTTCGCTCGTCGGGTCCGGGATCACCGCGCAGTCGCCGTAGACGAGCACGCGGTCGGCGAGGGCCATGAGGAACACGCTCGACACGATCGAGGTGTCGGGGCGGGTCTTGATGATCTCGAAGGACGGGCGGATGGTGTGCGCCGTCGTGTGCCGTGCGCCGGACACCATGCCGTCGGCGAGGCCGAGCTGCACCATGAGCGTGCCGAAGTAGGACACGTCGGTGACGGTGTCGCGCGCGAGCTCGATCGACATCCCCTTGTGCGACCGGAGCCGCGTGTACTCCTCCGCGAAGCGCTCGCGCAGCTCCGGGTCGAACGGGCTGACGATCCGTGCCCCCTCGAGGTCGAGGCCGAGCTCCGTCGCACGGGCCCGCACGGCCGCCGGTTCGCCGAGGACCGTGAGCGCGCAGACCTGCCGCGCCAGCAGGGTGGACGCCGCGCGCAGGATGCGGTCGTCGTCCCCCTCGGGCAGCACGATGTGCTTGCCGTACCCGCGGGCCCGGTCGAGCAGGCCGTGCTCGAACATGAGCGGTGTCACGACCCCGGACGGCGTGAGCTGCAGGCGGTCCCGCAGGGCGTCCGCGTCGACGTGCTGCTCGAAGAGCGCCAGCGCCAGGTCGGCCTTCCGCGGGGAGTCCGCCGCGAGCCGTCCGCGCGTGTGCGTGATGCGCAGCGCGGTGTCGTAGGTGCCGAGGTCGTTCCGCGCGATCGGCAGCGAGCTCGACAGGCCCTCGAGCAGTCGCGTGATCTGCGGCGAGGTCTCGAACCCGCCGTTGAGGATGACGCCGGCGAGGCTCGGGAAGGTGTCGGACTGGTTCGCCAGCACCGTGGCGAGGAGGACGTCGCTCCGGTCGCCCGGCACGACGACGATGCCGCCCTCGATGAGGCGCGGGAGCACGTTCTCCATGCTCATGCCGGCGACGACGGTGCCCAGGGCCTCGCGGTCGAGCAGGGCCTCGTCCCCGCGGACCAGCGTCGCGCCCGTGGCCTCGAGCAGGGCGCGGACGGTCGGAGCGACGAGCACCCGGTCCTCGGGGATCGCCCACACCGGGGTGTCCGGGTGGTCGTCCCGCACCGCGTGCTCGACGCTCGACACGATCGCGGCCAGGGCGTCCGGGTCGGCGCGGTTCACCACGACGCCGAGGAGCTGCGCGTGCTCGGCACGGAGCTCGCTTGTGGTGACGTCCGCGACCTGGGCCATCACGTCCGGCGTGCGTGCACCGCGCTCCGCGGCGTCGCGCCCACCGAGCACGAGGAGCACGGGCGCACCGAGGTTCGCGGCGACCTTGGCGTTGAACGACAGCTCCGTCGGGCTGCCGACGTCGGTGTAGTCCGACCCGAGCACCACCACCGCGTCGCACTGCCGTTCGACCTGGGCGAACCGCGACAGGATCGTCCCGAGTGCGGCGTCGGCGTCGGCGTGGACGTCGTCGTAGGTGACACCGACCGCTTCGTCGTAGGACAGCCCGACCGCGCTGTGCTGCAGCAGGAGCTCGAGCACGTAGTCGGGTTCGTCCACCGACCTTGCGACGGGACGGAAGACGCCGACCCGTCCGACCGAGCGCGCGAGGGTCTCGAGGACACCGAGGGCGACGGTGCTCTTGCCCGTGTGTCCTTCTGCTGACGTGATGTAGATGCGGGTCGACACGACTCCAGGCTAGTCGCGCCCGTCATGCGCCCTCTGGGAGCCGGCACCCGCCGTGCAGGGGGTGGTCATCCACACCTCCGGGAACCTGTACCATGGGGTGTCGCCGTCGCGAGACGGCACTGGAGAATTCGCCTAGTGGCCTATGGCGCACGCTTGGAAAGCGTGTTGGGTGCAAGCCCTCGGGGGTTCGAATCCCCCATTCTCCGCAGAACAGCACCGCAGAACGAGTCAGGCGCGTCCACACCGGACGCGCCTTCCTCGTTCCCGGGCCCGCCGCACCCGATCCCCCGTCGTTGGCCGGTAAACGCTCATCGGGGGTGGAACGCACTGTCCTCCACCCCCGCCCACCCCCTAGTCTGGGCAGGCGGTCGACCCCGGGACGGGCCGGCCGCGGTGCAACGGACGGCAGGGGCGTCGTCCGGGGCCGGCGTCACCGCCGTGCCAGCGCGCCCGAGGGGTGAGGAGACCCACGTGGGGGAAACGACGGTACCTGCCGCCGGACGACTGCGGTCACCGGTCTACGACGTGCTCCTCCGCCCACGGCGGTCGCTCGTCCGCTCCACGGCCCTCAGCGTCGCGTGCTCCGCCGTCCCGCTCGCGGTCGCGTTGGTCTGGGTGTCGCTCCCGGTGCGGTGGTGGGCCCTCGTCGCCACGCTCGTCGTGGTCCTCGGCGTGCTCGTCAGTGCCCTGTTCGTCCGGCTCGGCCAGGCGTACCTCGGCATCGACGCGGGATCGGTGGCCCTGCACGCGGTCCTCACGCCGAGCCGTCGGATCGACCGCGCCCGTGTGGACCGGCTCGTCGTCGCGACGACCTACGGTGCCTCGGCCGACCGCACCGCCCGCGAACTCATGGCCTTCGACGCCGAGGGCCGACACCTGTTCCGGGTGCGCAGCGACGTCTGGGGCGAACCGGCCATCGACCGGGTCCTCGAGACCCTCGACGTCCCCGTCGACCACGAACGCCGCCCCGTCCACGTCCGCGAGCTCGCCCGCCGTTGGCCCGCGAGCCGCACCTGGTACGAGCGTCGTGCCGGTGTGCTCGTCGTCGCCCTCGCGACCGTCTGCGTCGTCGCCGGTCTGCTCGCCGTCGAGACCGTGGGGCTGCTCGCCCGCTGACGCAGGCAGCGACTCCCGAGCGTCCTCAGCGACGTCGGCGCAACGTCGAGAAGATGCCGCGCACGACTTCCTTCGCGATCGTCCCGCCGAGTCCCGGACCGAGCAGGTCCGCCAGCGGGTCGTCCGCCTTCCGGGTCGTGCGGGTCCGCGACGTCGAGCGGGACCGTCGTGTCGTGGAAGCCCGCTCGGCCCGGTCGAACTCCCGCTGCGTCCGCTCGTACTCCGCCTGCGCCGCCGCTCGTTCCCGCTCGTCGCGCGCCGCCTGCGCGGCGGCCTCCTTCGCCGACGCGGCCGCGGCCCGGGCCGCCTCCCGCTCGGCGTCGGCCTGCGCCTCGGCCGCCGCGGCCTGCGCGGCGGCTGCCTCCATCCGGGCCGCGAGGATCTCGCGGGCCGACTCGGGGTCGACCGTGGTGCCGTAGGTGGCGAGGAGCGGGGACGAGGCGACCCGCGCCTCCAGTCCGGCCGTGGGCAGGGCGTCCATGGACCCCTGCGGGGCGCGGAGCCGGGTCCACGCGACCGGTGTCGGCGCGCCGCGCTCGTCCATCACGGTGACGATCGCCTCGCCGGTCGCGAGCGACGTGAGCACCTCCGCCAGGTCGTAGTCGCTCGTCGGGTAGGTCGACACCGCAGCCCGGAGGGCCTTCGCGTCGTCCGGGGTGTGCGCGCGGAGCTGGTGCTGCACGCGTGACCCGAGCTGGGCGAGCACGTCGTCGGGCAGGTCCTCCGGCGTCTGCGTCACGAACACGATGCCGACGCCCTTCGACCGGATGAGCCGGACCGTCCGGACGACCTGCTCCGTGAACTCCTTCGACGCACCGCTGAACAGCAGGTGTGCCTCGTCGAAGAAGAACACCAGCTTCGGCACGTCCGTGTCGCCGACCTCCGGGAGCTCGTTGAACAGGTCGGCGAGCAGCCACATGAGGAAGGTGGAGAACACCTCCGGCTGGTCCTGCACACCGGGCACCTCGAGCAGGTTGACGATGCCTCGGCCGTCATCCGCAGTGCGGAGGAACACCTGCGTGTCGACCTCCGGTGCGCCGAAGAAGCGGTCAGCACCCTTGTCGGCGAACGTCACGAGCTCGCGGAGGATGACGCCGGCGGTCTGCTTCGACAGCCCGCCGAGCTCGGCGAGCTCGCCCTTGCCCTCGTCGCTGACGAGGAACGTGAGCACGGCCCGCAGGTCGGCCAGGTCGACCAGGGGCAACCCGGCGTGCTCGGCGTGGTGGAACACGAGGCCCAGCGAGGTCTCCTGCGTGCGGTTCAGCCCGAGGACCTTCGACAGCAGCAGCGGACCGAAGCCGGACACGGTCGCCCGGATCGGCACCCCGGTCCCCTGCCCGCCGAGCGACCAGAACTCGGCCTGGCTCGCGGCGCCCGCCCAGTGCTGGCCGATGCCGGCGGTCCGGGCGAGGAGCTTGTCGTTCGGCTGCCCCGCGACGGCGAGTCCGGACAGGTCGCCCTTGACGTCGGCGGCGAAGACCGGCACGCCGGCGGCCGCGATCTGCTCGGCGAGGAGCTGGAGCGTGCGGGTCTTGCCGGTGCCCGTGGCCCCCGCCACCAGCCCGTGACGGTTGAGCATGCCGAGCGGGATCCGGACCTGCACGTCGGGCAGGGGCACCCCGTTGACGAGGGCGCCGAGCTCGAGGGCGGCGCCTTCCATCGCGTACCCGGCGCGGACGGCGGCGACCGCGTCCGGGCCGAGCGGGCCGGGAGGCTCGGGGTCCGTGACCGAGGTCGGCGCACCTCCCGGGGTGGTCGGCTCGGCGGTCGACGCAGCGGTCGGCCCGGGGGTCGACGCAGGGGTCGAACCAGGGGTCGGCCCGGCGGCCGGCTCGGTCGTCCCGCCGACGTCCGGCGCGGCCGTCTGCTGCGCGAGCGCGGCGGCGAGCTCCTCGGCCCGACGCGCGGCCTCGTCGGCGAGCCGCCGGGCCTGGTCCGCCGCGGCCTGCGCCGCCGCTGCTGCCGCCCGTGCCTGCTCCACCGCGTCGCTCATGCCCGCAGCCTACGGACGCGACGGCCGTCGCGTCCCGCGCGGGCCCGTGTCCGTCGCGGCGGACCCGGTCGAGGTCGTCAGTGCGACAGCGCCGGGACCGTGCGCGGCCGGACGACGACCCAGAGCACGAGCACCGCGACCGCCGCCGTGCAGCCCATCACCACGGCCATCGGCGTCGCGGCGTCGATGCCGATGATGCCCACGATCGGCGAGACGAGTCCGGCGACGCCGAAGTTCAGCGCTCCGAGGAGCGACGCGGCCGTACCCGCCTCCTTGCCGTGCGCGGCGAGCCCGATGACCTGGACGAGCGGGAAGGTGAACCCGCAGGCGGCGATGAAGAACCACAGCGGCACGAGGACCCCGACGAGCCCGGCCCCGAGCTGGTCGAGCACGACGATCGCCACGGCCGACAGGAACAGCGTCGCCGTCGAGCAGGCGAGGATCCACTGCGGCCCGACCCGCTGTGCGAGCCGTGCGGACACCTGCACCCCGACCACGACGCCGACCGAGTTCACCGCGAAGAGCAGGCCGTACTGCTGGGCGTCGAGGCCGTAGACGGTCTGGAACAGGAACGGCGACGCGCTGAGGTACGAGAAGAGTCCGCTGAACACCATCGCGCCGATGAGCGCGACGCCGACGAAGATCCGGTCCGACAGCAAGGCCTTGTACCGCTGCCCGATCGTGGAGTGCCCGGCCTCCTGGCGGCGGGCCGCCGGCAGCGTCTCGACGATGAGCAGCGACGAGGCGATCACGACCGCGGCGCCGTAGCAGGCGAGGAAGACGAAGACGCCGCGCCAGCTGACGAACTGCAGCATCTGCGAGCCGATCAGCGGGGCGAGGATCGGCGCGAGACCGTTCACCATCGCCAGGCGCGACAGCATCCGCACGAGGGGCTTGCCGCCGAACAGGTCGCGGACGGTCGCCATCGCGACGACACCGCCCGCGGCCGCCCCCATGCCCTGGAGCACGCGGAAGAGCGACAGGACCTCGACGTTCGGCGCGAGCGCGGCGCCGATCGACGCGGCGACGTGCACCGAGGTGGCGACGATGAGTGGCAGGCGCCGGCCCACCTTGTCGCTCCACGGACCGACGAGCAGCTGCCCGACGGCGAACCCGAGCGTGGTCGCGGTCAGCGTCAGCTGCACCGCCCCCTCGCTGATGCCGAACTCGCGCTCGAGCGACGGGAAGGCCGGCAGGTAGAGGTCGATGGTGAACGGCCCGAGCGCGGTGAGCGCGCCGAGCACGAAGACGTAGACGAGGCGCTGTCGCCGGGTGAGGGCATCACCGGGGTGCAGCACGACGCGGAGCGAGCCGGTGGTGGCGGGCGCGGTCACGAGCGGTCCTTCACGGGAGAGGGGTGCAGGAGAGACGGGAGCGGGGCGGATCGCGGTCGCAGGACCGGCCGCCGACGCGGGTCGAATCGATTCGGCCCCGGAACCATCGTACGGCCTGCACGTCCGTCGACGGAACGTCTCGTGCCCGGACCGCCGTCACACCGCGCGCACCGACCCGTCCGCGCGGTCGGTGTGCGGTAGCGTCGGACTGCTCGTGCACCCGTCGGTGCCCGGGTGGACACAACAGAAGGGGGTGGTGTCGTGGTCGACGCCCGCATCCTGCACACGACGGCAGCGCTGCGCGAGGCGATCCTCCGGCTCGCCGCCGACCGTCCCGTGTCCTCGATCACCGTCGCCGACGTCACCCGTGCGGCCGGGATCAACCGTGCCACCTTCTACTCGCACGCGGTCTCCCCCGGGTCCCTGCTCGTCGACGTGCTCACCCCGGAACTCGACCGGATCCGCGAGGACGACGTCGAGGCCCGCCGCGCCGCCTCGGCCCGTGCCGCCGGCACGGACGAACTCGCCGCGATCACCCGCCGGGGCATCGACGCCGTCGTCGAGCACGTCGTCGCCCACCGCGACATCTACGCACGCGGCCTGCCCGACACCGAGGACGCGTCGCTGCACCGCATGCTCGTCGAGCACTTCACGGTGTCGAGCGCGCAGCACATCCGCGAGCTCGACGGCGCGACCCGCCCGCCGATGCTCGACGACGTCGCCGCCGGCTTCGTCGCGCAGGGGTTCGTCGGTGCCATCGGTGCGTGGCTCGCCGGGCCCCGGCGGTCCCGGAAGGCCCTCGTCGAGACCATCACGCTGTCCTTCCCGGCGTGGTGGCACTGACCACCGGCTGAGCCGCGGCGCTCAGTCGTCGCCGTCGGGCTGCTCGCCCCGCTGCAACGACCGCACCACGTCCACCGCGGCACGCGCCGTCTCCTCCGGGTCGTCCGAGGTCCGGACCCGGTGGTCGGCGGAGACGCCGTCGCCCCCGGTCCCGCTCGCCGGCACCGTGTCGCCGAGCGAGACGACCACCACCCCGGCGTCGTGCGCCGCCTGCACCACCCCGGTCAGCGCGTCGGCGTCCACGGCCCGGACGAGCAGCGCCTTCGCGCCGCCGCGGACGAGCTCGTCGACGGCGCCGCGCTGTGCGGTCGCCGCGTCCGTCCGGGGCGCCACCCGGACGTCCGGGCGGAACCCGGCGGTGTCGAGCCCCGCCTCGAGGTCGGCGGCGAGGGCGTCGTCCCCGGCAGGGAGCACCACGCCGACGACCGCGTTCCGGTCGAAGCCGCCGTCGGAGCTCGTCAGGTCCGTGCTCCGCACCGGCGTCGGCGCAGCGGTCGTCGCTCCCTGGCACCCGGTCAGGGCGAGGGCGACGCCCACCAGGACGGCCACGACGGTGATGCGCACTCCGGGTCCTCCGCTCGATCGTCCCGCCACGCTACCGCTCGGTCACGGCCGCTGCGCGGCCCTCAGTCGGTCGCGGAGGCGCTCGGCGGCGGGACCGGGCCGAGCCGGAGGACGGCGACGCTCGCCACGAGTGCGATGCCGGTCATCGCCACGAAGACCAGCGGGAACGACCACTGGCCGTCCGCTCCCCCGCTGCCGACGAAGAGCAGACCGGTGACGGCGAGGCCGACCACGCTGCCGGACGCGTCGGCGATCGTCAGCGCGGAGCTCGCGAAGCCGTCGTCGCCCTCGCGCGAGAAGCGCAGCGTCAGCATCGACAGGCGCGGGTACATCCCGCCCATGCCCGCACCGCCGACGAACCACCCCGCGACGAGCACCCACCACGGCAGCTCCCACACGGCGACGGCGAGGGCGGTGAGCAGGCTGACCAGCACGAGCGCGAGTCCGGTCCGGAAGGTGCGGGCCGCGGTCAGCCGGTCCTCGCCGACGCGTCCGTGCAGCCAGCTGGCACCGGCCCAGCTCAGGGCGGCGACGGTCAGGGCGAGCCCGGCCGACGAGGCGGACAGGCCGTGCCGCGTCTGCAGCAGGAACGGCACGTACGCCTCGCTCCCGAAGAACGCGGCGGCGACGAGCCCGCGGAGCAGCACCACCGACGGCAGCCCGGGCGCAGCGCGGAACGTCCCCACCGGCAGCAGCGGGCGGAGCGCCGCCCACGTGCCGACCACGCCGATCACGACCGCTGCGACGCGCGCCCAGACGCCGAGGTCGGGCGCCACGTTGAGCAGCAGGATCGCCACCGCGGCGGCGACCGACCACGCGATCCGGCTCCGCTGCCAGGCCGGGCGGCGGTCGACGGGTGGCGCGTGCAGGCGGGACAGGGTCGGGACGAGCAGGGTGAACGCGACGAGCGCGATGGCGAGGGCACCGGCGAAGACCCAGTGCCAGCCCCACACCTCGGTCACGATGCCGGCGACGGCGGGACCGACGAGCGCGGGCACGACCCAGGCCGCGGCGAAGCCGGCGAACACCGGCCCGTGCAGCTCGGCAGGGAAGATCCGGGCGACGAGCACGTAGAGCACGACGTCGATCGCCCCCGCACCGAAGCCCTCGACCAACCGGCCGGCCAGGAAGACCTCCATCGTCGGCGCGAGCATCACCACCGCGGTGCCGGCCGCGAAGAAGGCCGCCGACACCCACGCGACGAGCCGCCCGCCGGACCGGTCCGACCAGTTGCCGGCGAGCACCATCCCCGGCACGCCCGCGGCGAGCGGGGCGGCGAAGGCGAGCGCGTAGAGCGTCTGCCCGTCGAGGTCACGGCTGATCTCGGGCATCACGGTGGTCATCGCCAGGTTCTGGAACGCGGCGACGCCGACGATGGCGACCATCCCGAGGGTGGCGAGCGCGTACCGCCCACCCAGGATCCCCGTCCTGGTCGCCACGCTGCTCACCGGCCCAGCCTAGGGGCCGGCACCGACGGTCCGACCGGCACCGTGACGGACGGGAGGCTCCCCACCGGTCCGGTGGGGAGCCTCCCGTCCGACGCCGTGTCGCGCCACGGCGTGGTCCCGCGTCAGCGGGACAGTGCCTGCAGGACGTCCCCGACCAGGTCGCCGGCGTCCTCGATGCCCACCGACAGGCGGACCACGTTCTCCGGCACCGCGAGCTCGGTGCCCTTCACCGACGCGTGCGTCATCTCGCTCGGGTAGCCGATGAGCGACTCGACGCCGCCCAGCGACTCGGCGAGGGTGAACACCTCGGTCGACTCGACGAAGCGCCGCGCTGCCTCCGGTCCGCCCGACAGGGCGACGGACAGCATGCCGCCGAAGCCCGACATCTGCTTCGCCGCGACCTCGTACCCGGGGTGGTCCGCGAGCCCGGGGTAGTACACCCGCTCGACGCCGGGAGCCGACACGAGCGCCTCGGCGACGGCCTGCGCGTTGGACGAGTGTCGGTCCATCCGCACCGGGAGCGTCTTGATGCCGCGCGTGGTGAGGAAGGCGTCGAAGGGCGAGGCGATCGCACCCGCACCGAACTGCAGGAAGCCGACCTGCTCGGCGAACTCCGGGTCTCGCAGCACGACCGCGCCGCCGACCACGTCGGAGTGCCCGCCGAGGTACTTCGTCGTCGAGTACGACACCGCGTCCGCGCCGAGCGACAGCGGCCGCTGCAGGTACGGCGACGCGAAGGTGTTGTCCACGACGACGAGCGCCCCGGCGGCGTGGCCGACCTCGGAGAGCAGCGCGATGTCGGCGATCTTCATGAGCGGGTTCGTGGGCGTCTCGACCCAGAGGACCGTCTTCGCCGGTGCACCCTCGAGCGCGGCGCGGACCCGGTCGACGTCGCTCATGTCGACGACGACGAGCTCGACGCCCCACGGCACGTGCAGCCGGTTCACCAGGCGGTGCGTGCCGCCGTACACGTCGTTGCCCATGACGACCCGGGCACCCGGCTCGAGGTACGCGCGGAGCAGGGCGTCCTCGGCGGCGAGGCCGGACGCGAACGAGTACGCCGCGACGCCGCCGTCGAGGTCGGCGAGCAGCGTCTGCAGGGCGTCCCGCGTGGGGTTGCCCCCGCGGGAGTACTCGTAGCCGTTGCGCATCGCGCCCACGCCGTCCTGCACGTAGGTGCTCGTGACGTGGATGGGCGGGATGACGGCGCCGGTGGTGACGTCGGGGTCCTGGCCGGCGTGGACGGCGCGGGTTGCGAACTCGGTCATGCGTGTTGCGTTCCTCGGGGATCGGGGGTCACTGGGACGGGGTCGTCACTCGGACGGGGTCGTCACTCGGACAGGGTCGTCACTCGGACAGGGAGGTCAGGAGGTCGTGGCGGGTCAGGACGGTGACGGGCTTGCCGTCGTCGACCACGAGGAGCGCGTCGACCGTCTCGAGGGCGCGACGGGCCGCCGACAGCGACTCGCCCGCACCGATGAGCGGCAGGGGGTCGCCCACGAAGCCGCTCACGGCGTCGGTCATCGCGGCGGAGCCGGTGAAGACCTGCTCGAGCAGGTCCTTCTCGGCCACGGCGCCGACGACCTCGCCGATCACGACGGGCGGCTCGGCGCTGAGGACCGGCATCTGCGAGACGCCGTACGTCGACATGATCTCGACGACGTCGCGGACCGTGTCCGACGGGTGCGCGTGCACGAGGTCCGGCAGGCGGCCGTCCTTGCCGGCGACGACCGAGCCCACCGTGCGGGCGTCGTCGGTCTCGGCGAAGCCGTACGAACGCATCCACCGGTCGTTGAAGATCTTGCCGAGGTACCCGCGTCCGCCGTCCGGCAGCAGCACCACCACGACGTCGTCCTCGGTCAGGTCGCGGGCCGCATGCAGCGCGGCGACGACGGCCATGCCGCTCGACCCGCCCACGAGCAGGCCCTCCTCGCGCGCGAGCCGACGGGTCATCGCGAAGGACTCGGCGTCGGTGACGGCGATGATCTCGTCCGGCACGCCGGCGTCGTACGCGCCCGGCCAGAAGTCCTCGCCGACGCCCTCGACCAGGTACGGCCGACCGGTGCCGCCGGAGTACACGGACCCCTCGGGGTCGGCGCCGACGATCCGCACGCGACCGTCGGACGCCTCCTTGAGGAAGCGCCCGGTCCCGGAGATCGTGCCGCCGGTGCCGACGCCCGCGACGAAGTGCGTGATCCGTCCCTCGGTGTCGCGCCAGATCTCGGGACCGGTGGTCTCGTAGTGGCTCCGCGGACCGTTCGGGTTCGCGTACTGGTTCGGCTTGTAGGCGCCCGGGATCTCGCGCACGAGTCGGTCGGACACCGAGTAGTACGACTCGGGGTGGTCCGGCGCGACGGCCGTCGGGGTGACGACGATCTCGGCGCCGTAGGCGGTCAGCACGTTCCGCTTGTCCTCGCCGACCTTGTCCGGCAGGACGAACACGCACCGGTACCCGCGCTGCTGGGCGACGAGCGCGAGGCCGACACCGGTGTTGCCCGAGGTCGGCTCGACGATCGTGCCGCCGGGGCGGAGTTCCCCGGACGCCTCGGCGGCGTCGAGGATCCGCGTCGCGATGCGGTCCTTCGACGAGCCACCCGGGTTCAGGTACTCGACCTTCACCAGGACGGTCGCCCGGATGCCCTCGGTGACACGGTTCAGTCGGACGAGCGGGGTGTCGCCGACGAGGTCGACGACCGAGTTCGCGTAACGCACGGGCACGATCCTAGGCGGGACCCCCGGCGGAGCGCTGGGATGCGACGCCGGATTGCGCGACGGCGGTCCGCGTCAGCGGTCGGCGTCGACGGGCGCGTTCTGCTGGCGGAAGAGGGACGCGTACACGCCGTCACGGGCGAGCAGCTCGTCGTGGGTGCCGCGTTCGACGATCTGCCCGTGGTCGAGCACGAAGATCACGTCGGCGTCGCGGATCGTCGACAGCCGGTGGGCGATCGAGATCGTGGTCCGTCCCGCGGCAGCGGTGTCGAGCGCGGTCTGCACGACGTGCTCCGAGATCGAGTCGAGGGCGCTCGTGGCCTCGTCGAGCACGAGCACGGGCGGGTCCTTGAGGAGCACCCGAGCGATCGCGATGCGCTGCTTCTCACCGCCGGACAGTCGGTACCCGCGCTCCCCGACGACGGTGTCGTAGCCGTCCGGGAACGATGCGATCGTCTCGTGGATGTTGGCCGCACGCGCCGCACGTTCGAGCTCGGCCGCCGTCGCGTCGGGCTTGGCGTACCGCAGGTTGTCGCCGATCGTCGCGTGGAACAGGTAGGTCTCCTGGCTGACGATGCCGATGTGCCGCATGAGGTCCTCGTGCTCGACGTCGCGGACGTCCTGGCCGGCGAAGCGCACCGAGCCGCCCGTCGCCTCGTAGAGCCGGGGCACCAGGTACGAGATCGTCGTCTTGCCGGCCCCGGACGGGCCGACGAACGCGGCGAACTGCCCGGGTTCGAGATCGAACGACACCCCGCGCAGGGTCGGCTTGTCCGGCTCGCCGTCGGGGTAGGTGAACGTGACGTCCTCGAACGCGACGTGCCCGACGCGGCGTTCGTCGACCTTGCCCGCGGTGGGGGCGTCCGTGATCGCCGGTCGGAGGTCGAGGTACTCGAAGATCCGGGCGAACAGCGCGCCGGAGGTCTGCAGGTCGAGCACCACGCGGAGCAGCCCGACGGTCGGGAAGAGCAGCCGGGACTGCACGGTCGTGAACGCGACGATCGTGCCCGCCGTGATCGGCACGTCGCCGATGATGAGGTAGGCGGCGACGAGGTAGATGACCGCGGGGATGATCGACAGGAAGACCTGCACGACGGCGAAGAACCACTGTCCGGACATCTGCTGCCGCACCTGCAGCTGGATCTGGTTCCGGTTCTCGTCCTCGTAGCGCTTGGTCTCGCTGCGCTGCTGGTTGAAGGACTTGGCGAGCAGGATGCCGGAGACGCTGAGGGCCTCCTGGGTGATCGCCGTCATGTCGGACAGCGACTCCTGCGTCTGGGCGGCGATGCGAGCACGCACCTGCCCGACGCGACGCTGCGCGATCACGAGCAACGGGAGCAGGACGACCGCGACGAGCGTCATCTGCCAGCTGAGCAACAGCATCGCGACGACGGCGGCGATCACGGTCACGGTGTTGCCGAGCACCGACGAGATCGTGTTGTTCAGGACGCTCGCGACACCGCCGACGTCGTTCTGCAGGCGCGACTGGATGACACCGGTCTTCGTCCGGGTGAAGAACGCCAGTTCCATCCGCTGCAGGTGCGCGAACAGCCGCATCCGCATCGCGCCCATCACCTTGTTGCCCACGGTGGCGGTCAGGTACGTCTGCCAGATGCCGATCCCGGCGCTCGCGATCCAGAGGCCGACCATGCCGCCGACGAGCTCGGACAGCACGGGCAGGTCCGGACGACCCGACGGCGGGAACAGCCCACGGTCGAACGCCTGCTGGGTGAGCAGCGGCGGGATGACGGACAACGCGGCACCGACCAGGACGAGCACCACGGTCAGGACGATGGACCGGCGGTGCGGGACGAACAGCCCGGCGATGCGGTGGAGCAGGTGCGGGATCCGCGGGGCCTCGGCGTTGGCGGCCCGCTGCGCCTGCGCGTCGCCGCTCGAGATGCGGCCGCCACCGCGCGGACCACCCGTCCCGCCGGACCGCGCGCCGTGCCCCATGCTCATGGGCCCAACCTATCCCCGGCTGCGGACACCGGCGGTGCCCGCCGGGTTTGACCCCGTTCAGGGGCCGTGCCACCATCAGCAGTCCCTTCGTCCCCCGCTCCACCAGAGGTCCCATGACGTCCGCGCCCACCCGCCCCACGTCGATCCGCCAGCAGCTCGCTCGGCGCAAGCCCGTCGAGCAGCTGCAGGCCGAGGCCTCGCGCGGCGTCGACGGCGCACCGCTGCGACGGTCGCTCGGCGTCTGGCACCTCACGATGATCAGCGTCGGCGCGACCCTCGGCACCGGCATCCTCGTGGTGCTCGGCACCGCCGTCCCGCTGGCCGGCCCGGCGGTCTGGATCTCGTTCGTGCTCGCGGGCGTCGCCGCGCTGCTCTCCGCGCTGTCGTACGCCGAGATGGCCGGTGCCGTGCCGACATCCGGGTCGAGCTACTCCTACACGTACGCGACCATGGGCGAGGGCATCGCCTGGGTCTGCGGCTGGTGCCTCGTGCTCGAGTACGCGGTGTCGGTGGCCGCGGTCGCCGTCGGTGCGAGCGAGTACGTCGACGAGACCCTGCGCGTCTTCGGGCTGCACCTGCCGACCGCCCTCGCCGCGCCCCCGGGCGACGGTGGCGTCGTGAACCTGCCGGCAGCGGTGCTGGTGCTCCTGGCCACGGCGGTCCTGCTGCCCGGTGCCCGCGAGAGCGCGTGGGTGAACACGCTGATGGTCGCCGTGAAGATCGCCCTGCTCGTCTTCTTCGTCGTCGTGGCCTTCACCGCGTTCCAGGCGCAGAACTTCGAGCCGCTCGCGCCGATGGGTGCCGCCGGCGTGACGGCGGCGGCCTCGCGGCTGTTCTTCTCGTACATCGGCTTCGACGCCGCGTCGACCGCGGGCGAGGAGGCGAAGGACCCCCGCCGTGACCTCCCGCGCGCGATCATCGCGTCGATCGTGCTCATCACCGCCCTCTACATCCTCGTCGCCGTCGCCGCGATCGGGGCCCGCTCGTGGACCTCGTTCTCCGCTGACGAGGCGTCCCTCGTCCGCATCGTGGTCGAGGTCACCGGGCAGCCGTGGGTCGCCCTCGTCTTCTCCGTGGGCGCCGTCGTGGCGATCGCCAGCGTCGTGCTGACCGTGCTCTACGGGCAGACGCGCATCCTGCTGACGATGGCCCGGGACGGCCTGGTCCCGAAGCTCTTCGGCCGCGTCTCGCACCGGACGGGCACGCCCGTCGCCGGCACCCTGGTGGTCGGGCTCGTCGTCACCGTGGTCGCCGCCCTCGTGCCGCTCGGCGAGCTCGCCGACGCGACGAGCATCGGCACGCTCGTGGCGTTCGCCCTCGTGAACGTCTCGGTGCTCGTCCTGCGCCGCAGCCGACCGGACCTCGAGCGCTCCTACCGCGTGCCGCTGTTCCCGGTCGTCCCGGTCCTCGGCACGCTCTGCTGCGTCCTGCTCGCGGTGTTCCTCGGCGCCGGCACCTGGATCGCGTTCGGCGTCTGGATGGCCGCCGGCGCCGTGCTCTACCTGGCGTACGGCCGCCGCCACAGCACGCTGCGCTGACGGGCGCGGCGCCCGCAAGAGTACTCCCGCAGAGCGACAGACCTCCGGCGACATCCGCCCGAGGTCTGTCGCTCTCGCGCACCACTCCGCCCGCTGCCGCGCCCCACCGGCCGCGCCTGCCGCGCCGCACCAGCCGCGCCTGCCGCGCCGCACCAGCCCGGCCACACCCGTCTGCTCACCGGCACCGCAGGCCGTGGGTCCGCAGGAGCGCACGCAGGCGATCCGGTACGACCAGGTGCCACCAGGTGACGCGGACGAAACCGCGGACCTCCGGCCGAGCACGGACGCGGTCCTCCCGCACCTTCTCCGCCCAGACCACGTCGGCACCGGAGCGGCCGCCGGTCATCGAGGCGTCCTCGTACTTCTGTCGGCCGTCGAACTCGACGACCAAGCGCGGTCCCGGCAACCAGAAGTCGACACGGTCGACCCCACCGTCCTGACGCGCGAACTCCTGCTGCGCGACGAGTCCGACGACACCGAGCTCGTGGAAGCGGGCCGCGAGGAAGGACTCGCCGACGGACTCGTGTGCACCATCGCAGACCTCGAGGGCCTCGGCGGCGCGGGCGGTCCCCCACCTCGGTGCCCTCGCGAGCGCGTCGAGAAGCTCGTCGACCGTCACACCGCGCCGCAGTGCGTCGTCGAAGGCGATCACCGCGCCCACCAGGTCGGCGCGCCGGGCGCGCTCCACGACGGTGTCGACCAACGATGCGAAGTCGACGCCGTGGAAGCGCCGGCCGTCCGGTGTCACCGCACCGCCGTGGAGCGTCAGCCCGACCCGGTACACCTCCTCGTCGGAGCCCGGAACGACCGCGTGGACCCGCAGCGGCCACGGATCGATGCGCGGGACGCGATGGATCGCGGCGGCGGAGTCGTGCGACAGGACCGCGCCGACCGGGAGGTCCGGCACCGCAGCGCGGACGAGCACCAGGTACCGCGACGCCTCGTCCAGCGCGTCCCACGCGGCACGTTCGACGTAGACCCCGTGCCGGACCCGCACGAACGAACCGTCCCGATGTCCGCGCTGCAGCCGTCGACCCGCTGCGGGGTCGGCCGCTGTCGTCCGGAACAGGGTGATCGCGTTCGCCGGGTGCACCACCGCATCGTCGCGCGCGGCTCGTGGACGGTCAGGCCGCTCGCCCGGATCTGTGGACGACCGCGGCATCCCACAGGTCAACGCACGAACGCCGGCCCCGCACCCGGGCGCCCGCTCGCCCCGAGCACTCCCGCATTCCGGCACCCACTGGCCCCGAGTACTCCGGCGCCCCGGCACCCGCGCGCCCCGAGCACTCCCGCAAAGCGACAGTCCCGAGCCGAAGAACGGCCGGGGAGTGTCGCTTCGGCGGACTACTCGCCCGGAGGTGCCGGACGAGGCCAGGGGCCAGGCCCCAGCAGCCGGCAGCCGGTGCCCCCGCACACGACGAAGGCCGCCACCCCGAGGGGCGGCGGCCTTCGTGACCGTGAGGAACGAACTACGCGAGCTCGACCGTGGCGCCGGCGGCCTCGAGCGAAGCCTTCGCCTTGTCAGCGGTCTCCTTGTTCGCGCCCTCGAGCACCTTGGCGTCGGGGGTCTCGACGAGGGCCTTGGCCTCGCCCAGGCCGAGCGACGTGAGGCCACGGACCTCCTTGATGACCTGGATCTTCTTGTCACCGGCCGACTTGAGGATGACGTCGAACTCGGTCTTCTCCTCGACCTCCTCGGCGGGGGCAGCAGCGCCACCGGCCGCGGCGACCGCGACGGGGGCAGCAGCGGTGACCTCGAAGACCTCTTCGAACTTCTTCACGAAGTCCGAGAGCTCGATGAGCGTGAGCTCCTTGAAGGCCTCGATGAGCTCGTCCTGCGAAAGCTTCGCCATGATTTTCTCCTACTACTAGC
>Ga0308156_1000406_pt1 | contig 93488 bp, 87 predicted proteins | sample PhyAR2_FD_201041 | JGI IMG/M metagenome (GOLD analysis project Ga0308156, IMG submission 201041) | Phyllosphere microbial communities from UC Gill Tract Community Farm, Albany, California, United States - DLSL A.R2 | ecosystem: Host-associated > Plants > Phyllosphere > Unclassified | place: USA... | reverse complement strand
CCTATGATTCCGGAAAAGCGCGTCATTCGTCGTATCCAGTCTGGCGGTTGTGCGATCCATTGTCAGGATTGCAGCATTAGCCAGCTGTGCATTCCTTTTACTCTCAATGAGCACGAGCTGGATCAGCTTGACAACATCATTGAGCGTAAAAAGCCGATTCAGAAAGGTCAGGCGTTATTTAAAGCCGGTGATGAGCTGAAATCGCTGTATGCCATTCGCTCCGGAACCATTAAGAGCTACACCATCACCGAGCAAGGTGATGAACAAATTACGGCTTTCCACCTTGCAGGCGATCTGGTGGGATTTGATGCTATCGGTAATCAGCAGCATCCAAGTTTTGCTCAGGCACTCGAAACCTCAATGGTTTGCGAGATCCCGTTTGAGACTCTGGACGATCTGTCGGGCAAAATGCCAAGCCTGCGTCAGCAGATGATGCGTCTGATGAGCGGTGAGATTAAAGGTGATCAGGACATGATCCTGCTGTTATCCAAGAAAAACGCCGAAGAACGCTTGGCGGCTTTTATCTACAATCTCTCCCGCCGTTTTGCTCAACGTGGTTTCTCTCCACGTGAGTTCCGTCTGACCATGACACGTGGTGATATTGGTAACTATCTGGGACTGACTGTTGAAACCATCAGCCGTCTGCTGGGACGTTTCCAAAAAAGTGAAATTTTAAGTGTGAAAGGTAAATACATCACCATCCAAGATGTTGATGCGCTTTCGCTGTTGGCTGGCAATCCCCGCTCAACCAACGAGTAATGGTTCAGATAGTTTTCTGAATGATATTAACCCGGGTCACTAATTTCTAACGGATTTTTTCCGATTAGTTGATCCGGTTCTCTTCTATTCCCTACTTTGTTTTCCCATGATGGTTTACTCTTAATCTGTAAGGCCTATTGTTGTATTTGTCCCTTGGACGATAAAACAGTGCAATGCACACATTATTTGGGTTAGCGAGGAGGCGGTATGGCGAAGTATCAGAATCTTCTGGTGGCTATTGATCCCAATCAGGATGATCAACCGGCGTTGCGCCGCGCTGTTTATCTGGTCCAGCGAAATGGCGGACGCATTACGGCATTTCTGTCTATCTACGATTTTTCCTACGAAATGACGACCTTGCTCTCGCCCGATGAGAGAATGTCGATGCGACAAGGTGTTATCAGTCAACGCTCTGCTTGGATCAAAGAGCAGTGTCGTTACTATCTGGAAGCGGGTGTGCCTATCGAAATCAAGGTGGTCTGGCATAACCGTCCATTCGAAGCCATTATTCAAGAAGTGATTAGCGGCAAATACGATTTACTGCTGAAAATGGCACATCAGCACGATCGCTTAGAATCCGTGATTTTCACCCCCACCGACTGGCATTTGCTACGTAAATGTCCTTGCCCTGTTTGGATGGTAAAAGATCAGCCTTGGCCACAGAACGGCACTGCTCTGGTGGCGGTGAATCTATCAAGCGAAGAACCCTACCACGATCCGCTTAATATTAAATTAGTGAAAGAATCACTCGAACTGGCAGAGCATGTTGACCATACCTCTTTGCATTTGGTCGGTGCCTATCCTGTAACGCCAATTAACATTGCTATCGAACTACCTGACTTTGATCCGAGCATTTATAATGATGCCATCCGTGGGCAGCATCTGCTCGCTATGAAAGCGCTGCGTCAGAAGTTTGGTATGAAGGAAGAATGCACTCACGTAGAGAAAGGCTTACCTGAGGAAGTGATCCCTGATGTGGCAGAGCAGCTGAACGCTGGCGTTGTTGTTTTAGGTACTTTAGGCCGCACAGGCATTTCAGCGGCATTTATTGGTAATACCGCTGAACATGTTATCGACCATCTGAAATGCGACTTGTTAGCTATTAAACCGGATGGTTTCCAGTCGCCCGTAGAACTGGATGACGACGATGAACATGATGATGAATAAGTACAGATAGATCTCTATCAAAACCTCCGTTTTACGGGGGTTTTTGATTACCTACGCTTGCCTTCCCTACGCTGTTCAGCGCAGTTGATTCTTTGAGATACCATATACCGCGTTAGTTAACTATTTTCTGCGGAGTTAAAGACGATCTCTTTTTTATAGCCTACAATGTATGTTGTAACTAAATAGCGATAGAAAAAGGTGCACTATGTCTGCTAACCATGTCATTGATCGAATGAACGTTTGCTTCCACCAGCTTGAGCAAGGCCTAATTGAAATCGATGCCGTGCTTAAATCGCTCACGCCGTTGCAAGCGAACGTCTTTCAATTGCCCGATATCGAAAAAGGAAAAGAGCATGATGAACTCACCTACATTAGCGTTATCCCTTGCTCCGGTGAAGCCGCATTTGATGCAGGATTACAGCATTTTCGCCGTCTGTTCATTCACCATCATGCACAGCATATCAGCAGCAAAGCCGCTGTTCGCCTTCCCGGCGTGCTCTGCTACTCTGCCACCTATTCGCAGGTGAAATCCACCAGCGCCCTTATTAGTGAGGTTAACCAGCTAAAAAAACAGTTGGAGAAGATCATTGCCGTAGAGTCCGGTCTCCCCCCCGAGCAACGCTTTGAGTTCGTTCACGCGCACCTTAAAGGCTTAATTACACTGAGCGCCTATCGTTCGCTAACGGTATTACATAACCCAACCACCGTACGTTTTGGTTGGGCAAATAAGAGCGTCATCAAAAATATGCAGCGCGATGAGGTCATCGCTCGCTTAGAGAAAAGTTTAACCGCCAACCGTTCTGTTCCCCCCTATTCTCGCGAACAATGGGCTGAGCTGGTGAGTCAAGAATTAGAAGATGTCATGCGTTTGCCTGAAGGGGCTAAGCTGAAGATAAAGCGGCCGGTAAAAGTTCAGCCCATTGCACGCGTTTGGTATCAGGAAGAACAAAAACAGGTACAGCATCCTTGCAGTATGCCGTTGATTTCCCTAACAGATGAGTTTAGCGAGACACCGGTTCCCTTGCTGGGCGATTTAGGTGACTACGACGCGGACAATATTCAGGTAAAACATCGTCCGCGCGCGAAGAAGCTTGAGCTCCTGATACCTCGCTTGCATCTTTATCGAGAGCTGGATTAAAGTGACAACGTCACGGATGTATCATGATCTAATGGTGCTCCCCACCATGTCTTGTGGTCTAACCCATTCGTCAAACTGAGCCGCCGTAACATAGCCCAGCATCAAGGCTGACTCTTTGAGGGTTAATCCCTCGTGGTGAGCCTTTTTAGCAATTTCAGCCGCTTTATCATAGCCGATATGGGTGTTAAGTGCGGTGACTAACATGAGAGACTCATTTAATAACTGATTGATTCGAGGCCGATTAGGTTCAATTCCACGGGCGCAGTGTTCGTTAAAACTTTCTATTCCATCGGCGAGCAGGCGCACGGATTGTAGAAAGTTATGAATAACCAGAGGTCGAAAGACGTTGAGTTCAAAGTTCCCCGAAGCACCTCCGATATTCACCGCGACATCATTCCCCATCACCTGAGCACAAAGCATAGTAACGGCTTCACACTGAGTCGGATTCACCTTGCCCGGCATGATGGAACTGCCTGGTTCGTTTTCAGGAATGCTAATTTCGCCGATGCCACAACGTGGCCCAGAGGCAAGCCAGCGAACATCATTGGCTATTTTCATCATCGATGCGGCTAGGCCTTTTAGCGCGCCGTGAGCCTGTACCAAACCGTCACAGCTGGCCAAAGCCTCAAACTTATTCGGTGCAGTCACAAAATCACAGCCACTCAGTTGTGCGATCGCTTTTGCCACCCGCACCGCATATTCAGGATGCGTATTAAGTCCAGTTCCAACCGCAGTCCCTCCCAAAGCCAGCTCATAAAGGTGTTCAAGTCCGTATTCAATATGCTTTTTGCTGTGTACAAGCATCGCAACCCAGCCTGAGATCTCTTGCCCGAGCGTTAATGGCGTTGCGTCCTGTAAATGCGTGCGGCCGATTTTCACGATGTGGCGAAATTGGTCTGATTTTTCCTGCAAGGTTTGTATCAATACATCCATCTGCGGCAAAAGCTGCTGGCGGATTGCCACCACCGCCGCCACGTGCATCGCGGTTGGAAATACATCATTCGAGCTCTGACTTTTATTCACGTCATCATTGGGATGAACTTTACGCTCATTGCCACGTTCTCCGCCCAATAATTCACTGGCGCGATTCGCCAGAACTTCGTTCATGTTCATATTGCTTTGCGTACCCGAACCGGTTTGCCATACCGCGAGCGGAAATTCCTGATAACGAAAACCATCAATAACTTCCTGCGCAGCCTGCATGATCGCTTCGGCTTTCTCCTCGCTTAATAAGCCGAGATCTAGATTCACCTGCGCAGCCGCTTTTTTTACCACCGCCAACGCATCAATTAACGCCTGCGGCATTTTCTCCACCGAAATACGGAAATGTTCCAATGAGCGCTGCGTTTGAGCTCCCCACAACCGCGCCTGAGGAACATCAATATCGCCCATAGAGTCTCGTTCAACGCGCATAGCTGTCATATTTTCTCCTTGGTTATAAATACCAAACTCCGGTGAATGGTTAGCTTATTTAATGAGTATAGCGTTATATCAACTGGTTAGAATGTGAGAGCTCGTCTAATTTCTTACATCAATATCCTTGCGTCAGGTGCGCTATCTCCTGTTTACTTACCACAATCACTTTATATCGCTTTAACTTCACCTTAGGTTGATACCAATGCAAAAGATGATCAATGCCGTACAAAACTATGCTTGGGGTAGTCACGACGCACTCAGCAATTTTTATGGTTTCCCAAATCCAGACAATAAACCCATGGCAGAGCTATGGATGGGCGCGCACCCGCTAAGTAGCTCCATGGTTTTAGATAAAAATGGCCATAAAGTGTCGCTACGTGACGAAATCGCCAAGGATCTGAATGGAAATTTAGGGAATGCGGTGGCGAAACGCTTTGGAGAGCTGCCATTTTTGTTCAAAGTACTCTGCGCAGCACAACCTCTCTCGATTCAAGTACATCCAAGCAAACATGCAGCCGAAGAAGGCTTTGCGCGTGAAGAGTCAGCTGGAATTGCAATTAGCGCCGCAAATCGTAATTACAAAGATCCTAACCATAAGCCTGAATTGGTCTATGCCTTAACACCATTCAAAGCAATGAACGGGTTCCGCGAACTGAATGAAATCGCGCAATTGCTACAACCCGTCGCTGATGCTCACCCAGATATCGCGCAATTTATCCAGCATCCCGATGAACAGCATCTCGCCGCGTTGTTCGGGAATTTGTTGAGTATGACGGGCGAACAAAAAGCCCATGCACTTAGCGTACTTGCCGAGGCGCTGAACCATCAACAAGGTTCAGCGTGGGACGCTATCCGCAGTATCGCTCAGGTGTATCCGGACGATAGCGGACTGTTCTCGCCATTGCTGCTCAACACCATCGAGTTAACCCCTGGGCAAAGTATGTTTCTGTATGCCGAGACGCCGCATGCCTACTTAAACGGCGTAGGGTTAGAGATTATGGCTAACTCCGATAACGTGTTGCGCGCAGGCCTAACGCCAAAATATATCGATGTCCCAGAACTGCTGGCCAACGTGAAATTTGTACCTAAACCGGCGAATTCACTGCTGACGACGCCTATTATCACTGGTAACGAAACGCGCTTCCCTATTCCCGTGGAAGACTTTGCCTTTGCCGTACACACGCTAACCGACGCACCACAGTCCTTAGCGCAAGAGAGTGCCGCAGTGCTGTTCTGCATCGAGGGCGAAGCAACATTAATCAAAGGTGAGCAGCGTATTACGTTAGCACCGGGAGAGTCTTGCTATCTTCCTGCGAATGAGTCACCGGTGATCGTCCAAGGTCATGGGCAGTTGGCTCGTGTATTTAACGAACTCTGAGCACATAAGAGGATAAACGAGGCTAAAACCCTCTTTAGAAAATTCTCTTTTCTTAGCTAATTCAGATTAGTATTTGCTAATTGGCGTTGTTTACCGCCACAATAAAAACGCCTGCGGGCGTTTTTTGTTTATGCTCGCCACAAATTTTTTGATACGCCGTTGATGGGACATCTCCCTGCGGCAGCACATTCAAGGCTTAAGGAAGAACTTAATATGAAAAAATCAGCTGTCGCGGTCGCGGTCATCGTGGTTTTAGGTGCAGCTTGGACCGGAGCCTCTTGGTATACCGGCAAGCTCATTGAGCAACGAATGACGACTGAGGTCGAGAACGTTAATAGCCAGCTCAACAACTATTTCCCTAAAGCGGGTTTAAAACTCAGCTACGAAGACTATAACCGTCACCTGTTCTCCACCGATGTGCGCTATATTCTGCAAAACGATCCGAACTTCAAAGGCGAACCAAGCCTCAAAGCCGGTGAGCAGATTGTCCTGAAAGAAACCATTACTCACGGCCCCTTCCCGCTAGCACAGCTCAAGAACTTCAACTTTGTGCCGAGCATGGCGTCTGTACATACCGAATTAGAAAACACACCTGCGGTAAAGGTTCTGTTTGATGCCACTAAGGGTAAATCGCTGGTCGATGCTGATACCCGCATCGCCTACAACGGCGATACGCAATCGAAAATTACGCTCATTCCTGTCGACTACGCGAAAGATAAAATTTCGGTGAAATTTGACGGTGCAGTAATTAACGCAGATGTAGCTAAAGATCTTTCTACGCTGAAATTCGATATGAACAGCGATAACGTCGTGATCTCTGCGCCAAATGAGATGAGCCAGCAAGAGCAAATCACTCTGCAAGGTTTCACGATGGAAAGTGATAGCCATCGCGGCAAGTTCGATCTGAATATTGGCTCACAGAAAATGAATGCCAAGCATCTGTCGGTGTCTGTCGATGGTAAAGAGTCGGCAGTGTTAGATGGCTTCAAGCTAGACGCTAACATGGGCGAGGATGATAAAAACCTCAATGGCGTTTTGAACTACACACTCGATGCACTAAAAATCAGCGGCAAAGATTTTGGTCAGGGCGCATTAACGCTGAAATTTAACGGTGTTGATGGTAAAGGATTGAAAACCTTTGCCTCACAGTACAATGATTTTATCAATCGCCAACTGGCCCAAGGCGATGACCTCGATCCTGATGTATATCAACAAGAATTAGCGGCATTGGTTGAAAAGAACATGCCAGCCCTACTCGCCGGTAATCCAACACTGAATATACAACCACTAAGCTGGAAGACCTCTCAGGGTGAAAGCCAGTTTAGCTTGGATCTCAACTTAGTGAATCCTCAACCTCAAGCAGAAACCGCCGACGAACCACTGATGTTGCAGTCAATCAAAAAACTGGATGCAAAACTGGCTATCTCCATGCCAATGGCGACTCAGTTAGCGTCTCAAGCGGCAGAACTAGAAGGTTATAACGCTGAAGATGCAAAACGCTTAGCGGGACAGCAAGTTCAAGGCATTTCAGCTATGGGCCAAATGTTTAAACTGACAACGCAGAAAGACAACATGATTTCTAGCAGCTTCAGCTATGCGAATGGTCAGGTTGATTTGAACGGCACCAAAATGCCTCTCGCTCAGTTTGTTGGCCTGTTTGGCATTTTAGGTGGCATGCAGGATCAGGGCGAAGCCCCTGCCGGGAATTAATTTCCGTCACTGAACAACACCTCCAACGTAAACGGCCCCGATTGGGGCCGTTTTTTTAACGGATATCTTACGCAGAACCTCTGGCAATAAGTTTTGGTGGCAAAATAATATGTTGGGCCTGTTCATCCGGCGCATCAATGCGCTGTAGCATACGATTTGCCGCGCTATAGCCAATTTCACGCGCAGAGCTACTGATGAACGTCAGAGGCGGATCGGTAAGCTCAGCTTCTGGCACATCGCCAAAGCCTATCAGTGCCACCTGACGGTTATAGTAGCTTTCATTTTCATCCTTACCGACGCTGTTTCCCATCCCGATTACGCCAAAATAAGCGCCCATGGCAATAGAGGCTTTATGACACAAGATGGCTGTCACCTTGGGATAATGATTAAGCAGCGTTTGGGTGGCCTGAGCTGCGGCCTGTTGCTTGCATTCACACTCGATAATCCATTCCGATTTGAACGGTAAGCCGTACTGGATAAGCGTGCCGCAGAATCCGCCCAGCCGTTCAGCGCGCGTCAATGAGCTGCTTTCGCCCCCCAAATAAGCGATCTGACGATGACCATGTTTGATCAGATATTCTGTCGCTATCTTTGCCGCCTGCGAGTTATCAGGGCGAATGACGTCGATATCATCAAATTCGCTGGCCCGTGCAGCACATACTAGCGGTAAATGCATTTCTCGCGCTTTTTGTTTCATCTCATCACTGAGAAAACGCCCACTGCCTACGATAATGCCATCAACGCCATAGCCGCTGAGGCTATCTAAGCAACGCGCTAAATTGCGTCCGTTTTTACCGCACTGAGTAAGAAACAGCACTTTTCCCTGCGCTTCAAGTACTTCACTGATGCCAGCGGCGACTTCGGCATAAAACGGCTCGCTGATATCACTTACGATAAGACCAATCACATTCGACACACTTCCGCGCAGCATGGCTGCCTGCTGGTTGCGCACATAACCCAATGTCTCAATGGCGTGATTGACACGGCTGCTGGTTTTATCAGAGATGCGCCCTTTCCCACTGAGGACCAAAGATACCGTGGTCACAGACACGCCAGCGTGTTGTGCAACATCGGTGATAGTGATTTTTTTCGAGTTCATGCCGTTTTTATTCACTTATGGGTAGCTTATCGCGCTCAATTGCATGGTTATTTTACCTTATTTTTTAGTAAAACATTTAATCCGATATCGCATAATTCACATTAACACCGATTCTGAGAACTGTGATCCGGCAAATGGTTTTGTTTGGTAAAACGTTTTATCTTCTTTTACCAGAATCGCTGAATACCCGTCGATAGATTTGTAAGTCATTTTAGTTTTATACGTCATTTTAAAATTTCATTAAATTAAGAGCAGTCAAGGATCTTTCATCAGGAGTCGTCATGCCCACTCAGACCAAACAAAAAATCACGCTGTGGGAGTTTTTCCAAAGTCTAGGAAAAACCTTTATGCTACCCGTGGCACTGCTGTCTTTCTGCGGCATTATGCTGGGAATTGGTAGCTCGCTGAGCAGCCGTGATGTATTAACGTTATTACCCATGCTGGATAATGCCCCACTCCAGTTGCTGTTTACTTGGATGAGCAAAGTCGGCTCTTTCGCATTCAGCTTCCTGCCAGTGATGTTTGCAATTGCTATTCCGCTAGGTATGGCGCGGGAAAATAAAGGCGTAGCGGCATTTGCCGGTTTTGTCGGTTTTGCCGTGTTTAATCTAGCTACCAACTTTTATCTGACCACCAAAGGTATTTTACCCACCGTTGATCCTTTGGTGCTGAAGGCAAACAACATCCAAAACATCATCGGTATCCAGTCTATCGACACCGGTATTTTGGGTGCTGTGATTGTCGGGATCGTGGTTTATCTGCTGCACGAACGTTTTAACACTATTCGTCTCCCCGATGCGCTAGCCTTCTTCGGCGGTACACGCTTTGTGCCTATCATCACCACGCTGGTGCTTGGCCTATTAGGCCTGCTGGTTCCATTGATTTGGCCTTGGTTCGCGATGGGGATCAACGGACTCGGCAAGCTTATTCATAACGCTGGCGTCTTCGGCCCCATGATTTTCGGCTCCGGCGAGCGTCTCCTGCTGCCCTTTGGCCTGCATCATATTCTGGTGGCGTTGATCCGCTTCACCGAAGCTGGCGGTACCATGGACGTCTGTGGTAACAGCGTTAGCGGCGCATTGACCATTTTCCAAGCACAGCTTTCTTGCCCAACGACACACGGCTTCTCCGAGAGTGCGACACAGTTCCTTTCTCAAGGCAAAATGCCTGCATTCTTAGGTGGATTGCCAGGTGCTGCGCTGGCAATGTACCACTGTGCTCGTCCTGAGAACCGTCATAAGATTAAAGGCCTGCTGATTTCCGGCGTGGTTGCCTGTGTGGTTGGTGGTACGACTGAGCCTCTGGAATTCCTGTTCCTCTTCGTCGCACCATTCCTGTATGTGATCCATGCTATTTTGACCGGTTTGGGCTTCACCATCATGTCCATGCTGGGTGTGACTATCGGTAATACCGACGGCAACATTATTGATTTCGTGGTCTTTGGTATCCTGCATGGCTTACAAACGAAATGGTATCTGGTGCCGGTGGTTGCAGCGATTTGGTTCGTGGTCTACTACGCGATCTTCCGTTTTGCGATTACTCGTTTCAATATCAAAACGCCGGGACGCGATGTTGATAACAGCGCGACTAGCGAGAAATCGGCTAAAAATGCCTCTTCCAGCAAGTCTGGCTACGATGTGCCGGGAATTTTGACCGCCTTAGGCGGTGCAGAGAATATTGTCTCGCTCGACAACTGTATTACCCGCCTACGCCTGTCAGTTAAAGATATGTCGTTGGTTGATGATGCAACGCTAAAGAATCTCCGTGCAATTGGCGTCGTACACTTGAACGAGCACAATTTACAAGTTGTTATCGGACCACAGGTACAGTCAGTCAAAGATGAATTAGACTATCTGATAGCTCAGCCGAGTGCTTAATTTTTATCATTGATTCGGGGCGCTAAGCGCCCCGCTTTATTTATCTAATCCCTCATTCGAGCAGATATCATAAAAGGCGAATGAAATATGTTTGATTTCTCTAAGACTGTTGACCGTCACGGCACTTGGTGTACCCAGTGGGACTATATTGCCGATCGATTTGGTGCCAATGACCTGCTGCCATTCACCATCTCCGATATGGATTTTGCTACCGCTCCCTGTATTACCGAAACATTAGAAAAACGCATTGCGCACGGTGTTCTTGGTTATAGTCGCTGGCAGCACGAAGATTTCCTTGGCGCCCTACGACACTGGTATGCCAAACGCTTCAATAGCGCCATTGATACCGACACCGCGGTTTATGGCCCTTCGGTCATCTATATGGTCGCCCAGCTCATTCGACTTTGGTCTCAACCGGGCGAATGCGTGGTAACCCATACCCCCGCCTACGACGCGTTTTATAAGGTGGTACTAGGTAATCAGCGCCAACTGCTCTCCTGTCCATTGAAACAAAAAGAGGGCGAATGGTACTGCGATATGGCTCATCTGGAAGCGCTGCTGGCTCGTCCACAGACCAAGGTGCTTTTATTGTGTAGTCCGCAAAATCCAACGGGTAAAGTTTGGACGCAGACCGAACTGCACATCATGGCCGAGCTCTGCGAACGCCATGATGTTAAAGTGATTAGTGATGAAATTCACATGGATATGACGTGGGGAGAACACCGTCATACTCCTTGGAACGAAGTGGGAAAAACACCGTGGGCATTGCTTACCTCGGCCTCTAAATCGTTCAACATTCCCGCCTTAACCGGTGCCTATGGCTTTATCAACGATCCTGCGACTCGAGATGCTTATTTCCTACAGTTGAAAAGTAAAGACGGCCTTTCCTCTCCCGCTGTACTGGCGGTGGCAGCGCATATTGCCGCCTACCGTGAGGGGCAACCGTGGCTGGATGAGTTACGCGGTTATCTTCAGGCTAATTTGGAATATGTTGCCCATGAGCTCAATGCCGCATTCCCACAGTTGAATTGGAAAATCCCACAGGCAACCTATCTGGCCTGGATTGATCTACGCGCACTCGCTGTCGATGATCAAGCGCTACAGCGCATATTAATTGACGAAGAGAAAGTCGCTATCATGCCCGGTTTTACCTACGGTGAAGAAGGACGCGGATTCGTGCGACTTAACGTAGGCTGCCCACGCAGCAAAGTTGAACTCGGGGTACAAAAGTTGATTTCAGCCTTAAACAAGTTAGTTAAATAACCCTGCCGAAAATCCCCCGCCGCGCATATCGGTGGGGGTATTCCCCTGTTCGATTCGCATCCCATTTGTTCAACAAATCGACTTACCCGTTGAAAGATGATGCGATCGCGCCTATAGTTAGCGTACGGAAAATTTCCGTACAGTATCATTCAAGTTTGGTTTCCTTTTTTGACTAAAAGAGAGCTGAAACAATAAGTCTGACAATGAATAAACACCCACTGTCGAGGAGTACATTATGTCCGCCCTAAAAAAACAACGTATCGATCTCAGACTCACCGATGATGACAAAAGCAAGATCGAAGAAGCGGCCGCAATGACCAACCAAACTATCACCCAGTTTATGGTTGCTAGCGCCGCTGAACGCGCAGAGGAAGTCATTGAGCAGCATCGTCGTCTCGTTCTCAACGATGAGTCGTGGAATTTGGTGATGAACGCTATCAGCAATCCGCCAGCCCCGAGCAGTCGGCTGAAACGAGCAGCGAAACGTCTAGCAAGCATGGAGTAAAACATGCCGGATTTCGCTATTGAGATTTTTTCGAACGACGTCGAATATGATTTTGCTCATTTCGACTGTGGTGAAGAATCTCTCAATATATTCCTCACCAATCATCTTGCCCGCCAGCACAACGCTCGAATCTTACGGGGTTATTTGCTGGTCACCAAAGAGCCAAAACCTAAAGTCGTAGGATATTACACCTTATCTGGCAGTTGCTTCGAGAAAGAAACGCTTCCTTCAAACACACAGAAACGGAAAGTACCTTACGCTAATGTGCCCAGCGTCACCTTGGGACGACTGGCTATCCAAAAAGAGTTGCAGGGACAAGACTGGGGAACAACGCTAGTAACTCATGCTATGAAAGTCATCTATCACGCGTCATTGGCGGTCGGCATCCATGGTATGTTTGTCGATGCTCTTAACGAAAAAGCCAAGCGGTTCTATCTTCAACTTGGTTTTATTGCACTTACAGGCAATAACGCAAACTCGTTGTTCTACCCAACAAAATCCATCGAAAAGCTGTTTGAAGACGAATAAATTTCGCCTATCTTTCGTCATCACACCAAACACTGTGTTTATATACAGCACCCCGTAAAACGGAGACTTTATGTGATTATTTGTGATAAACATCACATTTTTATGCAACTCACTAGTATTTTGCAGTGTATTGTTTTTATACTGTTACGCACTTTATCCAGAATAACTGAGAGTGCACATCATGATCGATACCCGCCTTCCTCTGACTGACATCCACCGTCACCTCGACGGTAACATTCGTCCACAAACTATTCTGGAACTGGGCCGCCAGTTCAATCTTGAACTGCCCGCCGAAGAGCTCGAAGCCCTGCGCCCACACGTACAGATTACGGATACGGCGCCAGACTTAGTCAGTTTTTTGCAGAAACTCGACTGGGGCGTCGCCGTGCTAGGTTCTCTCGATGCCTGTCGCCGCGTTGCCTATGAAAACGTTGAAGATGCGCTGCGTGCGGGTATCGACTATGCAGAACTTCGTTTTTCCCCTTACTACATGGCAATGAAGCACCAATTACCCGTTCAAGGCGTGGTTGAAGCCGTTATTGATGGCGTGCGTTCGGGTGTGCGTGATTTTGGTGTTGAAACTCGCCTGATTGGCATCATGAGCCGTACCTTTGGTGAAGGCGCCTGCCTAAAAGAATTAGATGCCCTGCTTGCCTGTCGCGAAGGCATTACCGCACTCGATCTCGCCGGTGACGAACTCGGTTTCCCGGGCTCTCTCTTCCTGAGCCACTTTAATCGCGCCCGCGATGCGGGTTTACGTATCACGGTACACGCCGGTGAAGCCGCAGGACCGGAAAGTATCTGGCAAGCGATCAATGAGCTGGGCGCTGAACGCATCGGACACGGTGTTAAAGCAGTTGAAGACGCAAAGCTGTTAGATTATTTGGCAGAAAAACGCATTGGCATGGAGTCATGTTTGACCTCCAATATCCAAACCAGCACCGTTGCTTCACTGGAAAGTCACCCACTGAAAACCTTCCTACGCCACGGAATTCTGGCCTCAATTAATACCGACGATCCGGCGGTTGAAGGTATCGAGCTGGCGCATGAGTACAATGTTGCCGCGCCGGCCGCGGGACTGACGCAGGAAGAGATCCGCACCGCGCAGATAAATGGCTTAGAGATGGCGTTTATTTCTGATGCGGAGAAGCAGGTATTGCGGGAGAAGAAGTTGGGGTGAGACTGTGTGTAAGGTTTCGTACGCCTAAAGCATCGAATATCACATAAGCCTTGTGCTGGCGTCCGAGTCGGGGGGCCAATCGCTGCCCCCCGACACCCCAGCTTGGCACCGTTCTTCAGCCTGCTACGCAGGTGCCCGAATCTCGTCATTCCGGCTTTAACGGAACGAACGGCAATCGCCATCCTGGCTCCTCCGTTCTTTCACCGACATCCCTGTCGGCGAATCCTAGCCTTCATTCCTCCCTTCGGCTGAAGAACAACGTGCCGGAAAAGGTCAACGTCAAAATCAAAAGACAAAATCAAAACGTTTTTTGGTTTTTTAGTTTAAGTCTTGGAAGGGAGAGCCGGCACGACAGGGATGTCGTGGCGGAGTTTGGGGCGCCCGGGATGGGCGATACCAAACCGGAGCGAAGATGGCGTCTCAGATAAAAAGCGCGCGAGTTGAGAGCCCCCGCGCAACGGGGCTCTCATCGGTCGCCTTCGCCAGCGGTGGCATGGAAACGCATTTGCTGACAGGCGAACGAAACATTTCACTGCAATCCCATAGGATATTGACGTTCCAAACCGGAGCGGAGATGGCGTCTCGGATCAAAGCGAGCGGTTTTATGGAAACGCATTTGCTAACCAACGCACGAAACAAAACCTCTTTTTCACCCTTCACTTTCCTCTAACACCTTCTTCGCCTTCGCCCGATTGACATATCTCTGTGCTAGCACTGCGCACACCATCAGTTGGATCTGGTGGAAGATCATCAACGGCAGCACCATCATGCCTACCGCTGACGCAGGAAACAGCACATTCGCCATCGGGATGCCGTTCGCCAAGCTTTTCTTGGAGCCGCAGAAAACAATGGTGATTTCGTCAGCGGTGTTAAAGCCTAGCCAGCGCGCTGCAAAGGTATTTATCACCAGTACAATAGCCAACAGAATGGTTGAGAACACCACAATCGACAGCAGCGACCAACCGTCAATCTGGTGCCAAATCCCTTCGATCACAGCCTCGCTAAACGCGGTATAGACCACCAGCAGAATAGAAGATCGATCGGTAATGTTAATCAGCTTACGGTGGCGTTCGACCCACTTAGCTATCAGCGGGCGCGACAGATGACCAATAATAAACGGCACCATCAGCTGCAAAATAATCGCGCCAATGGCATGCAGGGTGTCAGTTTCCCCACCTTGGGTATGCATCAACAGCCCCACCAGTAACGGCGAAAGGAATACGCCTAAAATACTTGACGCGGAAGCACTGCAAATAGCCGCGGCCACATTGCCGCCCGCCATCGACGTATAGGCAATCGCTGATTGAACTGTCGCAGGCAAAGCACATAGGTAGAGGAAACCAAGATACAACGCAGGGCTTAACAGATTTGGCACTACCACATTCAAAGCCAGCCCCAGCAGCGGGAATAATGCAAAGGTGCTGAGAAACACCACCAGATGCAGTTTCCAATGTCCCATTCCAGAAACGATTGCCTCACGCGACAGCTTGGCGCCATGCATAAAGAACAGCAACGCAATAGCCGCCGTGGTGAGATGCTCGAAGATCGTTTTATAGATCCCCTTACACGGGAACAGCGATGCCAAAATCACCACCGTAATCAAAACCAGCAAAAACTTATCAATACGCAAACGTTGCAGCCAAGACATAACTCAACTTCCCTTACCGAAAAATGTGCGAATACATATAGTTTTATAAAAAATAAAGCCTTCTTCCCGTGTATTAACAACCCAGAGAAGAAGGCCAATACGAAAATGCGCTAGGCAATATCAGCAACAAGTATCAGCATCGTCTCAAGCAGGAAGCGGCAGTGCCCTTTGCTGCAATGAGGATTCTTGTCCAAGCTCGAGCAGTTCCATGACGGTAATCGCCTCCGAAGCCGGTACCGGATTCTCACCGTCACCGTTGATTGCATCGCGAATACCCGCGTAATACGCCGGATAATTGCCAGGGATGGTCAGCAACGACTGCTCTGCCATCATGTCATCTTGAACCAAGGTCAATACGCCATCGCGCATGTCGTAGCCCCAATCCGCCTGCGGTGGACGCTCGCCAGCCTTGAGACGATCCTCCTGAGGATCTAATCCATGTTTGATGTAGCTTCCTTTCGTGCCATGAATCACATAGCGCGGTGTTTCTGCCGCAGTCACCATGCTGCCATGCAAAATAATGCGCTTGTCTGAATAGTATAAAATCGCATGGAAATAGTCGGTGGTTTGAGAATTTGGGCGCATTGCGCACAGGTCAGCGAGCAGACTTTGCGGCTTACCGAAAAGCTGTAGAGCTTGATCGAGCAGATGCGAGCCAAGATCGAACCAGATCCCACTCCCCGCGCCGACTTTTTCACGCCAGCGGTCGCGCACTTCCAGACGAAAACGATCGTAGTGAGATTCAAACTGAACCACATCGCCCAAAGCGCCTTCAGACAGCAAGGTTTTCACCGTCAGGAAATCACTGTCCCAGCGGCGGTTATGAAAAACTGACAGCAATCGCTTCTGCTGTTTGGCTAACATTTCCAGCTCGCGTGCCTCTTGCAGATTCACCGTAAATGGCTTATCCACGACCACATGTTTACCCGCTAACAGCGCCTGCTTAGCCAACGGGTAATGGGTGATATTCGGCGTTGGGATCACCACCAAATCAATAGAAGGATCGCTAAACAACTGCCCCGGTTCGCCAACGACCGTCATCCCCGGCCAGTCAGCAAGAACTTTATGCGCATCACTGCTTGAAATCGCCGCCAATTCCAGTCCGGGCGTACCGGCAATCAGCGGCGCGTGGAACGTTTTACCGGCAAAACCATAGCCGACCAGTCCTACACGAATTGAATCCGCCATACAAAACCTCGCTGCCCTAAGCAATTAGAAAGGATAAACGATGAAGTAAAACCATCTCTTCAACATATATATTGTTATCGAAATATTATGATGCTGCTATTTGATAACGTGTTTTGGTGAGATGAGCAAGAAGACTGAGTGCTGTTCTGATTGGAAGAGCAATTATTAGGCAGGTATACAGAGTGACTAATACAGCAATGAGAGTGCTGCATTAGCCTTCAAGACGCCACGCGAAAAATAGAGATCGCCTATTCTTTCATAGCGTCATTTATCATCTGGGAGACTTTCATCATGGTTGCGCTTGCATCTTTAACACCGGCATTTTCTTGCTCTTTTAGCCAATTTTCCTGCACTTCCTGATATCGAGAGAGCGTTTTCCACTGCTGCAGCTTATCCGCGGATAGAAATTGTACTTTTGCGCCCTCTTGACGCATATCAGCAATCTGAGCCGTCAGGCTACTGTCCATGACCGCTCCCTGCTTTTTGTAAGCAATTTCGGCAGCCCGCTGGATGGCCTCCTGATCTTGCTTTTCAAGTCCATCCCAGGTGTTTTTATTCATCACTAATAGATAGATGTGTCCTAACCATAAATTTTTAGATATCAGAATATGAGGCGATGTTTTATGCGCTTCAACGTCGTATCCGCTGTCCAGATTCACCATAATGCCATCCAATGCACCAGACTGAAGCGCTTTACGAGTTCGGTCACCCCAAGGCATCGTCACGGCCTTAGCGCCCGCGTTGGTAAGAAAATCCTGATGCCAAAAACTGGCCGAGCGCCATGTGCCGCCTTTGACATCAGCCAAAGACGTCATCGGTTTGGTACTAAAGAAAGCCACAGGGTAACCGGTGGCAAAATACAGGTTCACAACGTTGTTCTTCTCAAGCTCTAGCGGAAAAACGGGGAGCTGGGTATAAACACGGCGAAAAAAATCCACCTGCCGATCAGCGGCTGGCCCCACCGGAAAGCTTTTGAAAATCTGATGCAACGGCAGCTGTTTTGCCGTGTACTCAGGCACGACAATCGCCATATCCGCTTTCGTTCCCTGCCCAACCAGTGCCAACGCATCATAGCCAGCACCGAGCTCTCCGCCCCAGTGGGGCTCGATCTTCAGGCGTCCATGAGATTCATTTTCAATAGACGAGAAGAATACGTCATTGATGAATTGGGTACGAGCACCGCCTAATGCTTCATGATCGCTATATTTTAAGGTTTTCGCCGCCAATACCGTGTTCGGTAATAGAAATCCAGCCAGCAAAATGGGCAATAGCCTGTTAGTCAATTCCATTTGATATCTCATTCATGATTTTAAAAGTGACAGTGTCACACTCGTAGTAATGTACTTTGTCGCTCACTCTGGCGACGCTCTCCCGCACTCATTGAAGAAGAGTCATTTACTTCATGATTTCGACGACGATAATCACTTGGGCTCACACCGACGCGTTTGCGGAACACGCGTGAAAAATAGAGCTGATCGTCATAACCAACAACACGCCCAATGGTGGCAATCGGTTCCTGCGTGGTCTGCAACAACAGTTTGGCACGAATAACCCGCTGATCCTCACGCCAACGTAGAATATTCACCCCAACCTGCTCACGAAACAGATGCGCCAAACGCGACGGCGATAAGCAAACGTGTTTGGCAACGTCCTCAATGCGAAGTTCATCGGCTAAATTACCGGTGATGAACTGGCAGGCCTCGATCACTCTGGCATCCATGATGCGCTGCGGCGCCTGCGGATCTTCTTCCATCGCGCGTAGCAGAAGGCGTTCGAGCAAATTCATCGCTAACTCTTCCGCAAAGCGTCGACCTGATTTATGCGTCTGCTCAATATTGGCAAAGAGACGGTCAAACTCCAGCAGCGTATTTTCGGGGAGAACCATATGGCCTACGCCATTAACCTGACTGTGCCACTCTAGCCAATCGGCCCAGTACGCGCGAGGACGGAAATAGACCCAACGGTGATACCAGCAGTCACTTTCTGAAGAACGGCCATAATAATGACTCGCCTTCGGAGGAAACAGCAGTAGCTCTCCCGGCTTGCTGTCTAGCGTCTCTTCACCGTCTTTGCCGCTGAAAATGCGCCCTTGACCTTTGATCGTTAAATTCAGGATGTACCCTTTCATTCCTTCAGGACGATCAATAAAGAAGTCTAATGGACCACCGGCGATAATTGGGGTTAATCCTGCGACCAGATAAGCATTAAAGCTATACCCCGGCAAAAGCGGATTTGGCTGTGGCTCCTGCGTTAAACGTTGGTACATCGTCCCTCCCATACAATGTCTATCTCTGCTGCCAGTTTACAGAGCAGCGCGAACGCTGCTCAACATTGCTGTAAAACTGTGAAGCAGATTAATAATTACTTGTAATTAATATCGAATAATCATCATCTATACCGCTTTCATCCCGAGGAATAACAGGAATTTTCCGTCTGTCGCTATTAAGCACGAGTCTTTTTAGCAAGCTGCTTGTAACGGTCAAAAATAACCGCGGCAAGCAAAATCACGCCACGTACCACGTATTGAGAGAACGGTGAAATATTTAGCAAATTCATCGCATTCTCGACCGTACCCAAAATCAACACGCCTGCGATAACATAAGAAATTTTACCGATTCCGCCTTTGAGCGATACGCCGCCCAGCACACAGGCAGAGATCACGATCAGCTCATAGCCGATAGACGTCATTGGCTGACCACTGGTCATGCGCGAGGCCAAAATGATCCCCGCGGCGGCTGAAACCAGCCCTGACAGCACAAAGATAATGATTTTAGTGCGAACCACAGGAACACCGGCCAGACGCGCAGCCTCTTCGTTCCCTCCAATCGCTAACGTATTGCGGCCAAACGTGGTTTTGTTCAGTAAAAAGCCGAACAGGATAAAACAGGCTACGGTGATCCAAATAGGCGCAGGCAGCCCCAACCAGTTCGCGTATCCCAGCTCAAAGAAACGCTCGTCTTCAATACCGACCGCTTTACCATCAGAAATGATGTATGCCAAACCGCGCACAATTTGCATGGTGGCAAGCGTGGTAATCAGCGCATTTATTTTCAGACGCGCAATTACAAAGCCGTTAACGAGGCCGCATAATGCCCCCAGCAGCAAGCCTGCAAATATGCCGATCCACAGGCTTTCGGTCATATTAATCACTACCGCAGCAGTCACACCCGCACAGGCAATAACCGAGGCGACGGAAAGATCAAAGTCGCCAGAGGCCAGACAAAATAGCATCCCGCAGGCCACCATTCCCGACATGGAAATGGCTAGGCCAAGCCCCTTCATGTTGATAAATGAGCCAAAGTTAGGCACAAAAATCAAACAGGCAATAAATAGCGCGGCAAATACTACCAACATGCCATAACTATCCCAAATACGACTGAGGTTTAGCCCTTTGTTTCCTGATTTTGCCGTCGCCGGCGTAGAAGTAACACTCGACATAATTCTGCTCCTAGACGTATTTTCAGGCCGCATGAGATGAGGTTGATGTGCGAGGCATTGCAAGCGCTAAGGCTTTGGCCTCACTCGCTTCGCTGCGTAATAGTTCACCCGACACTTCGCCTTCGCGCATCACGATAACGCGGTCAGCTAAACCTAACACTTCGGGCAAATCACTTGAGGCAAACAGAACGGCAATTCCCTGCTGCGCCAGCTGGTAGATAACATGATAGATTTCATGCTTCGCACCGACGTCGATGCCGCGCGTCGGTTCATCGAGCAAAATGACCTTCATGTCTTCTGAAAGCCAGCGCCCTAAAATCGCCTTTTGCTGGTTACCGCCGGAAAGATTCATCATTAGCTGCTCAGGACTGGGCGTTTTGATATTGAGAGCATCAATGCGTTTGTCGGCGTTTTCCACTTCCCATTGATGATTGATGAGGCAACCTGCGGTCAGCGCGTTGCGGCGAGCACTGATATTGATATTTTCACGCACGGAGTGAACCGGAATAATGCCGTCGGCCTTGCGATCTTCAGGACACAGCATCATGCCCTGACGGATAGCATCAATAGGGCTTCCCACTCGCATATCTTGTCCGTCGAGAATGACCTGTCCCTGCGTTATCTTGGTGCCGCCAAACAACCCTTTCATCAATTCGCTACGACCCGCCCCAACCAGACCAAAGAGGCCAACAATTTCACCCTGTTTAACCTGTAACGACACCGGGTGTTTGACACCAGGAGCCACCACGTCCTTCACCTCTAAACGAATAGGTCCGTGTTCGCGCGGCTGATAACCATAAACATCCCCCAAGTCACGCCCCACCATCGCCTGTACTAATGAGTCATGGTTGACCTGCTGCATATCATCGAAGGTTTTGACGTATTTGCCGTCTTTAAAAACCGTAATCGCATCGCTTAAGGCGAAAATTTCTTCCATACGATGCGAAACATAGATAATCACCCGACCTTCAGCGCGCAGTTCACGGATCACACGAAACAGCTGTTCAATTTCACGCGAAGAGAGCGAACTGGTTGGCTCATCAAACGCAATCACTTTGGCATTACGTGCCAAGGCCTTGGCAATTTCCACCATCTGCCACTGTCCAATAGAGAGATATTTCAGCGGCGTTTGTGGATCGATATCTAAACCTAAGTGCTCTAACTGCAAACGGCTTTCATAGTTGAGCAATGAGTTATTCACGAAGCCCTTTTTCGCAGGCAGTTGGCCTAAATAGATGTTTTCTGCCACCGTCATTTCAGGCACTAAGTGCAGTTCTTGATAAATAATGGCGACACCGGCATCAAGCGCATCGGTGGTGTTGTTAAATTGAACTGGCTGGCCCTTGAGGTAGATCTCTCCCTGCGTAGGCGTGTAACTGCCGCTCAGTATTTTCAATAGTGTGGATTTACCTGCGCCGTTCTCACCCATCAAGGCGTGGATCTGTCCGGCCTGACAGCTAAAGCTGATATCATCCAGCGCCTTCACCCCAGGAAATGTTTTCCCGATATGACGGAATTCCAAATAGGGTACGTTGGAGGTCATAAACGTTCTCCTTGCCACCGATAGCTAACCTCGCGGTGGCTAAAGTCAGTAGTCAACAAAAGGTGGTTAGAGCGGCAGTGGCCGCTCTGTGCATGGCTTACAACCCTTTCTTCTGTAGCTCTTCTTTGAAATTGTCGCGCGTAATCAAGACGACGTCGGTCACTGCGGTAAACTTGGCAGGCTCCGCCCCTTTGGTCACCCAGTCGTTCAGCATTTGGATGCTTTTATAGCCATGAATATCCGGGCTCGGCAGCAGCGAGCCGAAGAAGCCGGTTGGGTTTGCCTTGGACAATTCGCTCACCGCATCCACGCCATTGATACCGATGCCAATCACGTTTTCAGCTTTAAATCCCTGTCCTTCTGTTGCCCGCACGCCGCCCAATACCGTGTTGTCATTCATCCCCACGATCAGCCAGTTTTTAACTTTTGGGTATTGAACCAACATAGAATTAGCCGCATCGAAGGCGCCAGGAATGTCATTGGATTTCGTGGGTACTTTGTAGATCTGTTTCTCTGGGAAACCCGCCGCCTTCAGCGCATCCATCGAACCGGTCGTACGACGGCGAGCGGTATCTAATTCATCCGCGGTGATCGCCATAACTCCCGTTTCATCGACTTTCCAACCACGCTTATTCATTTCCTTCCACAGTTCCTGCCCTTGGCGCGCACCAATTTCACTGGCCGCCATCATTACCAATGGAACGCTTTCCATCGGTTTTCCTTTGGCATTTACAAACTGATCGTCCACGGCAATAACTTTAAGATCGTAGCTCCGCGCTTTGGCCATAATGGCAGGCCCTAACTTGGGATCGGGCGTACAGATAACAAAGCCTTTAGCACCGCTCGCTGCGAGGCTATCAATAGCGTTTAACGTTTTCTCACCGTCTGGAACAGCAATCTTGATCACGTCAAAGCCCAAATCTTTGCCAGCCTTATCGGCAAATTTCCATTCGGTTTGGAACCATGGTTCTTCCGGCTGTTTGACCAGAAAACCGAGTTTCATGCTTTCTGCGAAAGCGGATTGTGACATAACGGCAGCCAGTCCAATGGCGGCCAAAACCTTAGTGAATTTATGCATATTTACAATCTCCAGTTTCGTCATTTTTATGTAGCAGATTTGTCATGCCTGTGAGGCGATACCGCATCGGATGACAAAAAGCTCTGTGTGTACGAACTCAGGGGCAATTGAGCAGCAAATACCAAATGGTGCGATATTTCACTGCAATGTAGGGACCTTATGTGAGACGAGCTAAGTTGTAGCGGCTAATGGATGAACAAATAGAGAGCAAAATCACACCAAAAAATTACAGCTATTTTATGCATATATTTAGCAAATCCGTAACAATGATAACTTTTGATGACCATCACATTCTTCGGTGTTGTAGCTGAAAAATACATACATGTAGCTAAGCCATCCTCACAGTTCCCCGCCGCTATTTCCTATTTTGGTTAGCAGTGAAATCTATATAGATAGGAGAGAGGGAATGCATGCAAATCCCATAGCAATCGGGCTGGATTTTGGTAGCGACTCCGTTCGCTCACTCGCCGTAGATTGTGTAACTGGTCAAGAGTTAGATACGGAAGTGGTTTACTATCCGCGCTGGAAGCAAGGACTGTTTTGCGATGCACCTGCCAACCAGTTCCGCCATCATCCTCTCGACTATATTGAATCGCTGGAAATCGCGATTAAGGCGGTCGTTGCGAGGATGAATGAGGAGCAACGAGCAGCCGTCGTCGGTATTGGGGTTGATTCAACGGGCTCGACTCCAGCACCAATAAATGAAAAGGGTGACGTACTGGCGCTGCTGCCCGAATTTGCCAACAACCCCAACGCGATGTTCGTGCTGTGGAAAGATCACACCGCCATTGAAGAAGCCGAAGAAATTAACCGCTTATGCCGTAGCGGCGATTTTCCCGACTACACCCGCTACATCGGCGGCGTTTACTCATCGGAATGGTTTTGGGCAAAAATTCTACACGTCACACGCGAAGACCGTGCCGTACGCCAATCGGCTGTGTCTTGGGTTGAGCTCTGTGACTGGGTTCCCGCGCTACTGTGTGGTGAACAGCAGCCGCAGAATCTGAAACGCGGACGTTGCAGCACCGGACATAAAGCACTTTGGCATCCCTCATGGGGAGGCGTTGCACCACGTGAGTTTCTCGAAGCACTCGATACCTGTCTATGTGAAAAACTGCAGCAACCGCTGTTTACCGAAACCTACACCGCCGATTTGCCCGTAGGAAAACTCAGTGCAGAGTGGGCGCAACGTTTAGGTCTGACGACCGACGTCGTGCTATCGGGGGGCGCATTTGATTGCCATATGGGTGCCGTTGGCGCTGGCGCTCAGCCTTATACGCTGGTGAAAGTGATTGGCACTTCAACCTGCGACATTCTGATTGCCGAGCAAGAACGCATTGGTGATCGCACCATCGCGGGGATCTGCGGACAAGTCGACGGTAGCGTCGTGCCCGGTTATATCGGTTTGGAAGCGGGACAGTCAGCCTTTGGTGATATGTATGCTTGGTTCAGTCGCCTACTCACATGGCCATTGTTGCAAACCGCTAAACAGCATCCAGAATTAGCTGCACAGCTCGAAGAATCAGCAAAAAACTTGCTGCCTGCGCTCACTGAAGCGTGGGCTAAGGATCCCCAGCTCAACCACCTCCCTGTCGTTCTGGACTGGTTCAACGGCCGCCGTACCCCTTTCGCCAATCAGCGTCTGAAAGGCGTTATCACCGACCTTAACCTAGGCACCGATGCCCCAACCCTGTTCGGTGGTTTTATCGCTGCCACCGCCTTTGGCGCTCGCGCCATTATGGAGTGCTTTGAGCATCAGGGTGTTCCCGTGGAAAACGTGTTGGCGCTAGGCGGGATTGCACGTAAATCTCCCGTGATTATGCAGGTGTGCTGCGATGTGATGAATCGCCCACTACAAATCGTCGCCTCCGATCAGTGCTGCGCGCTGGGTGCCGCAATTTTTGCAGCCGTCGCCGCAGGAACCTATCCAGACATCGCCTCCGCCCAACAAAACATGGCGAGCCAAGTCGAGCGTACTCTCCAGCCCGATCCCGAACGCGTGGTGCGTTTCCAGCAGCTTTACGAACGTTATCAACAGTGGTGTACGCACGCAGAGCCCTGCTACACGGCAGAAAAACATTAATTTATTCAGCATTCACGGAGTCATCATGCAACAGTTCAAACAAAGCGAAGTATGGTTTGTTATTGGCAGTCAGCATCTCTATGGTCAGCGGACGCTGCAACAAGTCAAGGAGCAGGCTGAGAAAGTCGTCAGCTCTTTGAATCAGGCGGGTCTGCCGGTGAAATTAGTGCAAAAACCGCTGGCTACCACGCCGGATGAAATCACGTCTCTCTGCCGTGATGCTAACTATCAAGATAGTTGTCTTGGCCTGCTAGTGTGGTTACACACGTTCTCTCCGGCCAAAATGTGGATCAACGGTTTGCGTCGCCTTGAGAAACCCCTGCTCCAGTTCCACACTCAGTTCAATGCTCAGATCCCATGGGACACCATGGATATGGACTTTATGAACCTGAATCAAACCGCGCACGGCGGCCGCGAGTTCGGTTTTATTGGCGCACGTATGCGGCAACAGCACAGCGTGGTTGCAGGGCATTGGGAAGACCCTCAGGCGCTAGAAGGTATCGCTCGCTGGATGCGTGTTTCTGCCGCACGCCACGAAAGCCAACATCTGAAAGTCGCCCGCTTCGGTGACAATATGCGCGAAGTGGCCGTCACCGAAGGTGATAAAGTTAGCGCTCAAATTCAATTTGGCTATAGCGTCAACGGCTATGCGCTGGGCGATCTCGAACAGGTAGTGAATGAAGTCAGCCACAACGACATTAATACGTTGGTTGAAGAGTATGAAGCGAGCTATATCCTAACGGATGCGGTGAAAAGCGGCGGCGCAAAACGCGAGAATTTGCTCGATGCCGCACGCCTAGAATTAGGGATTGAACGTTTCCTACAGCAAGGAGGCTTCCATGCCTTTACTACGACCTTTGAAAATTTATACGGTCTGAAGCAATTACCGGGTTTAGCTTGCCAGCGCCTAATGCAAAAGGGTTATGGTTTCGGTGCCGAAGGCGATTGGAAAACCGCCGCGCTGCTGCGCATTATGAAAGTGATGGCCAGCGGTCTGAAAGGCGGTACCTCTTTCATGGAGGATTACACCTATAACTTCCAGCCTGGCAACGATCTGGTTGTTGGCTCACACATGCTGGAAGTATGCCCCTCCATTGCCAAAGAAGAAAAACCGTTGCTTGATGTTCAGCATTTGGGCATCGGTGGCAAAGCCGATCCGGCTCGACTGCTGTTTGCAACACCCGCCGGACCTGCGCTGAATGCTAGCCTGATAGATATGGGCGATCGCTTCCGTTTACTGGTGAACTGTGTTGATACCGTAGAACAGCCACGCGATTTGCCAAAACTTCCTGTTGCTCGGGCGATCTGGAAAGCGCAACCGTCGTTGGCCACCGCTGCGGAAGCATGGATCTTGGCCGGTGGTGCGCATCACACCGTATTTACTCAAGCGCTGGACGTGGAATATCTGCGGTTATATGCCGAGATGCACAATATCGAATTCCTGCTTATTGATCATGCCACCACGTTGCCAGCATTTAAAAATGAAATCCGTTGGAATGAAATGTACTACACGTTGAATCGTAAATAATCGAGTCATACAAACTAATTAAATCAAGTAGCAAAAGGCGGTCTAGTGATGATAATCACGGCCGCCTCAATGCCACTAAAATTATTTAGGATATAAATATCCAATATTTAAACAATAGACGCTAAAAGCGATATTCAAATATCCTACGCCGCATAACAGCCCCTAGTTTTCATCATTCTATCAACACGTTAAGCCACGAAGCCCACAATTAATTAGCTGAGTGACTATTATTGGCAATAATCATTTTTTAGTTTATGTAACCAATATCACTATTATTGTACTAGACAGATGGATTTACCTACATATACTGGCTGCTCTTCTGAAATTCCTCTCGTTGATGAAAACATAAAAAATGACAGTAACCGACTATTTGCTAAAATTTCGCCGGGTGAGCACTCTGGAAAGCTTAGAAAAACTTTTTGACCATCTTAATTATTCACTTACTGATGATGTCGAAATTATTAATATGTACCGTGCCGCCGATCATCGCCGAGCTGAATTAGCCAGCGGTGGGCGTTTATATGATGTTGGCTGCGTCCCAAAAGAGATTTGGCACTACGTGCAATAAACCTTATTCAGTCACAAACGACCTGATATTTAGCAGGGTTGGGCTGATGACTCAACCCCTAGTAACCATTTGAATTACCGCTATGATTTTCACGCTGTGGTCCCTTAACCGCTCCCTTGCTGATTTATAGCCAAATACACTTAAAATCACCTCGTTAATAAGTAAACGGCATGAGAAAAGAGTTCTTCCGTTGCTCATTTTAGCGTTTACTGGCTGCTTATTTTTGCCAAGGAATCTGCTTAATATGCGCTCTCGTGCTGCCACTTTTCTTCCCCTGCTCGGTTCATTATTTGCTTTATATATTATTTGGGGATCAACCTATTTTGTGATTCGCCTTGGCGTTGAAAGCTGGCCGCCCCTCATGATGGCAGGCGTTCGTTTCCTCTGTGCAGGCCTAGTGATGCTGACGTTCCTGCGTTTGCGCGGGCATAAAATGCCCAGCGGACGCCCGTTGCTTAACGCTGCTGTTATTGGCATTTTGCTGTTAGCGGCGGGCAATGGTGCTGTTACCGTCGCCGAACATCAGGATGTTCCATCCGGCATCGCCGCGGTGATGGTCGCCACCGTTCCCCTTTTCACCCTGTGCTTTAGCCGCATGTACGGAATGCCTACGCGCTGGCTTGAGTGGTTAGGTATTGCCATTGGCCTCTGCGGGATCATCTTACTTAACAGCGGCGGGCATCTAAGCGGAAACCCTTGGATGGCATTGCTAATCCTTGCGGGTTCCATGACGTGGGCCTTTGGCTCCGTGTGGGGTTCTCGCGTTGAACTCCCTGCTGGACTCATGGCGGGTGCAGTCGAAATGCTGACGGCGGGTATTGTATTACTCATTGCCAGCGCGATCGCCGGTGAACGAATGACTCAAATGCCCAGCCTGCAAGGGATCCTTGCGGTAAGCTATCTGGCGATTTTCGGTTCCCTGATTGCCATCAGCGCCTATATGTACTTGATTCGCAATGTCCGCCCCGCCGTTGCCACCAGCTATGCGTATGTCAACCCCGTGGTGGCCGTGTTGCTCGGTACGGGGTTAGGCGGTGAAATGCTGTCATCGACAGAATGGCTGGCGCTGTGTGTGATCATCGTTGCCGTGCTGTTGGTTACCTTGGGCAAATACCTGCTGCCACAAAATTGATTTCTCGCAGAGTCATCGTTTGCGTGGCATGAGACACTCTACGTTTAAACATGGGTTCGGGCGGTATTCTCCATTGAGTGTGCTGTCCGATAGCCTATAATCACCGCCATCAACTTGTTTGCCTTTACCTGTTTTTGCAAGGATCACGACCCCATGACGTCCCTCTCCGAACAGATACACGCTTCTTCCGTTCCGCAATTAAAACCTATTGCCCAAATCGCACAACAGTTGGGAATAGCATCGGCATGGCTGATCCCTTATGGCCACTATGCGGCAAAAATCGATATCAAAGCCATCAAACCAGAGGCCGGAACCGGCAAGTTGGTGTTGGTCTCCAGTATCACCCCCACCCCGTTAGGAGAAGGGAAAACGGTCACCACTATAGGCTTGAGTCAGGGGCTCAACTATATTGGTCAAAAAGCGGTCGCATGTATCCGTCAGCCTAGCTTAGGTCCCGTTTTTGGCGTTAAAGGCGGCGCAGCCGGTGGCGGCGTGGCTCAGGTGTTGCCTATGGAGCAGCTCAATCTCCACCTCACCGGTGACATCCACGCCATTACCGCGGCGCACAATCTGGCTTCGGCGGCGTTGGATGCACGTCTGTTTCACGAACAGCGTCTGGGTGAGAAATTCACCGAGCATACCGGCCTACAGCGCTTAGATATTGATCCAGCGCGAATCCTGTGGAAACGCGTTATCGATCATAATGACCGCGCCCTGCGTAGTATTGATATCGGTGTCGGTGGTGGCAACAACGGCGTTCCTCGTCATGATGGATTCGATATTACCGCCGCGTCCGAGCTCATGGCGATCTTGGCTTTGTCTGAGAGTTTGGCTGATATGCGTCAACGCATCGGGCAGATTATTTTGGGCTATACGTTACAGGGTCACGCTATTACCACTGAAGATTTAGAGGTTGCAGGCGCCATGGCGGTGTTGATGAAGGAGGCGATTCATCCCACGCTGATGCAAACCAGCGAAAATACGCCCGTTCTGATCCATGCAGGCCCATTTGCCAATATTGCGCACGGCAACTCGTCGGTGCTTGCCGATCGCTTAGCGTTACAGCTCGCTGATTATGTTGTTACCGAGGCCGGATTTGGCTCTGATATGGGAATGGAAAAATTCTTTAATATTAAGTGTCGCCAGTCTGGCATTAAGCCATCCTGCGTAGTGCTGGTGGCGACACTGCGTAGTCTGAAAGCCAATAGTGGTAAGTTCAACATGAAGCCTGGGCAATCGTTACCTGAAGAGGTCAAGCACCCGAATCTACCGCTGCTGACAGAAGGCGCCAGCAATTTGGGTTGGCACATCGGCAACGCTGCACGCTATGGATTACCTGTTGTGGTCGCCATTAACCGCTTCCCAGAAGATAGCGCTGAAGAGCTAGACTTTATTCGCAAATTTGCCATTGAACAGGGTGCGTTCGGCGTTGAAATCAGTGACGCATTCTCCGCGGGAGGCAAAGGCACCGCACAGCTGGCAGAATGCGTGACCGCAGCCTGCCGAGTTAGTGGTGAGGTAACCCTACTCTATCCTAACGAGATGTCGCTGGCCGATAAGCTGCAAACCTTAGTGAAAAAGGGTTACGGCGCGCTACGTGCGGAGCTAACGCCAGAAGCTGAAGCACAGCTACAACAGCTTCAATTGGCTGGATTTGGCCACCTTCCGCTGTGTATGGCAAAAACCCCGCTATCGATCAGCGCCGATCCCGCATTAAAAAATGTCCCGCAGGATTTCGTCGTCCCCGTAACCGATTTGAAAGTATCGGCTGGAGCCGGTTTTATTCGTGTTTATGCTGGTAACATTATGACGATGCCGGGGCTAAGCACCCTACCTGCCTATCGCCATATTGATATAGACGAAAGCGGAAACATTACTGGATTGAATTAATTTCATTGCTAAACGGATGAAATATTATCATTTCGTGCATGTCGTAGCCAAATAACGCCACGGCAGCACGATATCGATGATGGTTTTGTTATTAGCCTGTATGATGCGTAACGCTAAAATAGTGCATGCCCGTCATATTTGACGTTAATAGCACGGGTAAAAAGGCTAAACATGAAGGGGATCGTTATGAATACTAAACGCATCGGTGGTTGGCTGGTTGCTCCACTGGCTTATATGATTGTCTCCTTACTATCATCCAGTTTAATGATGATCATCTTTGTGATGATGGTATTGCAACCAACAAGCCGCAGCCAACTGTTCTCGCATAGCCCAGTGTTTTCCTCACAGTGGACACTATCATTTGTGATCACCATTGCGATCTGGGCATTTACGCTGTTTAACCTGTATCTATTTGGTAAGCGCTCGCGCCGTTTCCCTAAGTTTTTCGTGTTATGGCTTTTAGTCATGGTGCTGCTTGCGATCAGAACCTTTGCATTCTCGCCGGTAACCGACGCTGCGGCGGTTCGTAATATGGTGATCCCTCTACTGGCGGCGGCGGTATTTGTTCCTTATATCAAACGTTCTCGTCGCGTACGGGACACGTTTATTGAGCAATAGCGTGTTTTATCGCCGCTGAAATAGAGCTAAGTCAGCACGGAGAGTGCCCTCGTTCGAGTTAATTCGTAGGAAATCGAATAACCTTGTACTTGATCTGTTGTCGTCATGTGGCAGAGCCCCGATAATACGACGGCATTTCTTGGCACACATGATTTTGTGGTTAGGTTTTTGTTTGAAATTAGGTATAAGTTTGATGCTAGGTAGAGTCTGATGACCGATTATTTGCTGTTACTGGTCGGTACCGTTCTGGTCAATAACTTTGTGTTAGTTAAGTTTCTCGGCCTATGCCCATTTATGGGTGTGTCTAAAAAGCTGGAGACGGCCATAGGTATGGGGCTGGCAACCACGTTTGTACTGACCCTTGCTTCTGTCTGTGCATGGGCCGTTAATGAATTCATTCTGGTGCCGTTGGCGCTGGAGTATTTGCGTACCCTAACATTTATTCTGGTGATTGCCGTTGTGGTGCAATTCACCGAATTGGTCGTACGAAAAACTAGCCCTGCGCTATATCGTCTGCTGGGCATTTTTCTTCCACTTATCACCACCAACTGCGCGGTGCTTGGCGTTGCGCTGCTCAACGTAAACCAGTCGCATAACTTTATGCAGTCGGCCGTTTACGGTTTTAGCGCTGCGGCGGGTTTCTCGTTGGTGATGGTACTGTTTGCCGCTATTCGTGAACGTCTTGCCGTGGCCGACGTTCCTGCGCCGTTCCGTGGTTCCTCCATTGCACTGATTACCGCCGGATTGATGTCGCTTGCGTTTATGGGCTTTACCGGGTTGGTGAAATTCTAATGTCGTCGTTGTGGATTGCTATTGCTGCCGTCGGTGCTATTGCGCTGGTTTCCGGCATCGTGCTCGGCTTTGCCGCGCGCCGTTTTAAAGTCGATGCTGACCCTATTGTTGAGCAAATCGACGCTATTTTACCGCAAAGCCAGTGTGGTCAATGCGGGTATCCAGGCTGCCGTCCTTATGCAGAAGCCATTTCCGGCAGCGGCGAAAACATCAATAAATGTGCGCCGGGTGGCGAACAGGTGATGTTAAAAATCGCTGAGCTGTTGGCGGTTGATCCTCAGCCGTTAGAAGGTGATGCCGCGCAGTCTGAGCCAGTACGTCAAGTGGCTTTAATCGACGAAGAAAACTGTATCGGTTGTACCAAATGCATTCAGGCTTGTCCCGTTGACGCTATCGTCGGCGCGACGCGCGCAATGCATACCGTGGTTAGCGATCTTTGCACTGGCTGTAATTTATGTGTTGCTCCTTGTCCGACCGACTGCATCACGCTCGTGCCCGTGCCGACAACCACCGCAAACTGGAAGTGGGATCTGAACACCATTCCGGTGAGAACCATTACTGTCAATGCAATTTCTTCCCATGAATGTGAAGTAGAACACCATGTTTAATCTGTTTGCAGCGTTGAAAAAAGACAAGTTGTGGGACTTCAAAGGGGGAATTCATCCACCTGAAATGAAGCATCCGTCTAGCCATGTTCCGCTGCGCCATGTTTCGCTTCCTCCGATGTTGATTATTCCTCTTCAACAGCATATTGGGCAGGAAGGTGAGCTGCTGGTGAAAGTCGGCCAACACGTGATGAAGGGCCAACCATTAACCCGCGGAGCTGGGCGGAATTTGCCGGTGCATGCCTCAACGTCCGGTGTTATCAGCGCGATCTCACCTCAGGTAACCGCGCATCCGTCAGGACTGAGCGAACCTTGCGTGACCCTGATCCCAGACAATCAAGATCGCTGGGGAGAGCTGCATCCCGTCGCGAATTTTCAGGCTGAATCCCCGCTGACGTTAACGCACCTGATCCACCAAGCCGGTATCGCTGGCTTGGGCGGCGCAGGCTTCCCAACCGGAAATAAGCTCGAGGGAGGTTACGGCAAAGTTGAAACGCTCATCATCAATGCCGCCGAATGCGAACCCTATATCACCGCCGACGATCGTCTGATGCGTGAGCACGCCGATGAAATCATTCTCGGCTGTGAAATTCTGGGCCACATTTTGACGCCCAAACGCACGTTAATTGGCATCGAAGACAATAAGCCAGAAGCAATAGCGGCACTTAAGAAAGCCCTTAAAGGGCATGACGATATCAAGCTGCGCGTCATCCCAACCAAATACCCTTCCGGCGGTGCAAAACAGCTGACTAAGATCCTGACGGGTATGGAAGTTCCATTCGGTAAACACTCGGCATCTATCGGCGTCTTGATGCAAAACGTAGGAACCGTGTACGCCATTAAACGCGCCATCATTAACGGTGAACCGTTGATTGAACGTGTTGTTACGTTGACCGGTGAATTGATGAAGAAACCGGGCAACGTATGGGCTCGGTTAGGTACGCCAGTTAAGCATCTGCTGCAAGCCGGTGAGTTTGAAGCACAGAATCGAACCCCAATGGTGATTATGGGCGGCCCACTAATGGGCTTTACCCTCGCCCATCTCAGCGTACCCATCGTAAAAATTAGTAACTGTATTTTGGCGCCGTCAAAGAATGAATTTGATGAAGCCGAAGAGGAACAAGCCTGCATTCGCTGTAGCCAGTGCGCAGATGCCTGCCCTGCGGGTCTTCTGCCACAGCAGCTCTATTGGTTTAGCCGCGGCAAAGAGCATGAAAAGGCGCGTCAGCATCATCTGTTCGACTGTATCGAATGCGGGGCCTGTGCCTATGTCTGCCCGAGCAGCATTCCATTGGTGCAATACTACCGCCAAGAGAAAGCCGAAATTAAGGCCGCCGATCAAGAGGCCGCACGTGCGGCTCAGGCCAAAGAACGCTTCGAAGCTCGTCAAGCTCGCTTGGCGCGTGAAAAAGCGGCGAGAGAACTGCGTCATAAACAGTCTGCGGTCAACGTGAGCGAAAGCGATCAAAGCGCTGTACAAGCTGCCGTAGCTCGTGTGAAACAGCGTCAAGAACAGGCGAGCGGCATTAGCTCAATTCATCCGTTCAATAACGAACAAGAAGATAACAGTATCCGCGCCGCTCGTGAGGCTCGCAAGGCCTTGGCCCGCGAGCGTAAACAGGAAATCGCGTCGGATACGACAGCCGTTACGGCTAACACCGATGTCGATCCGCGCAAAGCGGCCGTTGCCGCCGCGCTCGCCCGCGTCAAAGCCAAAAAAGCTGCGCAGGACAGCCAGTCATCCAATATCGCAGCAGTAAATGACGAGGCTAAAAATATCGTGGTTCCGGCTGAAGCATCATCTGATCCGAGAAAGGCTGCCGTGGCCGCTGCGATTGCTCGAGCCAAGGCGAAAAAGGCGGGCTTGCAGGATGGGGGAAATCAGCCTGAAGAGAAGGCCGATGCTCCCACCGAAGTCGATCCTCGCAAAGCCGCGGTTGCCGCCGCCATTGCGCGCGCGAAAGCCAAGAAAGCGGCTCAGGAAGCAGACACAAACACCGTGGAGCCATCAACAGAAGATGCTGCCACCGAACAAGATCCGCGCAAGGCCGCTGTTGCAGCAGCTATTGCCCGTGTAAAAGCGAAACAGGCCGCGCAAGCATCCGCTGCGGTTAATGAGGATTAAATGGCTTTTAGAATCGCCAGCTCACCCTTTACTCATAATCAACAATCCACGCAGCGTATTATGCTGTGGGTCATTTTCGCCTGTATTCCCGGTATTGCCGCACAGGCCTATTTCTTTGGCTATGGCAACCTGATCCAGTGTGCATTAGCCATTGTGACCGCGCTCCTAACCGAAGGGCTAGTGTTACGCCTGCGTCAGAAGAATATCGCTAAGACGCTGGGAGATAATTCTGCCCTGCTCACTGCATTACTGCTAGGCATCAGCTTGCCGCCGCTTGCACCTTGGTGGATGGTGGTTCTTGGCACTGCCTTTGCGATTATTATTGCTAAACAGTTATATGGTGGTCTTGGGCAAAATCCGTTTAACCCAGCCATGATCGGCTATGTTGTATTGCTGATTTCGTTCCCCGTACAGATGACGACTTGGCTGCCGCCAGAAAGCTTGATGACCGCACCGCTGGATCTGAATGACACCCTGATGCTGATATTCAGCGGTCATACCACTGACGGAGCTGTTATTCATCAATTGATTCAAACAGCCGATGGCGTGAGCCAGGCAACACCGCTAGATAGCCTTAAAACAGGGTTACGCTCAGGTCATAGCGTGGTTGAAATCCTGCATCAACCGATATATCAAGGCGAATTTGCTGGACTAGGCTGGCAGTGGATTAACGCGGGTTTCCTGCTAGGTGGCATTATTTTGCTATTGCGGGGTGTAATCCATTGGCAGATCCCCGTCAGCTTCATCGTTGCACTGGCAGCCTGTTCGGCTCTCGGAGGCTATTTTACACCACATAACGCGGTGCCTCCGATGCTAGAGCTGTTCTCTGGTGCCACCATGCTGGGCGCTTTTTTCATTGCTACCGATCCAGTGACAGCCTCGACAACCCCGCGTGGACGTTTGATTTTCGGCGGGCTGATTGGTGCACTGGTCTGGATTATCCGTACCTACGGTGGCTACCCAGACGGCGTCGCCTTTGCCGTGCTGCTGGCTAACATTACCGTGCCACTTATTGACCATTACACCAAGCCGCGCGCTTACGGACATCGCTGAGGAGTTAGCATGCTTTCAACTATGCGCCGTCATGGCACCACGCTGGCGCTATTTGCGGTTTTAGCCACTGGCCTCACCGCCGTGGTTAATGAGTTAACGAAAGACACCATCGCCCATCAGGCCGAACTACAGCAGAAGCAGCTGTTTGATCAGGTGCTGCCAGCAGAGATGTATAACAACGAGTTGCAACACGAATGTTACGTTGTCACTGATAAACGTTTAGGTTCAACAGCGCCGCACCATTTATATTTGGCGCGCAAAGACGGCGTACCGGTAGCTGCCGCGGTTGAAACTACCGCGCCTGATGGCTATTCCGGAGCCATTCAGTTGCTGGTTGCCGCCGATTTCTCAGGAAAAGTATTGGGCGTTCGTGTTCTAGAACACCATGAAACACCAGGACTGGGCGATAAAATCGATGCGCGTATCTCTGACTGGATTAACCGTTTTCGTAATCAAGTCGTCAAAGGCGACAACGACCCACGTTGGTTTGTGAAAAAAGATGGCGGTATGTTTGATCAGTTTACCGGTGCGACCATCACACCACGTGCGGTGGTGAATGAAGTTCGCCATACGGTTGTTTTCTTGCAACAAAATCGCGACCGTCTTGAATCGATGCCACGCTGCCCCACAAGCACGGGAGAGTAATAATGAGTGAAGCCAAAACGTTACTGGCCAATGGCCTGTGGAAAAACAACTCCGCGCTAGTTCAGTTGTTAGGGCTCTGCCCTCTACTGGCGGTTTCCTCTACCGCAACGAATGCGCTCGGGCTCGGACTTGCAACCACCTTGGTCTTGGTTTTCACCAATAGCGCCGTCTCCGCCCTGCGCCGTTGGGTACCGCACGAAATTCGTATCCCTATTTACGTCATGATCATCGCGTCGGTAGTGAGTACCGTGCAAATGCTGATTAATGCCTATGCCTATGGTCTTTATCAGTCTTTAGGCATCTTTATCCCGTTAATCGTGACTAACTGTATTGTTATCGGCCGCGCCGAGGCCTACGCCGCCAAAAATCCGGTAGGTCTTTCTGCTATCGATGGATTGGCGATGGGACTCGGAGCAACCTGCGCGCTGTTTGTGTTGGGTTCTCTGCGCGAAATCCTGGGTAACGGTACGCTGTTTAACGGCGCCGATTTGTTACTGGGATCTTGGGCGAAGTCATTACGCATTGAAGTATTCCATACCGATACCCCCTTCCTGCTTGCCATGCTGCCGCCGGGGGCTTTTTTGGGGCTGGGGTTCTTACTCGCACTAAAGTATGTTATTGATCAGAAAATGAAAGCGCGTCAGGCCTTGCGTCAAAATATGGCTGCGGCCACAACGACCCGCGTAGAACAAAATAGCGAACAAGCACTATGAATCAGGAAAAGCGCACGCTGATCCTTCAGCGGCTACAAGAGAACAATCCTCATCCTACAACCGAGTTAGCTTACAGCACCCATTTTGAGCTACTCATTGCCGTACTGCTATCCGCACAGGCAACCGACGTCAGCGTAAATAAGGCGACGGCGTTGCTCTATCCTGTTGCCAATACGCCTGCGGCGATGCTTGAGCTTGGGGTCGACGGCATCAAGCAGTACATCAAAACTATCGGTCTGTATAACAGCAAAGCAGAAAATATCATTAAAACCTGTCGAATTCTGCTTGATGAACATCACGGAGAAGTGCCTGAAAATCGTGCTGCGCTCGAAGCGTTGCCCGGTGTAGGGAGAAAAACCGCCAACGTGGTGTTGAATACTGCTTTTGGTTGGCCAACTATCGCCGTTGATACGCATATCTTCCGCGTCTGTAACCGTACAGGCTTTGCGCCGGGCAAAAACGTGGATGAAGTCGAAGCGAAGCTGCTGAAAGTCGTGCCCAAAGAGTTCAAGCTGGACTGCCATCATTGGCTGATTTTGCACGGTCGCTACACGTGTATCGCCCGTAAACCGCGCTGTGGCTCCTGCATAATTGAAGATTTATGCGAGTTTAAAGAAAAAGTTTACCCTGAATCCTAGCGGATAATGTTGTTATGAAGCACGGGAATCATCCCGTGCCGCCCCTTCGATAAAACCTCGTATTGCCGTCTCTACATATCCTATCCCAGTGCAGTGCCCAATTACGTAACCGTGACATTGTTCTCTGTTTTTCTTAAAACGCACAGAAAGCAAACTCATTGGTAAATTCAAGACTTTTCGTTATCATTTTTTTGAAATAGATCACATTTGTAAAGCCACAAAAAAGCAACGTTTCCATACAAAATGTGAATTTTTTGGATAGTTATGCATATAAACTCTTATGCATTATTATAACAACGTCATTTTCCTCAATGGCAGTCGATCACGCTGCATTTTCACTTAATAGCAGAATATATAACGAAATACCTTCTGATTATGATTTAAGCAAAAGATTAATTCAAGAAACGCCAAAAACACAATGCTTCACTCTGCATAACATTTGTAACATCTGGCGGATGTTCTGCATGATGTTTATGTAACAGAATATTTCACAGGTATTGTCAGCGCCCCCCATATAGTGAACATTAACCCCCGATCTTCCAACCTATAACAATGCAAAAGGATGCTTCCCGGCATCACTTTTTGCTTCCCTGTCTTCGATAGGGTGTGAAAAATTAGAGGTACTTGTGTCAACTGCAAACAACAACAGTAATAAGGCAGACGAGAGCGTTAGTCTTAACGCCTTTAAGCAGCCTAGAGCTTTCTACCTGATTTTCTCCATCGAACTGTGGGAACGTTTTGGTTACTACGGCCTTCAAGGCATTATGGCCGTTTATTTGGTCAAAATGCTTGGCATGACCGAAGCCGACTCTATCACCCTGTTCTCTTCCTTCAGCGCATTAGTCTATGGCTTTGTCGCCATCGGTGGCTGGTTAGGTGATAAGGTTCTCGGCGCTAAACGTGTCATTGTGCTGGGTGCATTGGTATTAGCGGTCGGTTACGCCTTAGTCGCATTCTCTGGCCATAATATTACGTGGGTTTATGCAGGTATGGCGACTATCGCCGTTGGTAACGGTTTGTTCAAAGCAAACCCATCCTCCCTGCTGTCTACCTGCTATGAGAAAAACGACCCGCGTTTGGACGGTGCATTTACCATGTACTATATGTCCATCAACATTGGCTCCTTCTTCTCTATGCTGGCGACCCCGTGGTTAGCCGCACAGTATGGCTGGAATATCGCGTTCTCACTGAGCGTTGTCGGCATGCTGATCACGCTGGTCAACTTCATGATGTGCCGTCGCTGGGTTAAAGACCACGGTTCTAAGCCTGACTTTGAGCCATTAGCGTTTAAAAAACTGCTGATGACGCTTGTAGGTATTGTGGTTCTGATCGGTATTTCTTACTGGCTTCTACACAACCAAGTCGTCGCTCGCTGGGCTCTGGCCATTATCTCTCTGGGTATCGTTTTGGTATTCGCTAAAGAGACATTCGCCCTGCATGGCGCTGCTCGTCGCAAAATGATTGTGGCATTCCTGTTAATGCTGGAAGCCGTAGTGTTCTTCGTACTGTACAGCCAGATGCCAACGTCGCTGAACTTCTTCGCCATTCATAACGTTGAGCACTCTATTCTCGGTATCGCATTTGAACCCGAACAGTATCAGGCTCTGAACCCATTCTGGATCATGGTCGCTAGCCCAATTTTGGCTGCGGTTTATAACAAGATGGGTGACCGTCTGCCAATGCCGCACAAATTTGCTATCGGTATGGTGCTTTGTTCTGGTGCCTTCTTGGTACTGCCATGGGGCGCAACCTTCGCCAACGAGCAAGGCATTATGTCTGTGAACTGGTTGATTCTGAGCTACGCGCTGCAGAGTATCGGTGAACTGATGATTTCTGGCTTGGGTCTGGCTATGGTTGCACAGCTGGTTCCACAACGCCTGATGGGCTTCATCATGGGCTCTTGGTTCCTGACGACCGCAGCTGCCGCGCTGATTGCAGGTAAAGTTGCTGCGCTGACCGCAGTACCTTCAGACGTACCTGATGCACATGCTTCACTGGCTATCTATAGCCATGTATTTATGCAGATTGGTATTGTTACTGCCGTTATCGCCGTACTGATGATGCTGACCGCGCCTAAACTGAATCGCATGACTCAGAGCAGCGATGAAGAAACCGCTCGCGAAGCTGCAACCGCTTAATTGCTAAAGTAATGTCCAAAAAGCACCCTTAGGGGTGCTTTTTTTATTCGTGAATTAACTGCAAATACATAAAGCAATGACTGACAAGAGAGCGACGTCGCCGTAATATGAATTTTCGGTAGTTATCGCCCTAAGTCATTCGTATGGCATGCAGCTATCAGACATGCAGCCTGAAGTATGGCGGGTACAATCTAACTGTCTCAGGATCGTCCGAGGAGTATTTGATGAAACTGTTTTACAAAGCCGGAGCTTGTTCTCTCTCTCCGCACATCGTTTTGCGTGAGGCTGGGCTGGACTTTACGATTGAGCGCGTCGATCTTGCCACTAAAAAGACCGAGCACGGTGAAGACTTTCTGAAGATCAATCCGAAAGGCCAAGTACCTGCCCTGTTATTAGACGACGGTAGCTTACTGACCGAAGGCGTTGCCATTGTGCAATATCTGGCCGACAAAGTTCCTGATCGTAATCTCATCGCACCGTCAGGGACTCTGGCTCGCTATCACGCTATCGAATGGTTGAACTATATTGCCACCGAGTTGCATAAAGGCTTCAGCCCATTGTTCAATCCGAAGACGCCTGACGAATATAAAGCCATTGCGCGCCAGAAGCTGGAACAGCAGTTTACCTATCTAAATGGGGTGCTGAGCAACCAAAACTATCTGCTAGGTGCTCGTTTCAGCGTTGCTGATGCTTATCTGTTTACCGTTTTAGGTTGGGCTAAAGCGCTGCATTTCGATCTCCCCGCCTATCCACACATTGTGAACTATGTCGCTCGTATCGCTGCTCGTCCTGCCGTTGACGCTGCTCTGACCGCCGAAGGTCTGAAGTAATCGATGCCACATTCTGAAAAGGCCCTTTGGGCCTTTTATTTTTGTTCAAAAATCACCTGCTGTTCAAAAACCACCTGCGTAAATTCAGCATCTATCAACGCCTTAAACGCCTGACTGGCTGCATTGGTATAATGTGTTTTATGCTGCAGCAGTGCGGCTATTCGCTCTGGCAGCATAGGCATTAACTCGATGGCATGAATTTTACTCTGCTTTTCGATGATAGCCTGCGGCAATATGGAAACCAGCTCGCTATTCTTCACCAAATCCAAAATAGTGCTGATGGAATTAGCCTCAATGGCCAAATTGGGTTGCAGCTGATGTTGATTAAAATAGCGATCAATATAACAGCGCGTAGCAAAGTCCTGACTTAATAACACCATGGGCGCGGTAGCAATCTCATCCAGCGTCATCATCGTTTGATGATAGAGAGAACTGTTTTCCCCCACCGCAACCGCCAGCCGTTCGGTAAACAACGGCTGATAGCGAATATGCTCAGACTCCGGCGAAACAAAAGCCACGCCAAGATCGATATCACCTTCCAGCAAATCTTTTTCTATCTGTTCCTGCGAAAGCTCACGCAGATGTAGCTTGATATGGGGATAAAGTTGATAGAAACGCTTGAACAACGGCCCAATTAAATAAGCACTGAAAGTCGGTGTAAAACCCACCCGCAAGCTTCCTCGGCTTAAATCCTGCACGTCATGAATAGCACGATAGCCCATTTCAAGCTCATTCAACGCACGGCGGGCATGATAAAGATACACTTCACCTACATCGGTGGGCCTAATGACGCGGTTCGAACGGTCGAGCAAAACGACGCCCAGTTGTTCCTCTAGCTGTTTGATTTTCTGCGATAGTGCCGGTTGAGATAAACAGACTTCTTCCGACGCTCGAGTGAAATTGCGGTGCTTAACAACGGAGAGCAAAGCCCGCAGATTACGAAGGAACATAACACCTACTATTCAAAAAAATTATACAAAGTATAAAAAATGGCGCTTAGACATTATACCTAGAAAACCGCATTCTTGCTGCACGTTTTAGCACGCAGGAAAATATCATGCAGAACATCATTGAAGGCTTCTTAAAATTTCAACAGGAATGCTTTCCACAGCGCACCGAGCTTTTCAAAGATCTAGCCAATAAACAGAGTCCTAGCGTTCTCTTCATCACCTGCTCCGACAGCCGCGTGGTGCCGGAGTTTCTCACCCAACAAGAACCCGGAAATTTGTTTGTTATTCGTAACGCCGGCAACTTAGTGCCGTCTTATAGTCCCGAAGTCGGTGGCGTTTCCGCCAGCGTTGAATATGCGGTCGCCGCGCTTGGCGTGACCGATATTGTCATTTGTGGTCACTCCGACTGTGGCGCTATGACGGCCATTAACCAAGGTATCTGCCTTGATCATATGCCGATGGTGGCAAAGTGGTTGAAACATGCCGATGCAGCCAAGCTGGTCAATGCTTCGCGTTTTTATGCTTCCGAAGCTGAAAGTCTCAATGGCATGGTTCAAGCCAACGTCGTTGCGCAGCTTTCCAACTTGAAAACACACCCTTCCGTTGCCGTAGCCATTGAACAAGGGCGGCTTAACCTACACGGCTGGGTTTATGACATCGAAAACGGAGCGATGCTGACGCTTGAAGGCGAAAGCCAAAAATTCGTTTCACTCACAGAAAAACCCTACGCCTGCGCTTTGGCCTCACACCATACCGCTAACGCAGCCTAACTCTTTTCATTAGAAGGAAAACACCATGACTCAGACCTTAACCACCCAGACAGCACGCGTCGCCTTAACAGAAACTATCGTGATGGCAAAAATTGCGAAGAATCTTTCATGGCAGGATCTGGCTGACGGTACCGATATGAATATCGCGTTTGTCACGGCTGCATTGTTGGGCCAGCATGCTTTGCCGGAATGCGCTGCACAAAAGATTGTAAAACAGCTGGAGCTTGCACCAGAAGCGGCTCTGTTGCTGCAAGCCATCCCTTTACGCGGTTCAATTCCACAGGGGATTCCGACCGATCCAACGATCTATCGTTTCTATGAAATGCTGCAGGTATACGGTACAACGCTGAAAGCATTGGTACACGAGCAGTTTGGCGATGGGATTATCAGTGCAATAAATTTCAAGATGGATATCAAGAAGGTAGAAGATCCTGAAGGCGGCTCACGCGCGGTAATCACCTTTGATGGGAAGTATTTGCCGACCAAACCATTCTGATCTTAATGAAAGAGAAAATCCCCCTGCGTTCAGGGGGATTCTTTAATGCTACGGTATTTATAATTCGACGGCGGCAAACTGATGAACGGGCTGCGCAATGCGATCCTGAGCAGCTACTACCTGTAACTCATATTCGCCCATTTCTTTCGTGGTCAACATCACCTCATAAACAGCGGCTGTCACGTGTTCCAAGGCTTTCTTCAACGGTTCACCCTTCAGCATGTTGACCAATAACAAGCCACTGGTCAAATCGCCAACGCCAACCGGCTGGCGTTCGCCGAAATCAACCAGCGGGCGGCTGATGTGCCATGCCTCATCCGCGGTAACGAGGATCATTTCAAAGCGATCTTTATGATAGCCAGCATAGGCTAAATGCTTAACCAAAACGACTTTAGGACCGCGAGCAATCACGCTACGGGCTGAGGTTAAGGCGTCTTCTACGCTGTTAATGGTATGTCCGGTCAGTTGTTCTAATTCAAGCAGATTAGGTGCCATGATATCGCTGCTAGCGACGGCATCGCGAGCGAAAAACTCGGCGACGCCCGGAGCAACGATGCAGCCCTTTTCCGGATGCCCCATCACGGGGTCGCAGAAATACCATGCATTGGGATTCGCCGCTTTCACTTTACGTACAATATCCAAAATATGTCCGCCCTGTTCCGGCGAACCAATATACCCACTCAATACGGCATCGCAGTTTTTAAGCTGATCGATATCTGCAATTCCCTGCACAATTTCCGTCAAATGGTTGGCGGGCATCACACAACCAGTCCAGTGACCATACTGGGTATGATTTGAAAACTGAACGGTGTTCAGCGGCCAGACATTAACGCCCATACGACGCATAGGGAATACAGCGGCACTGTTTCCTGCGTGACCAAAAACCACATGAGATTGAATAGATAGGATATTTTTCATGGATGCGACCTACATCGCTGTCGCTGTCGACAGCCGTTTATTCATAATAAGGGGAAAATAAGGGGGACCTGAGTCCCAATTGGTCACTTAAGCGTGATTTTAGGGGAAGTACACCGATGGGGTCGTAGCAGGTTTAGCTGCCGGAGCGCCCCGCGGTGTGCTAGCCCCGTGTATCTCGATCTCTTAAACGATCAGCATTAGGACCTGAGTCCCCCTTTAATTGCATCCGTGGCTTACTTCCAGCAAATCAGGCAGTAATTCTTTTTACCGCGACGCAATAAAGTAAAGCGTCCGAACAGACGATCAGCATCGCTGAAGGTATATTCCGGATCAGACTGTTTTTCGCCATTGATGGTAATTGCATTAGACGCGATAGTTTTACGCGCCTGACCACGAGACGGCTGTAGTTCAGAATCCACCAGCGCCTGCTGCAAGTCTGCATCACGCTCTAGCTCAACCATAGGCATACCGTCTTGTGCCAGCTGAGCAAAGTCAGCTTCAGTCATTTCACTCAGAGCGCCAGAGAATAAGCTCTGAGTAATACGTTTTGCCGCAGCCAGGCCTTCTTCGCCGTGAACCATACGGGTCACCAGCTCAGCCAGAACGTACTGTGCACGCGGCGCTTTTCCACTGTTTTTATCTTCTTCTTCCAGAGCATCAATGTCCTTCAGATCCATAAAGGTGAAGAACTTCAGGAAGCGGTACACGTCCGCATCCGCGGTGTTGATCCAGAATTGGTAGAATTTGTACGGACTGGTTTTCTTCGGATCCAGCCATACTGCGCCGCCTTCGGTCTTACCGAATTTGGTACCATCGGCTTTGGTAATCAACGGAACGGTCAAACCCCACACCTGTTTCTGATGCAGACGACGAGTCAAATCGATACCAGAAGTGATGTTGCCCCACTGATCGGAACCCCCGATTTGCAGCTCTACGCCGTGCAGCTCATTCAGGCTGGCAAAATCGTAGCCTTGCAGCAGATTGTAGGAGAACTCGGTGAACGAAATGCCCACATCGTCACGGTTCAAACGTTGTTTAACCGCTTCTTTGTTGATCATCTGATTGACAGAGAAATGCTTGCCGATGTCACGCAGGAAGGTCAGCACGTTCATGTTGCCGAACCAATCGTAGTTGTTGGCTGCGATTGCGCTGTTTTCACCGCAGTCGAAGTCCAAAAACGGTGCTACCTGATGACGGATTTTGTCTACCCACTCATGCACGGTATCCTGAGTATTCAGTTTACGTTCGGTGGCTTTAAAGCTGGGATCGCCGATCAGACCGGTTGCGCCGCCCACCAGAGCAACAGGCTTATGGCCTTCTAACTGGAAACGTTTCAGACACAGCAACGGAACCAGATGGCCCAAGTGCAAGCTGTCAGCGGTAGGATCGAAACCGCAATACAGTGCTAATGGCCCTTGCGCCAGTCGCTCTGCCAACGCTTCTTCATCCGTTACCTGGGCAATGAGGCCCCGCTCTTGCAGTTGTTTAATCAGGTTGCTGCTCGCCATTAAAGACTCCATTTGATTTTAATTTACTACCGCGCGCTCCATACGGGAGATAGCTCGTGCGGGTGATTAGCCCTATAGAATAAAGTGGTCACGCCCGTCGCGCTAGATTTAACTCGTGTTTTTCGCTGATTAAGGCGCCAACCGGTCAATTTCCCATGCATCGCCATGACGTTGGTAAATAAAACGGTCATGCAAACGATTTTCTCGTCCCTGCCAAAACTCCATCGAGTTGATTTTTACGCGATATCCACCCCAGAAACTGGGTAACGGGATCTCGCCTTGTAGGAATTTTTGCTTCAGTTCGAGAAATTTTCCCTCCAGAATTCCTCTGGTCGAGATCCGCGATGACTGGCGCGATACCCAAGCGGCAATCTGGCTATCTTTAGGTCGACTATGGAAGTACTTCATCACTTCCAGCGTAGAAAGCTTTTCAACTGTCCCTAACACGCTGACCTGCCGGTCAAGCATATGCCACGGGAAATGCAGGCTGATATGAGGATTTTCTTCCAACTGCTGCGCTTTGCGACTGCCTAGGTTGGTGTAAAACACCATCCCCTGCTGATCAAAATGTTTCAGCAGCACAATACGCTGGTATGCCTGGCCATGTTTATCCACCGTCGCTACACACATAGCAGTTGGGTCGGCCAAACGCGCGTCACAGGCTTGTTTGAGCCAACGTTCGAACATCTCTAACGGATCGTCGGTAAGATCGCTCCGGCGTAATCCACCACGCACATACTCGCGACGCAGATCGGCAACATCAAACTCGTTGTTTTCACTCATATTCAGCAGTCCTTCACCCGTCAAGAGCCTTATTCTGCGCCCGCGGGATAAGAATCTCAATTCACCGATCGTTCGGAAAATAGCTCGATGCGCGATAACATCTAAAACCCGAGCACAAATCGCGTTATTTTTAGCCAAAACAGGAACGCGGCAGCCTTTTATTTTATTGATTTTTATGTATTTTTATTTCAATGAGGAATGCAGAGGGACAGTACACGGTCTGTTATAGGGACAGTAGTGACAGAAAGGATAAGAGAAGGCTTAAAAATGGGGGCAGCGTATCGCTGCCCCATGTGAACTAGGATTTAAGGACGCAGTTGTCGATGATGATTTGCTCATTACGTTCCACAAAAGCCGTATTCCCCTTCGACCAAAACGTATATTTGCCATCACTGTAGCGCGCACCCGACGCAGAGACCACATGCGGCAAGGTGAGCTGATTACCATCCATAATAAAGCTCACCTGATCTTTTTGGTTATCCACCGTCACCGTCAACGGTGTGGTGCCGCATTGATAACTAAACTGCTCCGGCGCGACTTCTTTTTTATGCATCGACTGACATCCAGCCAGCAACAAAATCGCAGCGGCAGCACAGGTATACTTAAACATGAGTGCTCTCCCATTTTTACGGATAAATTAGATAATGTGGTTCGCAGGATAAATCGCGCCAAGTACGGTTTCCTGCGAGGCCCCCGTAACCGACGGTAAATTACCCGGCAGCCCTGACAACGTGCGATACGCTAGCCATGCAAAGGCTAACGCTTCCATATCATCGCCGCTGACGCCATAGGCATCCGTACTACATACTTCAGTTCCTGATAACAGGGCTGCCATACGGCTCATCAATAGCGGATTTCTCGCGCCACCACCACACACCAGCAGACGCTCACAGCCTCCCGCGAGCTGAACCTGATCACAGATACTGATTGCGGTCAATTCGGCCAGAGTCGCCTGCACATCCACGGCGGGGATCTCAGGTTGTAAACTCAACTGATGCTCTAGCCAACCTAGGTTAAAAAGCTCTCGCCCCGTACTTTTCGGCGCAGGTCGTGCGAAATAGGGCTCAGCCAGCAGTTGCTGTAACAGCGCCTGATTCACCGTTCCCTGCATCGCCCACTCTGCATCTTTATCATAAGCCTTGGCATGATTGCGCCAGATCCATGCATCCATCAGCATATTACCGGGGCCGGTATCAAAGCCGCGCACCGGTAATCCGGGGAGCAATAACGAAAGATTGGCAATACCGCCAATATTCAGCACCATGCGCCGCTCAACCGGGTGGGTAAGCAAAGCATGATGAAACGCAGGCACCAACGGTGCCCCTTGCCCGCCATAGGCCATATCACGACGACGAAAATCGCCAACGGTAGTAATTCCCGTCAGCGCGGCAACGCGGTTATTGTCGCCAATCTGCATGGTAAAAGGCTCATCACCTTCTGGTTGATGCCAGACGGTTTGTCCGTGGCAGCCAATCGCGGTGATATCCTGAGCACTTAGCGATGATTTAGCTAACAGGTGATTGATCGCCTCGGCATATAAGCTCCCCATCTGACGATCCAATTCCCCAACCTGAGCGAGCGTGACCGCCTGTCCCTGACACATCCCTAGGATCGCTTTTTTAACGGCAATCGGTATTGGATGTGAATATCTGCTCTGCTGTGCAACCATCCGCTCATCAATAGCGGCAATGACAACGTCAATCCCGTCAAGGCTGGTTCCTGACATAACGCCAATGTACCGTCCCGATCTCATTTCATCGTCCTTATTTATTATCGTAGAGTGAAATTATCCGCTTCAGGCATCAAACGAAACCGGATTTATCTAATTTCCGTGCCAATATCATAAACTTTCCTTACTTTAGTTGACGTAATATTTTCACAGCGAAAGATTTGCATGCTGACAAAATGCAGTAAAATAGTGATATTCGTTGACGATAATTTAATCCATCGCAACTTAAACGGTTGTTTATTGTTGGTTGAGTCATTCAACGGTATGCTACAGCGATACAGGCAAAGGTATATAGCCAACCCTTTAGAGTAAACACACAGCCGCAACGACAGGCAAAATCAGCCCGCGCGTAAAAGGCCAGAATGGAAGGAATATTTTTATGATTAAGCGTCTTATTGTTATCGCTCTCGCCGGTGCGACATTGGCTGGTTGTGCTAACACCAGTACGTTATCTGGTGACGTTTATACTGCCGGTCAGGCTAAAGAAGTTCAGCAAGTTACCTACGGTAGCATTGTCTCAATTCAGCCAGTTCGAATTCAGGCGGGCAACGATAGCAACGTTATCGGTTCTATCGGCGGCGCGGTTCTGGGTGGATTTTTAGGTAACACTGTCGGTGGTGGTACGGGTCGTAGCCTAGCCACAGCAGCGGGTGCTGTTGCAGGTGGCTTAGCTGGCAACAGCATTGAGGGCGCAGTAAACCGTACCGACGGTGTTCAACTCGTCATTCGTAAAGATGACGGCAAAACCATCGCAGTGGTACAGAAGAACGGCAACAAACCTTTCTCTGTTGGCCAGCGCGTTATGCTGTTGTCTAGCGGTAGCAGCGTGAGTGTTTCCGCAACGAACTAAGCCTTGTGTGGCTAAAAGAGATCACCAAACCGGAGACAATGTCTCCGGTTTTTTTGGGTTTGCTGATAGTAATAAAAAAGACTAATAATTATTTGTTTTGTAGATGAATAATATTTTGTTCCAGACGTTCTATCAAATTGGTCAGCAGTGTCACTTCTTCTGGGGAAACCCCAGATAAAATTTCACCGCGAGTTATGGTAATGACGTCATTGACTTCCTTGATAATAGGTGCGGCTTCTTCCGTTAACTTAATGCGTTTAGCGCGTCGATCGTTTGCGCAGGTATGACGGGTAATTAGCCCCTTTTCCTCAAGCTGGTCTAGCGTACGAACCAGTGAAGGTTGCTCAATGCCGATAGCTTTGGCCAGTTGGATTTGAGACTGGTCTGGCGGTAGACGATTAATGTTGTACAGAGTTACCCAATGCGTCTGCGTTAGTTCCAATGGCTTCAAACGCTGATCGATTAACGCTCTCCATACACGGACTAATCGTGCTAAATCCGACCCTAGTGTCGATTCCAATTTACTCTCCTTATAATTAGCATGCTAAGATACTCACCCAGAGTAGCTTCTAGTTTGGTTCCCAATCGTAAAAAATTCAAATGTATATCTACAACCTCCAGAAAATAATCTATGCATATGGTGAATTAACATCTATGTTACCTATAAATCTCTTAATGGATCAGGAGTGGTAAACATGGACATTATCTCCTCCTCTCAGGGCTCGCCCTTACAGGATCTCATCTTAGGCGCTTCGCTCTATTTTCCGCCTATTTTTAAAGCAGTTCTGCTCGGCATTGTTTTTTGGCTGCTAATCCACCGTATATTTCGCGATACTATTTATTCGGGCGATATTTGGCACCCAACATTGATGGATTTGTCAATTTTTGTCATTTGTGTCAGCGCCAGTCTTTGGCTATTAACCAGTTGGTAAAATAATATGAAACTGAACACATTACGCTACTTCTCAACGGTTATAGTTTGTGCAATAGCGATCACCGCAGGCTGGTGGGCCTGGAATTATTATATGCAATCACCTTGGACTCGCGACGGAAAAGTCCGGGCTGAACTTGTCAATATTACACCAGAAGTATCTGGAAAAATCATCAACGTAAATATCAATGATAACCAACAGGTAAAACAAGGCGATTTACTATTTTCATTAGACCCGACACCCTTTGAAATTGCACTTAGCAACGCCAATGCCGCCATGGCAAAAGCAGAGTCCGATCTGGCTAAGGCCACTCATGAAGCAGCTCGACGCGGCAATCTGCCCCGCAACGTGATTTCTGCGGAAGATCTCGACGAAGCAAATTTAAATGCGCAGGCAATGAAAGCTAATTATAAATCCGCGCAATCTAATTTGGAACAGGCTAAGTGGAATTTACAGCATACTAATATTTATGCGCCCGTCAGTGGTTTTATAACTAATTTACAAACTCGAGTCGGGAATTATGCCTCTATTGGCTCACCCCTTGTGGCTCTTATTGATATTAATTCGTTTTATGTTATGGGATATTTCGAAGAAACTAAGCTAAAGCATATACACATCGGAAATAACGTTGATATAACTCTATATAACGGAAATATCCCACTCCATGGGAGCGTTGAAAGTATTGGGCGCGCGATTTACGACCAAAGCGTAGACAGTAGCGATAATATGCTACTTAACGTAAAACCTAACGTTCCTTGGGTACGCCTTGCTCAACGCGTGCCGATCAGAATAAAACTGGAAAATGTTCCTAAAGACGTTTTGCTGGTGGCTGGCACCACTTGCACAATTACCGTTCGCGCTAACTAACGGGATAGAATTGTGAACATATCCTGGCTAGATTGGCGCAACACGCCATGGGCAAAGGCCAATGCGGGACAATGGCGTTATGCCTTACGCAATGCAATAGCGATGTGCCTTGCTCTGTGGGTGGCGTTTTTACTCGATCTTGATGAACCTTATTGGGCCTTTACTTCAGCCGCGGTGGTGAGTTTCCCAACCGTCGGCGGCGTGATCAGTAAGAGCATTGGTCGTATTGCCGGTAGCTTACTTGGCGCTGCGGCTTCTGTACTCATTGCGGGCCAATGTCTCAACGATCCGTGGCTATTTACGCTATTTATTGCCGCGTGGATAGCAATTTGCACCTACGTTTCCAATCATTATCAAAATAACGTCGCCTATGCTTTTGCGTTAGCGGGCTACACCGCCGCGATCATTGCCTTCTCAACCGCCGAATCAACCGACACCATGCAAATCTTTGATATTGCACAGGCGCGCGTATGCGAAGTGATCACCGGCCTGCTCTGCGGTGCTTTTATGATGATGATTCTCCCCAGCACCTCCGACGGCACTAACCTTCTGACGTCATTACGACGCATGCACCAACGTCTGTTAGAGCATGCAACTATGCTTTGGCACCCAGAAACAACGCCAGAAATGCGTGCATCGCATGAGGGGTTAATTGGTCAGATCCTCACAATGAACATTTTGCGCATTCAGGCTTTCTGGAGTAACCACCGCCTGCGTAGCCGCAACAATGTGCTTAACTTTTTACTTCACCAGCAGCTACGTCTGACCAGTGTTATCTCAAGCATTCGACGAATGCTGGTCAATTGGCCCGATCGCCCAGAATTTTTGCAGGATGTGTTGCAAGCGATCATCAAAGAGCTTCAGAACCCCGAGACCAATAAATATCGCTTGGCCAAAATCCTCAGTCGTATCTATCCACATGACCCAAGTGACTATCGTCTGCGTTCTTTTTACCTTCGCCTACGTTATTTTTGCTGGCTCTATTTGCAGGGCAGCCGTTGGATAAGACACGTTGAAAAATCATCGCCGGAAGAGACCTTCTCTCCCCCCAAAGTACATAGTATCGCGCGTCATACCGACAGTATGGAATCAGCCTACAACGCACTACGCACCTTTATCGCGCTGGTTGTTGGCTGCGCATTTTGGATGAATACTCAGTGGGATGCGGGATCGGCGGCGCTGACTATTACCGCCATTACCTGTGTGCTGTACTCCACATCGGCGTCACCGATGACCAGCCTAACGACGCTGTTTAAAGCGATGGTGTTGCTGTCTATTGGCTGCTATCTGGCTAAATTCGGCCTAATGATTCAAATCGATGATTTCTGGGTCTTCTGTGCCTTCTTGTTACCTGTTTTGCTTACGATGCAGCTACTGAAATTACAAAACCCAAAAACAGCCGCGCTCTGGGGGCAGCTCATCGTCTTTATGGGATCTTTTTTGCTGGTCACTAACCCGCCGGAATATGACTATGGAAGTTTTGTCAACGAAAACATCGCCAAGATTTGCGGTGTGCTGCTAGCTGCAGTAGCGTTTCAAATTCTGCGCCCCAGTTCTGATAAACGTAAAAGCCGCAGGATTATTCAAGCACTGCGCCGTGATTTTATCGATCAGATCAGCCGTAGACCTCAGCAAAGCGAAAGCCAGTTCGAATCACGTATTTACCATCGCATCAGTCAATTAAATCAGAGTAAAGATGAGCTATCGCGTATCTGGGTGCTACGCTGGGGGGTGGTACTGCTGAATTGTAGCCACATTGTTTGGCAACTGCGTGATTGGCAAACCCGTTCCGACCCCCTTTCCGCGGTCCGTGACGTCTGTATTCACTGTCTCAAAGGCATCATGACAGAAAAAGGTATTCAGCATGACTCTCTGGATAAGACCTTGAATGAACTATTACGTATCAGCGACGTTTTGTCTCACCATCCGGATCAGAGTGGCCGAGATTTGGCCGGACTCGTATGGCGTCTGTACTGTTCTCTTTCACAGCTGCAGCAGAAGGTGGTGACGTCAGCGTCTAACAAGTCAATAAAGAGTTAAAAGAGCGATGGTTGCTCAGGCTGATGGGATGGATCGGATTTATCATTGCGCTGTTGGCGCAACCATCGCTGTCGGCACAAGCGCAGGACATCACGCTTTTGCGGATCGCTCAGTTTTATCCAGTTAAAACGCTCGTCTCGGCTGCGCATGCAGCCGCGACAATAGCCGCGCTCGTCGGACTGACAAATACCCCGACAGGGGCTAGGGATCTCAAAGAACTCAAGTTGCTGGGCCACCGCAAACCTCCTGCTTACAGATATAAGTGAAGACGTAAACCCAGCTCAGGGCAAATTTATTATCATTTGTTATTCAACGTTGCTGATAATTTTGGAAATAATCGCGTAAGCATTGCATTGCTTGACGGCTTTTTTCCGTATGAACTCTCTCTAACGTCAACGCATGCAGCTTCAGAGGCGCGGGTCGCCACTCAGGTAACAACAACACCAAATCACCGCGCTTTAACTCATACTCAATCTCATAAAGCGGCTGTATAGAAATGCCTATCCCCTCCAACGTAAATGCGCGTAATACGTTCATACTGCTACTGCCTGTAGCAATATCAGGCAGAGAAATTTTACGCGTTTCTCCGTTGTTCCTATGTAGTTCAATCGAAGCAGGAACAGCCTCATTGGTATTCACCAGCCACTGGTGTTGGCTAAGTTCATCGGGCGTTTCAGGTATCCCGCAGCGATTTAAATAACGGGGAGAAGCGCACAGCACCATAGGCCAAACAGCTAACGGGTGGGCGATATAAGAAGCATCATCCAGTTGGCGATTAACCCGCAGAGCTATGTCCGCGCGAACCTCAATTAAATTGATAATTTCGTCGTTGGCTAAGATTCTCAGACTAAGCTTAGGATGAGCCTGTAACAAAGGGGCTAATGCCTGCGCTAATGGGGCGCCGCCGAGGCCGATCGTGGTCGCAATACGCAACTCGCCTACTAGCGTATCGCGCATTTCGGCCAATCGTTGCTCTGCCTGACTAGCTTCATGCAGCATCGCTTTGCAGCCTGGATAAAAAGCGGCTCCTGCATCGGTAAGCGTAAGTTTCCGGGTAGAGCGATGCAAGAGTGTCACCCTCAGATCTTGCTCTAAAGTGCGCATATGCTGACTCACCGCCGATGGGCTCATCCCCAGACGCCGCCCTGCTGCACTGAAAGAGCCTTCCGCAACCACAACGGCAAAAACGGCCATCCTGTTGAGTTTGTCCATCAATCAGCCTTGTTATCTTGAAGTTTTACTTAAAGAAGTAAGCTTGAATATGCCACTTATCAACCGAATTGTTAAGGTCTAAAGTAGCCCTATCGCAACCTAAGCAGAGGAAAATAACCATGAAACTTGCCATTATTGGAGCCACCGGTTTTGTCGGCCGTGTTGTCGTTGATGAAGCATTAGCACGTGGTCACGAAGTGACTGCTATCGCTCGCAGCCAGAAAGATTTGCCAGATGTAGACCGTTTGCATATTGCACTTGGCGACGTGACTAACGTTGATTGGCTAACACAAACGCTGAAAGGTGTCGATGCCGTTATCAGCGCATTCAACCCCGGCTGGACTGACCCCGATCTGTATGCCAACTTCGTGAAAGGCAGTGATGCCATTTTGACCGCCGTGGAAAAATCAGGGGTGAAACGCTTTCTGGTGGTCGGTGGTGCGGGCAGCCTAGAAGTCGCTCCGGGCGTCGAACTCATCGATACCCCACAGTTCCCAGCAGAAATTCGTCCGGGTGCACAAGGCGCTCGTGAACTGCGGAACAAATTGCGCGCCGGTAGCAAACTGGATTGGACGGTATTATGCCCTGCAGCCATGCTTGAACCGGGCAAACGTACCGGACATTTCCGTCTTGGTACGACTTCATTGCTGATGAATGGAGATGCGCCCGCCAATATTTCAGTCCAAGATTTGGCCGTCGCGATCCTCAATGAAATTGAGCAACCACAATTTATCAAGCAGCAGTTTACTGCCGCTTACTAAACGCTAATGCCCTTCAATCTTCGCCCCACAGGCTGCAACTCCCCAGCCTGTGGGGTTTCTTCGTATTATCGCCGCTTAAAAAACCTTCGCTTTAAATAATTTCATCATAAAGTATTTGCGCGTGTATTGACTTAGACCAACCGGTCTATTAGTCTTTGCCCAAGCCTCGTTGTTTCGTATGCATCATGTCTAACGAGCTCATTTAAACTTCGTAGCGTGCATTGACGCGTTACACCGCCACAGGATTCACTATGAAAATCGAAAAGTTATTCACGCCTGTCACCGTTGGTGATGTCACTTTGCCTAACCGAGTTTTCATGGCTCCGCTGACACGCCTACGCAGCAAAGAACCGGGCGATATTCCAACCCCATTGATGGGCGAATACTATAACCAGCGTGCAGGCGCCGGTTTAATTATCACAGAAGCAACTCAGGTTTCGTTTCAAGCAAAAGGCTATGCCGGCGCGCCCGGTTTACATACACCAGAGCAATTGGATGCGTGGAAAAAAATCGTTGCGGGAGTCCATCAACATGGCGGTCATATCGCGGTACAGCTATGGCACGTAGGCCGTATCTCTCATAACAGTCTCCAGCCGAACAATCAGCCTCCGGTTGCACCATCAGCCATCGCCGCTGACACTCGCACCACGGTTCGAGATGAAAACGGCCATTGGGTACGTGTTCCTTGCTCTGAACCTCGCGCCTTAGAAACCAGCGAAATCCCTGGCATCGTTAACGATTTCCGCCACGCCGTTGCGTTGGCGAGCAAGGCCGGTTTTGATCTGGTCGAACTGCACGCGGCACATGGCTACCTCCTGCATCAGTTTATGTCTCCTGCGTCTAACCAACGTACCGACCAATATGGCGGTTCTATTGAAAACCGTGCGCGTTTAACGCTCGAGGTGGTTGATGCTGCTATTGCCGAATCTGGCGCTGGCCGCGTAGGTATTCGCATTTCACCATTGGGGCCATTTAACGGGCTGGATAACGGTGAAGACCAGGAAGAAGCTGCGCTTTATCTCATCGGTCAGCTTAACCAGAGAAAAATTGCTTATTTGCATATCTCTGAGCCAGATTGGGCCGGTGGCAAGCCTTATTCAGAGGCGTTCCGTCAAGCGGTACGTGAAAACTTCAGCGGCATCATTATTGGTTCCGGTGGATACAACGCAGAAAAAGCGGAAACGCTGATTAATCAAGGTCTGATCGACGCCGTTGCCTTTGGACGTAACTTTATTGCCAACCCAGATTTAGTTGAACGTTTAGAGAAAAAAGCATCATTGAATACGCCACAGCCTGAGACCTTCTACGGTGGTGGCGCTGAAGGCTATACAGATTACCCAACGCTGTAATACTTCGGCATATATCCCAATGACGGGAATATATGCCAACCCTCTGGCCGCCTCCACTCAGTCAGAGGGTTTTTCCATTTTTTGTCACCACATCGCTCGCGATTAATGCCGACCTTTTATTGATCGCTGAATGTACGCTGTTACAATGTTCTATACCTTGTAAAGCAAGCCGTTTCGATTTTCAGAGGGAAATTATGCGTTTACTACACACCATGCTGCGCGTCGGTCATCTGCAACGCTCCATCGACTTCTACACCAAAGTTTTAGGCATGCGCCTGCTGCGTACCAGTGAAAACGAAGAGTATAAATACTCTCTGGCCTTCGTCGGTTATAGCGATGAAAGTACCGGTTCTGTGATTGAGCTGACCTATAACTGGGGCGTTGAAAGCTACGAGATGGGCACAGCATTTGGTCACATTGCGCTGGGCGTCGATGATGTTGCAGCAACCTGCGAAAGCATTCGTCAGGCTGGCGGCAAAGTCACTCGTGAAGCGGGTCCGGTAAAAGGCGGCAACACCATTATCGCCTTTGTTGAAGATCCTGATGGTTACAAAATCGAGCTGATCGAAAACAAACAAGCTGGCGCGGGTTTAGGCAACTAATCCTAAGTACCAGAACGTATCAAACCCATGTGGTTTGAGCAAAAACCGAGCGGGCGCCTTAGCGTCCGCTTTTTTATCTGATGCATGAATGAGGCTCGTACCGCGTTTGCGGACTGCAAACTACGTAAAAATTTGCCATAATGCGCGCTGCATTCCATAGACCAGAAGTTGAACATGGCTGAAACCACCAATCTAAATACGCTGAGCGCGCGCTTTCGCGGGTTCTATCCTGTTGTCATTGATGTCGAAACCGCAGGTTTTGATGCCAACACCAACGCGCTACTTGAAATTGCGGCAGTCACATTACGTATGACTGACGATGGATGGTTAGAGCCCGACGAAACACTTCATTTCCACGTTGAGCCTTTTGTTGGCTCCGTACTGGTTCCTGAAGCTTTGGCATTCAACGGTATTGATCCGGAAAACCCATTGCGCGGTGCGGTCAGCGAATACGAAGCCTTACACGCCATCTTCAAAGCCGTACGTAAAGGCATTAAAGAACACGACTGTAATCGTGCCGTCATTGTGGCGCACAATGCCCACTTTGATCACTCGTTTGTGATGGCCGCGGCTGAGCGCGTTGGCTTAAAACGCAACCCTTTCCATCCGTTCGCCACTTTCGATACTGCCGCGCTGAGCGGGCTAGTATTAGGTCAAACCGTGCTGGCTAAGGCCTGCATTGCCGCCAATATCCCATTTGACAGCACCCAAGCACACTCCGCGCTCTACGATACAGAACAGACGGCAACGCTGTTTTGTGAATTGGTAAACCGCTGGAAACGTATGGGTGGATGGCCTCTGCCCGCCAATGCGGAAGAAAGCGCTGAATAAAGATTAATAGCTCGCTATCTAGCGGGCTTTTCCTCCAATTTAGTTGTCTATACAACCCTTGAGCTATGCCCTCCCACTCCGGCTAATTCTTGTTTTTGTCGTGTTAATGCGAAAAAAATGTTATTAAACGTGTTTTATAATTTTTAGAACTCTGGGACATTGACGTCTATGAACGCTGTTGTTGTCGCCGTCACGGTGATGCTTTTACTGAGTTTAATGCGGGTGAACGTGGTTATCGCGTTAATCTTTGCGGCTATTACCGGTGGTCTGGTTGGCGGACTCACTCTTGAAACGACCCTAACTACTTTTAGCGGTGGTCTCGGTGGTGGCGCTGAAATTGCACTAAGTTACGCGATGCTAGGGACTTTCGCCGTTGCTATCTCCCGTTCGGGTATCACCGATATATTGGCTCAGAAAGTCATTGCCCGAATGGGGCATCAGCCAAGCGCCAGTAAACTATTTTGGTTTAAGTACGGTTTGCTGCTGATTATTTCTCTCATCGCTATTTCGTCGCAAAACCTGATCCCCATTCACATCGCATTTATCCCTATCTTGATCCCCCCTTTGCTCCACGTGTTTTCACGCATGAATCTCGATCGCCGTGCGGTGGCCTGCGTGCTGACCTTTGGTTTAATAACGCCTTATATGGTATTGCCCATCGGCTTTGGCGGCATCTTTCTGAACAATATTCTGTTAAAGAATTTGAACGGCAACGGCCTAAACGTGACAGCGTCACAAGTTCCTCACGCGATGCTGCTACCGGGATTAGGCATGATCGTTGGGCTGCTGATAGCCGTATTTTTCAGTTATCGTAAACCACGCCGCTACAGCGAGCGCAAAATTCTTGCTGCAGAACCAGAGCATAAAAGCGTAAAAACACGTCACTTATGGGTGGCCGGTCTAGCGATACTCGCAGCATTAGGTGTTCAGTTGGCGACCAACTCCATCGTGCTCGGCGCACTGGTGGGGTTCATGGTCTTTATCGCGGGTGGCGTCATTCATTGGAAAGAAACTCAGGATGTTTTCACCCGCGGTGTACATATGATGGCGATGATTGGCTTTATTATGATCACCGCATCAGGATTCGCCGCAGTGATTAAAGCCACCGGCAGCGTTGAAACGCTGGTTGTTTCGATTGAGAGCGTGATCGGTAATAATCGCGGTTTAGCGGCCTTTTTAATGCTATTCGTCGGACTGATCATCACCATGGGGATTGGCTCTTCATTCTCGACGGTGCCAATTATCGCTGCGATTTATGTTCCATTGTGTATCGCTTTTGGTTTTTCACCGATGGCGACAATTGCCATTGTCGGCGTAGCCGGTGCACTTGGCGATGCAGGTTCCCCCGCCTCAGACTCAACGCTCGGCCCCACTTCGGGCTTAAATATGGATGGTCAGCACGATCACATTTGGGATTCGGTTGTTCCTACATTCTTGCACTATAACCTACCCTTGTTAGCCTTCGGCTGGATCGCTGCAATGACGCTGTAAGCTGCACCCAAAATAACAAAGGCGCCCTAAGGCGCCTTTGTTTTATGCGACAACAATATCACTATTGCTGTTCTTCCTGAGCGGGATGCTTCGCAGCAGTTTCTTTAATCAACTGCTGCAATTCACCGGCGCGGTACATTTCGATAATGATGTCACAGCCGCCCACCAGCTCACCTTCGACCCACAATTGTGGGAAGGTTGGCCAGTTAGCATATTTTGGCAATTCGGCGCGAATATCAGGATTTTGCAAAATATCGACATAGGCAAAACGCTCGCCACACGCAGACAATGCCTGAACGGCCTGAGCAGAAAAACCACAGCTCGGCAATTTTGGCGAACCTTTCATGTATAAAATAATTGGGTTTTCAGCAAGTTGGCGCTGAATTTTTTCAATAGTGGTCATTGTCATTTTGTTTTACTTCCTCTAACCAGTGTTATGCAGACAGCATGCAAGTGCATATCAAATTATTGTACTGGATTGTACGCAGCGACGCTCTTAGAAAAAAACGCCATCTTTTATAGGGGTATTTCTGAGGTGTTTCGATCCCTTATCGCTTAAGCTCAGTTTAATCTAAAAACGTGCTATGCTATTTCCGTTTGGTTCGTGTTTAGATTTACAGCAGAATTTGTTCAAAACAGCATCCGATTTAACTCTTGTAACATTTAGTCACAAAGAGAATATAAATAGCGGAAATGAATGCTGTTCTGTTCCTGTTGTTTATTTAATACTGTTTGCCATGTTTTTTTCTTGGGACAAAGCCTGGAACCTACCAATGCGTCTATATATCGCACTCTTTGTTCTGCTGTTTACTCAGCTATTTGCTAATGCCGCCAATGCCTCTCCGGGGCATAAAGTCGTTGCCGATCAGCGAAAGTCGCACACGACCAGTAGCGAAGCCGCCGATCGTAAAAAGCGAAAGCCTGCGGCTAGCAAAAAAGAAAAAACGCCAACGACTTCTACCGCTAAAAACAAAAAGAGCAGCGATAAAACAGTCGCGAGTAAAAAACAAAACGCTAAAAAAGAGTCGGCCTCGCAGAATAGCGCTTTAGCCAGCAAATTTGCCCGCAATCGTGAAGTTGCTCGTAATAAAGCCAACAGCAAGAAAATTGATAAAGCGGTATTAGCCTCTCTATCTAAGCCAAATAAAAAATCTGCTGAGAAAAAGGCGAGCGCCAGAACCGCAACGCTAGCGCATGTCAGCAATAAAAAGAGCTATGGTCGTCAACGCGGCAAACTAAACAGCAAAAATGAATTGGCTAAGCTCGCGCTAAATCAGAATAATGTTGAGATCGTTGATGGCAAGCCAATCCGTTTGAGTCCACAGCATAAAAAGCGCTACCAGAATGCTAAACAGACCGCGATGAACAAGCTGATGAATCAGGTTGGCAAACCCTACCGCTGGGGAGGCTCATCACCTAGCACCGGGTTCGATTGCAGCGGTTTAGTCTACTATGCCTATCAAGATTTGCTGAGTATCAAAATCCCACGCACAGCTAACGAGATGTATCATCTGCGCGATGCAGCTCCGGTGAAGAAAACTGAGTTACAAAAAGGCGATTTAGTCTTCTTCCGCATTAACAACCGTGGCGCAGCCGATCATGTGGGTGTCTATATGGGTGAAGGTAAATTCATCCAGTCACCGCGCACTGGTGAACAAATTCGTATCAGTTATCTGGATAATGATTATTGGCAGGGTCACTATGTGGGTGCTCGCCGTGTCATGACGCCCAAAACAATTCGTTAGATATGCCAAGCAACAGGGATTTATTCATATAACGGATAATCCCTGTAATTTCCCCTCTCCTTTCTCAATATCCTTCCTTCGTACCTTGATGTCTCGCAGTGTTACTGATGGACAATTCATCAATTGATAACCAAAAAGCAAAATTTAGCCTGTTATTAGACTCAAAACTTGCTAAAATCGATCCCCATAACAAGAGCACAACAAGATCGTTTCAAATTTAAAAACCCGCACACTGACGTTAACGTTAGTGTGATGCGTGAAACATAAAACACTTGCGTGTAACTGTTTCATCGCAAAATAGATCAATAATAGGAGAGAGCAATGTCTTTTGAATTACCTGCATTACCATACGAAAAAAACGCACTCGAGCCGCACATCTCCGCAGAAACTCTGGAATACCATTACGGTAAGCATCACAACACCTACGTGGTAAACCTAAACAACCTGATCAAAGGCACCGAGTTTGAAGGTAAATCACTGGAAGAGATCATCAAGACCTCTACTGGCGGTATCTTTAACAACGCCGCTCAGGTTTGGAACCATACCTTCTACTGGCACTGCCTGTCTCCAAAAGGCGGCAACGCACCTACTGGCGCAGTAGCAGACGCCATTAACAAAGCCTTTGGTTCTTTCGAAGCCTTCAAAGAAGAACTGACTAAATCTGCCGTGGGCAACTTTGGTTCTGGCTGGACGTGGCTGGTTAAAAAAGCGGACGGTTCTTTAGCTATCGTTAATACCTCAAACGCAGCAACCCCATTGACCAGCGGCGACAAACCACTGCTGACCGTGGACGTTTGGGAACACGCTTACTACATCGATTACCGCAATGCGCGTCCTAAATATCTGGAGAACTTCTGGGCTCTGGTGAACTGGGAATTCGTCGCTAAAAACTTGGCATAAGTTTTTAACGTACGTATATAAGAAAGGCGGTCGATTGACCGCCTTTTGTTTTAGTCATGTTAATAACTAAAGATTCCAACACGTCTTTAAATCAGTGCAGCGCTGCTACAAAGCTAAAGATAACAATAACTGCCAAAGCAGCAACCGTCGTCATTAGGGAATATTTCAGATCGGTTTCCATGTGCTCATCTCCCGCATTTCGTTATCAGATCAATTTTTATTATACATAAACACTTGCAGAAAGTGTGTGAAATCATTTTTACATACATCAAATGAGATCACACGCAGAAAATCATTCTATTATTCTTTCTCTTATCCCCTAATTTTGACTTCCCCTTTTGCATTTTATAGGCCAAAATTTACGGTTTACTGCTACGTATCAGCTTTCATAACGAAAAAGAATAGGCTGGCACTCGAAGTCTCTGCATATTCATTTATTTTATGTGCTTTCATTCGGTGTAATTTTAGATGTACGTAAGCAAACGATTAACACAATAGCTATGTTTTGATTACATAAGCTTAGGAGTCATCTGTTTCATGGCAACGATTAAAGATGTGGCAAAACGCGCGGGCGTTTCCACCACGACTGTGTCTCATGTCATTAATAAAACGCGCTTTGTCGCCGAAGAGACCAAAGCCGCGGTATGGGAGGCAATTAAAGAGCTGCACTATTCTCCCAGTGCCGTCGCCCGTAGCCTGAAAGTTAACCACACTAAATCGATCGGTTTACTGGCCACCTCCAGTGAAGCGCCCTATTTTGCTGAGGTCATCGAAGCCGTAGAGAACGCCTGCTACAGCCAAGGCTATACCCTAATTCTGTGCAATTCGCATAACAATCCAGAAAAGCAAAAAGCCTATCTCGCCATGTTGGCACAAAAGCGTGTTGATGGCCTGCTGGTGATGTGCTCTGAGTATCCAGAGAACCTACTACAGACGCTAGAAGACTACCGTAATATTCCGATGGTCGTTATGGATTGGGGAACGCAGCGCAGCGACTTTACCGATGCGATTCAAGATAACGCCTTCGAAGGGGGCTATTTAGCGGGCCGTTATTTGATTGAACGCGGCCATCGTGACATTGGTGCCATTACCGGACAGCTGTCGCGCAATACCGGCGGTGGACGCCTGCGGGGCTTCCTGAAAGCGCTACAAGAGGCCAATATCCCAACGCGCGATGAGTGGATGGTTGAAGGTGACTTTGAACCCGAGTCTGGATACAAAGCTATGCACCAAATTCTCTCGCAAAAGCATCGCCCGACAGCCGTTTTTGTGGGTGGAGACATCATGGCCATGGGCGCCATCTGCGCCGCAGATGAAATGGGGTTGCGCGTCCCACAAGATATTTCGGTGATCGGGTATGATAACGTACGTAACGCACGTTACTTCACTCCGGCATTAACCACTATTCATCAGCCGAAAGAGCGTCTAGGTGCGATGGCCTTTGATATGCTGCTTGATCGTATCGTGAGCAAACGCGAAGATTCTCAGACTATCGAAGTGCACCCTAAATTGGTAGAGCGTCGTTCAGTAGCCGATGGCCCTTATCTGGACTATCGCCGCTAAGCGATGAAGAACGGCTGCTCCTGTCTCGCGCTGTTCCCTCTTGTGCTGATACTTGCTGGTGCGCTGCCGATTGCGGCGGCGCTACTGGTTATGCTTCAGCCCCTTTCAGATACTTTTTCTATTAGCCATTTTCTTGCGTCGTGGTACCTGTTGCTACAATGGCCAGGTATATTGCAATCCATCACGCTGAGCATATTCAGTGGTTTTGCCGCCACGCTAATATCATTATGGCTAGCTCTGGCGTTATGTGGGCAGGTCATTCTCAGACAGAATAGTCATATCGCGCGGGTTATCTCCACTGCTATTCTCGCTATACCGCACATTGCTTTAGCGACCGGATTGATCCTGCTGTTGTCCCCATCGGGCTGGTTGCTAAGGGTCATTTCCCCCACGCTTACCGGATACTCTCGCCCACCTGATTGGCTGATAATCAACGATCCTTATGCACTTTCATTGACGTTGCTATTAGCGGTGAAAGAAACGCCTTTCCTGTTTTTAATGGCGCTGAATATCGCCGGACGTATTGATGTTCGACGACAAATACAGTCAGGTGTGGCGCTAGGCTATCCTTCAACTCGCGTCTGGTGGCTGTTGTTAGTGCCACAGATTCTGCGCGGCCTGCGGTTGCCCGTCTTCTGCGTGTTGGCATTTGGCTTATCCGTGGTGGATATCGCTATTTTGCTTGGACCACAGCAGCCCACAACGCTATCCCTACAGATTTGGCAATGGATGACCGATCCGGCACTGACGCATCAAGTATTGGCGACCAGCGGAACGTTGCTCCTGCTTGGGATCACGCTTTTTAGTTTTGTCCTCTGGCTGATGATTGAAAGGGCCTGGCTGCGCTATTGCCGCAACGCGCACGGTCAAAGACGCTATAAACGTCATATGCCGCTACGGCCTCTATGGATCGTTGGCATACTGCTGACGCTGGGTTCGTATAGCGTTTTGTTTATCTGGTCGATTGCTTGGCGATGGCCGTTCCCTGCTGCCTTACCACTGCAATGGACATTCGATTATTGGCTCAGCAGCCTAAGCCAACTCGGTACCCCCATCATCAATAGCCTGCTCATCGCTGGCATCGCCAATCTCTGTAGTCTGATTCTCTGTGTAGGCTTTCTTGAATGGCAATTCTTACGCCATAAAATCACGGGATTATGGCTGCTACTCACACCTCTTTTGCTACCGCAAATCAGTCTGATTTTTGGTTTACAATATTTAGCGGCTTGGTTCGACGTGATTGGCCTGCTGCCCAGCGTGATTTTCGCCCATGTGCTGTTTATTACGCCTTACTACTTCCTCAGTCTGAGCGGCACATGGCAGGCTTTTGATCGTAGACTCCTTTATACGGCCCAATCACTAGGGAAAACCCCGTGGTCGTGCTTCTGGCATATTAAAATTCCACTATTGAGTAAACCGCTGGCGATATCCGTCGCCCTAGGCTTTGCTGTCAGTATCGGCCTTTATCTGCCGACTCTGGGGTTCGGGGCTGGTCGTTTCCCTACTTTAGCTACCGAAACGGTGGCCTACGCCAGCGGAATCGATCGCCGCATGGCCGCCGTTGCGGCGTTGTGGCAAACCTTTCTGCCACTGCTCGGCTACGGGTTAGCACTGTTTATCCCCGTCAGCTTCTCAAGGAGTAAGCAGCAATGAGCACGTTGACTCTCGAACAGTTTCAAGTCTATTTACATGATGTGCCGCTAACGCCTGAACTTGACGTGAGTGTGGCCGGCGGAGAAACGCTTACGCTAATGGGGCCGAGCGGGTGTGGAAAATCAAGCTTGCTGTTAGCGCTTGCAGGACATGCACATGCTCCGATTTCACGACGAGGAAAAGTGAAAATTAATGGGCAAGACGTGACACACCTTCCAGCCCATCAACGCAAAGTCGGTCTGCTATTTCAAGATGACTTATTATTTCCTCATCTCAACGTAGAGCAAAATCTGTTATTCGCGTTGCCTGATGATGTTGCTCGGACAGAACGCCACTCACAGGTGACTCAAGCCTTAGCAAAGATTGAGATGAGTGAGTTTTCCCGCCGCTTTCCAAATGAACTCTCCGGCGGGCAACGCGCCAGAATCAGCCTGCTTCGCACCCTATTATCTAGCCCTGCGGTCGTTGCGCTAGACGAGCCTTTTTCTAAGCTCGATAAAACACTGCGCCAACATTTTCGTCGCTGGGTCTTTGATGAGTTAAAACAGGCCAATATCGCCGCCCTTTTAGTCACACACGATGAAGACGATGTGCCAGAAAATGGGCAAATGATTTGCCTGTAGTTTACTCTGGGCTCAGCCATTCCTGATTCATGGTTTCGGTATCTCCCAGATAATCCAGTAACCAGTCAATTGCCGGTGAGCGAGTATGATCTTCCCAGGTGACGCAGCAGGCGCTATCAGGAAACGGCTGCGCCAACTGCAAAATATGTAATTTCCCCGCACTGACCAATGGCTCTGCCATATGAGCCGGCATCAGCCCCACGCAAAGACCGCTTTCCAGACAATCGCAGGCAGACTGCCAGTCTGGCACCACTAAACGGCGCTGGTTATCAAGTAGCCATGTGTCGCGCTTAGGCAGATTGATTGACGTATCCTCAATGCACAGCGCAGGGAATGGACGAATTTTATCATCCGTCAGTTCGCCTTCGAGCATCGCCAACGGATGCTCTGGGCTGACTAGGCAATGCCAATGTAAAAACCCCATATCGCGAAATGAAAAACGTCCTCCGGCCGGCACCGCACGCGTTGCGCCAATAGCCACATCAACCCGTCCGGCAACTAAGGCATCCCACACACCGTTAAACACTTCTGGATGGATCATTAATTCCATATCAGGAAAGTGACGATAAAAATCCACGACCAACTGCCGACTCCTACGCGGGTTAACGATGCGATCGACGGCGATATTTAGCTGTCCACGCCAGCCGTTTGCGACTTGCTGACACTGGCGACGGGTGGAATTCATTTTTTTGATAATAGTACGCGCTTCTTCTACAAAAAATGCGCCTGCTTCGGTTAACTCCACATCACGATGGCGTCGTTCAAACAGCGAAACGGCTAACCATGTTTCCAACTGACGTACTGTGTAACTCACGGCAGACGGCACACGGTGCAGCTCTTGTGCTGCGGCGCTGAAACTCCCCGTTCTAGCAACCGCGTCTACAACCTCTAATGAGTATTCAGACCACATGTGCGCTACCTCACCTTTCTTGCTTTCAAAAATTTTCACTCATGATAGCAAATATTAGCGTTTCACAAGTAATTAGTGAGATCGCTAAACTTCTCACGTCACACTTTCACTCTGCAACAAATATATAACGAGTCAAAATAATGCGAACTTCCTCATTTTTTATGTTCTATCTGGCCGGCTTGAGCATGTTGGGATATCTGGCCACCGATATGTATCTTCCTGCTTTTGGTGCCATGCAGCAGGATCTGGGTGCGTCTGCGGGCGCAATTAGCGCTAGTTTAAGTATTTTCTTAGCCGGTTTTGCCTTTGCCCAGCTCGTTTGGGGCCCTCTGTCTGACCGTATTGGTCGTAAGCCTGTCCTGCTGATGGGGCTGACATTGTTCAGCCTTGGCTGCTTGGGAATGATCTGGGTAGACACAACTGTCGAGCTTCTGATTCTGCGTTTCATACAGGCTATCGGTGTATGTTCTGCCGCGGTGACCTGGCAAGCGCTGGTAATCGACCGTTACAGCAAAGGCATCGCCAACCGCGTATTTGCCACCATCATGCCGCTGGTCGCACTGTCGCCAGCCTTAGCGCCATTACTCGGTGCATGGCTACTAAATCATTTAGAGTGGCAGGCCATTTTCGCCGTATTGTTCGGGATTTCACTGCTCCTACTGATCCCTACGTTGATGCTGAAAGATACGCGCCGTAAACCAACAGAAGAGAAAACGCAGCAAAAAATTAGTTTCTTCCAGTTAATGCGCTCAAATATCTTCTCTGGCAACGTAATGATTTTTGCTGCCTGCTCTGCGGGTTTCTTTGCTTGGCTAACCGGTTCACCGTTCATTCTCGGTGATATGGGCTATGGTCCTAACGATATTGGTTTGAGCTATGTGCCACAGACGATTGCTTTCTTAATCGGTGGCTATGGCTGCCGTGCGCTGCTTAGCCGCATCGGTGGAAATCTGATGCTGCCTGTACTGCTGATTGTTTATAGCCTGTGCATGATTGCGATGTTTGTGATGGCGATGTTTAGTACACCAGGACTGTTCGCCATTCTTGTCCCTTTCTGCATCATGGCGATGGCGAACGGGGCTATTTATCCTATCGTGGTCGCGAATGCGCTAACGCCATTTCCTGAAAACAGTGGTAAAGCCGCCGCGCTGCAAAATACCTTACAGCTTGGCGTCTGTTTCCTTGCCAGCCTGCTAGTATCGGTCTTTGTTGAATCTGCGCTATTAGCAACTACGGCTATCATGGCGGGAACCGTTATTTTGGTCATGATCGGCTATTGGCTCAAAAGTGACAACGTCACTAAAAAACTCAGCGCAGATAAGTTAACTACAACAGAATCAAGCAAAAAACACGTTTCTCAACACTAGTATTTTTTGTCTCCTTTACGCTAACCCATTGACCAGCGGTATAGATTCATACTTGAGTCTGTCACCGCTGCGTCCTATACTGCAACAGTTGCATTCACAATTATTTTGCTAGTGAGTAACTTTTACTTTTCTGGCGTGCGGAGCACGTCACGTTTTCTAAAGGATGAGTCCCTGCTAAACGCATGGGTTTCCTCAGTTTTCCATTTTTCTAAGTCGGGTTTAAACACCGCGGGTTGGCCGTTGGTACTCGTGCGCCTACAGATTGCCCATGCGTTCTGGCAGGTCGAGTTATATGAAGAATATGGGTCATGGAGAAACTATGAGTTCATCGTGTATAGAAGATCTGAGCGTACAAAACAGTCAGTGGTACAGAATTGCCAGTGAGATGTTGCAATCGGCAGATATAGAGGTAAATGGTTCACGCCCTTTTGATATTCGCGTCAAGAATCCTCATTTCTTTAAACGTGTATTGCAAGAGGGTTCACTGGGTCTTGGTGAGAGCTATATGGATGGTTGGTGGGAATGCGACCGATTAGACATTTTCTTCCAGAAAGTGCTACGTGCCGGACTGGAGAACCAGCTTCCCCATCATATTAAAGATACGTTGCGCGTTGCGGCGGCTCGATTAACAAATCTACAATCTAAGAAACGTGCATGGATCGTGGGTAAAGAGCATTACGATTTGGGCAATGACCTTTTTAGCCTGATGCTCGATCCCTACATGCAGTACTCCTGTGGATACTGGAAAGACGCCACCACGCTTAAGCAGGCGCAAGAAGCCAAGCTAAAACTTATCTGTGAAAAACTTCAGTTAAAACCGGGTATGACGCTGTTAGATATTGGCTGTGGCTGGGGAGGACTTGCCGCTTATGCCGCTAAGCACTACGGCGTGTCGGTCGAAGGTGTCACTATTTCTGCGGAACAGCAAAAATTAGCGCAGGAACGTTGCAAGGATTTAGATGTAAAAATCCTGCTGCAGGACTATCGCGATCTTGATTCGCAGTATGATCGCATCGTTTCAGTGGGAATGTTTGAGCACGTCGGACCGAAAAACTACCAGACCTACTTCAACGTCGTTGCCCGAAATTTAAAGCCTGATGGTCTTTTCCTTTTGCACACCATTGGGGCTAATGAAACGAATATGAACGTTGATCCTTGGATCAATAAATATATTTTCCCTAATGGCTGCCTGCCTTCTATTAAGCACATTGCTACCACAAGTGAAGGTAAATTCGTCATGGAAGATTGGCACAATATTGGGGCTGATTATGACCGCACCTTAATGGCTTGGTACGAACGTTTTGTACAAAATTGGCCAAAGCTGGAACATAACTACTCTCAGCGTTTCTTCCGTATGTTCAGCTACTATCTGAATGCCTGCGCTGGCGCGTTCCGCGCACGCGATATTCAGCTGTGGCAGGTCGTATTCTCACCACGCGGTGCCGAAGGCGGTTTGCGTGTCGCGCGTTAAATAGCGCCCTATACGTCAAAAAGGAGCCTTTCGGCTCCTTTGTTTTTTTATCACTCTGAATTACTTCAGATATTGCCCCGTACGCAGTGCTTCAATACGCTTGTCCAACGGAGGGTGAGACAGAAACAGTTCACTAAAAGACTTGTTACGGCCGTTAATGCAAAATGCCATCATGCTCCCTTCTTCCTGCGGCTCATAGCTGGTTTTTAGACGCTGCAATGCAGCAATCATTTTCTCGCGCCCCACTAAGTTTGCAGAACCCGCATCGGCACGGAATTCACGGTAACGCGAGAACCACATGGTGATGATGCTCGCCAGAATACCGAACACAATCTCCAGCACCATAGACACCGCGAAATAAATCATCGGGTTACCACTGCTGCTTTCACCTTCATCGCGATTGCCAGACAAGAACCCTGCCGCCACCTGCGCAATCAGGCGAGAGATGAAGATAACAAAGGTGTTCACCACGCCCTGAACCAGCGTCATAGTCACCATGTCACCATTGGCAACGTGGCTAATCTCATGCGCCAAAACGGCTTCAGCCTCATCACGGCTCATGTTTTGTAGCAGACCGGTGCTCACCGCCACTAAAGAAGCATTACGACGTGCGCCTGTAGCAAACGCATTCATATCCGGTGCATGATAAATAGCCACCTGTGGCATATCAATGCCTGCCTGCTGCGACTGACGACGCACCGTTTCGACTAACCAACGCTCGGTTTCATTGCGAGGTTGCTCAATCACCTCGCCCCCAACCGAACGCAATGCCATCCACTTAGACATCAACAGAGAAACAATAGAACCACCAAAGCCGAACAGCAGTGCCATCACCATCAGCCCTTGCACGCTGCTGGACTGGATCCCTGTTAGGCTCAACACCACACCAAACACCAGCATAACGGCTAGGTTGGTTAGCAGGAACAAAGCGATACGCATCATATTATTTATTAATCCTCATTCATGGAGTACGCACTATGCGATGACTAGATCGTAAGGGCATCTGCGCGGGATTCAAGAGGTGTTAAGCAATAACACACTAAAGAAACATAACTTTACAATTTGACGTACTAAAAATCACATAACTGACGATTTATACACCAATACAACTAAGCCGCAGGCATAAAAAAAGAGCGATCTCTCGCTCTTTTTTACTCTAACTCGAATCGATTATTTTGAGCTGCCTTGCAGTTGCTGAGCAAGATCGAGCGCAATTTTCACCGTTTCGTCCAGATAAGGATCTGGCTCCTGATAATCCTTCGGCACATCATCAAGTGACTTGATTGGTTTTTTGCCGCTAGCTTTCAGTCGTTCATTAATACGCATCAGACGCGTTGCATCATCATCTTTGTTCTCTTTTTCACGCTGGGCGTAGTTAAGAGACACGATGTTTTTGCGATCTTTGAGTGCCTTATAGTGAGCGATATCCTGCTCGATATATTGGAACTCTGGGTTTGAAGCGATGCGCTTGTTGTGATCAGCAAGCAGTACCGGATCAAACTTCTGCACGTTGCCCGCACTCTCATAGGTCGCTGCTTTAATGCTGTCCCATGGCAGAGCGTTATCTTCAAAGCTTTCGCCAGTGTCGATGGACTCTAAACCGGTTGGCATGATGATATCAGGCGTAACACCCTTACGTTGAGTACTACCACCGTTGATGCGGTAAAACTTCTGGATGGTGTACTGCACGGAGCCTAATTCAGGCCACTCAGGACGCAGCATTTGATCGTAGATACGGTTAACCGAACGGTACTGTTGAACGGTGCCTTTACCGAAGGTCGGCTCACCAACAATCAGCGCACGGTCATAATCCTGCATCGCAGCGGCAAAAATTTCTGACGCTGACGCACTAAAGCGATCGACAAGAACAACCAGAGGGCCTTTGTAGTAAACAACCCCGTCGCTATCGGCATCTTCACGGATTTTGCCATTATTATCGCGCACCTGCACCACTGGGCCACTCGGGATAAACAGGCCTGAAAGCGATACGGCCTCAGTCAATGCCCCGCCGCCGTTGCTGCGCAGATCGATAATCACGCTGCTGACGTTCTGTTTTTCCAGTTTCTGTAGCTGTACTTTGACGTCATCGGTCAAACCAACGTAGAAGCCCGGAATATCCAACACGCCAACTTTCTTACCGTCGACGGTTTTCACACTCATCTTGACCGCACGATCTTCTAAACGAATGCGTTCACGGGTCAGCGTAATGGTGCGCGTTTTGGTGCCTTTGCCCGCTGGCAGAATTTCCAGACGAACTTTGCTGCCCTTCGGCCCTTTGATCAGCTCAACCACGTCGTCGAGACGCCAGCCGATCACATCCACCATCGGTTTGCCCGGCTGTCCCACACCAACAATGCGATCGCCCACTTTCAGCGCTTTACTCTTAGCCGCAGGGCCACCAGCAACCATTGAGTTAATCTGGGTGTAATCATCTTCCGTCTGCTGCAATACCGCACCAATACCTTCCAGAGAGAGGCTCATCTCGGTATTGAACTGTTCAGTATTACGCGGTGATAGATAGTTGGTATGCGGATCAATTTCATGCGCAAACGCGTTCATGAACAGCTGGAAAACGTCTTCACTCTTACTTTGCGTGAGGCGTTTAATCGCAAACTGATAGCGTTTGGTCAGGATTTTCTGGATCTCGGGCCAATCTTTGCCGGCGAGTTTCAGATTTAATTCGTCATATTTAACTTTGGCTGTCCAAAGCTTATTCAATTCTTCCGTGCTAGTTGGCCACGGCGACTTACTACGGTCGACATCAATAGTGTCGTTGCCATCGAAGGTCATCGGTGACTTAAGCAAAGAAAGTGCATATTCATAACGTTCAAAGCGACGTTTCTGAGCCAAATTGAACAACGCATAAGCGGTATCTAGCTGACCGGATTTCAGTTCATCATCCAGCGTCGTTTCACGGTCTTTAAACTGCGCCACATCAGAGGCCAACAACACGTTATGGTTGTAGTCCAACATATTGAGGTAGCGAGCAAAGATCTTTTTGGAAAAATCGTCATTCAAATCGAATTGACGATAATGAGAGCGTGTAAAACGCGACGTCACCCGTTCACTGACGGTCGCATGTTGCGGCTCTTGGCGCAGCTGCGGTAACTGATTAATGTTGTAAGCAACATTATCAGCCGCAAAGCTGGCACCAGCGAATAACGCCAGGGCCATCGCTGATACCCTGAAAATTTTGTTCATGCCTTGGTTGGCCTCCGTATCAGAACTGCAAGTGTTCTGCGCGCACAATCATCGCCAGACCGTTAGAAAGCTGAACGCGTACACCATCTTTGGTGATTTCCAATACGGAAGCGTCCATTGCACTTTTACCTGCGCTGACTTTTACATCCTGACCTACGGTCAGTTTGGTAATGTCAGTCACTGGCACAGTACGCGGCTTAGCTGATTCAGTGTTAGCGCGAGGCGTGCGATCCTGCTGTGGACGCGGAGTGCGTGGTTTACGCGCTTCTTTGTCTCCGTTAGCAGCATCGGTGCGACGTGCAGCAGGTTTTTTGCCCGCTGGACGAGGACGACGGTTTTCTGTCGCTTCACCGGCCTCACGTTTTTTCGCCTGCTGTTCTGCACGTTGTGCTTGAACTCGCGCTTTGGCTTCTTCTAATTGTTGACGAGCGTGTTCTACGTGCTGCTCTTCCAGCACCCCACACGAATTACCGTCAAGATCGACTCGTTCTGCACCCACTTTCACGCCGTGCAGATAACGCCAGCTTGAAGTGTACAGACGGAGCGCTGAACGTAGCTGAGTCTTGCTCAGTCCGTTTTCATCTCCCTGCATCCGCTCAACCAGATCTTGGAAGATACCGATTTTCAACGGACGTGCTTCGCCCTCTGCGCTAAAGCACTGCGGGAAACGCTGGGCTAAAAATGCAATGACTTCTTTACTACTATTCAACTTGGGTTGATTTTCCATGAAATTTCCTGATTACAACGGGTTTGCCAACCAGCGATGGCATGAACAGGCGACATTATAATGGCGCTATCGCCAAAAGCCACGCCATACGCACGACAACCTTATGCAAATGTCACAAATTTTGCGCTGTCACACTCTGCCAAGTGCTCACAAAGTGCGTAAACAACTGATTTCAATCCAGTTTCATCATCCTCGTCGAATCGGTCATAAACTGTGCTATCGATATCTAAAACACCAATAACCTGTCCATTTACCTCGAGAGGCAGCACAATTTCAGCATTGCTGGCGGCATCACAGGCAATATGTCCAGCAAAAGCATGCACATCGGCCACGCGCTGAACCTCATTTTTCGCATACGCCGTTCCGCAAACGCCCTTACCCACTGGAATACGTACACAGGCCAATTTCCCCTGAAATGGCGCAAGAACCAGCGTATTACCGTCAATGAGGTAAAAGCCTGCCCAGTTCACGTTCTCTAACCGCTCATAAATCAGAGCGCTAGCGTTAGACAATGTTGCAATAAAGTTATATTCACCACGGCTTAACGCAGCCAGATCGCGGGTCAGATCGGCATAAAACTCTTTTTTACTCATTTAAATCTCGTTACCTTGTTACTTGGACATCGCCATAAGGCTTGAATAATAGGTCACATTAACACTTGTGGCGCCAGATCTAAGACAAAAACACTTAAGCCTTTTTTAAGCAATACCAAGCGGTGTCCTTAAGTTTCTGAGCCTGAATAATGACGAGTATAAAATAAGCATTAAATGCGTTATCACACAAGACCTATCCAACATCACTACACATTAACTCGTTACACATTGTATCTTTAGGCTAATTCGACCTACATTTTTATAACAATCATTCTGTTTTAAGGCTATCAATGCGATACTTCATCTCCTTGCGACACCCATTCTGCGTTTCTAAATGAATATCACACGAATAACAGCGCTCCCAGAACAGCACATCAAGCGTTGCCATGAATGCGACTATGTATTCAGCATACCTCCGCTGGATAAAAACCATACCGCCTACTGCCCACGTTGCTGTGCAAAGATCTGTTCGGGCCGTGATTGGTCGATGACTCGCCTAACTGCGTTGTCTGTCGCTATTTTGCTGCTGATGCCCTTTGCATTGAGCGAGCCGCTCATCCAGATCCGGCTGCTAGGTACAACTATTTATGCCAGCCTGCTTGAAGGCATATGGCAAATGGCCATCCAAGGCGATCCTGTGACAGCCAGCATGGTGGCATTTTGTACCGTCGGCGCGCCGCTCATATTGCCACTGTCGATTCTGTATTTACGTATTGGCGACAAATTGGGAATGAATCTTCGGCCGGTCCTGTTGATGCTGGATAGGCTCAAAGAGTGGATCATGCTGGATATTTACCTCATTGGCATGGGGGTCGCCTGTATCAAAGTGCAGGAGTATGCCGATATTGATGTCGGTAATGCTTTTTTCGCTTATGTGATGGTGACATTGTTAACGCTAGTGACGCAGATTCATCTGAATTTGAATCAGCTTTGGGAGCGATTTTACCCGCGTACTCAGCCTAAAGTATCACCTTATTCAATGACACTCTGCTGCGCATGTCACTACACAGGGCTACCCGACGAACGTGGTCGCTGCCCACGCTGCCATACCACCCTACATACTCGCCAGCCATACAGTTTACAAAAAACTTGGGCAGCGTTGATTGCCGCGATTATGATGCTGTTTCCTGCAAACTTACTGCCTATTTCTATTCTGTATGTGAATGGTGTGCGCATGGAAGACACCATTTTTTCCGGTGTGGTATCGCTCGCGACATCCGGAAATATGCCAATTGCTGCTATCGTATTTATAGCGAGTATTTTAGTGCCCTTTACTAAAGTCATCGTGATGCTATTTTTGCTTATCAGCATTCAGTTTAAAACCCAGCATAGCCTAAAGACTCGCATGCGCTTACTGCGCATGGTGACGTGGATCGGGCGCTGGTCGATGCTCGATCTCTTCGTCATCGCATTAATGATGTCGTTGGTTAATCGTGACCAACTACTCTCTTTCACTATGGGACCGGCTGCCTTTTACTTTGGCGCCGCCGTATTCCTAACCATCCTCGCCGTGGAGTGGTTAGACAGCCGACTGATTTGGGATGCTCATGCAACAGGAAACGCCGAATACACCGACTAACGCGACGCTACGACGCAAACGTCGTATCTCACCGTTTTGGTTATTACCTTTTATTGCGCTGCTAATTGCAGGCTGGTTGATCTATTCCACCCTGCAAGAGCGCGGTGACACCGTCATCATCGATTTCCAATCGGCGGCGGGTCTGGTTGCCGGACGTACGCCGGTGCGCTATCAGGGGGTTGAAGTCGGCACCGTGCAAAAAATTGCGCTCAGTGAAGACCTCAATAAAATTGAAGTCAGCGTGAGTATCAAAAGCGATATGAAAGATGCGCTGCGCGATGGAACCCAGTTCTGGCTGGTAACGCCAAAAGCGTCTCTAGCCGGCATTTCTGGGCTAGATGCGTTGGTTGGCGGTAACTACATCGGCATGATGCCGGGAACCGGAAAACCAAGTAAGCATTTTGTCGCGCTAGATACTCAGCCTAAGTTCCGACTCAATACCGGCGAATTGTTGATTCATTTATTTGCTCCCGATTTGGGCTCTCTTAGCGCGGGCTCGTTGGTCTACTACCGCAAAATCCCAGTGGGCAAAGTGTATGACTTTACGATAGCTGAGAATCAGCAAGGGGTAAGCATTGACGTGCTTATCGACAAGCGTTTTGCCAATTTAGTGAAAGATAACAGCCGTTTCTGGAACGTCTCAGGCTTCAAAGGCGACTTTGGTTTAGACGGCGTTTCGGTGCAGATGGAAAGCATGGCGGCCTTGGTCAATGGCGCTATTGCATTCGACTCCCCACAAGACGGCAAGCAGGCTAAAGCAAACCATAATTACACGCTTTATCCTGATTTAGCGCATAGTCAACGCGGCGTCGCAATTGGCTTAGACCTGCCAAACGGTGATGGCTTGGCAGCCGATCGTACCCCGCTCATCTATCAAGGCCTGCAGGTCGGTACGCTAACCAAAATGACGTTAGAAAAAGATGGCAAGGTCAATGGTGAACTGACCATCGATCCTAGCATCGTTGATCTGATGCGTAGCGGAACGCGCATCAAAATGACCAGCCCTAAATTGAGCTTGGATAACGCTAAACTCAGCCAGTTGCTCACCGGTAACGTATTTGAACTGATTCCAGGTGAAGGCGAGCCACAAAACCATTTCACCGTGCTTCCCAGTGCAGAAGCGCTCTTACAGCAACCCAACGTGCTGAAAGTCACGCTAAGCGCCCCTCAAAGCTATGGCGTAGATGTCGGTCAGCCATTGAGTATGAATGGCATCAAAATTGGTCAGGTGCTTAATCGCGTTTTAAAAGACAATAACGTTGTTTTCGATGTTGCTATTGATGCGCAATATCGCAACCGCATTCATGCAGACAGCAAATTCATCGTAAACAGCCGCCTTGATGTTAAATTCGGCGTTGACGGCGTACAGGTACTTGGCGCGAGCGCGCAAGAATGGTTGGATGGCGGTATTCGAGTCGTGGCGGGCAGTAAAGGCGAGCCGAAAGATAAATATCCGCTGTATCAAAACAGTGAGCATGCAGAACAAGGGTTTGTTGGCGATCTGCCTCCGGCCACGCTAACGCTACTGGCGGATACGCTACCGGACATTCAGACCGGTTCTGTGGTGCTGTATCGTAAGTTCCAAGTCGGTGAGATTGTCGACGTTCGTCCTAAAGTGAACACGTTTGAGGTCGATATCTATATCCAACCCGCTTATCGTAAACTGCTAACGCCACAGACTATTTTCTGGGCTGAAGGCGGCGCCAAGGTTCAGTTGAATGGCAGTGGATTAACGATTCAAGCTTCTCCTCTCGACCGTGCGATCAAAGGCGCAATTAGCTTCGATAACATTGAAGGGGTTAACGTCACCAAAGGACAGAAACGAGAGCTGTACGCCTCTGAAACTGCGGCCAGAGCAATTGGTAGCCAAATTACTCTGCGTACTTATGACGCATCTAAGCTTTCAGCCGGGATGCCAATTCGCTATTTAGGTATCGATATCGGTCAAGTGGAGTCGCTCAAGCTCTCCAATGAACGCAACGAAGTGTTGGCGAAGGCGGTGCTTTATCCTGAATATGTGGACTCTTTTGCTCGCCAAGGCACTCGTTTCTCCATTGTGACACCCGAGATTTCCGCCACCGGCGTCAGCAATTTAGAAACCCTACTTCAGCCATATATCAATCTGGAGCCGGGTCATGGACGTACCATGCGAACCTTTGAGTTACAACAAGCATCAATCGCAGACTCCCGCTATCTCGATGGTTTAAGCGTGATCGTGGATGCACCGGAAACCGGCTCGCTGCAAATTGGCACTCCGGTTCTATTCCGCGGAATCGAAGTGGGAACGGTTACCGGTTTGTATCTGGGCTCGATGTCTGATCGAGTGCATGTAGCATTACGCATCAGCAAGAAATATCAGAGACTGGTACGTGAGAACTCGGTGTTCTGGCTGGCATCAGGTTATAACGTAGAGTTCGGCCTTACCGGCGGCATGGTTAAAACCGGAACATTCCAGCAGTTTATCCGCGGCGGTATTGCGTTTGCGACACCACCAACCACACCGCTCGCGCCACAGGCTCAGCCAAATACGCACTATCTACTTAACGATAATGCACCAGATAAATGGCAGAGCTGGGGTACCGCGATCCCTCTACGCTAATATCTCAAACGGCCTAATTCGATTAGGCCGTTTCTTCCTCGAGCTCTCTAATGCGCTCAAAACCGCGGGAAGCTTCTACGCTTTCGAGTCATAGTCCATATCCCGATAGAAACCACGCGATGCACCTCGTGGCGGGTTAAAATGAATATGCTTATCTAACGCTCTATAAATTCTAAATACTTGCCAAAAACTGACTATTCAGGCCATCAGAGGGTTATCAAGCCCCCTCTGCGCCGCCATATTTGGCACAAGAGCCCCCTAAGCGAAACGCCGCGCAGAACCTGAGCCTAAGAGCATTTCAGCAATATATTGATAGCAATTAAGGCATTAACATTTTCTGTTACCGCGCTTAATCGCACGATTTGCTAAAAACTGGAAAAAAAAGCATCGTCGACTACTATTAAATAGCAAGGCAATCCAAGCCTGCATTAATGCCAACTTTTAGCGCACGGCTCTCTCCCAAGAGCCATTTCCCTAGACCTGATACAGGAGTCGTATCAGGTCTTTTTTTATATACTCTTATAAAACAACTCCTCGCGCCATTCTCAATGGCTTCCCCCATCCTCTCTTTTTAATCAGTGACGATGTTATTCTCAAGGTATGTGGGCTATCTAAGGAACCTCATTGGACGGCCAGACAAAATGGCGACAATCTTTCGAATCTTGCCCCTTTGTTGACTTGATATGGAACAAACATTACTGATGCCCTATTATCCAGAGACAAATTTTATATAGTGGAAAGTGATATGCGCCACAGCCTTACTATAGCTCTCACCACATTGCTGATAGTGTCCTGCGTGAGTCATGCCGCCATGATGGCCGATGAAGAAAATTTCAAGGAAGGTTATAAATTTTATACCGGTGATAATGTTGACGTTAATGAGATTAAAGCCGCTGAGTATTTTAAAAAATCAGGTAATGGCATAGCCAATTATTATCTTGCCAATATGTATATGTACTCTGATGAAGACCTAGCTAAATATTCGCTAAGAGAGAATAAAGCGCTCGCAAAAGAACTTCTTAAAAAGGCGATTCCGTCACTACAGGAAGCCGCAGCCGCAGGAGATCCCTCAGCTCAGCTATATCTTGGATATGCATATAAAGGGGGGATGGGAATTGAAAAAAGTGAAGAAAAATCGTTGGCGTTGATAGAAGATTCTGCAAAACAGAACTATCCGTTAGCATTAGCCTCACTAGGATCCATACTCGCAAAAAGCGAACCAGATAAAGCTTATCAGTATTACGAAAAAGCTGTAAATCTTGGCTTGCGGGAAGCGAATGAAGGTTTAGTAAAAATCAACGAGGATAAATATCTGAATACATTCGATCCTATCTATGAAGAAAATATCAGAAAACTGGCGACTAGCGGCAATCCCTACGCAGTTATGTGGGAAGCACATGAAGAATCCCATCTTCGACACTACGATAAAGCCATGAGCCTTTTTCAGGCCGCCTCCCAAGATAAGTTAGCGTCAGTTAAAGCCGATGCATTCTCCATGATTGCCTTGATGTATCACAGAGGCGAAGGCGTTGAAAAAAGCCGCGGGATGTCACTAAAGTATCTCAATGAAGCGTGTAGATTCAGCAAATTCGAATGTTACAATCGTGATGTCTATAAAGATGGTAAAGAGACGTGGCCATAATATTCCCGATCGCGCACTTACAGGTCACGTTGCTTTCTTGCATTTGTTAGGTCATAAGGCAATGAAGATAGCCGAAGTACACTTGAGACACCTATGGGGATAGTTAATGATATCAATCAAATATACCATAAGAATAATAGAATCATAACGTAGCTCTTCGCTCTTAGCGGCTAAGAGTTCTTACAAAGCAGTTTCGTACAAGACGCGGGCATTACTCATGTTCACTCATTGATTTTATTAAAGTAGAGTGTAAGCAGAAGAACGTATGCAGATACCCACGCTAAAAACAGAGCGCTTGCTGTTAAAGCCATTAGTTTCTGAAGATGCACTCCAAATTCAGAAACTCTTTCCACGCTGGGAGATTGTGCGCTATTTAGTGTCATCGATTCCTTGGCCTTACCCGGACAATGCTGCATCGCATTACGTTGATAACATCGCCCTGCCTGCTATGGCAAAAGGACTCGCTTGGTTTTGGACTATACGGCTTCGGGATGATCTTGACAATTTTATAGGCGTTATCAGTCTGGACGATGCGAAAGATAATAATCGTGGTTTCTGGCTGGTACCTGAATATCAGGGTCGAGGATTAATGCGGGAAGCCAGTATTGAGGCAACAAATTACTGGTTTAACACTTTGAATAAGCCCGTTTTGCGAACGTCAAAAGCGGCCGAAAACATACGTTCTCAGCAAATTTCAGCCAGTAGTGGCATGCGATTAATCAAAACTGAAAAGGCACAATTTATCGGTGGACTTTTAGACTCAGAATTGTGGGAAATTACTCGTGATGAGTGGAATATCCATCACTCGAACTAACAGTCCTCTCAGTCTGTTAACCTGCTTACACCATCGTCGGTGGTAACCCCGCAAAAGTCATTAAGAAACGATTTTCAGATGAATCAGATGAAATAGTATGCGAATTGGAAAAATTAGCGTGGTGGGACTGGCCTGTAGAAAAGATGACTAAACACCTCACCGCAATAATGTCTAATGACATTAAAGCGCTTAGTATCATTGCTCAATCTGAATTGGCACAGTCAATCCAGCCCACAGAAGAATAACGCAGCACCTCGTTTTTCCGGGTGAAAGATGACAATAAATTCTACGAAGATTGACTGTCCCTATCACCCCGATATAAAAATCAATCAACAATAAAAAGTTTTGCACCAGTGATAGTTCTGGACTGATGTGATTCGGCGTTATCACCAACCTGATAACTCATCCCAGCATTCAAAATGAATTTGCGTCCATCTTCGAGCATGGTTTCTAATTCTCCTTCCATGCAGAAAAGAACATGTCCTTTTTGACACCAGTGATCGGCAAGATAGCCAGGAGAATATTCAACCATTCGCACACGGATTTGATTGGGTTTCTGACCAAAGAACTGTGTACGCCAGTAAGCCATGCCGGTTTCACCGGGATGTTCTGTCTTTTCAATTTCACTCCAGTTGGTCGTACCAAAAGCAAACGCATCAATTTTCATTCAGTCACTTGCCTTGCCCGTAAGATATCTTGTAATCAGATTAGAACACTATCGCCAAATTCACAATATGGTGGTTTTCATTCTTATAAGGTCACCAACAGAGGTGCACTGGTCCCCTATTACCGCGTTTTAGTTATCCGGCTAGCCTGCAAAAGAAGAGCTTATCAAGCGAAGTTTATGGTTAATAATAGCGAAATCAAAAACCTCAGCATGGTCGCATAATTCTGACATACCCGGGAGTTGCTTATTCGGTTCCGAACCAATAGAAGCGATTATTTTGTTGTCAAAGAATTCAGCATTCGTCACGTCATCACATGTGCCATTAACAAAGTGCTTTACATTATTCTCCTTATAGTAATATAGATTCTCATCATCTCCATCAGCAGGGTAATACGTCCTGCGTTGCTCCTCTTTGGACAATCCACTCTTTCGATACTCCGTTATAGCCATCGTGTGTAAATCAACGTGGATCAGGCTTAATGGTTTCAGTTCATTCAAGATCTGGAGCGAGTATTTGTCAAATACCTCTTCTGTTATTTTTTCTGGCGGGTTTCCTTCATTCTTTGGCCAAAAACTGATGTTCCATGTCAGAGGGAATACAAAAAAAGACTTCACTGCTGAGACGTTATCGCTCTTCAGCGCCTGCTGGAATTGCTGAAACTGCGTGAGCATTTCGAGTTTCTGGTTATTATCCAGCGCGAGCGGAGCGTCTGAGTTTTTAGTGGATTCGGTTTTCTTCTGAGGCTTTTCTTTTAACGCCTCACAGCGCTGCCCTAAATCTTCGAGTTGGCTGCCCTCCTGCATAGAATCCATCCCCTTATAAACCTCACACGGCATTGTCAATTGGTCATCTTTCAAATACCAATAAGGTGGTTCGGATGCACATATAGCCATTTCCTTCACATTCCATTTTTCCCCCGTTTTATTCAGCACAACCCAAAGCATCTTATCAAGATCCGCTTCGCAGTTATTAGCAAGTGACCAATCCAGCGTTTTACCTTCCTCAGCCACAATATTCCCTATGAGAATCGCCGATCCATTACTGACATTTAGCCTTTCTATTTTGATGCGAACAGGCTGGCCTGCTTGTTTAGAAGCCTCAGGACGGATGGCGTCAAGTATAGGTTTTCTTTCTATTCTTGTTTGATACTCAGCATCGCTCTCTGACATTTTTACTGAGGATAAAATAAGATTTGTATTGTCATTTCCAACTTCAGAGTGTTCGAGTTTGCCGATAACGGTGACATGCTTGCCCGCAAACGCATTCAAAAAATCAGATGAGCCGTCCGTACGGAGTGTGACTTCTATTTCATTCTTTTCATCTTCACGATCTTTAGCCGCTTCTGAGCAGATCGGTTCATCGAGGAATAGGATGTTTTGCACTGAACGACTATCTGTTTTTGGATTCTCACCAAAACCAGGGGGGCCGTAAAAGGTTCTAACTTCAACGTATCCTGTGAGTTTCGCCTCTTTTCCGTAACTCAGACATGCGCTCTCCGCAAAAGCCGTATTGATACCCAAGCATGCTAAAGGAATAAGCCCAAGAATATATTTATAGTTCACTCAACATTCCTAAATAGTATTAAAATACTACGGCAGATTGCCGCGTAAGAAGAAAACGATACCATGTTATAGGATGTACTACACCATGCAGATTACTGCAAAAAAATCATACCTAGGTTTATATTTAAGATAATTAAATATGCCTAATGTGTCGACACCCAGATTGATACGACGCATTGAACTTAGGACCACTCGACATATTTATTACTAGTATCCTTCGACGCAATTAATATAACTAACCTTCTATATTACGCCTAAGCATCACCAGCACAGGTTCTAATTGTGGGTTAGCCGGACGAATTTGAACGAATATCGTTTGGTTGGTTTTTTCTTGGGCTTGTCGTTCATCAGGCCGAGCATAGTTAGCGCAAGTGCAGCTCGGGGAACGGGAACCGTCGTTGCACCATTGATAGCCATCACTACCGCATTGAGCAACGCCGCCATGGTGGGAACAACACCCTCTGCGAGCTAATGCAGGTGCAGATAACATACCCATCAGCGTAAAAAATATAATTAAAAATTTCATTCAATACCTTTATTTATCACGTGGAATCATAAGTATTTTTAGATGTTTACATACTGTATTTCAGTTACAAAATAAAGTTATTGTATCTGCGATTGACTCATTTTTAAATCGTATTAGCTGTCATTCATATTTTGCAGATTAATATCAACTGCTCAATTCTAGAAGGAAACTGAGATGAAAAAGCTAGACTGGTTTAACAATGTTGAAAATCGTACTCATCCGTGGGAAGGCATGAGGCTTACTTGGCTGACAACCGCGCTTACGGTACCCGATGTCAGAGCGGCAACGGACTTCTATACTAATGCGATGGGTATGGTTGCGATTGCGGAATTGGAAGGAGATGATGCTGAGTTGCTTTTTGCGCGCATTCGCTACCGCGGTACGAACTTTACTATTAATAAGGAAGGCTGGGATTCTGATCTACAGAGTCCGCAAACGTCAGGCACCCCAACCTCATTCATTTTCTACATGTACGTTGATGACGCCGTAGCAATGGTTGATGAAATGATAAAAGCCGGAGCGACTGTGCTCAATGAAGCTAGTGAGATGTTCTGGGGTGATTTAAAAGCGCGGATACAAGATCCTTTTGGATTCATCTGGGATATCGCGCAAAAACGATAAAAAAGCCAGCCACCTGTTGAAGTGAAATGTAGATTCAGAATTGTGAGCCATCCCCTTTGCGATTGAATAATGTAACAATCTTTCGCCATAAGAGTGTAATAGTGGGTTGATAAAACCACTCTTTAATAAAGACGAGTCATAATCCTATCAATAATGGCTATGGAGCTATAGTTCTATAGCCAACATAAGGTCATTATAAATTCAGCACATGAAAGTTTCATTGCGATGCAGGTCAGTAGATTAGCGTTTAAAAAATATGCTTACCCGATGACCCATGACCTGCACCTTTCGTGCACACAAAAAGCTATCAACCCCCCAATCTTTCTAGCAAGTCAGGAGAAGGAATAAAAAATAGCGTACCGGTCACGGCGACACTAAAATCCAACAATTTATCTGAGTTACCGATAGGATCGCCGATAAACATATTCTCCAACATACGTTTAGTCGTTGAAAAATAACGAGAGTAACCAATAAAGTATGTGCCATATTCCCCTTTGGCTGGATTTGAAAATGGCATATTTGCGCGTACGATTTTCAGGTCGTTCCCTTGCTCATCCTGAATATTAGTGACAACGTTATGAGTGTTCTCATTTTTCTCTTCGTCAGCTAACTCTACATCATTGAATTTATGGCGTCCAATCACCTTCTCTTGCATTTCAGTCGGCAAATCTTCCCATGCTTTCATATCATGAATATATTTTTGAACGAATGCATAGCTACCACCACAAAAACTAAGGTCTTCATCACCGATCACAGCACATTCAATACGCTCATCTGGGTATTCTGGATTTTCTGTACCATCTACAAATCCAATAATTGAGCGTCCATCAAAATAACGAAAACCATGAACTTCATCGACAACAGTCGTTATCTCTGACAATTTTTTGCAGATAATGGATGCCATTTCATAGCAAGCATCAACACGTAGAGCCCTGATATGAAAAAAGATGTCACCGGGGGTCGATACTGCCGTATGTTTTTGCCCTTTGATTTCCTCAAATGGAAATAACTCTTTAGGTACGGGTTGATCAGGGAAATATTTTCTCCATGCCTGAGCACCAAACCCCATAACGCTACTTATCTGTAGTTCTGGAAAACGATTTCGCAGACTTCTTGAAATGGCTGAAAACTCTGAACAAAAATCAATTAACGTGTTTTTGGTTTCTACGGTATCCATCAGGTTGAATACCAAAAAAAAAGCATTCTCACCAGGACCATTCGTTACATCAAAATGACTCATATCTACTCCTGTTTTTATCTTTTCGTCTAAAGTCCTAGTGATGATAACAGGGGGTTCATCCCCTTTAAATGAAAATCTTGCCGTTAAGATTAACGTCAAAAGTAAAGGTAACACGCTGAAAAGCAATGATGAAAACTAGGTAGGCTACCGATGTTAGAGCACTTTCTACACCTACGCCGATGTGGCTTCTGGCTTAATAGAGGAAGTGTCATCTTGGTGAACTGCTGTGCATTTCGGCAAAATTCGATAAAGAGAATAATCCGGTGTCCTAAAACGGCTCAACAAAAAATACCATTGCGGTATTATTTACCCCCTAAAATATCATTTTTATTTTACCCAATATATTTAACGTTCATATAGCAGCCACTTTGATTTTAAAATCACCATCTTAAATAATAAAGCAAACGCTCCCTTGCATGAAATACGAAACCAGACTCTCTATTTTTTAGTTTAATTATACGGCTATTGTTGCTTTTTTTGTCGCTATATAGTTGAATGCACACCGCATTTGGCTGTTGAATATAAACCTCAATGGCTTTATGTATTTCTATTATTTTACCTATAAAACAGTTACGAATGTAAATTACATATTCACGAATATGCAGGGATAAATAATGTTTAAACATCATTTGGCTAAAAAAGTAGCATTAGCTGTGGCATTGGGCTGTGCGTCGTTCTCTTCTTTCGCAGAAATTACATTGCTGGAACAAAATCCTCAGGCTGGCGATCCGCTGAGCCGCCTGAAGTTTCAGGTTGGTGGTAGTATTCGTCCTCAGTTTATTGACGAGATGGGTAACAGCGATAAAGGATCTTACAAACGTAACGGCTATGATGGTGGTACTCGTGTCCGCTTCTCGGCAGATTACTATCTGTTTGACGATGTTAGCCTGATTGGCTATTACGAACTGGGTCTAAATGTTCCAGCCATATTCAACTGGGATAATCACTATGCCGAAGGCGCCGCAAATACCGACCGTCGTATGTTGTTTGGAGGTCTGAAAAGCGCAACGTGGGGGACGCTAACCTACGGTAAACAAAATAGTATTTACTATACGGTTGTCGGTGCAAAAACCGATATCTGGGACTTCGACATGCAGGCGCAGGCTCCAGGTAATGGTTATAACGGTAACTATGATGGTTCTTACCGCAGTTACAATCTGGTTCAGTATAAAAACACCTTCGGTCCCGTCGATTTATATGTAGGTGGTGTGTTACATGACGATTCTCACCCTGCCGGTTTAAATAACGGCAATCCATTGCGTTATCAGCGTAAAGGTGGTGGTGCACTGGGTGTGGATTACCACATTACTGATGAATTGACCTGGGGTACGGCATACAGCTATATCCAGCAAAGCATTAAGCAAAGCAACGGTGTAGACAACGGTAATAAAGATAATGGCCAGCAGTTGCTAGGCACAGGGTTAAGCTGGAAACCTGATAACTGGACTCTGGCGGCATCGGCGGGTTGGTATCGTAACTTCCTGATGACCGGTGTGAAAAACCGTCATGATTACTTTGCAGGAAACGCCTACGGCGTTGAATATTATGCAGGCTATACCTTCCCAGTAAGCCAGTATCTTGTGAAAAATATCACGCCTTACTACGCAGGCGACCGCCTGAAATTCAATACTGGACGTGATTATCAAAGTAACCACCAAACGCTAGGTATTTCGACCAAATTTGACTATGGTTTCCAAATTGACGTAGAGCACGTATTTACCAATACGACTGATAACAAAAGTGATCTGAATTTAGTTCGTCTGCGTTACGATTTCTAAGTTAATTCAAGAAATAAAAAGCACCTAGATATATCTAGGTGCTTTTTATTAGCTTTGATCACATTTTATCGTAATTATCTGCGGCGCTATTGAAAGCTTGCGCTAAAGAAGCGTCCACGCCTTTTTGTGTTATCGAGTTCATATAGGCTTGCCATTTACTGTCCACGTCATTCAACGCATTTATCTGTGCAGACTCCGTGGTCACACTCTTAACACGTTCAACTTGGGGTTGAATGATCGCCATAGACGCATGCAGGATCTCGCCAGTACAGGCTTGAATTTTTGCTTTCTCTTCAGAGGTCGTCGCCTGTTGAGCCCATTGCGCGGCAACAACATTCTTACGTTCAGCCTCAACACCGAGCTTACGCATATTCACCAATAAATCAGATTTGGATTCAATCCGAGGATAGTGGCTTGCCGCAGGCACATCACAGGAAAAATAGCTTTTAAATGGGGATTGCCCTTCTGTGCTCACACAGCCTGCCAAAACAAACGCACTCAAACATAGGGTAAGAATCTTTTTCATCCAACCAGCCTCATTATTTTAAGTGGAGTGATAATAGCAAGACGGCGTCACAAGGCAATCAGCGGATAAAATGATAGTGAATGAATTATCATTGATTGATATGAAAAAAGCCGCATAGGCGGCTTTTCGGTTTGGATGGTTTAAGTCATTCACTTCTGAGGAATGATTAGCATCTGCCCCGGATAAATTTTGTCAGGATGCGAAAACATTGGCTTGTTAGCTTCAAAAATACGCATGTATTCATTGGCATTACCGTATTGCGCCTTAGCAATGGCACTTAATGTATCGCCAGCTTTTACGGTATAGAAATGGCTTTCAATCCCAGCCTGAGCGGCAGCAAGTTGATCATCCACCTGACTAATGCCAGCAACGTTACCAACTGCAACCAGAATTTTCTCCTTTAACTCTTGGCTGATCCCCTCGCCTGTTACCGTCGCCGTTCCATCATCTGTCACTTTGACGTCAACTTTATCTGCATCCGGTAAACCCAGCTTATTGATATGCTCTTTCAGCTTATCATCGCGGTTTCCACTTACTGCATCCCAGATTTTTTCACCAGCATCTTTTACAAAGCTAAGCAGTCCCATTTAGACCTCCAATGAAAGTGTCACTACAGTATTGAGAGACACAAAAAATACCTTTTTAGAGTCTAGCAGAATATGCATAGGCTGAAGCACTGAGACAACTCCGAGTTTGTCACTTCAGCTTGCCAGGCATGTAAATGCATCAATTTATTTAAATAACAATGGATTAGATTTCCGTGGAAAATCATTTTCTCATAGGGTGAAGCAGATCACGCTTCAAGTACTCACATCGCGATATGGTGTTTAAACCGCAGGTCATGAAGGAGTCAAATGAAGAAGTTGATTTCATTAGTGTTAGGTGTTATTTCAACCACAATACCGGCCATCTCAATGGCTTACCCGGCGGAAACCCACCCATATGGCGGGACGGGATAACATCCATTAGTGGCTTTATTCCAACTAAACGTTATCTCCACGACTAAGGCCTCATTCGAGGCCTTAGTTTTGTGTCTAATTTATGACTCTACTGCTTGCGGTGAAACCGGACGCATAAATAATAGGATCATCACGATCCCTAATGCAGAGCAGGCAGCACCCACGGCAAATACCGACGAATAGCCTAAGCGGGTTGCCAGAATGCCAGTCAGTGGACCTGCAATCGCATACGAGACATCCTGAAATGCAGCGTATCCGCCCATCGCCGTACCACGCATATGTACTGGGACACGCTTCACGACTTCAACACCTAAAGCGGGGAACATCAACGAACATCCAGCTCCCGTCAATGCAGCACCGATTAAAGCAATAACCGACGTACTCGCGAAATAAATAAGAACTAATCCTACGGTTTCCACTAATAAAGAGGCGATTGCCACTTTTATCCCCCCTGCGCGATCGGGTAATTGGCCAAATAATACCCGCATTAAGACAAAAGAAAGCCCAAAACAGGTCAGTGCTAAACCGGCATGCCCCCAGCCATGAGAACCAAAAAAAAGTGAAATAAAGGTTCCAATAACGGCAAAACCTACACCTTGTAACGCTAAAGCGACACCGGGTTGCCAAATTTTCCCCAGCATTCTCCACATAGGTATACGTTGTCCTGCATGAGGTTCCACCGCCTTGACTTTAAAATTAATGAGTATGGCCACCAGCGGTAAAATTAAAGTGGAAATCCCCAACGCTGCGAACCCCCAATGCTGATTCAAAAGCAGCCCGAGCGGTGCTCCGGCAGCCAATGCGCCATAAATAGCCATGCCCGTCCAAGACATTACCTTGCCTGAACGCGAAGGACCCAAAAGGCCAAGTCCCCAGGTGAGGTTTCCGGTCAAAAGTTGGCTTTCACCAAATCCCAGCACTAATCGACCAACGAGCAGAATGACAAACTTGGTCATGGCTTCAGCAGGTAGCAACGCAGCCAAGAGATAAGCCACTCCAGCCAAAGAGCACGCCAGCATTCCTTGTAAGGTTGAGCGTTTGGCTCCTTGCTGATCCGCAAGGCGTCCCGCATAGCCACGTGTAAACACGGTTGCCAAAAACTGCGTACCGACTGCGATCCCCACCATGGTATTACTCATACCAAGCTGGTTATGCACGTACAATGGAATAACAGGTAAAGGTAATCCTACGGTGAGATAGGTAAGAAAAACAGCCGACGTCAAAGGAAACAGCGCATGATTTGCTTTGGGTGTACTAACAAAAACGGGATGTGACATACAGTGCTAACTCCAAAACAGCCGAGAGAAAGCCTAATAGAAACGCCTTCTCTCCTGCTTAAATAGCAAACAGAATTAAACGCGTTGGATGACGTGAACGCTTACGCACAGATATTTATCGGTGTTGAATTGGAGCTTAGTGAGATTTTATATTTATGTCAATTTATAGTCTAAATGGCGCGCAATAAATAACCATTGGTAAAATAAGGAAATAAAAGCGGCTCCAAAGAGCCGCTTAGTCAACGCGAATTTATTACTATCACCTGATTTTATTTTTGCGGGTTAGTATCGTACTCAGCGCAAGACTGGTAACCCTTATTCAATACTTTGCCGGTATCATCAAAGCTTACAAAGTAGTTTTGTGGTTTTTTATCTGTACCTGTAATTAGGTAGGTGCTACACGTCCCGCGCGCATTTACCATGGTGATGCTTGTTGCAGGCTGACCTGCAATATCCACCACTTGTTGTTTAGTCATACCTACTTTTACATCTTTAACGACGGGCTCAGTAACATAACTTGCTGCACGATCGTAAGTACTACAAGCCGAAATAGCAAATGCCGCTGCTACCGCAGCGATTCCCATAACAGCTGATTTGGTATATTTCATTCTCTCATTCCTTGTAGCTATTGTGTTCTATAAGCCTAGGAGAAGAATCAAGATTATTCAAATGCTCAGTCCTTTTTTCCTTAAGAACCTTTCTTTTCGGATTGATCCTAAAGTCGAAATAGTGATGAAATTTTGCCCTAATAAACGATGATTAACCCTACTTTGCTAATTGGCTTCAATGCCACGCGCGGTATACTGTCTTCACGAAGTATAAGGTTTTCTTTATTTACCAAGTTTGGAGTCATATCATGGGATTACTGGATAGTTTAGGCGGAATGCTAGGCGGTCAAGGCCAGAATGCAGATCAAATCAAAGCAATTATGGCTTGGGTAGAACAACAAGGTGGTATAACCGCGTTGATCGAGAAATTTAAAAGCCAAGGCCTAGGAAGCATTATTGAATCTTGGATCGGTACAGGTAATAACCAACCGATTTCCGGCGAACAGGTTCAGAATGTATTTAGCATTGAATCTATTACTGCCCTTGCAAGCTCACTCGGTATTAATGCTGAGAATGCATCGCAACTGCTTGCAACATATTTACCTAAGCTGATCGATGGCTTATCACCTAACGGTGAAATTCCACAGGGAAACTCGCTGGTCAACGCAGGCTTAGATATACTTAAGGGTAAATTCTTCAGCTAATTCGCTAAGCCTTGTCGCTTAGGTGGCAAGGCACACGAGAACCGTCATTATGCTCCACGATGGATTAGTCATTATTTGGGCAAGTCTTTTTATCTTTTATCCAATAACCCTATTATTAGGGACACTTTCACTTTGGGTCTTTTGGTCAAAACGCCATTATTTATGCAGCAGACTCATGATGTCATGTGTTGCGCTATTGATGCTTTTAATTATCTATAACGTCGTTGAACAATGGGCTCTCAGCTAAAACATAGGCATTCAATCGCGCTCGTTATACGCAGGATTTCGCCGCTTCCAGCAAGGCTTGTTGGCTGTTGCCGCGCGATGTCAAGAAAATCTCCACGTCAGATTGGTTATCGCTGATAGTTTGAATTTTGGCCGAAGCCATCTCACCCTGCCCGTCTAAGTAACTGGCAATCGTGTGTGTGTTATTATTGTTATAATAACGGGTAGCCGGATTAATATGAGACCACTTTTTATTTAGGCACTGAGAATAAATACCGGCTGCTCGGCTTATCTTTAAATCCATGACTTGGTGTTTATTCGCAGTTATTGATTCGGGACTACTACACCCGGCCAGCGCTATTAATAACGCAGCAGTTAATATTTTTTTCATTGAATGATTCCCCTTTATTGGCAGCGATCATACACGGTGTGAATAATCTGCGTTTTGCCGTTAGTGTGATCGCATTCACGCACTATCCGGACTTTACAATAGTGGCTCAAGGAGAAAAATCTTAAAGCAATTGAGGTGAGTGCTACCAAAATAGAAGAGTCTGGCAGCACCCAACCGGCAGAATAGTTAATGATAGCTAATCACTAAATGTCCCAAGTTTGGATGACCCACTATAGGTTGTAGCCGCACATTAGCCACGTTGGAGGGTAAAACAACCTGATCTCCCGATTTTAGCGCTTCATATGCGCGATTTTGATAGTCGCCATCCTGATAACATGACGAATGAAAACCTTTGACTGTAGGGGTGATTTCACACCCAGACTCAACGAGAACGCCAACGAAACGTATGGTGCCCTTGTTGGCACTTACCGATGAATTAAGCGCCAGAGCAAATACCATCGCTGCAACCCATGCTCTATTCCTAAGCATATGTAACCTCCATTTATTATTCACTTTGAGAGTACTTACTAAAGGGAAAGATAAACTTGATTTACATCAGCTAAATACTTCGTAGATGACTATTTTAATAGTTTTAAATGTCACTTTATTTAAAAAAATGAAATTTTATAAAAATAATTTTTAGCTTTTACCAAAAAATTTTGAATAAACTCTCAAAAACAACAAATTACAGTGCAAGGTACCAGCTCTACAACGTCGTACTATTGGGCAATTTCTGACCGCTGCACATTAAGAATTAGGCTATAGACGCCCCCCATCAGATACTTGCTATGTTTATTACAACTTTTCTAAAGCTCAGGGGACTTCGGTTTGAAAACCATTCTGGCAGTATTTGTACTCACCTATGTAACGCTATTTTTATCTGGCTATGGCATCCTTATCGGCAGCCATAAAACTGTTGCTGGTCTTGGTTTGAAGTGTAAATACTTAACAGCGCGCTCTATCGTAGCAGCAGATTATCTGCACTCATCAAATGGCGTAATGGGGGTAGCTGAATGCCCTATTTTTAAGAAAGTTAGCAACATCGTTGATTAACAAACAACATAGCCCTCTGTATAACGTCAACCAATACGTAAGTAAAAATGCATCCACTTTTAAACATTCATAATATGAATATGTTAAGATCATGACCGCATTAGAGGATGTAGAAGTCATGATTAAGCAATTTTATTTTTGGATGATAGTGGGATGTGGTCTGTTCTTATTGATGTCTGGTTTTGTCATGAGATCAACATTTGAAGGTGCAATAGGTACATTGCTCATCTTATATAAAACGGTGATGGATTAAGTTTTCTACCCATCTCAATGATGGGTAGTATGAATTGGCAAGCTACACATCGTTAAGCGGTGTCTGTTGCTGGCAAAGATAGCCGTACAGAGCATTAACATCGTGCTGCTGACATAAGCGAGTTCCTTTATTGAGCGTAGCGGCACTGCCTGCTGCTACCCCATAGCGCGCAATATCCAGTAAGTCGGCCTGCTGTGATAACTTCAGCACCATTGCCCCCACCATACTGTCGCCCGCCCCTACGGTACTCCGCATTTTTACCGGCGGTGGAACCACCTGGACCCAGTGGTTCTGCGCCACCGCTAGCGCGCCTTGAGCCCCAAGAGAAACCACAACATATTTTGACTTACCGGCAGCGACAATCGACTGAGCCGCTTCTAACACTGAACTTGGCTCCTCAAGCAAATCTTTACCGCTAAGCTCAGAAAGTTCTTTCTGATTAGGCTTAACCAGCAACAGACCGCCAACTTCGAGCCCCGCTATCAGCGCCTGCCCCGAACTATCTAGCACGCACTCAATGCCTTTCGTTTGCGCTAAGCGTATGAGTGACTGTAATTCGGCCACCGTAACACCTTCAGGTAGACTACCGCTGATGACTAGAATACTGCCATGTGGAAGCGCTAACACGCATTCACGCAATTGCTCAAACTCCTGCGTGGTTAATTTGGCACCCGGCATCACAAAACGATACTGCTCACACGTCACTTCAGTGTGAACATGCATATTTTGTCGAGTCCATGCCTGAGTTTTTACGGTTTGGATCTCTACACGTTCTTGTTGTAATAGCTCAGCCAAATGCTGTCCGGTTGGACCTCCTGCAGGAAAAATAGCGCAGGCTTTTCCACCAAGATGAGCAATAGCGCGCGCCACATTAATACCGCCACCGCCGGGTTCATAGATAGGTTCAGAACATCGCAATTTGCCATCGGGATACAGCTTAGCAGTGGTTGTGGAAGTGTCTAAGGAAGGCGCTAGCGTCAACGTGAATATTGGTGTCATAACATATCCTTTTTATGTGATGCCTAGTACCAGACTAGCATCCTTGCCACCAATTTCGTTGTGCTAATTCATAAAAGGATCTTTGGGATCACCCTAAAAGATCTTTTTCGTCCCAGCGATGACAATTTGCGAGAGATATACAAAATAGCTGTTCAATAAATAAGCATTTTGCTTCGTTAAAACCGATCCGGATCGTGTCATAAAAAAGTCATGCTGCAATGTTATTGATATTGGTGCTATAACAAAGAGGTCAGCTTAGTACTGACAGACTAATAATTTGATGGATTTATGTATTACGGAGCCTCTATGAAGCGAATCATTAAAGGCGATACAAACTTCTCTCACCTCGTTGTCGCGCATGCAGCGATCGATCAGCATGCCAAAGCCTATGGCCTTGCCCGTCAAGGAT
>Ga0308156_1000402_pt1 | contig 93951 bp, 115 predicted proteins | sample PhyAR2_FD_201041 | JGI IMG/M metagenome (GOLD analysis project Ga0308156, IMG submission 201041) | Phyllosphere microbial communities from UC Gill Tract Community Farm, Albany, California, United States - DLSL A.R2 | ecosystem: Host-associated > Plants > Phyllosphere > Unclassified | place... | reverse complement strand
GTATTAATTTCAAACAAAGTAACTTGGTTAAACCAACGTAATTTACAACGTACGGCTGCATTTATCTTAACTTTTTTTGCTATGCCAATCGGCTATTCTGCGATTAGCTCATTTTAAACTTAACCCATTATTTATATTAAAAATTTAATTTTCAGGAGATTTTCATGACAAGATTAAAAGTAATTATCAAGGATCAGTTTGATAAAGAATCAATTGCTTTGGCAAAAGTTAGACCAATGAATGATCACGCACTTGAACTTCATAAGAGCGTTGAACATATTGAAATTAATGATGATATTATTTTGCCTAATATGGATTTGCTCTATGAAAATCCAAAAGATGGCAAAATTTATCAATTAATTGGACCTTTCAGCGAGGAATAGGTCTTAAATTAAGTTTACGATAATCATGAGTAGAGCTTGTGTCTGGTTTGATCTTAACCATAGAAATTTTAGTTAAGATTTGGTGAAAATTAAGTCAAATTAACGTACAGACACAATTAAAATATTGAACATCTAAAATGATTATGGGACTATGCTTGTGCAAAAGTGTGACCTAATCCACACTTTTGTATTTCAGGATTAAGTGGATTTCACTAAGTCCATTCCTTCAATGAGAAGTAGGAATGGGCTTTTTCTATTCAATTTATTCTTTAAATGTTTCATCTAAAGCTTGCTGAACAGCTTCTATACGTGACTTACACGCTTTATAAGCAGTAATCGATTCTTCAACAATTTTCATTAAATTATCAATATCTGGGCTTTCTTGAGATTCTAATAATTCGGCATTTTTCTTCAAAATGTCATGGCCGTCCTTAAACGTTAACTCTTCATTCTTCATTTGGGATTACCTGTGTAATGTTGGCTTCAACCACACCATCTTGCATTTCAATAGCAATGGCAGGACTTGAAATTTGATGGATAGAGCGAATCGCTTTTCCTTCGGATCTGACAATTGCATAGCCCTTGGCTTGGACCTGTTTCGGGTTTTGCAAAAGAATTTCCTTCATTAAAGATTCGATTCGAGCTAATGAAAATTTAACTTGTTGCTGTGAGCTAAACTGAATCCGTTCTCTCATCTGGTCAAACAGGCGATGCGCCGAGTTAAGTTGATTTTGTGCGGATGACTTAATGTGATGAAGCAGCTGATCATTCTTGCTTTGATAGGTCGTAATTTGATGCTGAGAAAGCAGCTTAATGGTTTGTAGACTATCTACTGCTTCTTGTACACGCTCAACAATATGGTTGCGAATACCAGCAATCACTTTACTTGGTGTGTCAAACGAACGGTGTGCAATCTCATCTAAGATGGTACGGTCTTTTTCATGACCAATTCCCACCCAAATCGGTACACTGCGTTTGCAGAGCAGGGCGGCAAGCTCATAATCATTTAAATAAGCCAAGTCATTGACAGCACCGCCACCACGAATAATCACAATCAAGTCTGGTGGAAATGTAAATGTGCTAGCCCATTGTCTTAAACCTGAACCTAAGGACTCAATCAAGCTGGTTGCAGCCGTATTTCCTTGAAATGTCGCGCTGTGATACACAAAATGGCAAACCCCGTTTCTCTCTAGAGCATCCGCATCTTTTTTAAAGTCGCCTAGGCCTGCTGCATTTTGAGGGGCAATCACTAAAACATTTTGGATATCAAAAGGAGTAGGGAGGAGTTTATTTTTATGAATTAAGCCTTCTTGAGTGAGTCGTTCAATAATTTGCTGATAACGTTTAGCAATTTCACCCAATGTAAAGCTTGAGTCAATCTCTTCAATATTGACCGAAAATCCGTATTGAGGATCAAAACGTGCTCTAATTTTGATAAGCACATTTAAGTCACTTGAGATTTCAATACCAGTTTCACGTTCAAACTTTAAAACAATTTTACTGGCTGAAAATTTCCAGATTGTGGCTTTACAACTGGCAATGACTTTATCTGTCTCGGCATCTTTTTCTGCGAGTTCTAGATAATAATGGCCACCTTTAACATTTAAATTTCGAATTTCTGCTTTTACCCAAACTGGTTCATCAAAGGCCAGACGAATAACTTCCTGAACTGTGCCGAGATATTCACTAAGGGAAAACTGAGGTTCAGACATAGGAACTAAAGATTAAAGGGCCAAACTAGATAGTATAAAAGCCACCCATCCAAGGCAATTGCTGTTTATGAATATCAGGTTCTGTTTAAAATAAATACAACAATTTAAACAATTAAAAGGTAGAAATTGATATGGCTATTTAGACCGAATGGTTAAAATGAAAAATTAATAAAAAGATAATTCTTAATAATTACAACCGATTAAAAAATAAGGTTTGCTTTATAAAATATATGGGCGTATAAAGCTTACTTCCAATTGCGGGGTGGAGCAGTCTGGTAGCTCGTCGGGCTCATAACCCGAAGGTCGTTGGTTCAAATCCGGCCCCCGCAACCAAAATATTATGCTCTGTGATGTACCACTTTTCATAATACAAAAATTATGAAAAGCAATTAGCTTATAAATAACCCTATATAAAGCTAAATATTAAATTCTAGACTGACTGTCCATACCTTAAATCTAGCGTTCTAATTAAATACCGTTAAATCACATGAGCTCAGTGATGAGTGAATGATTGTGAATATAGTAAATGAGTGGCTAATTGCCACAGCCGTAAATGGCAATGAAATTAATGTGAGGATTGTTCCTCACGTGCGTAAGCAAAACTCTCTCGATGGATATCGTTGGGTCGAAGTTGGTAAAAAAATTCAACTTCAGTCTGGTGAAGAAATTGAATTAAACCAAGATGGTAAAAGCTTCTACGCTGGATTTAATCAACTTTATCGTTTAAGTAATACGTATTGTTGATCATGTTAGGCGTTAAAGCAAAAAACCTATCTCTTTTAATGGAGATAGGTTTTTTTATATCTACACGTTATATAAATAATTAAAGTTATATAAAGCTAAACCCTATTAAAGCAATCAAATTATTATTTTAGCTATATTTAGTAGCTCAATTAGCCTGCCCGCCAAAACTGACGGCCCATCACTTTAAAGTTCTTTCCGTTCTCTTCAGTGACACGCCGATCTCTAAATTTTTCATTTAAACTATGCAAAATTAAAGAACCATCTGCTTCTTTAAAAATTTGTTTAATCATTCCTTCGCCAGCAAAGTAAACTGCATAAATCTCACCATCAATGACTTCAGTCTGAGAGATATCAATCCCCACCAGATCTCCATCTTTAATGTAGTCTGTCATGCTATCGCCCTTTGCTTTAATAATACGCATGCATTCTTGAGCAACGCGTTTTTCTTTAAAGAATGAAGCAGGGAAAGGAATCTTTCCATTAATGGCGTCAAAGTGAAACTCGATAGATTCACCCGTACCACAAGAAAAGTTAGCTTCTACCACCTCAATCCAAACATATTGATCGGTAGACTCAGCACTCACCACAGTAGGGCTAAATACGTCGCTTTCTCTAAATGAATCTTCTGTATTCCCAGTTGTTAACCAATAACCATCCACACCTAAAAACTGAGCAATTAAAGGAAGAAACGCAGATTTCAAATTTTTCCCGGATTCTAAAGCCTGATAGGCTGGCTGAGACATCTTTACTGCTTCTGCCACTTCAGCCTGAGTTTTTTTGGCTTTAATTCTAGAATCTTTCAAACGGTCTTTAAGAGCCATAATGGTCACACCAGCAAACTTATAACAAATATATAACTAAAGTTATATCGAGTAAAACAACTATAGTTATTGAATAATAATAACTATAGTTATAATATCAGTTATATCTTCAGATGCATAGATAAAGTTTAAATTGTGTTTAAGTCACTATTCATAGCTTTATCAAAGTGTTGGGATCAAAGCTAAATTTATTTTGTTTCTATAGGTAGCAGAATAAAAGGGAGATAGCTCAATTATTATTTGCTAAGAGGCTATCAAAACAAAAATTGGAATAAAAAAAGCCCGATTCCGTGGATCAGGCTTAATGTTCGTCGATAAAGGGTATCAAGAACATGAAGAATTTAACAAAGATTGTGAGCGCTAACAAAAGTTTCCGATATACGGCAAAGCCTTATATGAACTTTTTGGTCAAAAAATTAAAGTATGGAAAATGCTTAATTCTAGAAAATTTAATACTTTTTTACATTTTTCGAAAAGGAAATATTTATTTGTAAATTAAGGCTTTAAATATATAACGTTTAGGTCTTTATGCTTGTTGTACCAGAAGAAACGTTTCGGACACATATTTGTAGTAATAGCTTGGCTATATTGCTGAGAGAATGTATGAAAACTTCAAGAATAACAAACGATAAAGACGCCTTACTAAACGAGTGAGTTGAGTTGGAGATAGTGAATGACTACAGCAATGCAGAACAGAGCTAAACAACTTAAAAATGCAAAACGTGGAGGGTATGTCCCAACAATTGCAAAAGACGTAAACAAATATAAGGTACAAAAAATAAAAAGAGCACTCGAGGAGGCAAAGCAGATTGTCAATGAGCTTGAAGATGAAGCATTCATATTTGATGATCAAGTCTCTATGCAAAAAGCGCTAGGTGCAATCACGGTAATTGAGTTGATTGAACAGGCCTTAAGCAGTGCACACTAACAGGCTTTAGCATACAAACATTCTTTCTTGGACCCCTGCAATATGGGGTCAAGGATAAGTTCGTCTTGCGATTTAGCGCGGTTTAAAAGCGTTAGTGTTTTTTATTGACTGTAATAAAGAAAACTAAGGGTAACTATAAAATATAAAAAACAACAAGCTAATGATTATGTTGATTTTTTAAGTTTTATCCTTTAAAGCAGGACAAAGTCATGGAAACAGTTTCAACCAGTGGGTTAGCCACATTTTTAAATATTTATAGCATTGCCATTATGGTGGCTTTTGCAGTCAGCTTAGTTGTCGCAGTGGTATTAATGATGCGTTTTCCACGTTCACCACAAGAATGGATTGTTGGTCTCATCTGCACCGTCGTTTCAAGTCTGACAGGTGGTTCCTTTATTATTATGAAATGGAATCTACATGAATGGGTATCCGATATTTGGGGAATGATCACGCTATGTGGATTCTTCTTCATTTGCGGATTACCGGGCTGGGCGATTGTGAGATGGATATTTAACTTTATCAGTAAACAAGAAGGTAAAACGATTGTGGAGGTCATGAAAGACCTAAAAAAGGCGAAAGATGATCTTCAAAATAGCTAAAAATGACTTATACACATAGGTAAAATAAAATGAATATTGATCAATACTTAGAATCGCTCATCAGACGAGAAGGCGGCTATGTTAACCATCCATCTGATCATGGTCATGCCACTAAATTTGGTATTACCGAAGCCGTTGCTCGATCAAATGGATATCAAGGTAATATGCAAGACTTACCATTAGCTGTGGCTAAAACTATTTATAAACAACAATATTGGCTTGAACCTCAGTTTGACCAAATTGATACGATTAGCCCCGCAGTTGCCGAAGAGTTACTCGATACAGCTATCAACTGTGGTATCAATTTTGCAAAACCTTTATTACAACGTGCTTTAAATCTGCTGAATAAAGAGGGAAAAGAAGGTTGGCCAAATCTTGTTATAGATGGTCAATATGGTCCTCTTACTTTTCAAGCTCTTAAAACGTATTTAAACAAACGCCATAAAGATGGTGAAAAGGTATTAGTCCGTGTTTTAAATATTATGCAGGGGCAACGTTATATCGAAATTACAGAGAATAATCCAAAATATGAAGATTTTTTTTATGGTTGGATATTAAACAGAGTAGCGGTCTAAAAATTGTAATTAGATAAAAATTTATGTTCATAGATCAAAAGACTTGAAAAGCCTAACTATAAGTTGAGGCTTTTCAAAACATAATATATCGAGTAATGATTTATTGGGCGATAAGTAAAACTGCAAGAAGAAAGAAAATAGCACCACTAATTTTATTGAGAATCGAGAAATTATTTCCCGCCAACATTTTCTCTTTGAAAATAGAAGAGAAATTTGCGTAGACCAAATGAATTAAAAAACCAATGAAACAAAAGGTTAAAGAGAGAATTAAAAACTGATTTAAAAATTCTTTCTTGATATCAATAAATTGAGGGAAGAGTGCAATAAAAAATACGATTGTTTTCGGATTAAGTAAAGAAGCGAGCAGGCCCTCATAAAATAGTTTAGATTTACTTATAACTTTATTGTTTTGTTGATCAGTGATTAACTCTTGTGAAGGAAGCTTTTTCGTAAAGTTTTTATAGCCTAAATACATTAAATAAAATGCACCAATAAATTTTAAAACCGTAAAAATAGTAGGGTTACTGGTAATAATAAGTCCTACACCACTGGCAGAAATTACCGCAATCACAAACATACCAATAATTAAGCCGCTAATTCCAAACAAAGCAGTTTTAACACCATAGTTAATTGAATTTGTGACAGTAAATAGAACTCCCGGTCCTGGGCTTAATAGGGTAAGAAATGCAATTGTTATAAATACTAAAAGACCGCTCACGCTGAAATATCCTATTTATCAATTGAGGCAAAATTGTGGGGTTACTTTAAATGAGAAAATAAACGGTGTATACAGAAGGTTATGTATATTTAAAGGTTAAATAGATTAAATATTTAAAATATGCATTTATATAAAAGTTAAAAGCAACATAAACATACAACCCTTAAAATTAAGCATGTTAGTATGCTAGACCTATACCTCAAGAAATATATAGTATGACGAAAAATGAACGGCAGTTTAAATCTGGCGAATTTCAATTTTCCTTTTTATCGTTTAAATATTGGGGTATATGGTTTTTAGCTTTTATTCTGATGTTATTTGCGATGTTACCTTGGGCTATTCAATGGCGTCTCGCAGATCTTCTTTCAAAAATCGCTTGGAAATCTCTAGGTTCAAGACGCAAAACTACGCTACGAAATCTGGAAGCTTGCTTTCCTGAAAAAACATCTCTTCAAATTGAGGCAAAAGCTAAACAGGTTTTTGTTGATACCTTAACGGGAGTATTTGAAGCGTTAAATGCTTGGTATTGCCCGAACTGGTTTAAAAGCCGTGTTCACATAGATGGTTTAGAAAATTTAACTAATAATCAGGAAAATGGCGTACTGCTATTGGGTACTCATAGTACACTTTTAGATGCAGGGGGAGCCGCGTGTACCTTATTTTTTAATATGGACGTAGTTTACCGACCTCAGAATAACCCATTTTTAGATTTTCTGATTCATCGTAGTCGTGCGAGAGTGTATAAAAACCAGATTGCTCGAGACAACATGCGTGGACTCATCCAAAATCTTAAACATGGCCATGCAATATGGTATAGCCCAGATCAGGACTTTGGCTTAAAACAAGGTGTCATGGCATCATTTTTCGGTATTCAAGCTGCTACAGTTACAGCACATCGCAGACTAATGGATATCTCAAAAGCAGCAGCAGTGCCTTTGTATTTTTATCGAAGTGGCGATATTCGTAATCCTCAATACCATGTGTTGGTAGAGCCAAAATTAGAAAATTTCCCGAGTGGCTGTGAAGTCAGTGACGCTGAAAGGGTAAACAAGATTATTGAGAATCAAATTCGTATTGCCCCTACACAATACATGTGGTTTCACCGACGGTTTAAGACACGTCCTGCTGGTGAAAAGAAGTTTTATTAAGGATAAAAAGGCATAGAATTTTTGTTGCTTTAATTATGTTGAATATCGATTGCAAATGATTTTGAAGCGTGTATTATCGAGCATAACTAACAAAATATTCTTGTCATCATAAATTTCTCTTTTCGTAGTTTTATTTATAATCCTTCGGTTTTCAGTCATTTAAGTTTTCACGTCTATTTTTTAGTTAAATTGGTTTCTCCAATAATAAGTTATAATATTTTAAAGATTCAGGATTAAAACATGTCTAATTCTACTGGTACAGTAAAGTGGTTCAATGAAACTAAAGGTTTTGGTTTTATTGCGGCTGACGAAGGTAAAGATATTTTTGCTCATTTTACCGATATTCAAACACAAGGTTTTAAAGTTCTTCTCGAAGGCCAACGTGTTGAGTTCACTGTAGTACAAGGTAAAAAAGGGCCACAGGCTTCAAATATTGTTATTCTTCAAAACTCATAATTAAATAAAAATACTTTATTGAATTTAAATACATTTTTAAATAAATTATATTTAAACATATAGTGTTTGCGAAAACCCACTTAAATTTGTGGGTTTTTATAATTTTAATCTCAAATTGTATTTAAAATAAAAGAGAAGTATCAAAATACTTGTTTAGAAGAGCTTCATTAATTTTATGTTATAATATGATTTATTAAATTTTTGGTATTAAAATGGATATTTGTATTGGCGGTATTTTTGACGGTCAAAAAATAGAAAATAATAAAGATACTTTCAAAGTGGAAGATCATTATTCAGATCACAGTTCTCAATATGTTAAACAACACTTTCATTTATTTGGAAAAATTCTTTCTTTCTGGGTATGTGAGGATATAGATTTAGCACAAGCAACAAGAAGAGCAGAGCAAATTTTAGAAAAAAAGAAATACTGTAATTAAAGTTAAAACAAAATAGCCCAACTATATTATTGTAAATAAAAGATGTTCTAACTATTAAGTTCAATTGAAAAATTCTACTCTCTTAAAGTGATGTAAATTATTTACAATACTATAGTATTGGTTACATATTTTAAACAATTATTGAGTGGTCTTTGCTTATAAAGCTACTACATTAGGCTTAAGCTAAAGTTGTTTTATTTATTGCGCAAATAAAACAAAACCCATTTTAATAATATATTTTATTAAAATGGGTTCTTTATTCAGACGGTTATCTTAAATTCAATATTCATAATTAATAGAAATATTCATTGTTATAAGCCTCTCTTAAGAAAGGAAAACATTTTAAATGTTAAATGCAGTACACCCTAATATTTGCTTTGTCGGTAGTAGTAATTTAGCTTTGGCTTTAATAGGAGGGTTAGTTTTAAAGGGATTTAAAAAAGAAAAAATACATCTGATTGAAGAGAAAAATATTAATCATACAAATGCTTTAAAGCAAAATGAAAATGGATTAAAGAAAGCTGAAATTGTTGTATTGCTATTAGAGCCTAAACAGTTAAAAGAAATACTTGTACCCCTTAAAAAAGTGTTAGCAAATAAAATCATTGTTTCTATGATGGCAGGGATTGATATTGCAAACTTGGCTCGTTTTACGGGTTCAAAAAAAATTGTACGTGTGATTTCAAATCCGCCTGTACTTACCCATACGGGTACACATGTACTTATTGCTTCAGAGCAAATGGACCAACTCGATAAAGACGTAATTGAAACACTGTATTCTGCAACGGGACAGACTTTTTGGGCGCCCTCTGAAACGCAAACCGATGCAATTATTGCACTATCTGGTTCAGGGCCAGCTTACTTTTTCTATATTTTAGATAGCATGATAAAGACAGGAGTTTCTTTAGGGCTTGATAAGCAATTTGCCCTAGATTTAGCACTCCAAGCGGCCAGTGGTGCAGTTGAAATGGTACGTAAAAGTAATGTTCCACCTGCGGATCTGTGTGGGAAAGTGACTTTGGCTAACGGAATTACAGAATCGGCTCTAAGAATGTTTGAGCTAGGAAATCTATCCGATGATATACGTTTAGCCATGAAGGCCGCATATCATCGTAGTAAAGAAATTACTTCTGAAATTATTACAGAGGTTAATTAACTCTTTTTGCGCAACTTAGGCCTTTAAAAAGTATTCCCAAATAATGAAACCTAAGCCAAACCCAATAAAAGAGTAGAGAGTAATAATAAAGAATACAAAACTGGCCTTATTTTTTTTCTTCAAAATGTTCATGGCGATGCCTCCAATTCAGATTAATTACATTTTGAAGAAGTGGAGGCTGTAATCATAGATACAGAATTTTTTAAAAAAAATATAACAGAGTCTAGATCTGTTATATTTTTTAGCTTCTCTACTAATAAAAATTTTAAAATCAATGAATTAAATAATTTTCTTTAACTGTTTAATGCTTTTATTCAATTAACATTAAATCTGCTGTATTGGCAGATTTGAGGGGACGTAGGGCAAAGGTCGAACGGGTGTGTCGAATTCCTTTAATCGAGTAAAGTTTCTTCCTTAAAAACCGTTCGTAATGGTCAGCATCTTTGACCGCCACTTTAACCAGATAATCATAGTCACCTGTAACGAGATGAGCTTCAACGACTTCCGGTATGTCAGCTAATGCTTCGCTGAAATTCTCTAGCATTTCATCGTCGTGGCGCTCTAAAGTAATCTCAATAAAGAATACCTCATGAATCCCAATCGCTTTGGGGTTTACGTTTACCGTATATCCTTCAATAATTTTTAAAGTTTCCAGACGTTTTAGTCGTGTCCAGCATGGAGAAGATGAAAGACCGACTTCTTCGGCCAATTGAGCAACGGTTAAACGGCCATTTCCACGTAACGCAGATAAAATTTTCCGATCTATACGATCTAGTACGTATTCTGTTCTGTTCAAAATATAAACCAAAGAAGGATCTTCTGATAAATATAAATATACTTCATTTTTATGCTGCGAACATTTAAAAATATTAAAAAATACAGGAAACATTTTGAGCAAAAGGTACATACACTATTTCTATGCATCAAACCTTCCTGGATAGAGGTTGAGATGGAGCAAAGAGCACTGTTTCAGTAAGGGTGACTAAACAGTGCTCTTTGCGGATTTCTTATAAATTGTTAAATCGATTTTGATGAATGGGCATAACGTATTAAAACAAATTAAATAATAACTTTTATTTATTAATTGAAGAAAAACTAATCATTATTTTTTATCTAACTTTTCCTTTATGTTAATTTCATTGCATATAGGAGCAAGGTTATGATCACCCAGCACGATATAAACCAAAAACAATACCAAAATAAATCTATCGATTATTTAAACAGCCAAGCTCATTCTCAAGGAATTGAATTTAATAAATTTATTAATGAGGTTCAGAAAATTGAAAAGGCTGTGGTTCTTGATTTAGGCTGTGGTGGTGGTCATGTCTCATATAATGTTGCTCCACATGCTGACCTTGTTTTTGCTTATGATCTATCTCATGAAATGTTAGATACAGTCTCTAAGGCTGCCAGTCAACGTAAATTAAAAAATATCTTTGTGCAGCAGGGCATTGCTGAAGATATGCCTTTCAGTGATCAGCAGTTTGATGTGGTCATTAGCCGATATTCAGCTCATCACTGGCAGCATGTTCCGGCGGCTATGAAAGAAGTGAATCGTGTGCTTAAGCCAGATGGCATTGTTATTTTTGTAGACATTATCAGTTCTAGCTCGCCAATATTAGATACGTTTTTACAGACTATCGAAACCATTCGAGACCCAAGTCATGTACGAAACTATAGTGTCAAAGAGTGGGTCTATTTCATCGAAGATGCAGGCTTTGACTTGGTGGGCTTAGATAAACAAACGCTTGCGTTAGACTTTGATAGTTGGGTAAAGCGTATGAAAACGCCTGAAGATCAAATCAAAACTTTACGCTATTTACAGGAAGGTTCATCTGACCTTGTGAAGAAATATTTCAAAATTCAAAATGACGGTAGCTTCGAAAGCCATGTGGGTTATTTTGTCTTTAAGAAATTAGGGTTTTAAAGTGCTGAAATGAGTAAGAGTTTTAGTAGTGTGGAAATCAATTAAATATTGCTAAAACTCTTTTCTTGAATAACTTGGATTATATTAAAGATCGCTATAAAACAAATTTAATATTATTTTTTGCTAAAAATTAATCACCCAATTTTATTAAGGTGATTAAGTATTCAAAAGAGAAGGGGGTTTATCCTATTTTCTTTATTATTAATAGACACTTATAAATAATTATTATTTAATACGCCCGCAATATTATCACTAATACTTTTAATAACTTTTTCGGGGAAATAATGCGTAATTTTTTAGTAACGATTTTCACTTTATTCGTAGCAACATCAATTTATGCTGCTCAAGAGTCTAGAAATCTTTTAGAACAAACACAGTGTGAGAAAGCAGTAGAGCTACATGGTTTTTTAAGCCGTGCTCAACTTGATTGCAACTATCACTATTATTCAGAAGAGTTAAAGGATGCTGCTGCAAAATGTACTAAACATGATCTCGGCGAAAAATACGGTAGAGAAGTCATGAAATTTGGTATGAAGGAGTTTGAAGAGCGCAAGAAAGAGGACACTCAGGGTCACTTTTGTCATAAGGTTTTAAAAGAGTTTCCAAAATATATTAAACAATAAAAAATAAGGTTTTAAAAACCTCTTCTAGCAAGCCGATAAAATGGGTTTAATTATTCATTTTATCGGTGTATCACTAAATATAATCTGCCAATTAAACTAGATAATACATTTTAAGAATCCACCTAATATCACATTGACACTTAAAATCTCTCTTATTTTCTTTATTTAAGCATGGGAAAGAGAGACTTCCTGTCTGCAAGTTACTAGATGAGGAGTCTGTTAACCCGCTTTCGTTTTGTCCTCATGATTCAATGAGTCACATACATTATTAAAGTTTGTTTGGACCACATGAATAGCTGAGGAAAAGTCACGAATAGAAAGAACCTTGCTAGAAAGTTGAGTATGACTATTCAAGAAATTTTCTAAACGTTGCTCAAAGCTATATGAAAACCGAATCAGCTCGATTGTATTTTTTAAAGTTTCTTTGGGTCTTTTACCTGTAGCTACAGACTTTAAGTAACGTTGTAGTAGTCTTTTTGTTCTTAAATAAAAAGGAACTTCCAATTTTAAAATTAATGAGCTTTCAAGCAGTAATGGAAGTAAACGTTTGTCGTAAGCTCCTTCTACAATCCAGCTATCTTGTAAGATAATTTCTTTAATACCCTGTGAGATCTTTTCTTCCGAATTCTTTACAAACTCAGTTCCACTTATATTCCAGTAGATCTCATCAAATGGATGAGTTGATATCTTTAATTGCTCAGCTAATTTATTAGCAATAGTGGTTTTACCAGCACCAGAAGGACCTACAATACAAATTTTCATAGTTATTTTAAATTACTGAATGAATTATATTTTAAATAATTAACTTCTAAATATTGTAAACATTAAGTTAAGTGTTAATTATAAAATTCTTCTTAAATGAATAGAACTAAAAATTTAACAGAGATATATTTTTTTAAAGGTATATTCATTTCTTAGTATTAAAAAGAGTTATTAAAAGGGTGCAAAATTATGACTATAAAGGAAGTTGCAAGTCCAATTGACCTAAGAAAAGCGGATGATGCTTTAGAGTGGGCTAAAGAAGTAAATATAAAACGCCCTTGGAGATATGAGTTTTTTAGCATGTACGTGGCTGAGATTAAGTCACTCAATATCAAAAAACCAAAGATTCTTGAGATAGGTGCTGGTCCTGGTTATTTGGCAAAAGTTCTATTAGAGGATATAGAAAATTTGGAATATACAGCTTTAGATTTTTCTGAGGCTATGCATGAGTTGTCCAGAAAAAATTTAGGATTACTATCGAGTAAGGCCAAATACTTAACTGTGAATTTTAAAGAGTATGGTTGGTATGATGTATGCCAACAAAAAACTTTCGATGTTGTTATTATTCACCAAGCTTTACATGAGTTAAGGCATAAAGATTTTGCTAAAGATTTTCACATGCAAGTTAGAAATCATCTATTAAATACAGACACTTTATATATTGTGACCGATCATATCGTCAAAGATGAGGAGGGTATGAAAAATAAAGATCTATATATGACAGTTGATGAGCATATACATACATTTTCTTTAGCTGGTTTTAAGAATATTCAATTATTAAAAGAAAAAAATGCTTTATGCTCTTTTAAAGTTTCTTAAGCTGCTTTTAACAATTATTCTATTTTATAAATAAAAGCATTCTCTAAGGCATTAATAAATCTTTTTACTCATGTTTTTAAAGCTTTATTTGTAGCCAATATCACATTGACACTCTAAATCCCTCCGATTATGCTTTGCCTGCTGGCCACATTGCCAGTCGGTTTTAGCAGGCCGTATTTACCCAACGCACACGAAAAAGTCTCTCTTTTTTGTGGGTATCCCTACGTGTCTCCCTCTGCGGCGGAACGGGAGGGGGACATCTTCGGATGTGCTGGTTTTTGGGTAAATCAGTCTGCTAACCCCTTTTCGTTTCGCCACCATAATCATTTAGCAGTGATATGGCGAAACTTCTTTATTACCCAAAGGAGTCCGCTCATGCGTACTATTTCTTCTTTATTGGCCTTTGCCAAAGTCTCTCTATTCATACCGTTTAAATACTCTATCAATTGGTTTAATCGACTCTAGGTTTTCTACGCCTTAAGAATCGTTACGACTAAAAATCATAGCAACAATAAAACCCGAGATAGGTGAGCACGCCGTTTTGGTACTGCTTATTCATGCCTGTTTTTAGCACTCATTTTAAGAGTGACAGCATTTCTATCTCTTTTAGATACAACAAAAAATTATTTTAAGCGGTATATCTATGCCAAATTTACAATCTTCCTTTACAGCATTAAGAGTGCTTCACACAGCAAAAGACTTATTTAATCAAGATGGGTTTCAAAAAATCGGTGTTGATCGAATTATTGCCGAAGCACAAGTGTCTAAAACTACGTTTTATAAAATCTTCCATTCAAAAGAACGGCTCATCGAGATGAGTCTCACTTTTCAAACAGATGCACTCAAAGTAAAAGTACTTTCAATTTTCAACTCGTACAATGAACAAATGGTGCTCGATAAACTGAAGGAGATTTACTTTCTACATGCCAATTTAGATGGTTTTTACCGTTTGCCATTTAAGGCAATTTTTGAAATTGAAAAGCTTTATCCAGTTGCCTATAAAATTGTGGTCGACTACAGAAACTGGTTTATTGACGAAATATATAAGCTACTTTTAACGCTCAAATCGACCGCTTCGGTCCAAGATGCCTATATGTTTTTATTTATGATTGATGGGGCGATGGTGCAGCTTTTAGGCACAAATAGTGTAGATGACAGAGCAAGGTTATTAGATTATTTCTTTTTAAACTTGGCTTAGTCAGTTAAAAACTAAAAAAAGCCCCAACTCAGGGGCTTTTATTTCAGAATGTTTAACTTAATGACACCGATTTTGCAGAATGCATTCCTTCAAAATATTGAACCGCAGGCGAACGAGCCATATAAGCTAAAGCTTGTGCGGTGTCTCCCTCATGAAGCGGGTTAAATTTTGGAGAAGCCCATCTTAATGTCGCTTTCCATAAATATTTTATGGTCGGTAAGTTGTCTGAGCGAGTTGCAGTTTTTTCAAATTCACGAATAATTTTGAAGTAGCCACGGCGCATTAGTTTTTGAATATCCTCGTGCTCTAAATCCTGCTTACCTAGACTACGGGCAAAGTCAGCAAGGAAGTAAATAAACAGTGGGAAAACCGCCGCCATAATCACTTGGCGCGACACATAAAAACCAAATTTATTTGTTAAGAGATGCTCAAATAAATCGTAAGCAACACAGCGATGTTCAACTTCTTCAGCCAAATGCCAACGGAACAAATCTGCCATAGCAGGGTCGGCTTTGTCCCACGTCTTACTGTCGAGTGTCCACTGGCCAATGGTGCCGGTAAAGTGCTCGATTGCGGCAATCACACCTACTCGGAAAAGTAACCAATATTCATCTAGCTTTTCACCTTTTAAAAAAGGCATGCCTAAAGGTTTGTCACCCAATAAAATGTTAAAAACAAAATGGGCACGATTGAGAGCCTCTTGAATGTCGTAGCCATTTTCACGTAAGAAGTCCTGTGCTTTTTCATGGGCACGTGCATGGGCCGCTTCTTGGCGGACAAATCCAATCACTTCTTGTTTTAGTGTTTCATCGGTAATCAAAGGCAGGGTTTTATTAAACACGCGGCAAAACCAAAACTCACCAGCCGGCAAGAGCATGTTAATGCCATTGGCGACATGAGAGCAGAGAGGATCATTTGGCATCCAGCAAACGGACGACTCCGCAAAATCAAAATGTACTTTTCTTGCTTTAAGCTGATGATTCCCTGTGAGCATATCCGTCACCCTATTCATAATTGTTTATTTAATGCGAATGGGTCATTTTTAGCATTCAGTCAACTTAATCACCATGTGCTTAAGGGACAAAAATATCCCTTCAATGGTTTGTTCAGATAAAAAGCATTGTCACCTCGTGTTTTTGAAGCTTATGCAATAAAAAAGGCTCCTTAATAAAAAGGAGCCTTCATTTTTATCATTTAGGCCTAAAATAATTTAAGCCTACTCATTTATTTTTATAGTGAAATATTTTAATTATAAATGACCACGGTAAATAACTCGCCGTGCTTCAAGCCTAGATTGCTTGCCATTGCTCTTTAACTTCTTCTGAATTTTTATTCAGAATGACTTGGTTTTCTTTCACTTCCCCAATCCATCCAGTAGGGATAAGGTGATGTTGGCCACTTTCATCTCGGGTGAGTTTGAGTTGGTTCTCACCATCAAGATGATCGACAGTTCCTACTTTTGTGCCACATGAAGCAATGACATCAGCATGTTTTTTAATATCATTAATATTTAAAGTATTCATTTTGGACCTCTTCTTTGGAAATAGAAAAACGGTAGAAACTAAATTACTTTAAATAATCGCTTAAATGTTGAGTTTTTAATAAACCTTACATGATCGGATTATAAGTTCACTTAATAAGAATATTTGGATAACAATGAAATAATTGGATATAAAACTAATATTATTTTTCTTTTTATTACAATTTACGTGTTTATTTAAACAGAAATGTTTAGTTATGGTTGAGTTAAGTCTTATAAATAATTATTTGCAATGAATATCAAAATACCTATAAACATGACGATATTGAGTATCTTGAATGAATTTGAAACTGCCTCAGCTGAAGTTAAAAGTAAGCTGCGTATTAGTTTGCTCTATCAATTAATCAATGTAGCGAAAAATTTACCTCATCCAGCTTCGGGGCAGACTTATCAACGTTGGCAACTTTTTGGGCAGATTGCTGGGGTTGATTTAAGTCTAGCTAAGCTTTTTGAATCTCATTGCGATGCCTTAAGCATTTTAAATGAATTGGGTTATCAACAAGAAATAGATAACAAGACTTGGGCGGTTTGGGCAGCCGATGGCGGACCAGCGCCTTTGCAAGTCACTAATGACCTTTGTAATGGCATCAAACCCTGGTGCTCTGGCGCGGAATTTATCCAAAAAGCTTTAATGAGTTATAAAGATCAGCAAAGACAGGCGCAGCTTTGTATTGCCGACTTAAGTCACCCATCCATCACTACCGATTTAAGCCACTGGCAGGCTGTAGGCATGCATGCAACACAGACCGCGCAAGTAACTTTTAAAAATACGCCTGTTACGGCAATAGGTCAGCCAAATAGTTATTTAAAGCGTCCAGGTTTTTGGCATGGTGCAGCAGGTGTTGCGGCCTGTTGGTATGGTGCCGCCGTGCGCTTAGCAGGTTATTTGCAAGAAAGTTGTCAGGCAAATCCTAATCCGTATAAAAAATTGTATCTAGGTGAGGTCGCTCAGCAATTAGAAATCACTAAACAATATTTTCAATATGTTGCCGAGTTGATTGATCATAAACCAATGCTAAGTCATGAACGGGAAATACGCATATTACGTGCCCAAACAGAACAATGTTGCCTGAGCGTTATTGAACGAGTCGGGAAAGCTTTAGGTGCGCGTCCTTTTTGTGAAGATGCAACCTTTGCTCAACTCATGGCAGATTTACCGGTGTTTATACGACAAAGTCATGCTGCTTTTGACTATGAGCAAATTGCAGAACTCTGTGTGTCGGAGCAAAGCCTATGGGAACTTTAAAACATCCTTTGGTTGAAGACCGCGTTATTTTTGGTGAGGGCACGGCCAAAGAGCAATGGTTAAATACATTTAAAGATCATCCGTTAGCGCCTTTAGATCTTGAGTTATTTCGTTCTAAAAGGGTGGTGATTGTCGCTCCACATCCTGATGATGAAGTGCTTGGCTGTGGTGGGTTAATGCAGCAACTGATCACGCTGAATTGTAAAATAGTGGTTTTAGCTGTGAGTAACGGCACACAAAGCCATCCTAATTCTACAAAATATCCTCCAGATCAGCTCAATATTCTTCGTCCGCAAGAAAGCTTGGCGGCCTTAAATTGTCTAGACGTAGCAGAGTCAACCGAGCATGTAGAACTTAATTTGTTAGATGGTCAGATTCATTTGCAAACCGAGCAACTCTGGCAGTGTCTAGATCAGATGGTTCAAGCCAACGATATTCTAATTTGTAGTTATGAATTTGATGGACATCCAGACCATGAAGCAGTAGGTAAAACCGTACAAACCTATGCAACTGCTAAACAACTCCTATGTTTACACGTATTAATCTGGGCTTGGCATTGGGCAAAGCCTTTAGACCCACGAATTGATTGGCACCGAGCAAAAGCGTATTCCTTAACACAAGAACAGCTAACTAAAAAACATCAAGCAATTTTGCAGTTTAAAACCCAACTAGAAGCAGATGAAAGCACGGGGAATGCCGCAGTGCTATCTCCAAGTGCGATTAATCGTCTTTTAATGCCTTATGAGGTTTATTTGAGTGATTCATTCTCGCATGTACTTTGAAGATTTATATCGTCATAACAGTGATCCATGGGGCTATGACGCTCACTGGTATGAAGCACGTAAAAGACAAATTTGTCTCGCGCTGCTGACAAAACCCCGCTATCCAAAAGTGCTAGAAGTCGGCTGTTCAAACGGACATTTAAGTTTTCATTTAGCGCAAAGAGCTGAGCAATTGGTATGTATAGATGTTTCTGAGAGCGCTGTTCGTTTGGCTTCAGAGCGTTTAAAAGAATTGGAGCATGTTGTTGTTGAAAATAGAAAAATACCCGAAGACTACTCAATTCAAAAATTTGATCTGATTCTAATTAGTGAGATGGCCTATTACTTATCAAAGGATGAATTGCATGAGTTTATTGAAAAGTTAAAACATAGTTTAAATGATGACGGTGAAATTCTGTGTTGCCACTGGCGTCATGAAATTCAAGATTTTGAGTTAAATGCTGAGCAAGTCCATCAAGCTTTTCAGCAACATTTTCCATTTCATCACTATCTCAGCTTAAACGATCCAGATTTTATGATTGATCTATGGACGGCGAACACTTCCTCTTTAGCACAGCAGGAAAAACTAAGATGAAAATAGGTATCGTCATTCCCGCGCATAACGAAGAGTACTATTTATCTGCCTGTCTGCAATCTATTCAGGTGGCGATCGATAACATCAGTGGTTATGACGTAGAAGTGCTTGTTGTACTCGATAGCTGTACAGATCAGTCGCGTTTGATCGTACAAAGCCATCAAATCAATTGGATTGAATGCGACTATGCATGTGTTGGGCAAGCGAGAGATTTAGGTATTCGCCATTTAATTGAAAGAGGAGTCACATGGATTGCTTGTACCGATGCAGACACCGTCGTCAGTCCTGATTGGCTGCGCTATCAAATCCAGCATCAACCTACAGATGCAATTTGCGGCACTGTAACGCTCGATGATTTTAGTCATCTCTCTATCACTAAACGGCAAAAATATTTAGCACACTATAAAGATGAGATGGACCATGCGCATATTCATGGAGCAAATTTAAGTTTTAGTGCAGAGGTCTACCTTTTGGTCGGTGGCTTTGAGCCTATTTCATGTCATGAAGATGTGTCTTTAATCAAAAAATTGCTCAAGCATTGTTGCAATATTACTTGGAGTAATTTGGTGCGAGTCACAACGAGTAGTCGCTTAAATGGGCGTGCGCCGCAGGGATTATCGTATTTTTTAAATAATCTCTAATGACTTAAAGCATGACCTCGCCCAATATTGAAATGTTCTTTAAATTTTTAGGGTCATATTTAATATTGATAATGCTACCGACTTTATATTTTAGGTTCGATCTACTTTATATAATCGGACTAAACCATAAATATAAGAAGTTTTAAAATTAACATATCAAAATTAAATTTGAGTAGGGTATATAACTTAGTTGTTGTATTTATGACTACATATGTAAACAAACCTTATGATCAAATGCCTTAGCCCTTAAAATTACTGAAAATAAAGTGTTAAGGTGTATAGGTTTGGATTTTTTAAATTTTTTTCGTGATATTCGGGGTGAGTTAAGCCAATATCCTTGGCTAGAGATGTTCGTTTCACTCACTATTTTGATTTTATTTGCTGCAATCGCAAATTTTATTGCCAAACGCATTATTGTTCGGGGCGTTCGTCATTTAGTTACAAAGCTCAAATCACCAAATCAGTCTATTTTTGCTCAGCATAGCGTCATAAAGAGATTTGCAAATATTATTCCTGCCGTTGTGATTATGAACGGTATTGCAACAGTGCCTCATCTATCTCCAAAATTTATTACCTTTGTAGAAATGGGCGCACAAGCCTTTATTTTCTTAACTTTGGCGCTTACGGTCAGTGAAATATTAAATATATTTAACCTTATTTATCAGCGTAACCCAAAATCTAGAAATAAACCGATTAAAGGTTATTTACAGCTGGTTAAACTCATTTTATTTGTGGTTTGTGGTCTCATGATTTTGGGAACATTCCTTAAAAAGGATGTGTTCACTTTACTTGCAGGCTTCGGTGCGATGGCAGCGGTATTAATGCTGGTTTTCCAAAACACTATTTTGTCTTTAGTCGCGAGTGTCCAAATCGCTTCTTATGACATGGTGCGCATTGGCGACTGGATTGAAATGCCATCTCTAAATGCTGATGGTGATGTGATTGATATTTCATTGCATACAGTGACTGTTCAAAATTTTGATAAAACCTATACCACTATTCCAACCAATAAACTGGTTACCGATACTTTTAAAAACTGGCGAGGTATGAGCAATTCTGGTTGTCGCCGTATGAAGCGTTCACTTTTTCTTGATCAAAGCAGTGTACATTTCATGACTGATGACGAGCAGCAAAAATTAAAAGAGTTTTTATTATTAGATCAATATCTTGATGCGAAACAATCTGAAATTGAAGAGTTTAATAAGCAATTAAGCAATCAATCTCGTTATAACAAGCGCCGTTTAACTAACATTGGTACATTTAGAGCCTATGTTGAATTTTACTTGCGCCAGCACAAGGGCATTGCTCAAAACCAAACGATTATGGTTCGCCAGTTACAACCGACCAGCCAAGGTTTACCTTTAGAAGTCTATGCATTTACCAATACCATTGCATGGGTTTCTTATGAGGCAATTCAGTCAGATATTTTCGATCATTTAATTGCGATTCTTCCTGAATTTGGTTTACGCGTTTACCAAGCGCCTTCGGGTCATGATTTGCAAAGATTAACGACAGAAATTAGCCCAACTGAAGTTTAACTGCCATATTAAATGTAAAATTTGCTTCACTAAAAGCTCTCACTTTGAGGGCTTTTTTAATTTTTGTATTGGACTTAAACCTCTCAATTTTAATGCATCTGTTAGAACTTAAAGAATCTTTGCCAGATCCTCTTTTATTCTATTTATATATTTTTATTGTTTAGTTCTAACGTGAGGCACAATACGTCGTGTCATCCACCAAAAGACTAGCGCTAACAAACTAACACTTGCACCTAAGGCACATACGCCAAACCATCCAGCATAGGCATAAGTCACTGTGGTACTGATTGCACCCAAACCACTACCGACTGCATAAAAGAGCATGTATAGCCCGACAAGCCGGCTATGCGCTTCTGGACGAGTACGAAAAATCATACTCTGGTTAGTCACGTGTAGAGCCTGTCCGCCTAAGTCTAGCAATACGATGCCTATTACTAGTGCCCAAAGCGAGTAACCCATAAGTGAAAGTGGACCCCAAGCGAGCAGTAGTATTGCGAGTGCCGCCACGCTTGTACGCTGAGCATATCCACGATCGGCCCAGTAACCCGCACGTGCGGCAGCCAGAGCGCCGACAACCCCGACGAGTCCAAAAGACCCAATTACAGTATGCGAGAAGTTATATGGTGGCGCACTCAACGGTAATACCAACGCACTCCAAAAAATATTAAATGCCGCGAACATGAGTAAAGCTAAAACACCGCGCACTTGTAGCACTTTTTCTTGGCGAAGCAGGTTGAGCATCGATGCTAAAAGTTGCGGGTAGCGCATGCTAACAGGCTGAACCTCTAAATGAGGCAGACGTTTCCAAAGGGGTAATGCAATCATGAGCATGATAATGGCGGCGCAAAAGTACACGCCGCGCCAACCCGCCACATCACTAATTCCACCTGAAAATACACGAGCAAGCAGTAAACCAATGAACACACCACTTTGTGCAGTACCGACCACATGTCCTTGCTCATGTGGGAGAGCAGCACTCGCAGCATAGGCAATAAGCCCTTGTGTCATGGCTGTGCCGAGTAAACCTACAGCAAGCATGCCTGCCAAAAGAACAATTGTAGAATGAGCAAAGGCAACTACGAGCAAGGCTGAGATCAAAGCCAATAACTGAATAGCCATTAATCGACGCCGATTTAAAAGATCGCCCAATGGCACTAAAAACACGAGGGCAAGGGCACAACCTATCTGAGTGGCTGTCACTACACCACCAATGGCAGCATGACTCACGTTAAAGTCCTTAGCCAATATGTCGAGTAAAGGCTGCGCATAATAGACATTTGCTACACTTGCACCACTTGCTATAGCAAATAGCAATATTACGCCACGAGGCATGCTTGAAAGCGGTTTATCACTTTTGGCGTGTGAAGTAGAAGATGCAAGAGAAGCTTTCATGGTCCTAAATCCATTTAATCTAGTTTTAAAATGCAACTAGTTGAATATTAGACCTGCTAGTTTTAAAATGCAACTAGGTAACTTGTTTCGGATAATTTGTAGGGAAATCTGATGGCAAACTCAACATTGTTAAAAGACGAGCCTTGTCCTGTTGCGCGTTGCGTCAATCTGATAGGCGACCGCTGGTCACTGCTCATTGTGCGTGATGCTTTTGATGGAATGCGCCGTTTTGGAGATTTTCAGCGAAGCTTGGGCGTTGCGCGAAATATTCTTTCTGACCGACTAAAAAAATTAGTAGATGCTGGTGTTCTTGAAATGCAAGATGCTTCCGATGGCACCGCTTATCAAGAATATGTATTAACCGCTAAAGGAGAGAGCTTGTTTCCTGTGGTTGTAGCTTTACGACAATGGGGAGAACAGAACCTATTTGAAAGTGGTGAGCGCCACTCTCTGTTAATTGATAAAACTACAGGTCAGCAAATTCCATTTATGGCGCCAGTCGCGGCAGATGGAACAGTGCTAAGAGCTTCTGACACTCAAGTGCAAAAGGTCAAATAAAATAAGACAAAACAAAAATAACCTTTTTTAACTTAAATTTAGGCTGATTAGTTGATAACCTTGCGCGTCAAATTAAGGTGAGACTATGAGATTTATATTCCTCTTTATAAGCGCGATTTCAATTCAATGTTATGCTGCATCAGAAGCAATGGAACTTCATTACTGTGAAACTGTGAAGAAAGCAGCAAGTGGCGTGATGGATGCAAGACAACATGAAGTGCCAGCTAAAGAGTTACATGACATCGCCAATCATCTTGAAGAGCAACAAGCCAAACAACTTTACCAAGAGCTTATTAAATCTGCATATTCTTCAAAATTATTTGAAGACCCTCTCATTAAGTCCAAAGCCGTCGAGAATTTTCAAACCACTTGGCATGAGCAATGTTTGGCGAAAGAATTAGCTAAAAATATTTGAGAGTTTAATGATTAAGGGTTAACTGGCAATAGTTTTTGTTTCTTACTTATCTTACTGTTCAAAGCACCCCGAAGTTCGAAGTAAAGGGTGCTTTATAGCAAGATTAAATTATCTCTTAAGTATCAAAATGATTCTTAGATTAATTTAACACTTAAGCCTGAATTTGGACCAGCTGGTAAACCTAGTGCTGTATCTACCCCAATATTGGTTCTTAAATCTCTTAATAATTGGTTAGGATCAACAGAGTTGCCGATCTTTTGTTGAGAGGTGCTTCTAGATACTTGAACTGATTTAGCACGATAAATTTGTAGTTCTTTCTGATCTGCTATCGCAATAAGACATAGTGCCCTCACATAAAAACGATTGAACTCACTTTCAGATAATGTTTCATGAGCATTAACAGGGACTTTTTTAGTTCCAGTTTTTGTTTGTTCGGTTGTACTAAAACAATCTGTTTGTCTAAGTTCCTCACCTAAAGATATTTCATTCCCAGTTTGAACATGTTTGATCAAAATTTCTTGATAATGTAAATTACCTTTCGCATTGAAGCGCTTACTTAAATAAAGTTGATTGTAAGAAATATCGTGTTGAATTTCACTAAGCATTTTTTCGCGAGTATCATTATTTAAGTTTTCAAAATTAAAAGCCATTTTATATTTCCATCCCGAGCTGTGATGAAGGACTGTGTCGGGATCACAGTGTTTCTAAAGAAAAAGTAATTTTTAAATAAAATTTTAATTTAATAATAATTGAGTATTAAATATAAAACATGGGTATCTTTAGTCTAATATAGAACAAAATATTGAAAAAAAATAAATAATCATTAAGAATGAGAAAATTTAATAAATGGCTAGAGCTATGGATTTTTTTATACTTTTAATAATTGCTTGTGGGGTAGTATTCTTTTTTTGGAAAAAAAGTAAAGAGTCTCAATTAAAAATTAAGGAATTGAATGATTTGAATTCAAATTTATCTACTAAAATATCTAATTTAGAGAAACAGACGACAAATGATTTTAATCGGATAAATGGATTAGTAAGCCAAAAAGAAGCCTTAGAGGAACGAGTTGGAAAGTTACAGAAATATCAAGATATTATTGATATTGAAAAATTTATTGATGATGAAAAGTTTAAGTTTGAGGTTTATAAAAATCAAGAAATAGAAAATATTAACTCAGAAAGGAATAGTACTAGTGAAGCATTAGATAATTATAAAAATAAAATAATTGATGAAGCAAATCATTTAAAAGAAAGTATTCAATTGAAAATAAAAACAGTGGAAGTTTTTTTAAAAGAACATGAACTTCAGGAGGTTTTAAAGTCTGAAAAGCAAGCAGAGGAACTATTAGGGCGTTACTATGAACTGGCAAATCAAACAAAAAAATTAACCGAAACCAATAAAGCTCTAGAAAACAAAATTAATGGTTATAGTGATGAATATCTTTTGCCAGTCACAACTATGTTAGATGATCTGATAGAAGGTTATGGCTTTTTAGATGCATCAAATCATTTAAAAGTATTAAAAAATGAAATTAAAGCTGCAATTAAAAATAACCTTGTTGCCGAGTGTGATTATGTAGAAGAATCACGAAAACAGACAGCAGTAGCCTTCATTACAAACGCCTTTAATAGTAAAGCTGATGTATACATTTCTAGGCTTCGTCATGACAATGTTGGTAAGCTAATTCAGTCATTAAAAGATGATTTTTTATTGTTGAATGAATATGGGCAAGCTTTTAGAAATGCTCGCATCAATACCTCTTATTTGAATTTGAGATTGGAAGAGTTGAAATGGGGAGCACTTATCTTAGATTTTAGAGAAAAAGAGAAAGAAGAACAGCGTGAAATCCGTGAGCAAATTAGAGAGGAAGAGCGAGCTCAGAAAGAATATGAAAGAGCAATTAAAGAAGCTGAAAAAGAAGAACAATTTCTTAGAAAGGCCTATGAGAAAGCAAAAAGAGAATTTGATTCAGCTTCTGATGATCAGAAAGCTAAATATGACCAAAAAATGTATGAATTAATTGAGAAATTGAAAGAAGCGGAAGAGAAGAATCAGCGAGCATTATCTATGGCACAGCAGACAAGAGCTGGTCATGTGTATGTCATTTCAAATATTGGATCATTTGGTGAAGATGTATTAAAACTTGGAATGACTAGACGTCTTGAGCCTTTAGATCGTATTAGAGAACTAGGAGATGCGTCTGTTCCATTCTCATTTGATGTTCATGCTATGATTTATAGTGAAGATGCGCCGAAACTCGAGAAAAAACTTCATCACTACTTTAATCATCATCGCGTAAATAAAGTTAACTATAGAAAAGAGTTCTTTAAAGTAAATTTAAGTGATATCAAAAGTTATCTTGAGAAGGAAGGTATTCAAGCACAATTTACTTTAAAAGCGGAAGCTCTTCAGTATAGAGAATCATTGAGTATCGAACTTTTACCTGAAGTAGAGCAAAGAAAACTTGAAGATGCTATTGAAGAGATTGAATCAAAAAATACAGACTATATTTTGGTAGAAGAAGATTAAATCCAATTGTTTTTTAACTAAAAAGGGAAATCTAATTTCTAGATTTCCCTTTTTTATATTTATCAAATTATTTCTAAAAAATCATAATTTTCTATAGTTGTTTCAATTGCAGGATGACTACTAGAGTGCATTAACGTTTTAATTGTTATATTTTGATTAATATGAAGTTTTTCAATTTCATGTAAAAGGCTTCTATCAAAATGTATTCGATAAACTTTCTTTTCTTCATCAATTAGTAAAACTTTTCCCCCGCGATCAAGTGCATGTATGACGCCAGTAATATTGCATTCGATTGGCGGCGATATCATTAAATCATCAAGAAAATTTAGAGCATTAGTGATTTTAGTACTCGTACCCATCCAATAGAATTTCTCATCTAAATGTGAATCCCAAGCAAGCTCTAGGTCTAATTGATTGGTCTTTAAAGTAATTAGAAGCTTTTTAATTCCATTAAGCCCTTTATTACCTAGATGTACAGAAACCTCACTGAGTTCATTAGGCGATTCAAGATGATTAAAAAAGTTAAACCATTCTTTTAGTGTACTTTGAGATAGGCTCCAGCCAAATAGATCAGGATTAATTTCTAAACTAAGAACAAATTTAGTTGATCCAGATACAATTTTTGCTAATCTAAGATCTAATTCCGCTTCATTTTTAGTTTGTGCATTTTTCTTCGGTTTTTTCAGTCGAGTTGATAAGGCGGTTAAACTATCAGCTAACCCTGCGGATAATTTTGCATGCAAAGTTAATGGAAGTGATCCATCAATAGCTTTTTCACCAATAAATCGAACTTCTAGAATCTCTTTCTCTCTTTTATTTTGTAATTCTCTTAAATGTGATCTCAATTCATCTAAATGTTGTTTAAATGAATTATATGACGCTATTTGGAATCTGTTTTGTTTATTAAGAGAAGCCTCTTTAGTTGCCAGACTATCTTCTGCTTTTTTAATTTGTTCTTCAAGAGATTGGATATTCATTCGCTTCTACCTTAATTTGTATAAATCCTTTTGCTTCATTCAATTGGTTAAAGCTGAATAATCCTTTCCAATAGTAATACTGTTTTACGTCATTTAACTTCTCGAAAAACAGATCGCATCTATATCTAGCTTTGATTACATCTCTTTTCTCTAGAAAAACAAAAAGTTTATCTGACTCTGCTTTCTGCATTCCATTGATTTCAGACTCATCTAAAAAAATTACGATATCTATATCATCTGGATGAGGCTTTAATGAACAGAAAGAACCATCAACCCAAATGATCATATTAATTTTAAACTTTCTAAGCTCATCTAAAAGTTCTCTAAACCGATTGCAAAGATAAGCTCTGGTTCTTTTTTCATCGAAGTGATTAAGAAATGTTTCTTCAAATTGATGGAGCTTAATTTTATGGACACCTGCAGGTAAAAGCGAGGGATAAATTATTTTTCCATTAACAGAGCGATCATTTTGCATATCTAGTAAGGCGCCCAGCATTACATTTTATTCCTTTATAAATATATGGTTTGACTTTTTCTAATTAGACCTCTCATATAAACCAACAACTTTTCCTATTAATTTACAGTCTTCACTTAGAAGACTAATTTTTTATACTATTTAGGGCTAAAGTATTCTAAATACAGACAGTGATCTCTACGTTTAATTTCTTAAAAATTACTTCTATTTTTCCTGTCAGATACAACGATAACCAAATTACCTGTTTTAAATCACTTATTTGAAAGTCAGGTTTTACATACTTTAACATTTGATAGAAGTTCTGAAAACATCCAATTTTAAACAATATTTAAACTATAACTATTTTATCAACTTTAAGATTAATGCAGTTGGAACAAATTCTGTTGTAGTCCCATATTTTCACCTACTAATAAATTATATAAGACTCATCTTATACTGAAATTAATATAGGAAACTTAGCGAACAAAGAGGGTAGTGTTGCAACAGAATATAAAGGATTTCTTTGATATGAATTTTAATTAGCTCAAACTAACCAATAGACAATAAAAAAACCACCTAATTCTTTCGAATAAAGTGGTTTTTGAATTTTGGAGCGGGAAACGAGACTCGAACTCGCGACCCCAACCTTGGCAAGGTTATAATTAATATTGAATAACAATGAGTTATATTTTGATGGTGTCGAAGTGGTGTCGAATAATTTTTTACAATTAAAGCTGAGATATTAAGCGATTTGAAGATTAATTAGTTTAACAATTACTATATAAAAGAAAAGTGCATTTCAATTAATGAAATACACTTTTAGTAGATGTTAAGTTATCCAGCAAACCAAATACTTTTATGATCACATAAAGTACTTAAGTTTTGAATTCGCTGGCTATCTCGTTCAAACTGACCAAAACCACCAGCTATGTCCAATTCTTCACCTAAGGCAATTTTTTTACCTTTATAAGTTAAAGTCTGATTTTTGCTATTCCATTCTGTAGATCGTTCAGGAAATACAACTAAAATGTCATTCACATATAGACACTCATCCTTAAGTTGTAATGGTCCTCTTAATCGTGCAGAAGCAGAAATACCATTGAATTGATAAACAGGAATTTTTACTGAGTTAAGTTGATCTTTATTTTCTTGCTTACTGGGTACTTGCTGCTGACATGCAGCAAGTAGTCCTAACGAAGCAACCGCTAATAATATTTTATTGATATACAAGTTGAGCTCCTATATCAGCCAAGTAATCTACGCTGGTATAAATGACTGTATTTGTGATTGTTTCGCCAGTATCTTTCCATGAGCATGCTGACTGAATACCAAATGCTACATTTAAAGCAAACCATGGGCCGCCACTGTCACCTCGCACACAACGCAAAGTACCTAAGCCAGATGTATGATTAGTGCCAGCTCCACTTTGGGTATTGGTAACAACTACATAAGTGTTTCCACCTGGATGATGATTCGCACCAGTAATTGATATTACTTCACCACAGCTTTGCATCAATGCTGGATTTGTTGGTGAAGTTTGTCCAAGGTGACAAACATAAGATCCTTTAACTGTTCCACTTTTTACTGCAGTACTTGTTCGATTTCGTTTACCTGTTAATGCTCGAGCTGGTGATGTAGCATCCGCATAAAACTCTGGTACAGCTTGTTGAGTAGTAGTCGTTCCAGCTTTCATGAAAGCTAGATCCATTCCAGTATCGTCACGATACATACCTGCTACTGGTGAAATAGCATATTGAGTTCCATCTTTATCTTTATAATTCAAAGGAACATTTGGATCTATACAGTGGCCTGCAGTTATAACACCGAGTTCACCAGTTGAGATCCTTTTTGCAGTAAAACCAGTCATACAGTAGTTACCACCTGAATTCGTTACTAACCAAGATCCACCACGTGTTTTAGTAGGGCGAATACCAGTAGGAATTTCTGATAAATCTACTTTGACGTTGAGTAGTCTTTCGAGAGCTTGTTTATCAACTTGTTTTAGAGATTTCACATAGACTAAGGCATTTCCTGTCTGCTCATTATCTAAAATCATTTCAACTGTAGGGTACGCCTTTTTAACAGCAGCAAATGATTTATTAAGATGATTTACTCGTTGTTGCTTAGTATTTGAAGCTCCTTGTATAAGGGTAATAGGGGCACTTACACCGCGCTCAATAGCTCTATATGCTGATTCCACTTCAGTTTCAGTTAAATTTGCCAGCTTTCTAACTTGAATACGTTCTTGAACATTTTTATTTTTTAAAAGTTTAATTGATGCATCTGGTTTTCTTTCTAATTTAAAAGCTTGTTGAGAATTATTATTTCCAACAACTTTTACTTTTAATCCGAAGTCAGGTCCATTATCAAAATATAGACCAGAAATAACATTTTTATATTTATCACTTAAACCTGCTACTTGATTATCTGTACCATGCATAATAAGTAATCTTCGCATAGCTTCGTCTAATGTAACTCCATAAGATGCTGCATAGTGTTTTGCATCAAATGCTAATGTCTCAGCGACATTCATTACAGGTTTTTGTTGATTTGAATTACTATCTGCTGCAAATACACCAGTCGAAGTAAATGCAATAAATAAGGTGGTTGAAAGGGTTTTTAATTTAAATTTCTTGTATTTAGATGACATTTTTTATCTCACAATGGAATCAATTATGAGTCTAAAACCTAACATATAGTTTTTTTATAAAATATTAAAGCGTGTAACTAAATATTTTACCAATTGATAAAATATAAGAATTGATATGTTAAGTGGTTAATATAAATATAAAAATAAAATCATTATAAAATTGTAAATAAATTAATTTATAAGTGGTTTTTACATTGAATAACTTTAATAAAAACATTGTTTTTAAATTTGTGATTTTATTTATTTAAACTTGGAATTTTTGGTGGAATATATTTTTATAAAAAATAATAAAGGGGCAGAAGCCCCATATTAATTCTTCCGTCTAGACTGCCGTTGCTGTCTTTGAATATTCAAGTTTTCAAGGATAGGAATAACTTCATTCGGATCATAAAGATGTTTACCATCAGTCCCTTTATTGAATGGACGAAGCTCATCAATAATCAATTTACGGGACAGGCTATAGCGATCCATTAACCATGCTGCAGTAACACGGTTAGGTATTTCCTCAGCTTTCATTTCAATGACTTTCCCAACATTAGGGATGATCTCATGAATGAATACCTGAGGTGGTTTTTCTGCTTCAACAACGACTATATATTTTCCCATACCTTTACCTATCTAATTACCCCTAAATACTGCAATGTTCTCAAGAGTGACTGCAGAGGGTCAGCAATACAGTCACTCATGTAGAACATTGCAGCTCTAAAATTGTTTTTACTTTCTCCAAGTCGCTTCTTTAAATTTCGCCTCATCAACCAAGTTGTCGATTTGAGACGGGTTTACATTGTCGTAGTAATGATTCATCAGGTTGCCGAACACAATCAATGTTCGGGCTAACGATGAGTAACGGAAGCTCATTAGGCAATTTCTCCCTTAGCAAGCTTTTCAATTTCAACTTGAACGGCTTGTAGTTTGACTACCTCGATTTGCATGAGTGAGTCTATTCCTAAGTATTCACACACGGTTTTAACGTCTAAACCACGCTCATCTATAAAAGCTTGTAATTGATCACGTTGCTTATCACTAATCCCATTAAATTCGGGTGGACTAATCCATGTGTTTCTTTCTTTGTCATATTGGCAGTTCAATGCCTTAGCACGCATTAACATTGTTTGACGCATGTTCTGGTAATACATGTGTTCTTTATCAAGCGATTCAGTTAATTGATTTAGATCACCTGCATGTTCAGCCTCTTCACAGCTTTGTTTCCAGTTTTCTAGCTCTTCTTGAGCTTTAGCTGCTGCAAGTTGTGCTGGCGTTAAAGTGTTGATGTGATCTTTAGCTTGAGTAATAAGATCAGCTAAGAAAGTTGGATTAGATTTAAGATCAGGAACCCATACTTCGCCAGTTTCACCACCTAATGCACCTGAGTTTTTCGCATGGTGTGTTGGGGATGGTTTGAAACTGATAACACGGGCGTTTTTACCTTCACCTGTGGTTACAGTAGTTAGATAACCCATGATGTCGGCTATACGGTAAAGCTCATTACGGTTTTTACCGCCCAGATCTGGACGATAAATTATTTGATCACCGTTTTGATCTTCAGAAGCATGAGCAATGAAAACAACATCTTTACCAAGACTGATTAATGTATTGATGTACTGCTTAAATGTTTGGTTAGCTAACCCTTGAGCTTTTAACTTTAAAGAGCCATCTTTTTGACGGTTATTAGCCGTGAGCAATAAGTGGGTTTTAATGCACTCAAGCATCGCGCCTACAGTGTCGATAACTACAGTGTTATAAGGTGCTAAATCCTGTGGTGTTAGGTTTGCTGCATCACTCCATTGCTGAACCTGTACAACGGCACCGCGACGCAATTCACCAGTACGGTGAGCACCACGGTCAAAGTCGAACGAAATTGCTTTATCTGCAGTAAAACCTATCGAAGTTTTACCTAAGCCAGGATCAGCATAGAGATACACAATAATTGCTTGAACTAATAATGTTTGGTCAGCAGTAATAATAGGTAGAGCCATTTTTCTTATCCTTATTTTGAACCCGTAAAGCCTCGCTTTTTCTTATAAGCTTTGCGGTCATATGAAGGGATGTTGCTAAGTTGCAGTGCAGTTGCTAAAGCTTTTTTACGCTGGAAGTTAATTTCATTCATTAAGGATGCGTAAACCTTAGGGCGTTTCGTCTTAAACTCTTCTACATTTAAAGGAGTCTTCACTTCACCTTTTACCGTGTACAGAACACTACCGTTTGCATTAGCTGCATATACAGTCCAGCCGATACGTACAGAGTAAAGACCTGTTAAGCGGTCATGGCCCATATAAGCTTTAAAACCTTCTGGGTGTGGTTTGAATTGAGCATTCATGATTAGCCTCCCATCATCCAAGATGCAGCGGCTACAGCAATCACCCAAAGAACGAATGAAAGGGCAATGAATATAAGAAAATCGATGACATTCGCTTTAATGGTCGCGAAACGAGAAGGACGCTGTTCTTCAACAGTTGGATGTTGATATAGGCGTGATGTGGTTTGACTAGGAATAGGGTTTTGTTTCATACTTATCTCGCAGTTATGCAAAGCACCCATGAGTTCGAAGGCAGGGGTGCTTTTTTATTGTCTACGAGATAAATATTAGGCATGCCTAATTAATAAGTCAATAGGTATGCCTAATATTTTGACTTAATTAGGAATGTAGTCTAAAAGAAGATTAATTAAATTATTCGAATTTATACAATCGAATTGCAAAGAAGCATCCTGACATAGAATGAACTTTCCTTTAAAGTAACTCTCATTATTTATAAGAATTTTATAAACTTTATAGTTATTTGAGTTTATTAAAGCTTGATAATTTGAACGTAAATCAACTGAGCTTTTAAGAGTTAAAGAACCATTTGTTTTTGAATTAAAAATAATATCTTTTACTTCAATAGATACTACTGAAAAAATTGAATCATAATTGTGCTCTAAATTTTGTAACCATCCTAATGGATCAATTTTGATATCAATAATTGCAATTTTGTAATCTAAAATATCTGCAAGTGTTTGTTTAAAGAATTTTAAGCTTCTTGGAGGGTTTTTTAATAGTAAATAATATTTTGTAGATTTTTTTTCAATATAAAAATCAAAGTTATCTATATGTAAATATTGAATAAATTGCTCTATTCCATCTTTATCTAATAAAGATGTTTCTAATATTTTTCTTTCAATAAATTTAAAAGCAAGAATATTAGAGCGATTTTTAAGTGGCTGAATTTCATATGAAGAGTCTAAGCTATTGCTTGACTCAACAATTTTTGAAAATAATTCATCTAATGAGTATATAGACTCGATTGAGTAGAGCTTAAATTTATCCATCAGCTTCCTCGCTATCTAAACGCTCAGTTAGTTTTTTAAAAAGATCAAAAGCTACTTGCTGAAAAGCAAACTCAATACTCTTTTTTTGCGATCTTTTCCACTTAGTTTTATTCTTCTTATATTCTTGATTTACAGTGCTAATTTCATAATAGCCTTTACTTTCGTAAATAAATCCATCTCTTTTGTCTGGATCTGTAAATCCAGCAGAATATTCAATTCTCCTCTTATCACCATTTTTTTCAGTTACTTGCCATGAAATATTACTAATAAAGTAGCCTTTTCTATTAAAACTTTCGAATACATCACTTGTTAATAAAGATGAACCAGAAATCAAAGCGGATTTAATGTCTTCTTTATCTGGCTCAACTCCAGATTTATTCGAGAAAGGGGTGACTTCACTATCACTCTCATCATAAATATCTGTATTTTCAAGTTCTAATTCTTTTGCTCTTTTTGAATTAAATTTATTTAATTTTAATTTGATTACATCACTAACCTTATATTTTTTCGCATCAATTTTGATAAGGGCCAAGAAAAAATCATTAATAATTTTACTATCAATAATAGCAGAGAAATCAATATTTAAGTTTTCAATATCTGTTTTACAATTACGACCTAATTCGTCAAAGAATTTTGCTATGACTGGTTCTGTACCTTCACCAACACTACTGACCATGCTGATGTTATCACCATCGACATTTATGGCTATTTTTTCATCTCTACTTGTTCTTTGAATTAATCTTGCATTATTTCTTTCTAATTTCTCAGTTTTATATTGAATCTCAAAGCCACCATTTTTTAATTTATCAACTACAAAATCTTTATGAGCTAATTCTGTTTTTAGTTTTTCTAATGTCTTTTCAATTGCATCAGGCTCGTTAATAGAGAAGTTTGTTGCAGTAACCTTCTGTTGCTCATCCATAGAGGCAGCAAGACTTAACAAGTCTTCAATCAAAAACCAATCAATATTTAAAGATGCGATCAATTCATGTAAAGCATATCGTGATTCATCTTCAGAACAGAAAATTCCTCTTTCCTGTAAAAAATTTAATATTTTATCTTTTGATATACGGTGTTTTTGGCTTTCTAAGAGATCAATAACATCTCGATCAGAAACAACAAGACCATCAAATTGTAGTGCTTTCATTATCTAGGCTCCATTCCAATTATATTTTCATTAAAGCTGGCACTTTTATCAATATGGTCTAAGCCATTAACACTTATAGAGTTTAAGCACATATTTAATGTTTCTTGGTTTTTCGTATATTTATCAATGTAATCGACTCGGCTTTTATCAAATGTATTTGCTGCATTACTATGTACTGAAGTATGGAAGTAGATTTCAATAGTATCTTCAGTATGCTCGAGAAATTGATTATGTCGGAAATAGTCTAATAAATATTGAAACTCTTCTGTTGTCTCACCACGACCTCTATAGAATACTTTTAAGTGCTGAGCTCTACTACTTTTAGATGATTTAACAATAATTATATTTGATTTTAAGAGTTCAATAGTAGCACTTTCTTCAAACCCATCTACACCTTGAAAAGTTTTTTGTGGATAGAAAAAACAATAATCTTTGGAAATTTTACCTTTAAAACTTAATTGACTAATGCCATTACTTACATCTACTAACCACCCAATATCAATTGGGTCAAATACAAATATTTTTTTGGATGGTAGAAGTTGTATTGATTGAGGTTTAATTGTGGATAATTTATTAACTAAAGATACATCAGCATCACTATTATGATTGTAAACAAACATCAGCCCATGAATAGTATAATTTGTATTAGACTTCAGAAATTTATCTTTCCATGACTGACTAATTTCAGCACAGTCTATCTGTTGTGCCAGACTTTTGAGTACACTCGAGAAGTCTTTACTAGCAATAGTTTTCTTTCCATAACTTTTCAAATCAGTATGCATGAAAATGGTGTTTTCTGTGTAAGGATCTTTATAGCAAAATACAACATCCGCCGGATGCGTCTTTACCTTTTCTTTATTATGTTCAGCAACCTTTGCACAGTCCCAGTTTAGATTTTTACCACCAATTCTTTTCCAGCGGAAATGTTGAAAAATATCTTCTGAAATTAATTCAGCCATTTTAGCTATAGCTTCAGTTTCGGCCATCTTGTTACCTTTTATTTTAAAGTCAGTTTTTAAAATCTCTCATATGCCTTACAACCACACCAATGATGCGAATATCATGCACTTTTGAAGAAAGAATAGGATAGTCATTATTTAATGGAATAAGTTCAAAAATCTCTCGCCCATAGCTATCATGTGATATGGCTCTATATTTTTTAAAAGTAGCCTCATGTGCTCCGTTTTGAGCGATTACAAAACTTCCTGGTTTAGGACTTAGAGATGTATCAACGATTAACTTATCACCCTCTTTAAAATCAGGCTCCATACTATTGCCTTGAACAATTACACTAAAAACAGCATCAGGAGTGCTGCCTAAATAATCAGTGTAAGTATAGCTGAGAGGGGTAGCTCCATCATATGAAACCTCTTTCCATAATCCTGCTTGAATGTAATCAAATACTGGAATTTTATGTAAATTTAGATCTCTATATAAAATATTTGATAATTCTTCATCATTAATTTTCTCTATATTTTTATTTATAGCGGTTCCATTTCCTGAAGCTAACCAATTCGCATTCACTCCTAAGAATTTAGCCGCTTTTAAAAGGTTTTCTCCTTCCATCGTCTTAGACTTACCACTTAACCAATCACTTACAGATGGAGGTTTCACTCCAACAGCACGTGCTAGATCAACCCCCTTAATTTTTTTAGGAGGAAGTATTTCCATAGCATATTTAAGACGTTCTGCTAATGTTTTCATTATCTTACCCTAACTGTTAGGCAATCCTAACATAAATTAAATTAGGTATTCCTATTGATTTAAAATAAGGAATACCTAATAATTGATTTGAGAAATTAGGAGCTGAACATGACAGACAACCAACTTATTGAAGCTTTGGGTGGATGTAACGCCGTTGCTCGTTTGTTAGGAATAAAGCCTTCTTCAGTAAGTGGTTGGAAGGCGATTCCTACTGATCGCAAGATTCGTTTGGCAGTAATTGCCGAAGAAAATGGAATTAGTACTCGTAAAGCAATCTTTCCAGATACATATGTTGATATTTGGATTGAACTAAGAGAACCGATCAGAGCCAGCAATATTATTAGGCAAGCGATTTAATAAACACGTTCAAAAGGACTCGCAATGAACATATTGGATGCGGCTTACCACACGGTTCACGACTTTAAAGGAGGGGCAAATGCGCTTGCATCACGCATGGGCATCAAAAGCCCAGCGGTACTCAACAGTAAGGTCAACCCCAATACGAAAACTCATCACCTAACTTTGCTCGAAGCTTCAAAGCTGATGGGCATAACAGCGGATTTCCGAATACTTCAGGCGATCTGTGCAGAACATGGCAAAGCTGCCATTGACTTACCAGATATACCTGAGAGCAAAAGAGATAGTTGTTTGATGGATACCTTTTTAAACATCGGCATAAAGAAAGGCAACGTAAGCAAGCAATTTAGAGAAATGCTTGCAGATGGACGAATTACAAAAGGTGAGGCAATCGATATGGCCAAGGTCATACACGATATGCATGTACTGCTTGCCACGCTCGAGCAACAAATTAATGCCTGTATTCAGGGCAAATAAAAACCACTACCTGCGGTAACAGGAGTGGTTTCAATTCACAAATTTAGGAACCCATGAATATGCAAAACAATTTATCAGAACAACCAATTGAACTCAACACACAAGAATTTGTCGTAGGTGACATGGTGGTTATTCAAAACCACATTATAGGCCCACTTGGTAGCGATAGTATTTTCTGCATCATAGAAATAAAAAGTGACTTTCTTGGCGACCATGTCTCTATGACTGACATCGACGGAAAATTTTGGACATCTGGAGTGAGGTATATACGTCATGCCACCGTTGCAGAAAACCAATTAAAACGCCGATTAACTGCAGAAGAATTAGCACGGGCGGAGGTGTCATGAATCAACAATTTAAACACCTTCCTGAACATAAGCAGAGAGAAGGTATCCAGTCATGGTATGAGCCAGCTCTTAATCTTCTAAACAAAATGCTTGAACGAAATAAAGCAAATCTCCGTAAACGCGGATACAACGAAAAGAATGCAGCCATAACACGCGAAGAGTTTAGGCAAGAACTCGCTCGCTGTGGTCGTATTACTTTGTATTTGGCTGGGGAAATTGAAACGAGTTTGTATAAGGCTCAAAAGATTGAATACATGGGCGGATATGTAAAGCCTAAGGTTGGTGAGTAATGAGTCTGGACGCAACCATTTGGGCTTTTAAAGCAGAGGTTAAAACCTCAAGTCAAAGACTCGTTTTATTGGCCTTGGCTGATAGAGCGGGTGAGTCTCACAAGTGCTACCCAAGCATTAAACGTATGGTTAAAGATACTGTCCTTAACCGTAAAACAGTGATCAAGGTTTTAGATGAGCTTGAGGCTATTTCATTAATTAGATTTACAGGTGAGATAACCGGCAATGGTGTCAAGGTTTACCAGTTAATTGGCGTGATGGGCCGTGAAGAAAATGATTTAACCAGTCCCAAAAAGGGGACTAGTACCAATAACGGAACTAGTTCCAATTTCGGTACTGGTTCCAAAAACGGTACTAGTACCAATAATGGGACCGCAACCAGTCCCAAAAACGGTACCGAGACCAGTCCCAATATTGGGACACAGAACCTATCAGGGAATCTATCAGAAGAATCTAAAAATAAAAAAACATGGTTGAGTTTGAAAAAACTTGGTGAAGAAATTCGTTTGGCAACTGATCAGGAAACTTACGAGCAGATCAAAAACGCGACATGGTTCGATCGGGAGCTTCGAGCATTTGAACTCTACAATGCCGATAAGAATCTTTGTGATGAACTCATGCATTACCACTTTGCAGATTGGTTAATCAACGCATGTGGCAAATACCAAGCACGTGAACAGGCATTTTTTCGGAATTCAGGGACGCAGGTTCGAGTCCCGCAGGGGGAGTCAAATCAACTCAGTGACAAACAGGTTCACACCTTTGCTCAAAAACTCTCACAACATGCTGAGTTCGCAAGCCAGTTTGCAGCTGCAGGGGAAAGCTACGATCAGCTCGCAGCACGGATCGCTGTAAAACTTAGCGATCCAGCTCAGGCCAAACAATGGGAACCGTATCTCAAGCAAGTCGGGTTCAAAGGCATATTGCAGGGGGCAGCATGACATCAATGAGCCTTGCTGAATACCGTGAATTATTTCCAGTGAAGACAAAGAAACGCCGTTCAGCAAAGCAAGGTACCAGACAACCAAGTGAGGGCGAGACCTTACTGGCAACACACCTAAGAGCATGCAAGATCAGTTTTGAGCAGGAATATAAATTCTATCCAAAACGTAAGTGGAGAGCTGATTTTCTGATTACCGACACAAAGATTTTGGTCGAGGTCGAAGGTGGTATCTGGAGTGGTGGACGTCACACAAGAGGCAAAGGTTACATTGGGGATATGGAGAAATATAACTCGGCAGCAATGATGGGTTTTACAGTTTTACGGTTCAGTACAGAACAAGTGAAGTCAGGTTTAGCGATTCAGCAAATAGAGAAAATGATTGGGGGAATGAATGACACTAATGATCGATAAGAAGCATGTTATGCACTCAGTGGACTGGACACGATTTGATCTGGAGGGCTGGTTATATCAGTTCGGTGCATGGCTAGATCAAAAGAGTTTTACCGGTATTCCTTCTGGGGCATATAGCAATCCAATTGCATCAGCGATGGTACAGGTTGAAAAGCAGCGCCGTTTAAAACGATTGGGCAAGAAGAAGCAACGGGAAATCATTGCCAATTACTTTGTGAGTGAATCAGATCTGTTTCGTAAAACCAAATCTAAGACCCACTGCCAGATTGATGATAATGAAGCCCGTGCAGTACAACGTTTAATACTGGACTTAATGGGGCAGAGCGAAGTTATGGACGAATGGATGGATGCGATTATTGATCGTTACTTCCGTGGTCAGTCATGGCCGGAGATGATACGAGAAGATCGCTCGCAATCAGATGCTCGTAGTGATGTAAAGTGTGGGTTAGCGGTGTTGCATTGCCGGTATGGGTTTATTGGGTATAAATTTAAAAAAGGAAATTAAGTACAGAAAATTCCTAGTATTTATATTAGGAATTAAACTTATTCAGCATATAATTATTATATATTTTATTAGGGGGAGAATAATGGAAACTAAAGAAAAAACTTGGTCATTTTTCAATGAAAGAATTAAATTTTTCTTTGACAGTTTACGAAATCTTGGTATCTCGATTAGTGTACTAATTGCTGCAGGATATGTTGAGAGAACAGGTACTCTCCCAAGTAGTGCTCCGAGTTTGGAATATATTGGTTGTGGATTAATTATAGTTTCTATAATACATTTTATTGTCGGTACTTTTGTATATTTCCCTATACCAAAAGACTTAGGGATAAATAAAAAAATTTGGATAGTACAGATAGTTTTTTTATTTTATTATGTATTGATTTTATATATTTTATATAAATTTCAAATACATGTAAATGCTAAGTATTAGGTGGAATTTTAATTCTACTTGATGTGGGTTTATTATAAATCACTAATTCTAAGGTCTTTTATGAAAAATTTTGATTGGGTGCGTTGGGTTGGAAAGAATAGTTTCAACAAGATATGGGAAAAGACGCCGTATCTTTCAACGATAAGAGCAATACCTACATGTTTTAATGATGAGAGAACATTGGTGTATCTATCATCCGTGGATTTAGATTGTAATGTTCAATCTATAAAAGATCTAGAGCAAATTTTGGAGCATATTGTAAGCTTATATAAAATGGAATTATCTAAGGGGGAAAAAACGGCGCACTTAGCGCTTAAATTAGCTCTATATCAATCTGATTTTAATGTTATTTGTTTACTTCTAAATGATATTAAAGTTACAGATGATTATGCTGTTTTTAGTAAAGATTATGATTATTCGTTTCCCGATGATTTATTTGAAAATTTAATAAAATGATTTAATTATAAAAGATATTGCATGGAGAAAGCCCGAAATTTAATCGGGCTTTCTTAAAATTATAAATAATTTTATTCCATTAATTCAAATTACTATCTATTGAGTTGTTTGGTTTAAAGGCTTGTTGATTTTCAAGACGCTTTAAAAACTGATTATATCTGAGAGATAAATCAAAGATATACTCTATTAAGGCAGTAACGAATGACATCAAATCGTCTACATCTTGTCTTGAAATATTTATATCAACTGCGTGTGCTGATTTATTCCCAATATTTTGTACTTGTTTTCCCCAATTGAATAAACGCTCATCAATAATTTGTCGAGTATGTAATTCTTTGAGTCCTTCTCCTAACATAAGATTTTTCTGCTTCTTTGGAAGGCACGTTCCTTCAATAGATGCTTGTTTTTTTTCCTCATTTCTGAGAGGAGTAAGTATATCTAAACAAATTGCTTCCATTGTTCTTCGAAGCATTACACAAGCTGCGGTATTAGCTCCAGCATGAATACATTTTTGTGCTTCGGTTATTGATGCTTTAACTACTTTAGGCGTATTTGCACTAAAGTTTCTTGATGGGCTTGGGAAAACTCTAATTGGATCACTCCAAACATCAACATCATTAGTAATTCCTTCAAATTCTACTTGAGTTTGTTCAGCAGTAAGAAGCCCGTAACATTTAGGACATTGTCCAAGTATAAGGCGATATCCATAAAGTGTTTCATCGGGATGACCATCAATGACAGCTTCTCCTTTCCAGATTGCAGCAACTTTAGCTGCACAAAAATTGCAATCAACTAAAAATGTTTTGTTAGAAGACATAATGTATTTTTTTATAAAAGAAAAATTTATTTTTATTCAATTTTTTAATAAATTCAATATCTGTAGAAAATATATTATGTTTAGATGGTGGAATATTTAATCAATAATTGGAGTCAAATTTTATGTCTGTATTTTCTGAAAGTAAAATCTTGATCGAAATAATTAAAATAATCGCTCCTTTCTTTCTAAAGACCCGACAGGACATAAATGTATATAAAGAACTTTATAGTGTTGAAGTAGATCCTTCAAAAAGGAAAAATATTGAAAATAAGACTAAAGACTTGATCGTGCAGGAAGCCACACAAAGTAATAAATTCGATTATGAATCAATTCTTAAACTTAATGAAAATTATCAAGCTGCAAAATTAGGAATGTATCATTTTAAATTTCTATCAGATCAGGATGAAAAAAGTGTTCTTATTACCTATGATGAAAATAATCATGTAGACATGATTATTGGAAGAATAACTCCACAAGAACTGAAAGAAAGAAATGTTAATGCATTGGTTTTTCTGTTAATAGGAGGTGCTTTTTGGTTTACACCTATTTTTGTGAACTTGTTTTTTCATAAAGTAATAACATTAAATAAGGAGGTTTTAATGTATTACATTCCCTTTTTATCCTTTATTATAGGTGCTTGTTTCGGATACATATTCTTTATCAAAGTGAGAACTCTCCTTAATTACCAATATTTATTATCCCATGGCGTCATCAAAAATTTGCCATACATATGACAGTTTATGAGCGAAATAAGTCTTTTAGTTTTCCCGAGTTTTTATAGCTTTCCATTACATCAATTGGATCAATATATATACATTTGATGATAGGGAAGTCGGTATCCAGATAATTACCATTTTTTTGATTTTGCATATGAATCTTATCAAATGCGTTTTTTTGCCCTGGAAAGATCAGGGCATTTTCAAATTTATAGCCTGTGAATTCCGGCATTATTGAAATTGCTTTTTCATAGAAGAACTGTTTGACGAGATCTGCCCAGCCCGGAGCATTCTCTATACTGGTTGCTTCATAATATTTGGCATCCAGAATAGTCAGTTTTTTGTTTGCCTTGTCTTCAATGACGATATCAGTTCGCATACCTGATTTTTTCGCCGGTATTGCTGTTCCATCTGGCTTTATAAATACGGGTTTAGGTAACCGGCTATTAATATCAATGACATTATCAAGGCATCTGGAAAGCATGTGTTCCCAAGCGACATGAAAGCGTGTAACGCCAATGATCTGGTTCTTCTGTTTATTACCCTTATAGGCTTCAAGATACTCAATAAGCGTTTTTAGAAGAAGAGTCTGGCGATCGGCAAAATGATTCCTGATTTCATTCTTTAAAACCGAAATCTGGGCATCAGTAGACAGGGCAGTTTCACCATACTGTTTTAATGAGTATGGAACCTTGTTCTTGCCTGTAAAAATAAACCCGTAGTTTTTATATACCTGTTTAAGGATTCCGGCATGAATGCGTGTAATTTCCGAATTGGTAGAAGTTCTCTGTTTCCCGTACACATCCAGATAAACAGGGCGACCAGAACTGTCAGGGAAAGAAACCGACCGGTTAATGGTTTTTTTCCAGTCTGTTTTTCCGGAATTCTTCCTTAAAAGAACTTCTTCATTCTTAAAAATGCCGTGTTGCTGGAAATCATTAATCAGGTATTTGAACATCTCCAGTTTTTCAAAACCGGTTTCGTCAGCTCCATCTTCAGGGCTGGTGACTTGTGTTTTTGAATCTTGGGCAAATTTAAAAAGTGCCTGCATTAGAAGAGCTGTGTACTGTTCCGGATCAGTTTTGATTTTTTCTATATCTGACTGCCGTGGGAAAAAGAAATAATTCTCTCCCTGATAGCAAACCAAGCCACAAAATGAGATCCCAAATCCATTGAATGAGCTTAGTAAGCCCTGACCCTGAATATAGTTTGCTATTGAAGAGGGTAATTCATTTATTAAACTTCTATCCAGAAGAAAATGATTCTTTTTTAAACTAGTTTTCACCAGTATCCTCTTCCTCAGTAATTTCCGGCTTTAAGTTCTCATTTTGAGTTTCAGCATTAGTTTTTTCGATTTCTTTTTCTAATACCTTTAAAAAGTTTTCAGAAAAAATAATTTCATTATTCTCAATTTTTTTAACGAGAGACCCAAAGGTTTTAATATCTGTATTGAAGAGAGCTGATCGCTCACTATGTCGAAGTACATCATCCCAGATATACATTAGGACTTTACCAGTCAGGGTTCTCTTGGCATTTTTCAGATCAGAAATTTCATTTTCGTTTACAAACCATGGACCTAGATGTCGATCTTCCGGAATTGATAGGGTAGATAATATTAAGTTTACTACTTGGGCAAATTGTGACCAGCTAACAGTCTTTTCTCCACTTTCTGTATTGATTTTAAAGTAACCTGATGGTGAGGTTGAGAAATCAAGTGGCATGTATTCAAACTTCCAGCGTCGTTTAAATGCTGTATCAAGGGGCATAACAGCCTGATCACTACTGTTCATGGTCGCGTAGAGGCTAAGGTTATTTGGGATATAAAGTTTATTATCAGGGAAACCTCCCGGATGTTCTTTATTTAATAAATTCAGAAGATCCTTGTCATTAATATCGATCCGGTATTCACTTTCCCCATTGCTATCTCTATCAAGTAACTGAAACAGCTCTCCGAAAACGGCTGCTGCAGGTGCGCGGTTGATTTCCTCAATAATTAAATAATAGTGATGTTCAGGGTCTTTAAGAGCCTTAAGAAGTGCTTCAATAAAAGGACCTTTTTTGAAGCTGTACTCAATACCATTGTCATCCATAGAAGGTCTTAGACATCCTACAAAATCACCATACTGGGTTTCGGGATGAAAAACAGTACGAACTGAAGTATGTCCTTTGACTTTTTCTTCAATTGCAAAGCTTTTCCCTGTGCCAGGAGCACCGTAGAAAATGATATTCTCACCAGAGAAATTTAAAATATTCAAAGGTTTAGATGAGGTTTTTTCTTCTAAAACTTCAATACTTTTTGGAAGAGCATCAAAGGCATCCCGCAAATCTTTATGATTGGCAAAACTTGAAGTTAATGGATATAACTTTGCCGCATTTGCCACAATCATTTGTGTTGCCAGAAGAAGGCTGGATTCACAGTAATCTGTTCTGTCTAATGTTTTACCAGTCCCTTTAAACCACCAGTCTCTGTCATAGAGAAAATGATTAAAGTATTCATACTGTTCGGGAGTATTTTTAAAATAATCCTTTGCAATTCGGTCTAAGTCTTTTCTATATTGTTGTACCTGATTTATTTCATTTTGAGTTAAAGGTTTATTGCCTGTTCTTAATTTTGTTGAAAGAAGATCTTCAATTATCTGTTCTTGTGGCTCATCAAGTATAAAAGTTAAATCAGATTGCAACGCTGACAAAGGAAGAGCTTTTAAGAATTTCTTAAATAGCTCTTCATCTACATTCTTCTCAGCTTTTAGTTGTTTTACCAGTGTATCGAAAGTCGAGCTATAAAGTTCTAATGCTTCTACTAGTGGCCAGAAACAATTAGCTATCCACAACCAAGTTGAAGGGATTAAAGCTTTTAACTTCCCTTTGTTTACTATCTCAATACTATAAGGTAATGCCTTAATGTAACGATCATTCTTATCTTTTAAATATTCTTCAATAAGAGCTGCAAGCTCCGAATTAATTTGGATGTCCCCTTTATAAGCTAAATTTTCATAGTCTTTTCTACATTTATTTATTAAGCCATCTAAATCTGATAACAATCTAGTTTCCATGTAGAGTAATACCTTTCTATTGATGTAATAAGCATTGAATGCTAAAATAACCGGGTCAAAAAGCGGATAAGTTATTGTGAAGTACGTTGATCTTGATTCATCTTATATCAGACAAAAAAGAAATAACATGGGGTTATCCCTCAAAGAGTTCGCTTTGCTGCTTGATATGAAAGAGAATGGTGAAAGAACAGTCAGGGGCTGGGAAAGTGGCGAGCATGTTCCTACAAAAGCAAAATGGGAACAGATCATTGCCTTGCCAGATAAAGCTCCATACAGGGAACGTCCTGACCAGAAGCATAAATTCACGTTTATTGACCTTTTCGCCGGTATTGGCGGAATCCGTTTACCTTTCCAGCAATTAAAAGGGAAGTGCGTATTCAGTTCCGAGTGGGACAAGTTTGCGCAGAAAACCTATGCTGCTAATTTTGGTGAATTACCTTCAGGTGACATCACACAGATCAAGGCAGCTGATATTCCTGATCATGACATTCTTCTGGGTGGTTTCCCGTGTCAGGCGTTTTCACAGGCTGGTAAGCGTCAGGGCTTTCAGGATACCCGCGGTACCATGTTCTTCGAGATCCAGCGTATTCTTGTAGAGAAGCGCCCGAAAGCATTCCTGCTTGAAAACGTGAAGCAGCTACAGGGGCATGACAAGGGCCGTACACTCAAAACAATTCTCGAGATTTTGCGTGGCGAGTTTGACCAGGAACTTGATCTTGAGGTTGAGCTTTCTGATGAAACCAAAAAGGCGCTTTCGGAAAAACTGAATTACTGGGTGGATGTGAAGGTACTTCGCGCTGCAGATTTTGGTGTACCACAGAACCGTGAGCGTATTTTCCTTGTAGGTTTTGACAAGAATTACTTTGGTGAAGAGTGTAACTTTGATGAGCTCTTCAGCTGGCCTGTTCCTCCCAAAAAGCAGACCCAACTCGGTGATATCCTTGAAGATGTCTCAAAACTCAAAAAGAGTGAAGATGTCTATACGATTTCGGATCGCCTCTGGGAAGGTCACCAGCGCCGTAAGGAAGAACATGGAATCAAGGGTAACGGATTTGGCTATACGCTTTATACCGGAGACAGTCCATATACAAACACATTAAGTGCCCGGTATTACAAGGACGGCTCGGAAATCCTTATTTCGCAGGCCGAGCATGGCAAGAATCCGCGTAAACTGACTCCACGCGAGTGTGCGCGCTTACAGGGATTTCCTGAGAACTATATAGTTGATGCCGTTTCACATGGCCAGATCTATAAACAGTTCGGCAACTCTGTATGCGTCAAGGTGATTGAAGCTGTAGCAGGACAAATGGTTAGCTGTCTTGATAAGGCTGAAAAGATTGTCGCAGAGAAACAGCTGAAATTATTCTAATGGTTTAAATTCCTTAACTGGGCATATTCTTGTTGGATATTGCCCATCGGGTGATGCCATCCCGCTTCCACCCTGAATCACTGGTGATGCCAGTTTAGAATTAAACTTTTCCATACTGATCATTTTCCAGCCTAGAAACTTTCTTTCGTGCTGATTATTAATATGCCTTACAAGGTAATATGTTGGCCAACCTGTAATTTCACTTAATCTGAGTAGGGCATCTATACGTCTAAGATCCATACCGAATCCCTGAGGGGGCCTTTTACTCAAATCCTTGTCTTTAATCTCAATCAGACTATATTTTTTTAAGCTTTCTGAAAAAATGATTGAGTCAATATCGCTTGGAGTTCCTTTAACCTTGGCATACCCAATATATCCATCAAATATAAGCCGCTGCACATATAAACTTAAAATATCGTTATATTCAAACGGGAGAAGCATATTTATTGCAGCATTGAAAGCTTGGGATGTGATTGCATTGGCACTCCGGCTTGGTGTCTGGCTGATAAAATTATTAGTAAAAGTACTAAATTGTACCTGCTTAAATGTATTGTCCTGTACTGAAAACTCGTAACAAACTAATGAGGGTACCGGAACAGGATACTGAATATTCATTACATCTATTTGAGGCCATTCATTTACCGGTATAGATTCATCCCATTGAATAAAATACATACTCTTACAGGGGACAAGAGCTATTTTTTTATAAATTTCTATATATTCATCTGGCGAGGAATTGCAAATAGTGAAGTAGACGGGGAATTGAAGAGAATCGGCTTTTTTCACTGCAGGTAAAAAGTAACCTCCTGTAAAAAGTGGAACAGCAGGCCTGTTTTTTCTCATCCATGGTAAAAAATCAAGTTCTGCTACAAAACCTTTATATCTGCTGGTATATGCATTCTGTGTAATTACATTGTTTGCTATGAGAATATGAAGTGCATTCAGTAAATCTATTTTATTTTGTTGATTCATTTCGAGACCAGATTACATTTTTAAAATTAAAGAATAAATTGTTTTAAATTCATGAGTGGTATGAAAGATAACGAATTATTTAAAAGAGGACAATACCTGGATTAAACCCATACTTAGTAGGTTAGCTCAGGAAGCTGGCATATTAATTTCACCCAAGGCATCACTTGTCTGTTTATGCATAATCATCGGCTCATCTATTTCAAGCAATTGTTCAGAACCAGATAACCATTTTGTCAGAATATCCATAAGTGCTACTGGGTCTTTTTTAGAGCGACGTACTGCACACTCCCAGATGGTACATATTCTCCAGCCACTATTTAAAAGAAGCTCTTTGGCTTTCAGGTCATTTTCCTGATTTTTATAAATTTTTGCTTCCCAGAATTCGGTACGGCTGGCTGGTAGCTTGAACAACCGGCAGTTTTGATGGCCATGCCAGAAACAGCCATGTATAAAAATGATAGCCTTGTATTTGGGTAATACGATATCAGGTTTACCTGGCAGGTCCTTACGGTGGATACGGAAGCGGAAGCCCTGCGCATGAAGAAGGCTACGGATGAGCAATTCAGGTTTTGTATTCCGTCCTTTAATATTTGACATCATACGGCTACGGGTTGCGCTATCGACGATATCTACCATTATTATTTATCCTTTTCATCACTAACCTTCAGTTTACCAGCACCACTCCATATAAAGGTTGAGCAGAATTTTTCGTTATAGTGAAGGTATTGTAAATAAAGTAAGTAGATGTATTTAGTTGCTTATAGCGAGCTATAGCTTTTCGTATTATCTTAATCAGGATTTAGATATAATATTTATTTAATTTCTTTTATATCAAATAAAATGCCAAATGATATTCAACAATGGGCTTCTTTTATTGCAAATATTGTAACTATTTTATCAGTTTTAGGATTACTTATTTCTATTTTAGGATGGGTATTCTGGAAAAAGCAGCAAAACTATTCCTTTATTAGAGATAAACTTTCAGAACAGGAACTGTGTTTGACAAATTTATTACTTTCTTTTCAATCCACAATGGAGAATTATTTCTCTTTGCGGAAAAACGAGTTATCTGCCGCCAATGATATGGAAATTGAACAAGTCAGAAAAAAATTTGAACTAAGTTATGATACATTAAAGGCTAATAATTCCAGATATGATGTTAATCATATATTCATTTCAAATTTAGCTTTTAAAAAAACTACCGGTTATCAGATTGACCGTATACATATAGATGCAGTTAATTTACCTTCTTTACTTATCCGTTTTGATTTTTTAAAAAAAGAAATGGATAAAATTGAATCAATAGAAGTTATAAAAGAAAAATGCAGTTTTGAATTAGAGCTAGTGAGAAGAACTATAAGAGATATTATGATTGTTATAGTAACTATTAGAGCTGATTTATAATATCCATAGAAAGTTTTTGAATGCTAATACTATAGGTAGTAAGAAGGCTGATTCCAGAATAGAAGCTCCTCTAAATATAGATTATTTGTGGGGCTTTTTTCTATGAGTTGAATGACATATGCTGTATAAAGGCAAAATCTTTTGCAGAGATTGAATTCCATGCCAATATTTACTTTAAATAATAATGAACTAAATGCAGTTGAGACCACGTCTTTTAAAGAAGAAGCTATTCTGGAAAGATTGCATCTCCAGCAGGCACTCAAGAAAAATATCGGGGTAATTGCTGAGGACTGTCTCATTATTGCTGAAGAGTATGCTGAATGGGATGGCTCAAAGAGAAGAATTGATTTACTGGCAATCGATAAAAATGCAAATCTTGTAATTATAGAGCTGAAGCGTACAGATACTGGTGACCATATGGAACTTCAGGCTCTTCGATATGCATCTATGGTTTCTACGATGACTCTGGATATAGCGATAGATATCTATCGTCGATATAAAATAAATAATGGCTATCCATCTTTTGATCATGACAATGCACGTAAAGAAATTTCAAATTTTGTAGATGTTGATAACCTGGATGAAAGTAATTTTGCGGATGACGTGAGAATCATTCTGGTCTCATCAAACTTTTCAAAAGAACTAACCACCTCAGTGATCTGGCTTAATGAGCGTGATCTGGATATTACTTGTATAAGAATGCAGCCATATACTCACAATTCACAGATTCTGGTTGATATTCAACAAATTATACCTTTACCTGAAGCAAAGGATTATCAGATTAAGGCGCAGAAAAAATCAGAAGAAAGACGGGAAGCCAAGCTTACAAATGCAAGAGATTATTCAAGTTTCACGTTTAATGGCAAAACTCTGAACAAGCGTTATCTGGCCCTCGAAATTATCAAATGTCGGTTTGAAGAAATCAATAATAAAAATATCGAAAATCTTAGGGCTGAGTTTAATGAATATCCGAATCTGGATAGATTGCTTGTTAAACTTAACCAGCTGGATGAGCAAAGATATGACCGTTATTTTATTGAGAAAGAACATCAGTTACAGATGAGTAATGGAGACATATATGTTATTTCCAATCAATGGGGCAAAGGTAATATTTATCAGTTGATAGAAATTGCAGCCAACTTTAACTATGAAATTATTAACACTTCAAAAGATCATTTGAAACGTTCAGTTGAATATGGTGATTATTTGATAGAGCAGCTCGAAGATACCACTATTCTAGTTTATAAAAATGGCGAGAAAGTATCGGCTTATGGAGTATTACTAGAGTTGGCAACTACCAAGGGTATCAGTCATTTAAATAGTAAAGGTGGTAAAAAGAACACAAGGCAACTTGGGAAAGATTTGATTGATCAATTAGGTACTAACTCGTAGATCTATTAAATTTCACCTAATAACTGGGTGAATTAAATACAAAACTTGACCCTGTACAGGGTAAATGCTATTTTTGCGTTATAGTGGTCGAAGTAATAGTAATTCATAAGAAAGACCTCGCAAATGTGAGGTTTTTTGTTCTTGTTTAAATCTTTTAGCTTTTAAAATTTGCGTTGTTGAAATATTTTCTGTTCTCTTAATAACAATCAATTCAATTTTCTCTTTTTCTAAAAATTTTAGTCTTGTAACATTCGGATTGTGATCTGTAGAAATGATTATTTTAGAAGGCTTAATCATATCAATGTAGTATGAGCTATCTATATTTATATTTTTTTTAAAAATATAATCAATTAAATTTAGATTTAATAAATTTTGGACTCTAGTTTCCCAATTTTGAAACGGGCGATCCAACCCTTTTCTTAATTGAACCTTTTCATCCGAGTCCACACCTACAATAAGTTTATTTCCATATTTTTTTGAATTAATTAAATAATTTATATGTCCATTATGTAATAGATCAAATACACCTTGGGTATAAATAACAATATCATTCTTGTCGAAAATTTTATCAAAATTACTAATTATCATTTTATTTCCTATTAATCAATGCGAAGACAAAAAGTAAAAGAGTAGAAATTTGGGATGTGAAAACTGTGGTGTCATATTCAATATTTGGAAAAAATGGAGCAAAGAAATCCCATTTAAATATCGAGTATATAATAAGAGTTATACAAGCTATTAAGAAAAAATAATAAACTAAACTGACTAGCTTATAGAATAAATCAATTTTTTCATTTTTGGTGATAGTGTTTTTTAATTCACTTAATTCTTTAATATTTTTTTTAGAGAGGATTTTCTTAAACTGATCCAATTCTTCTTTTGTTATAAATTCTTGTACTTTTTTGAAATACTCATTGTTTTGCTTGTTAATTTCCTCAGTTAGATAGCTAGTAATAAAGGATTTTTTATGTAACTCAGTTTCAGTGGGGGTATTTAACTTATGAATATTTAGAGTGCAAAACGGTCTGTCCTTTTTTAGTGTAATTTCATTATTTGTCATATTAGTCATAGTTACAAGTAACTGACCAATCCACTTAGGGTCTACTGTTGTCGAAATGTTAGAGAAACCTTTGAAGGCAAGTGAGGTACGTGAATGTAAAGTTCCTGAAACTCTACCAGATAACCAAATAATTTCATTAGTTAAAATATGAATTGTATCTAAAGGTTTTATTACATAATTATTTTGATTATCAAGTGTTATTAGTCCATTTTTCTTTGAAAAAATAAGATCACTCATTGTTAAGTCATAACCAATTGGATGGATATTTTCTTCTTTAAATGGAATGATTGAGTAATCTTTATCTTTTCGATTTATAAGATCTTTATCAGAGAACATGCTTAACCATAAGTGTTAAATTTAATTAATTGTAATCTAATTAATTTTATGAATAAAATTAATTTTTAATGGTGAAACTAATGGAACAGATCAGACCATTTCCACCAACTGACTTTATTGACCAAGCTGAAGAAGAGGAAGCAATCCGTTTAATACCGGCACCAGATTTGAAAACATGGGTTGTTGCTAATTATCTAACGCTTGGTGGACCTCTTCACAATCCAGATCATGACCATATTGCTGAGCTGCTTCATGACAATGAAGAGTTTCTGGCGTTTGCTTGGGCTTCGTCAGCATTTAAAAGCAAACAAGCCATGATTCTTGGGCAGTGTGAAAAGGTTATGTTTAATGTCGGTGGCTGGCGTAAAGCAAGACAAGAGCAACAGATGCGAGAATGGTTCGGATTTATACCAACTTACCTGATTACGATCGATGCTTCCTTTTGCGATAAAGCTAACGATAGTGAATTCTGTGCTTTGCTTGAGCATGAACTTTACCATATAGGTGTAGAACGTGATGAAGATGGCGAGATGATCTTTAGCAGCTCAACTGGTTTACCTAAGCACTATTTATCAGGTCACGATGTCGAAGAATTCATTGGTGTAACTAAACGGTGGGGAGCAAGTAAGAGCGTTAAACGTCTTGTTGAAGTTGCGAAGAATCCGCCGTTTGTTTCAAATCTAGATATTTCAAATTGCTGCGGAAACTGCGTAATCAATTGAGCCATAAGGCTCTTTTTTTTGCCTGTTTTGCTTTACGTAGCTTTACGAAGGGGCAAGTATGGCAACACTAAGAGAGCCTGTAAAAATCTTTATAGTTCAGTCTCTTGCTTGCTTTGAAACCCCTCAACAGGTGGCAGATGCTGTAAAGCAAGAATTTAACATCGAAATTGAACGTCAGCAGGTCGCTTTATATGACCCAACAAAAGCAACGGGGAAAAACCTAAGCAAGAAACTGGTGACTTTGTTTAATAAAACCAGAGCAGATTTCCAAAAGAATGTTTATGACATTCCACTTGCTAATAAAGCCTATCGTATTAAAGAACTTCAGAAGATTTATGAAGGCTGGAAGAACAACCGGCTAATGAAGCAAGGTGTGATTAAACAGGTTCGGGAAGAAATGCAGGGTTATGACTTAACACTCCTGAATATTGAGTTAAAGCAGCTTGAGATTGAAAAGATCAGGACGGGCGACGGTGAGGGTGCAGATGATCCAACACCGGTCAAGGTAACCATTCAAGTTGTAGATGCGAGTAAAAAAGATGCCGAACATCAATCCGACGCTGAATGTGCCTCAGGCTAGATTTCTTCAAATGGAAAACAAATTCAGGGCATTTATATCCGGATTTGGGGGCGGAAAAACTTGGGTGGGTTGTGGTTCTTTATGCCATAAGGCTTGGGAATTCCCCAAAGTTAGGCTGGGCTATTTTGCACCGACATATCCTCAGATTCGGGATATCTTTTATCCAACAGTCGATGAGGTTGCTTTTGACTGGGGTTTAAAGACCAAAATCTATGAATCGAATAAAGAGGTCGATCTTTATTACGGTCGTCAGTATCGAAGCACGATTATCTGCCGGTCTATGGAGAAGCCGGCAACAATTGTCGGTTTTAAGATTGGTCATGCACTGATTGATGAGCTCGATGTTATGGCTACCCACAAGGCTCAGCAAGCGTGGCGTAAGATCATCGCACGTATGCGCTTTAAACAGGCAGGTTTGCTGAATGGTATTGATGTAGCGACCACACCGGAAGGTTTTAAATTTACGTATGAGCAATTCGTTAAAGAGGCAAATAAATCAGAGGCCAAGCGAAAGCTCTATGGAATGATTCAGGCTTCAACCTATGACAATGAGGCCAATCTACCAGATGACTATATTGCATCTTTACGGGAATCCTATCCACCTCAGCTCATTGAGGCTTATTTACGTGGGCAGTTCGTTAACTTAACCAGTGGTGCTGTTTATCCTGATTTTGACCGTAAGCTCAACCATACCGATGAAGAGATTAAGCCAAATGAGCCGTTAATTATCGGTATGGACTTTAACGTTCTGAAAATGGCCGCCGTGGTGTATGTGATCCGTGACGGTAAACCTCTGGCGCTGGATGAGCTGGTAGGAGTTCGTGATACACCAACTATGGCCAAACTGATTATTGAACGTTTCCCTGGTCATGAAATTACGATTATTCCTGATGCTGCCGGACAATCTACTTCATCAAAAAATAGCAGTGAATCGGATCATGCCATCTTAAGGCAGCATGGTTTACGGGTAGAGGTAAATAACACTAACCCGACCATTAAAGACCGTTTAAATGCCGTGAATGCTTTGATCCTGAATGGTGATGGAGAACGGACATTAAAGGTTAATACTTATAAGTGCCCACGGTTTACCGAGACATTGGAACAGCAGATTTATGATGACTTTGGAATGCCTGACAAGAAATCAGGCCTAGACCATGTTGGTGATGCAGGTGGCTATCCATTAGCGAAACGGTTCCCGATTATTAAACGGATTGTTCAGGTCAGGCGGATTCGGGGTATGGCTTAAACAACGCACCCTTACAGGTGCTTTTTTATTGGTGTTTTTATGGCAGTTACGGATAAACATCCGCAGTATATTGCTGCACAAAAAAGCTGGTTGATTATGCGCGACGCCGTTGCCGGTGAAGAGCAGATTAAACAGGCACAAACCAAGTATCTTCCTAAGTCGGCTGGAATGATTGAGGCTGAAAAGCAAGGTGATAAGACTGGAGAGATTTATAAAGCTTATCTAAGTCGTGCTCAGTATCCATTATGGGTACAAGATTCTCTTCGTACGATGATTGGTCTGGTCTCAAAGCTTGAGCCGAATATTGTGATTGAAAGTACTTTATTAAAAGGGCTTATAGAGAATGCAACGAATGACGGATTTGGATTAAAACAGCTTTTTATCCGAATTTGCCTAGAGTTACTGGAATATGGTCGTTGTGGCTTGCTGGTGGATGTAGATGCTAACGGCGTTCCATACTTCGCCTTATATGATGCCTTATCCATTATTAACTGGAAGGAAAACAGCATTGGTGGCCGTAAGGATCTGAAACTATTAGTGCTCGAGGAGCAGTTTGAAAACGGTGGAGATGAGTTTGGCCATGATACAAAAACGGTCCACCGCGTTTTATCCATGATTGATGGAGCCTTAGCAGTCCGTTTGTTTGATGGTTCTAGTGTGGAGGATAAAACTCCGGATCTTGGCGGTAATCAGCTTTCATTCACACCATTTGTATTCTGTGGTACCACGGATAATTCCCCAAATGTTGGAACTATTCCGCTTTTAACTATGGCAAAAGCAGCACTCAAGTATTACCAGCTCAGTGCTGACTATTTTCAGTCACTTCATCACACAGCTCATCCTCAGCCTTGGATTAGTGGACTTGATGGAGACGAAGATATTAGTGTCACTGGTGTTATGGCTGTCTGGAGTCTACCTAAGGATGCACAGTGTGATTATCTGGAAATCTCCGGCGATGGCATTGAGCTGACTAAAAGTGAAATGGATGCCCAGAAGAATTCAGCATTAGAGGCAGGTGCAAAGGTCATCGATACCAATACACAAGAATCAGGTGAAGCACGCCGTGCGCGTCAGGATGATCAGCATGCAAGTCTACATAGCATTGTGATGTGTGCAGCTCAGGCCATCGAACAAGCTATCAAATATGCAGCACAGTGGTTAAAGCTGGATGCATCCAAATATACATTTACGGTAGAACCTGAATTTATTGTTCAGCAATACGATATCAATCTTGCTAAGCAGCTTTATGAAGGCGCTATAGCTGGAAAGAACTCATTCGAAACCTATTGGGAATACATCGCTACTGGTAAGTTACCAGCTCATGATTTTCAGGAAGAACTGAAGCGAGTTGAGACTGAACGGAACAACATGCCTTTGTAGAGGTGAGAAATGGCTTCAAAAGAAGATAAATCATTGATCGAGGTATTAACTCAACATCAAGCATATTTGTATCGAGCTTCATCTCAATCAGTTAATGAATTACTAACAATCTTTAATGAAGAGTCAGCATTAATGCTGGCAAAACTTCGGGATTTGTTAGATGAATTAAATGATTCTGAAAAATTAGCACTTGGTGGTGGCCAATATACAACAACAAACCTCAAAGAGATTCGGGATTTAATCTCTCAGTGGTTTACGGCCATAAACACTTCTTTACCTGAAGCATTCATCGTATCTGCTACAGCATTGGCTGTATATGAAGCGAATTACACAGCCAAGTTGTATGGCGGCAAGATCAAAAAGCCTAACGGCGGAAAACTTTATTCTGCTGCCAAGAAAGCACCTTTAGTTGGCGGGGCGTTGGTTGATGATCTTCTATTTAAGATTGCCGAGACCGCTCGCCAAAAAGTTGAATATGCTATTCGCGATGGAATTAGCTCAGGCAAAACCAATCAAGAGATTGTTCAGCGTATTCGTGGTACCAAGCGTCTTAATTTTGAGGATGGTCTATTAACTAGTTCTAAGTCTGATATTGATCGGACTGTTAGAACTTTACGTAGCCACGTGGCGAATCAAACTTATCTGAATAGCTTCACCCAGATTGGCTTTGAATATGTTCGATTGGTTGCAACGCTGGATGGAAGGACTTCAAAACTTTGTGCCTCTTTAGATGGTGCTATATGGGAAATTAACGATCCAGCAAAGCGTGTACCGCCGTTACATCCCAATTGTCGCAGTATTCTGGTACCAGTTGAGAAAGATGGTCGACTTGTTGGTGAACGCCCGTTTGTTATGGATGAGCGAAGAGTTAAAGACATCCCCAAAGAGGAGCGTAGCCAACTCATCGGCCAACTGGATGCCAACACCACATTTAGAGAGTTCTTTAAGAAAACAGATGAGTTTTTTCAGAAAGAATGGCTAGGGCCTAAACGTTTCAAACTCTACAAAGAAGGCCAGTTTGATTTTGATAAGTTCTTTGATCCGGAAGGTAGGTTATACACCTTAGATGAGTTAAGAAAGTTGGATGAGAGTGCTTTTAGAAATTTTGAACTGTAATCATTGCTCTTAAAAAGTAATTAAGTTTATTAAAATTTTATATATCATAATGTTAATATAACTTATCACTTATACAATAAATCATAGAGTTTAAATTGAATGACAAAGATCTTTCTAAAATCACTACTCATTCTATCTTTTATAAATCTTATTTCTGGTTGTGATGATTCTAAATGGTTGAAGCAAAACGATTTATATGAAAAGGAAGCTGAATTTGTACCAGCACCCGGCAGTAACTGGATTCCCTCAAAATATATTGAGGAACAAAGTGGAAAGGTTACCTATAACTTGGCAACTGCAAGTGAGCTTTTAAATACCACAGCTGAACCATATTCTAAAGATTCACGTTTAATATTCCTGTATAAACAGGAGTCTAATGATAATAGTATTTTGTTAACTGTAACTAGTGGACTTGCTATTTGTCCTGAAACTGATTGTGACATTATATTCAAATTTGATGAAGAAAAACCTGTAAAAGTTAAAATGTTTGTTTTAGATGATTTTGATGGACATTCTTTTCAAGTTAAACGTACTCAAGATAAAGAAGAAATTATTAAGTTACTTAAGAAAAGTAAGCAGTTAAAAGTAGATATATCTTTAATCAATAATGGAGTTAAAACAGCACAATTCGATATTTCTGATTTTAGCTATGTTTTAGATCGGTTCTTGAAAGAAAATAGTCAAAAAAAATGATTTTAAATTAGATAATTTAAGGCACTTAGTCGGTCGAGACGTCCACATGCCTATATTCGAATTAGCTAAAGGTCATGACTGGCATAAAGACAGAATGGACTTTAAGGATCTGATGGATGGTGAAAAATTTACTTTAAAAGCATAAGACAAAAGCATTGCTCCTTTTGGGGTAATTTTTTGATATATTTCATGTAATTATAATGAGGATATTAGATGAGTCTTTGTCAAACTTTTAGAGAACTATCTTATCAAACATGGATACAGTTGGGTAAGGCACGACAAGTAAAACATCAAATGCTTGAAGAGTCGATTACAGATTCTCTAATGGTAGAATTGAAGCTTAGGCACCCATATGATGTTATTACCACTACCTTTACGCGTTACGAAGAGGGAAAAAATGGAGCAGACTGGGAATGGTGGTTTGTTGATTCAACTGGTACTAAAGGAATTGGATTTCGAGTACAAGCTAAAATTATTAATTTCGAAAGTAATTCATTTAAACAATTGCATTATATAAAAAATAAAGGTGAACCGACTGAACAATCACAGACAGAATTGCTTATTAAGGCTGCACAAAGCAAAAATTTAATTCCTCTATATTGTTTGTATATTCAAAAAAATGATTTATTAAATGACTTAAATCCACTCTTAGCTTGGGTAAAATGTTTCCATTATGTATATACATTGGAACATTTCGGCTGTTCTATTTTATCGGTTGGAAATGTTAAAAAATTAAAAAAACCTATAAAAAAAGATCATTTAGGAGATGTAATAGACAAAATATACCCTTGGCATTTTTTAGTTTGTCCTCCTCACTCTCAAAATTCAAATATCTCTCTTCCAAAAAGAGTGTGGGAGGCAACAAAAGAGTTTAGATTGGTTGAAGGTTCAAGTATTCAGGTAAGTGAAGAGTTGCCTAATGAGGGAATCGTACCTGATTATGTCTTGAGATTAATTAATACTAATTCTTATGATCAAATAGATAATAGAGATTTAATTGACGATAGGTCTTTTAATGATCTTCATGGAATTATGATTATTAAAGACAATAAAGATCTTGTTTAAGTCAAAATTTAAAGTCTTGACAGCAAAAGCAGTTTTGGGCTAATTTTTACCACAATGAATAGTTGTGCAAACATCTTGTTTTTATAACAAATACGCATCAACTATTAAGAAATTCTAAACCACCTTTCGAGGTGGTTTTTTTATGCCTGAAATTTAGGCAACTCAATACTAGTTAGAACGACGGTTTAAAAAGCATGCTTTTCATATTCAGTGTGCTTGCCAGTTCTTTTTGAAAAGTTTAGCCGCGTAGATGTGTCTCGTTACCACATGTCTATGCGGCTTTTTTTATAAGGTAACGAGGTAAACGATATGAATGAAATTATGAAAATTGAAAATCAGACACCATTTGTTGAGTTTGATTTAAATGGAGAAGTACAACTTGGTGTTAATGCTCGTGATTTGCATGAAATGTTAGAGATTAAATCTGATTTTTCACATTGGATTAAGCGGCGAATCTATCAATGTAAATTCGAAGAGAATTTTGATTATATAAAGGTCGTCAAAAAAGACGAGCTTTCAAAAACAGGCCAAACAGCTATTGAATATATTATCTCTGTAGATATGACGAAACACTTAGGAATGATGGAACGCAATGATAAAGGGCATGAAATCCGAAAATACTATATTGAACAAGAAAAACTTGCTCGTGATACCTTTGCAGGTGTTCAACTAGAAATTGGAAAGCTTAATTTACTTGCTGAACAATGGACTGAAACTCTATCAAATGCTGGGCGTATCTTGAGTGTGGGTGGCAAGCAAGTTAAACCAAAAATATTAAGTAAATTAGATGATCTGGTTAAGCAAGCTCAATACAAATTAGATTTTGATCCAAAGCATTGATATGTACTTAATAGCACACCACCAAGAGGTGGTTTTTTATATCTAAATTAAAGGTAGATGGAAAAATGAGCGAGAAAGGTGCTGACCGTGCAGGACTAATGCAGGCAATTACCAATTTGGGCTTAGCCTTAGGAATCATTGTTATCGCGATTATTTTGGCACTGAAATAATCGCTCTCTTACAACGTACCGCCTTCGGGCGGTTTTTTAATGCCTGAAGCAAGGCAGAGGGCTAAACAATTAAATCCGCAAGGCGGTATCTCTAGGAGATTTTAAATGTCAGATGAAATCAAAGTTGATCTGGAAAATCCAGAAGTTAAAGCTGCTATTCAAAAAGCTGTTGATGAGCAGGTACAGGGTTTAAAAACCAAGAATAGCGAACTCATCACTAAGAACAGTGAATTAAAAACTGAACTTGGTGACTTGAAGCAACAACTTGAAGGAGTTGATCTGGGAGCAATTAAGGAGCTGCTTACCAAGGCGAGTATGGATGAAGAAACAAGACTTATTGCCGAGGGCAAGGTTGAAGAAGTCATCCATAAACGTACCGAGAAGATGCGTGAACAGCATGACAAATTACTCAATGCTGAAAAAGAGCGGGCTGATAAAGCAGAAGCCTATGCCAACAAGTTCAAGCAATCGGTTGTTCAGAGCCAGATTGTACAAGCTGCCCTTGAACTAGAGGCATTGCCGGAAGCAACCGCAGATATCGCATTTCTTGCCCATTCTAAATTTGTACTCGATGAAAACGGTAAGGCCGTAGCAGTCGATACACAAGGCGAAGTAATCATTGGTAAAGACGGTAAGACGGCGTTATCACCCAAAGAATGGGTCGAAACCTTGCGTGAGCAAAAGCCTTATTTCTGGCCTAAAGCAAATGGTACAGGTTCACCCGGTAGCACCAATACAAAAGGACAGATCGATATCACCAAGCCAGATGGTTCGGTGAACCTGACCAAACTTGCCCAATTACGAAATGAAAATCCTCAGCTAGCTAAAGAGCTGGCTGCAAAACACGGTATTAATCTTTAAGGAGTAAAGCCTAATGGCTGAGACAAAAATTGCTGATGTAATCGTACCCGAGTTATTTACTCAGTACGTTTTAAATAAAACTGCCAAGAAATCTGCTTTATGGCAGTCGGGCATTGTAGGGGAGCTGGATGTTGAAGTTGCATTCGGCACTCAAGGTGGATCTACCGTAAATATCCCGTTCTGGAACGATTTAGACGGGGAATCTGAAGTACTTTCAGATGCAACACCTCTAACCGTAAACAACATTGCTGCAGGTCAGGATATTGCTATTTTGCATGCACGTGGTAAGGCATGGGGTGCCAATGACCTTGCTAAAGCTTTATCTGGTGATGATCCACTTGGTGCAGTTGGTGATCTGGTTGCTGATTACTGGGCACGTGAATTCCAAGGCTTTACAGTGAATACGCTTAAAGGTGTGTTTGGTTCTGCAAGTATGGCAAGCAATACACATGATATCTCTGCTGGTACTGGAGCCGCAGCAGTTATTGATGGTGTTTCATTTATTGACGCGTCTTACAAGCTAGGGGATGCAGTTGATAAATTAACGGCCATTGCCATGCATTCTGCAACCATGGCTGCACTAGCCAAACAGGGCCTGATTGAAACCGTACGTGATGCAGATGGCGTAGTGCTTTACAAAACCTTCATGGATCGCCGTGTGATTGTCGATGACGGTATGCCAGTTGATGGTGATGTATTTACATCATTCCTGTTCGGGCAAGGCGCTATCGGCTTTCAGGATATCGGTGCACCCGTAGGGGTTGAGACTGACCGAGATAGTCTCGCAGGCTCCGACATCCTCATTAACCGCCGTCACTTTGTCTTGCATCCTCGTGGTATCAAGTGGGCTGGTGCAATGGGTGTCGCACCGAATAATGCAGGTCTTTCAACTGATACCAATTGGGAACGCGTCTACGATCCAAAACAGATTCGTATTGTGGCGTTCAAGCACAAAGTTAAGTAAAGACGGGCGGAATTATCCGCCTTTTCTTTTGGAGATAAATCAATGGGCCTATCTGCATTTAACCGCATGAGAGAGCGTCAAATGACACAAGCAAAAGTAACTGAACTCGAAGAACAACTGGCAACAATGAAAGGTGAGTTTATTGCTTTTCAGAATATTCCTGAGGCAATGAAAGCACGTATTGCTGAGCTTGAATCTGATGAAGGAAACCAAATTCCAGAAGGTGATCAAAAACCAAGTGAAGTCCAACCAATCAACTACACAGGGCTTAAAGTTGATGAACTAAAGGCTGTATTAACTGAAAAGGGCATTGCATTTGAATCAGGTGCTAAAAAAGAAGAACTTTTAGCATTAATTCCAAAGGAATAAACCATGAGCTTTATCACTGAACAAGAAGCGATAGAACATGTTGAAGGCTTTGATGCTTTATCTGCCAGTGATAAGGCTCAATACCTTCAGATGTCAGAAGCTTATTTATTAGCACGTAATGTTAAACCTTATGAAGATGTAACCGAAGTTCCTAGGCCTTTAAAAACTGCCTCTTATCAAGTCATCAAAGGCATTATGAAAGGGGAGATATACCAAGGGCAGGAACAAGCATTAAAGCGTAAGAAAGTAAAAGCCGATACTGTTGAGGCCGAAAAGGAATATCAAGACGGATCAGTAAAGCTTAGTGCGATCGAGCAATTCATTCTTGATTTGATAAAACCGTATTGCAAACGGAAATCCGTCTTTTTTGTCAGGAAAATCTAATGGGCCTACGTGAAGAAATTCAGGCAGAAATTGCTGAAGCATTTAATGACGATTTGGCGGATGCCGTTCATACTTTTACGTGTGAGCGAGTCACTAAATCAAAGTGGGACCCTAAGACAGAAACTTATGTTGAAGTTAAAGAAAACTATTCTGGTCGTGGCGTACTATTCGGCTCATACAGTCAATATGAAATACAAACGCTTGGAGTACTGGCCACAGATAAGAAAGCAACTGTGCTTCAAAATGAAGTGACCATGGCCCCAAAGATTGATGATGAATGGGTAACAGCCTTAGGCTCATTTAGAGTTATTCATATTCAACAGGATCGAGCAGAAACTATTTGGAAATGCCAGTTGAGGAAAATATAGGAAAGATTCTATATAATTAGGCTCGAAATATAGGAGTTCTTATGAATAGGAAATTTTTAATATGGAGTATAATTTTATTATCAGGTTGTTCATCTGTTAATAATCCAGTGAAGCAAGAATTAACTCCCCCTAATATCTCAGATGCGTATAAAGGAATTTCTGAAATCAAGGATTACAAATCTCGCTTATTTTTAAATTATGCAAAAGAAATAAAAACAAAATACCCAGAGATGAAGACGTCAACTTATGGTCGTCCAATGTCTATAAGATTTAATCCTGTAAGTTCAGATTACTATTATGAGCATAAAAATGACAAAAAATGGTTAAATTTTTATCTATCACAGAGTTTTGATGAAAAAATATGGAGAGATCTTTATGTATATTCAAAACATTCAGGAAATTATCAAGCATCTAAAGATGAAGCTATTAAATATTGTAAAGAAATTACTTCACTTATCTCTCCAAGCTTCAGCATTGTAATAGATAAATTAAGTCATGATTTGGAATTAAAAGAAAAGAAAGGATCTGTACGAGCACTCAGTACTTTCAGTGGAAGTTTTAATATATTGTTAAATGGTGAGGAGTTTGATGAAGGTGGGCCCTTTATATGCAATATTACTCAGTTTGAAGATAGTTAGGCTATTGAAAAAAGATAGCTGAATTGACTGATTTTCTATTAATTAAATATCCCTTTATAAATTTAATGAAATTATATGGCTACAACTACCCATAGCACACTTTATATTTCTCGTACAAGCAATTACGAGGGCGATGGAACTGACGATAAAGAAGAATTTATTGAGACATGTAATATTCATTTTAAAGATCAAAAAGCCATCTCTACGCTTTCTGAAACTGAAAAAAAATACTTTGATAAATGTGTTTCAGCTTCAAATGATAAATATGCTGCTGAAGAGGTTATTTATGATCTTGGAGTTGGTTTTGCGATACTAATTGTGTTGCTGGGTATAGGCTGGGGATTCTATGAGGCGAAAAAATCTTTAAATACCCCAATGATACTTAATCCCAAGGAAAATCCTGAGAATGATGCCAATAGAGATTATATTTCTGACGGGATTATCATAGTCTTTATTTCCGTAATTATTGCTGCATTTATTTATCTAATATCTAGTTTTGTTTCCGGTATATGGATATCAATTAAATATTAAAGTTTCGAGCAAGGCGGATACGGAACCAAAATGTATTAGGAAACTAAATTGTAGTATTAATTTATGGATATAAGCTTAAACCCACTTCGGTGGGTTTTTTAATGGGTGCAAGTTAGGGGTTTAGATGATAAGTACAAATTACATTCTCTTATGGCACAACTCACCGTTTCAGCATCCACAGTACACGCTGGTTAGAAGTTAAATAAGAAAAATTTTTTAAAGAAATAAAAATTACCGCTTGTCAGTTTTTAATCAATCTTTTTATATGCTTGGCTATACTGTTTGCTCAAATAAAAAAGGAAGATTACATGAATAAAATTATTTTGGGTTTATTAATCAGCAGTGGATTTTCAGTAAATACTTATGCTGCCTGTACTTATAGTTTTGATGCAACTCAGTCTCAAGTCGATGCGGTAAATGCAGCAGGAGGAAGACCGATTAAATTAATGTCTCCAATAAGTATTGCTGAGCAAAAAGGTACGGCAACAATTGGTTATATAGGAAGTACACCAGCTGACCAAATTGTAACTTCCGGTAAAATGATAAGTTTACCTTCTATTCAGACTACTTTAGTTGATAAATCAGTAATAGGAACAAATATTATAGCAGCAGAGTTTATATTTGATGTTTTAAATATTAAAAACATCGCATTAGGAGATAGCCATGAAACTCAACAGCTAGCCTTCAATATATTAGGAGCTTCTAATTTAAAAAATGAAATTAGTTTAGATCTTGGTTATGGGTTATCTAATAAAGATGCAAATTATGCTGATGGAAGTTATGTGACACTCACTGGAGCAAGTACTAAAAGAGATAGTTCTGGTTCAGTAGTTGCAAAGGAGCTTGATCGCAAGGTAATCCCTGTTACGGTGCCAACAGATGGCAAAGTTAGAGTAGGTCTTTATTTTAATCAGGTTAGTAAACAAATGGGGTATATCATCAATGGTACAAATTATGGATACCTTAACTTACTTACGGAAAACTCTTTAAAAAGTATTGGTTTTAAAGGGGCAGGTATACAATCACCAAATCCTAATTCTAAATTTCTAGGTAAAACTGTTTCAGTCCAGTTAATTACTAATAAAGCAAATATGCAGTTTACATATCCAACAGGTACTACTGATATTTGTGGAAGCGCTAATTAAGAACTTTTTGAAAAAGAAAAAACCACTCTTATCTGAGTGGTTTTTTAATGGAGAAATTTATGGGGTGGAAGGGGAAAAAACCGACTAGTTTTAGTCTTGATGTCTCTAAAGCAGCAGAAGATAAGGTAAAGAAAATTACGATGGATACAGTGCAATCATTAGTTGTTTCAAGTCCCGTTGATACTGGTGCTTATCGTGCTTCTCACATTGTTTCTATTGGATCTGGTGACTATGGTGTACGTGGACCTGAAACTAATGCAGTGCAAGATGCTGCTATTCAAGCTGTGAAGTTTAAGCTCGGCAATTTGGTCTACATACAAAACAACCAGCCATATGCTGAACGCTTAGAAAATGGCTGGTCTGATCAAGCACCGCAAGGCATTTACAGCACTACTTTTACTTATATTTCTCAAAAGTATGGTGGTTAAGATGGCAATGACTTTAGAGCAGACAAGGCAAGCTATTATCAGCCGTATGCAAAATTTTAAAGGTATTGCCCAGGACAGAATTCAGTATCCAAATGCACCAGGATTCAAGGTCCCAAAGGAAGGTTTGTGGTGTCGCTTAACCATTGCAGGTGGACCCAGCTATATGTCTGGTATTGCTGATAATCCTTGTACACGTCGTACCGGTAATATCATGGTGCAATGCTTTGCTCGGCACCATGCCGGAGAGAAAGGCTTAACTGAGCTCAGTGATTCTTTACTGCAGCATTTCGAATATTACTCAACCGATCATCTAGAATGTTTACAGGGACAATCAATTTTTGTCGGGCAAGATGCTGACTTCATTCAGTATAATGTGAGCATTGGATACAAGGTGAATTGATATGTCATGTATGCTGACTTTAGAAGAAATCGAAATTAAACGGCAAGAACTGGAACGACATCTTGAGGATGTTATGTCTGTAGAGCTGAGCAAATGGCAAAGTGAAAATAAGCTATGTGTTTCTGATGTGAATATTCGATTGGCCAATATAAATAGTATTGGTGGAAGTAAACACAATATTGTTACTGGAGTAAGTGTTGATCTCGATTAGAAGCCATAATTCATTAAGAAAATGATCGCCACCAGACATTTTTTATATTTACTTATTTTTTAGAAAAATTAATTTGTCATAATTAATTGTTAAATTTCTATTAAAAGTTGGAATACTGGAAATAGGAATGACTTTAAAAGAGCTGAATAAACAAATTGATGATTTTAAAAGCAGTGGCAAAGTTCCAAAGAAATTGGTGATTGGATATAAAACTTTTGCCATCTTAATGGAAAACGATAAGTTTCTAGATAAAATTGAAAAGGGTAAAGAAGATCCGATGGTCCGTTATTACAAAGGGATCAAAATCAAAATGGTGACCGAAAAGCATCATTTAGAGATCGAATAAAGAAAAGTTGTTAGGTAAGAGGACGCGGTTAGCGTCCTTTTTTATTGCTTTGTCATAGCCACCTCATCGGTGGTTTTTTTATGTCTATAGGAATCACTTATGAGCAATCATGTCTTTAAGCGTGGTGACACATTCAACTTAAATTTACAGCTCGTTGATATGGATGATGCGCTGCAATATCCAGCCAATGATGTACGCCGTGCAATTGATCTAACGGGTTACACCTTTACTTCCCAGGTCAAAACTTTAGAAGGAGCAGCTGTAGCAACATTAACGTGTGCTCCTTTGAGTCAGAGTACACAAAAGGGTTGGCTTAACGTGAAGTCAGGAACAAGTACTACTACGTGGCCATTGGGTTTGTGTCAGATGGATATTAAAGCTGTCGTGGGTGGTGTTATTCAACATACGGAAACTTTGATATTTCAGGTGATTGATGGAGTAACAGCGTAATGGCAAATCTAGTTTTTAAATATTCGTGGGACCATCGGCCGTTTCCGTATAACTCAGCTCAAGGTAAGCGGCAATTCATGCTGCCTTTTGCTTCAGGTATTCCAAACCTAACACCGGATTGGACCCAAGTTCAGGGTTTAGGAAATGCTGCAACAGGGACTATTACAACCTCTAATGCAGATTTGACAGCTGGACGAATCATGAAGGTTGGCGATTTTGGTGCTGGTTCGCCACAAACTATCGCCGATACATCTGTAGACTTAAACAATGTTGGAGCAGGATTTTTTAATATTCCTGGTGCTGCCGTAAATTCACCGGGTGCTGGTTGGTTAGACAGTAGATTATGGTCGAATGGTGCAACGAATCTTATGAAGCAGTTTTGGACAGCTGCATATACTAGTGATATTCGTGTAAGACAAAAGTCATCAGCAGGAGGCAGTTTTTCTGTATGGCATAAATTATGGACAGAAGGCAATACAACTGTTGATGCAAATGGTTTTGTTAAATCAGCTTCTCCAATCGTTAAGCTGTTTGCAGAATCGATTGAATTAAATGATGAAGCAAGTAAACAGCCAATTGATTTTGAAAAAGTTGATGTAGGTAATTACTTGCTCAAAGGATCTTTAGGTTTTGCAAGTGAGGGTTGGTATATCGAAGTACCTAAAGATGCCAATGGAAATACGGTGGTTGCTGTTGAGTATTCAGCTCTGGAAAATGGGGATATTTCAATAAAGACCTATAAACGTAAATTTGATATTGAACTGGCTGCAGTCGTTGCTGATCATGATAATCCAATGGATATACCTGAAGGTCGTTGGATTGATATCCGATTGCATGAAGTGCCTGAAGAATCGATGAGTGAAACACCTGTTGAATTTCAGCCTACCAATTTATCTGAAGCAGTAGCTGCAGCATTGACAGGTGTTGAACCACCTGAAATCTCAGATACAGATGAAACACTTTAAAAACCCGCTAAAACAGCGGGTTTTTTAATGCCTAAATTTTGGAGAACAATAAATGAGTTCAGGCGCAAAAATTCGATTATATGCTTGTGAAGAAGCTGTACTAGGAACTACTCCAGCAAACCCAATCTGGTATACGGTTCGCCGTGTTTCAGACGGCTTATCAGAAAACATTTCAACTGAAGAAAGTAGTGAGGTTGTGGATTCACGCTTCCGTCAGGGTGGCGTAGTTACTGAAGCGGAAGTGGCAGGGCAGTTAGAGTTTGAATTGTCTGTTGGAACATTCGATTTATTCTTAAGTGCGCTTGCATTCAATAACTGGGCAGCCAATGCACTTAGCTTTGGTGGAAATATACGTAAATCATTTACCCTGGTTAAAGTATTTGAAGATATTGGTCAGGTCTTTATTTACCGTGGTGTTCAGGTCAATACAGGTGAAATCACCATTCAGACCACAGGTAAAATTACTGGTAACTTTGGTTTAGTCGGTAATTCCTTTACTCGTCAGCAAGTAAACCCAGTTACCAATCCAGTAGCTGCATCAAGCCGCCCTCTAGTGAGTATGCCGAACGTTGAAAAGTTACTGATTAATGGCCAATCAATTCAGGGTAAAGCTTGTCTGCAGACGCTCACTATTAACTTTAGTAATAATCTTGAAGCGATCCGTTGTATCGGTTCAGGTAAGTACACGCCTGAGTTCTACTTAGAAAAAATGATGGATATTGGTGTAAATGCCAATTTCATGTTCTCAGCAACATCAGCAGCTTGGATTGATGCAATTAAGACTCGTGATGTATTCACGTTGTCCTTTGATATTACCGATAGCAAGGGAAGTAAGTACTCATTTAACTTCCCGCAACTTGAGGTTAAGGAAGCGAACCATCCAGATGGTGGAGGCGATGACATCATCACTATAGATATCAACTTTGCCCAAGTACGTACAACCCCAACGATTGTCCGTGCTCTTGTGTAATTCAATTTAAATCAATAAAGCCCATGGAGTCCTATGGGCTTTTTATTTCTTAAATTTTAGAGGTAGGTATGGCTTTAAAAGTCGGAATTGTTCGAAGTTCGGAAGTATCGAAATGGTGTACGTTTGAATCTGCAGGTGGACAAGCAGAGTTTAAAATTCGCGGTATTGGTTATAAACCCTTTCAGGTAGCATTAGAAAAGGCAGGCAATCAAATCACGTCAAAAGGCTATGATGTGATGGTAAAAGATGAAAACAGCAAGCTATACCATGAGCTCTTATTAGATGCTGCTGGTGCCCATTTAATTGAGGATTGGAAAGGTATTGTTTTTGCTGAGATAGTAGAAGGCAAATCCGTTGAAACTGAAAAACCGTATACACCTGAAAATGCGTCAAAGCTTCTTAATCTTGGTGATATAGGTATTGTTATCTGGTCATTTATTAAAGAGCAGGCGCAAAAGATTCAGGAGGAAGCTGATAAGGACAAGGCGATAATACTGGGAAAGTTATCGAGCTCTACAAATACCAGAAAACGTATGCGTCGAAAACGCCGCACGAAATCGAACAAATCAAGTTCTTAGGTGGACACATTCCGGAGCCACCAGAATATTCTTATGTGGCTGACTCAATTCTTGCGGCCTTTAGCACGATTATCAGAGCTAGACGATATGAGCAGGGTATTCCGTTATCCTTAGAACAGCAGGCTATCAATGTATATGCTGAGCATAATGATTTGCCTGTTGATGCTCATATCTTTAATGACTGCATTTTTGCTTTAGACAATTTATTTATTGAAGAAGTCCAAAAGAAAATTAAGTCTAAATCTAGTAAATAACCATTCTACGGTTTGGTTATTTTAACAATCTATGGTGATAGTTAAGTTATTCTAAATCATAGGAAAAATGTATAAATGTCGGTCAGATTTAGGTTGACGAATGTATTGGTTAGGAGTTTATTAAAAGTATAATAATTAAATGAGAACATTTATTATGAAAAAAGATCAGATTAAATACTTTTTAATATCCTTTTCTTTACTTGCAATGAACGTTTCGGCAACAGGTTTTGATGGAAAATTGGTACTAGAGCCTAGAGAAAAGCATTATTATGAAGTGATGGAAGATTTCTCTTATGTGGATAAAGCTGGCTATAAGTGGACAACAAATAAAGGTTATAAAACTGATGGAGCTTCAATACCTAGGTCACTTTGGTCAATAGTAGGAGATCCTTATGGCGGTGGATATATAAAATCTGCAGTAATTCATGATCAAGCTTGTGATGATAAAAAAAGAACTTGGCAAGATACTCATAGAGTATTTTTTGAAGCAATGATTGAGGAAGGTGTTAATCCATCAAAAGCTTATACAATGTATGCTGCAGTTTATAGGTTTGGACCTAAATGGGAGTTAGAATATCCAGTTATTAGTAAAATAAATACCCCTACTTATAAAGTAAAAAATAAAGCTTGTTTATACTGTTCAGAAGTTGAAACTCTTAGTATTGATGAGTCACAAACTATTACATTAAGTAACCCTGTGATGGTAGAAATACCTCAAGAAGAGCTAACGAATGAAAAACTTAATATTCTTATGAATGAAGTTAGCAAACTTGAAGCCAAAGGTCCTGTTAATTTAAAAGATTTAGAGAATATAAAAATTGAAATCCCACGCTAATAGAGAATTAAAAGTTGAACCTTAAATATTTAATTTAAAAAGCTCTACAGGGCTTTTAAAATTAAATAATATTGCGGTTGAAATCATTTATAATTTAATCACTTTTTATACTTTTAAATAAATATTTTAATATCTGGATCAATATGAGAATTCTCTTCAAAGTTTTATTAAGTTTATTGTTCTGTTTTGCACTTAAAGCATATGCCAGTGAACCTAATAATTTAGTCGAAGTAATGCCTACAAGTTTACACTGGAAGCAAGTCCCTAAAATTAATATTAGCGATCAGGAACTTCAAGGATATGACAGAGAAGTTGTTGTAGGTTTTTTAGCGAATGAAAAGGGTAAAGTGGTAGATACGACAATCGTTAAAAGTAGTGGTATTGAATCTCTAGATAAAAAAAGCTTAAAAGCCATGAAGAATGCTAGCTTTTACCCTTATCAAGAAAATGGTTTTTATGTTGGTTTTTATGGTAAGCAGCCATTCAGTTTTGATGTTTCTAGAAAGCCAATTTTTGAATTTTTTCCTGAAATTAAGGTTAATAAAGATGATCTTAAAGGGCAAATCAGATACATGAGTATTTATTCAGAAGCAGATGATAATGGCAATATCACAGTTGCAAAGATTCAAAAAAGTACCGGCTTACAAGAATTAGATAATTTTGTTTTAGATGAATTCCGTAAAAAAGCAAAATTTTTCCCTCTGATAATTAACGGCAAACTTTATCCGATTAGTGATACTACAAATTTGACATTAACTAAATTTTTTACCCATCACTATTAAACTATCATTAATTTAAAAACCACCTTTGGGTGGTTTTTCTTTATGTGACAATTAGTAACCACTTTGTTAAAGTTAGTATATTTTATAACAAATGGTGAAAAACTTGAAAAAAATATTATTTTTAAGTGTTCTTTTGGGTTTGATCGGCTGTAGTAACAGTGATAATGCTAAAAAAGCCTCAAGCGTTAGTAGCAATACAAATGACTCAAGTCTTGAATCTCAAACAGGGAAATGGCGAACTGTAGTTAGCAAAGATGAAATGCGGAACACAGAGTCTAAGTGGCTTGCTTTGCGTTCTGAGAATAATGCTGATCTAAACTTTCCTTATGACGGGGAGAATAAACTCCAATTTGATATTCTTGACTCTAAATCAGATGACCCAAAAATATTTCTAACAATAGATAAAGGCCAGTATGACTGTAATGATTACTGTTATACAGCAGTTAAGTTTGGAAATAGCCCAATTCAATATCTTAATTTCCAAAAATATGAGACATCTGGTAGTGATGGCACTATATTAATTTTTACTGAAAATTCTAAAGCTTTTTTAGACAATATTCGAAAAGTTAATTCACTAATGGTTGAGCTATCTTTTTATTCGAATGGAACTCGTCAATTCAAGTTTGATACTTCAAAGTTTAATAATGCAGAGAAAGTGATTTAACTATGTCTAAGGTATATAAATTCATTGTGGTATTAGTTGGTTTTGTTGCTATTGTTTTTTCACTAAATTATTACATGCTTCAACGGCATATGAATACAGTATTGTTAGAGGATCCCAGAAATAAAGGGGTTAAAGTCTGGGTTCACTATAAGTGGTTTATTAATCCGACAGAGCTTAAATATGATTTGCGGGATATATCAGGGAAAAATAGCCCATTAGATGTAAACAGGGTTCTACTACAATTTGCTGAGAAAATAAAAGATAAGGAATTTAACAAAGTTTATCTCGGTTTTAGAGGAGATGATAAGTTCTATCTGAAAGGAGAGTATTTCCAGACACTTGGAAAAGAGTATGAGTTTCAAAATCCTGTTTATACCCTAAGAACCATGCCAGAGAATGTTTATAGGTTAGATGGTGAGCATGCTTATGGTATATGGGAAGGTGGTTTGTTGGGTGTAATGGGTAAGCAGATGGAAGACTTAAATACTTTTGCAAAGGACTGGTATTTGGATGATATTGTTAAAAGTTTAGATAATTAAAGCGCCTCTTAAGTGAGCTAATTAATATGAAAAAGATTATTTTATTGAGTTTGGTTTTAGGTGTAGTGGGGGTGAACGGTTGCTCAAAGGTGGAAAAAGAGTCCAAAGAAGCTGTCTTAAACACTTTAAAAGATCCAGATTCAGCACAATTCCAAAATATAAAAGGATATTGTGGAGAAGTAAATTCAAAGAATAGCTATGGCGGTTATGTTGGCTTTAAGAAATATGTAACCATTGAGGGTGCAGTCTTATTGGAGGACTCAGAGGGTATTGATCCAGAAACATTTGCAATAATTTGGGAAGCACACTGTACTCCGAATAAGTTATCTGTAAAAGATCGCAGTAATTGTGTCAAGGATGCATACAATCAGTCCCTCATAATGGATGCAAGGCTTAAAGGGGTTTCCAAAGAAAGTTTAAGGACTGAAATACTAACAGACAAAAATGCATCAAAAGCAGAAATTGAAGAAGGCTTAAAAGATATCGATCGTGCATATAACAGTAATTTCAAGGATAAGGGATTGTATGCACAGGATGTTGTTGCTAAATGTGTGAAATTGATTGATTAGTGAATGGATTTAAAAGCACTTGGGCAACGATTTGCAGCAAGACTAAATTTGTTTAACTGTCCAGCTTAGTAAATATATTTAACTTAAATAGACCCACTCAATGAGTGGGTTTTTTATTGCCTGGAGAAAAGTAAAATGGCACAAGAATCCCGTCTGGTCATTGTTATTGATTCACAGAATGCTGAACGTAATGTCAAAGCCTTAGCAGAAGAATTGTCAAAATTTACTGATCGAGGTGATTCCGCATCTAACTCATCGAAAGATATGGGGAAACAGCTTTCTGTTACTAATAACATTGTTCAAAACTTTAATACCACAGTTAATAATTCCAATACGTCTGTTCAAAAATCGGTTGAAGTGACTAAACAAGCAACTCAACAAAATCATAAATTTGCTCAAGAAATTAAAGCTACAACCAATGAGCTGGATAAACAGGATAAAGCGGCTAACTTATTCGGTACGTCAATTAAAGCTTTGGCTGGATATATGGCAGGCTTGGCTACGGTCAATGCTGCAATTGGTCAAATAGATGCTTATACAGGACTACAAAACCGTTTAAAGCTAGTTACAAAAGACCAGACGGAGTTAAATAAGGCGACTGAAGATACATTCAGGATTGCTCAAAATACCTATTCAGCCTGGGATTCTGTTTTACAGGTTTATCAAAGATTTAGTGATAATGCTAAATCTTTAAATCTAACAATGGATGATACAGCGCGTTTAACTGAAACTGTTTCAAAAGCTGTGGCGATTAGTGGCGCGAGTGCTTCTGCGGCAGATGCTGCTTTAGTTCAGTTCGGACAAGCCTTAGCGAGTGGTACCTTACGTGGTGAGGAACTGAACTCTGTCATGGAACAAACACCTGCTTTAGCAAAAGCTATTGCTCAGGGTATGGGTATTACCGTAGGAGAGTTGCGTACGGTTGCTGCTGAAGGAAAAATCACATCGCAAGAAATTGTGAAAGCCTTAAGAAATGTAGAGTCTGATGTAGATGCATTATTTGGCAAAACTGATATTACGATCAGCCAGTCATTAACTCTTCTTAATAATGAGATTACTAAATTTGTCGGCGAGGCTAGTCAAGGAAGTGGTGCAGCTAACGTTTTATCTGGTTCAATTAAGGTTTTAGCTGAAAACTTAGAATCAATCTCTTATGTAGCTATTCTCGGTGGTACAGCATTACTTACCAAAGCAATCGCAACTCAAGTATCAGCTTTAAATACCAAATTAGGGGCTTTAGTTGCTGACAATGCTGCATCACAATTGCAAAAGCAAAAGGCGATAGAAAGCGCAAAAGCTGCGCTTGCAGAAGCTGAGGCACATTTGGTGAATGTGCGAGCAACAAATGCTGAAACCCAAGCCAGATTTGGAGCAAGTGCAGCGAGTGCCAGATATGTACTTGCAGCTAATAATGTTGAGAATGCAACGAAGGCCGTTACGTTAGCGCAAGGCAAAAGTGCTTCAATGGCAGGATTAGTGAGCGGTGCATGGGGATTGATTGGTGGTCCAATTGGGGCAATCACATTAGGCGTGACTGCTTTGGCTGCGACTTACATGTATTTCTCTAGTAAATCTGCTGAAGCCACTGCAAAGCTAAAAGAGCAAGCTGAAGCTGCAAAGTTGACTAAGGAAGAAATTAAAGCCCTTAATGATGAACAGCGTAAAGAAAAATTAGGTGATTTAGCTGCGACAATTGAAGATCAAAACAAGGCATTAGAACGGCAAGAATTAGCGGTCGGTTCAGCATTGATCAATATCCAGAACTATGCGGTGGGCAATGCCAAAGTTGCTGAAATTTCGAATAAGGCCAGACTTGGCACCATTTCATATACTGAAGCGATAGAGCAATTAAAGAGTCAAAAAATTCCTGCTGATTTAATGGATGCATTGCTTAAACAAGTGAATGCCTATGATGAGGCAGCTGAAACTGCTGCCAAGACCAAGCAAACGTATAGCTTATTTGGTTTTGAGGTAACACTTGCAGGAAATAAAGCTGAAAATGCTATCGTAGGAGTGGATAAAAACACCAAGTCCTTGAATGAGAATGAAAGGGCTGCATTAGCTGCTAAAAATGCACAAAAGCAATATGCCGATTCATTGGCAGATCGTAAATTTGAAGCATTAGTTACCAAAGGTTTACTTGCCAAAGGTTACTCACCTGAGCAAGTGAAGCAAATGGTTGAAACTGCAAGCTGGGCGCGGAAAAGCGGAGTTGAAGTTTCTAATGAATTATATCAGATTGGTTTGCAGACTCTTTCGATAGAGGAACAAAACAAGAATGTGATTGATGCGAAGAATAAAGCATTAAAGGAAACAACTAATGAGTTATCAAAACAGCAAAAACTTTCGAAACGATTAGTCGGTGTTTCAGGCCAGTCAGGAATTGGCACAGGTCCTCATCTCGACGTTCGATATGGTGGTTCAATGTCTGGCCAGAAAGTATCGAATGAACATCTAGCCCGATTACAAGCAGGCGGCAAACCATTGTCATCCTACAAGATCAGTTCAAATTACGGTCCACGAAAAGCCCCTACCAAAGGGGCTTCTTCATTTCATAAGGGTATTGATTTTTCAATGCCTGAAGGTACGCCGATCACGACTAATGTTGCTGTGAAAGACATTAAGACCCACTACGATAGTAAAGGTGGTGGTTATGTTAGTGAGGTGATATTTGAGGATGGTGTATCACTAAAACTTCTTCACCAGTCACCAAGTATGCAAAGCAAGGTTAAAGGTGGGGCTAGTAAGGGAAGTGATAAAGCTTCTGGTGATATTCAGTCGCAACTTGATCGTCAGCAAGACTTACAACGATCACTTGAAAATGAAGTAGCCACTGAAGTTGAGCGTATTGACAATAATAGAAAGACAAGATTAGGGGAGGTGGACAAAGCTAATTTCAGTCCTGAACGTACTGCTGAAATTAAGGCGGAATTAAATCGTCGTGCAGACAATGATATTGCGATCGCCAAACAAGCGATTCGAAGCAAGCTAGAGGACTATAAGGAGTTCCAGAAAACCGAAGCTGCATTACTTGAAGAGAGTTTTAACCGTAAAAAGTTTAATGCGGCTCATGATATTGAATTAACTAAGTCTGAACGGAAACAGGCAGTGGAATTGCTGGAACAGCAATATCAGCAAGAAAACGCGCTTATGAAGTTGGCCCAAGAACAACGCTTATTTCAAGCTCGCTTATCTCTACTTTCCGAAACTCAAGCCATGCAGGAGCGATATAGACTCGAACGAGAGGAGATTCTTAAGAATACAAAGCTTTCTATTGAAGAGCGTCAAAAACTAATCGCATTATCTAAAGCTACTCAGGACAAAGAGACACGCGATAAGGTGAATAACGCTGTTCAAAACTGGGGTGGTATTCAGGCTGATATGAATGGTACCAGTGAGTTCTATAGACAGGATCAGGAACGGTTTAGCCGCTTGGGCGCTGCCAATGACTTAGCTGATAGCCAATATGCAGCAGCTGATTTAGACGAACAAAATGGTTTAGACAATCTGAATGCACAAATGGAAGCTGGATTAATTCAGCAACAGGACTTCGAGAACCAGAAAACCGCGATCATTCAAGCTGCTCAAGAGCAACGAAGTCAAATTTACAGTGATTATGCTCAGAACGTTAAGGATGTTGAAGAAAAGTATCAACAAGATAGATTAAACGCTCAGATTGCTCTTGGTGGGCAAATGATGGGTTCAGTTACCTCGATGTTTGGCTCAATGTTTGGTGAACAATCTAAAGCTTACAAGCTCATGTTCGCTGCAGATAAAGCTTATGCAATTGCAGCTGCCGGTATTGCGATTCAGCAGAATATCGCAGCAGCTTCAAAAGTTGGTTTTCCTTACAACTTGCCTTTGATTGCTGGGGCCGTTGCACAAGGTGCCAGCATTATTGCAAATATCCGCGCAATTAAGGATCAAGGGTTTGCTGATGGTGGTTTTACTGGGCGAGGTGGCAAATACGAACCTGCCGGCATTGTTCATAAGGGAGAGGTTGTTTGGTCCCAAGAGGATATTCGCCGTTGGGGTGGAGTTGGCTTAGTTGAGAAAATGCGTAAGAGTTCAAACCCTGAAGTTTTCCTCAATAACAATGTCTCAACTGATAGTGTCATGCGCCGTGCATTGATGAGCTCTAATGCCTTTATGGAAAGTCAAAAGCAATCTGACATCTTTAATCAACCGGTTCAGGATGGCCAGATTATTTATAAAGGCAATACAAATGCTGGTAAATCTCCTAATTCAGATTTATTCCATGACGGAAAGGTTTACTTTTCTTCAAATGGTTTAGTTCAGGATCGATCAAATCTCAATGATGTACAAGATTTCACTTTAGGACAATCTTTACGTCCTCAAGCTGAGATTATGCCTTCAATCGAACCTGCTTCACCGACTATCAATTTCAAGATTGAAGTAGTTAATCAGGTAAAAGGGGCAACAGTTGAGGCTGAACAATTGGATGAGAAAACAGTTCGGATCATTGTTAAAGATGAACTGGATAAGCAGCTTCCAAGAGCGGTACCGAAACTGGTAAGTGAGGATATTAAAAATCCGAACTCAACTATTAGCCGCTCTTTGACTGAGAATACGACCGCAAGACGGAACCGTTAATTTAGGAGCACACGTATAAGAGAGGATAATGTTAGCGATGTGTAACTAAAACCTTTTAAAGATACAGGTATGAGGAAAGAAGAGCTATTGACAGTGTAATCGTCTAGTCTCTTCTAAAACATATTGACAGTCAATATTATGAAAGGACCACCTTCGGGTGGTTTTTTTATACCTATGTTTTCCAAAGTAGGAAAAATGAATAAATGACACTTTTTTGAAATGAAATAATAAGGGCACTTAAAAAGCAAAAACCCCAGTGTTGGCGCACTGAGGTTTTCAATTCAACTCAACCAGCGAAAGTTAAGGAGAAACTACTTATGACAGATTATATCATAGCAATTACAGGATTGATCAATATGGCATCAAGTTTACCTATTGGAACGTTAATATTTATACTTATCTCAGTGCTTCTATGCATTTTTGCTTGGAAATCACCTGAAATAATTAAAGCTATTAGGAAAGATAACGATGATGATTGATAAATAGTTCTTATCTTTTGGTACCGCCCTCGGGCGGTTTTTTATTGCCTGAAGGAAAGTTATGTACAAGTTGAAGCTAAATCCTCAAACAAATGGCTATAGCGTAACACCAGGTGATGATGTAAAGCGTCAGCAGATGGATGGAGGACGTGGACGCTATTACATTGATGTGAAGCGTAATAGCCATATTGTCGATGTGAACTGGAATTTAAGTAAAACTGATTTCAACAAAATGATGGCTTTCTGGCGTGTCTATCAGAACAAGCCAGCCTCGTTTTATGCGGATTTAGTCATTGACCAAGGAGCACGCCAGCAATACCAATGCAATTTTATTCCGAACTCGTTTAAGACCAACGAAGTGAATGGCAATCTTTACCGGGTAACTGCCCAGCTAGAAGTTATTCAGAATCAGCCAAACCTTACAGCTGATGCAGTATTGATTAAAGATTGGGAGGTCTAATGGATAACGAATATGCCAAGTTCTTTCTCAATCGCAAAGTCGATATCTACCAACTGGAGTGTATTGAGTTATCACATCCATCTTTTCTAAATATATATCGGGTTGTTCGCAACAATGATCAGGGTGTCTATGTCCAGCATAAAGAAGGATCAGGACAGGTCTTTTATGAATACCTACCTATGTCTATCCAAAGATCTGGAATGCTAGGGGATCTGGACCAGACCTTAACTGTTTCAATTTCAGGACTTGGGGATGTCTTGCCGGATGAGTTTGAAAGGGTAATTGAAGGGCAATATTCAGACGTTAAGCCTACCGTAAATTATCGACTCTATAGTTCGGACAACGTGAATACACCAATCCATTATTTGTTAGGACTGAAACTTTCAGGCATATCAATGAACCATAAAGCTGTGACATTCAAGGCTGAATCACCACGATTAAATACCGCGAAGACGGGAGATATTTTTGCACTGGATCGCTTTAGTGGTCTGAAGGGGGCTGTATGAAAAGTCATGATCATTTGCTTGATAAGCAATATGACGAAGAGCAGTACAACTGCGTTCATTTTGCCCATGAAGCTGCAATGGATCTCTACGGTATAGATCGTAGTGAAGCTTTGGATTTATTTATGCAACCTAAGGGCAAAATTACATTCCTACCATCAAGATTAAAACTTTTAAATCCGCTGCCCATGCCGAAGGAGGGCTGCATTGTCGCCTTCCATCCAAGACAAAGAAATAAGCCCCCACATGTGGGGCTTTTTCGTTTAGGTCGTGTACTGCATCTAATGGAAGGTGGGGTCACTTATTTAGCTGAAGACGTTATCAGAGCAATGGGGTTTAGTCGGGTCAGTTACTATGATTAAGATTATTTATAAACAGGATCCTTTGTCTGAAGAAAAGACAGTGGAACATGCTCACACCATAGGGCAATGGCTAACTTCCAAATATGAATCTATGCCTGAGCATGTCCGTATTTTTCATACATCAAGCAATATGGATCATGCGGAAATTTCGTTTGCCAATGAAGTTACACCTAAGAATGCTCATGACTTAAAACAGCTCGATTTCTTACCTGGCACTTTTATTGTGATTGAAAACCCGAAAGGTATGCCTGCACTTATTGCGGCAATCGTTTCTATTGTTTTAAGTGTGGCGGTTGCATTTTTAATGCCCGCACCATCGATTGCTCAAACCAATCAGAATAACAACCAATCCTCATCTGCAAATAACGAACTTTCAAATCGTGAAAATAAGATGAGGGTAAATGGTCGCATTACAGATAACTATGGTGCTGGATGGAATACACCTGATCTGATTGCTGTGCCTTATAAGGTTTATGAAAATAATGTTGAAGTTGAGCATATTGTTGGTTGTATTGGTCGTGGCCACTATCAAATTAATGGTGCATACGATGGTGAAACCAATATTGTTGATATTGCCGGGGCATCAGTAGAAGTCTTCCGACCAGGCGTTGATATTGTTTCTGGACAGCCTTATTTTTCACTTGGTACCGAAATTACCACACCACCTTTAAGTGTTCAGCATCAAAACTCAGTGAATGGCCAGATCCTTCGACCAGCTGATACTCAAAGTCTGGAAGGCACTAATTATCTTATTTTTGCTTATCCAAATGAGATCCTTCGAGCAGCTGCAAACAATACCGATTTAACGACTAAATTTGTCAGCAATGACCGTGTTGAAATCACTAATGCTTCATTTACCTATAACGGGCAAACATACGATTTAAACGGTACTTATAGCGTCTTATCCGTTGCTGATGATCGCATGACGTTATCAAATCCTGCTGCAGTTAATCCAAACTGGTTAAAGCTAAAAGAACTCAGTAACCAACAAACAGGTGCTTTATCTCCAAAGCTTGCATCGATTGGTGAGAAATGGATTGGTCCATTCATTCTGGACAACATTGAACGTAGTCGTGTCATTTTTAACTTTGTAGCCAGTAATGGGCTTTATACGGTATCAGCAGGCGGCAATCAGGCAGCTGTAAACGTTACGCTTGAAGTTGAGGTCACGCCGGTGAATGAATCGGGTGCAGCCATTGGCAATCCAATGCTAAAGCAGATCATTCTCAAGGGTTCTGCCAAGTCACGACAAACTATTGGTGCAACGCTGGATATGGTCACATTCCAAGGACGCTGCAGTGTACGTGCACGCCGTTTAACACCTACACCGGCTGTTGAAAGTGTAGTTGATGAGGTGAAGTGGCAAGCACTTTACGGAGCATTCCCGCTGCAAAGCACTAAATATGAGTATGAAACGGTTTTTCGTGCACGTACTTATGCAACTACAGGTGCGCTTGCAGTTAAGTCGCGCAAGATCAATTTTGATCTTCAGCGGATGTTGCCAACATATAAGAATGGAGCAATGACGACGGAGTTATTTCCAACGTCAAGCTTTGCTGATGCACTGGTCTCAATGGCGTTGGATGACAAAATCGGACGCCGTACGATTGACGAAATTGATATAGAAAATATCTATCGTACTTATATCGATATTGTCGACTACTTCGGTACATCGTTAGCTGCAGAATTTTGTACTACCATTGATGATACCAATCTTTCGTTTGAAGAACTGGTCACTAACCTTTGTGATGCTGTGTTTTGTACAGCATACCGGCAAAACAATAAGCTCAAGATCTATTTTGAACGGCCAACAGATAACTCGGTGTTGCTGTTTAACTTCAGGAATATCATCCCTGATAGTTATAAGCATGATCTGACCTTTGGTGTAATGGACGATTACGATGGCCTGATCTATGAATATACGGATCCGACCGATGATAGCCGTATCAATATCTACTTGCCGGATAAAGGAGCCAAGAATCCAAAAGAGGTGAAATCGGTAGGCGTGCGTAATAAGTGGCAAGCGCATTTCAATGCGTACCGGCTTTGGAACAAGCTTCGCTTTCAGCGCAAGTCCATCACCTTTGATGCAGCACCTGAGTCTGAATTGCTGGTTTTACGTGACCGTATTGCTGTAGCTGATTATAGAAATGGAATTCATCAAAGCGGTGAGGTAGTGCAGCAAGAAGGCTTAATTCTTACATTGAGCCATGATGTCGATTTCATTGCAGGCAAGAGTTATGTGATTTATCTGCAAATGGGAGATGGTACTGTTGATCTAATTTCTGTTACTGCTGGATCTGCTAAGAACAAAGTTGTACTAGGTCGCTTACCAAACGGTGCACTCAAACTAAGTTCTGATGATTTCGTTAATACGATTTATACAGTCGTTAATGATGATACGAAAGATTCTCTGCCTTATCTGGTTGCAAAGAAAGATCCTGTTGATCAATTCTCAAATACGATAACTGCAGTAAATTACGATGTGCGTTATTACCTCAACGATAAAGACTTTATTGATGTGCCAGTTGATGATTCACCAATCTACATTCGATATGACCAGCTAGATATTAATCTTGCACGTCTATATCAGATGCAAAGAGGTGATTTGCCAACCACAGGCAAAATTAGTTTTGTAGTTGAAGCTGGTGCTTTGGTTTCGAGTTCGAGTTCGCTTAGAGCGGAAACCAGAATGGTTTACAAGCATACTAATAATTACGAGACAAAAGAGTTTATTGTTCCTGCTGCTCCAGAAATAGCTGCAATTGATACGGGAGAATTTCCTTCTGGCCTTACTGTAAATCTTACAATCAAAGGTTCTGTGGTCGGGCGTGGTGGTGATGGTGGATTGCCACATTTGGCATTTAGTGCCTGGTCAAGTGATCCAAATTATAACTTTACCAGGTCGCGGCGTGATGGGTTCCAGGGTGCACCAGGTTTAAAGAACCGGCACAGCAAATTGAACCTGATCATTGATGGCGGAACACTGGCTCGTGGCGGGTCTGGTGGAGGTGCTACACCAAGTGGCATCTACACTGAACTTGGCTATGGAGTGCAAGGTGTTCCTGGCGGTGCTGGGGCACCATTTGGACGGGTTATGACAGGACAGCCGATCTACAATGATACTCAGGACTGGCGGTGGTACTTTATTGATAGTTTCATGGTGGTAAAAGTCACTGATGCTGAAGCTGAGATGCCAGGTAAAGGATACCGTACTCAGAATGATCGTTATGGATCTCCATTGTCGGGTGATGGTGGTGGATGGGGCCAGCGTGGCACCAAGTCTACCAACGATGGAACATGGAACTGGAATTACCACGGCACAACTGAAGGGCAACCGGGTGCTGGCGGTACCGCAATTGTCGGAGTCGCACCTCTTACAACTAAATTATTAAATGGAGGGAAAATTTTACAGACCCTTTAATACTTTTAAAGAGCTTAAAGCACCCATACAGGGTGCTTTAATGATTTTAATTTTTAGCTTAATCAGACTTAAAACTTAAGGACCAAGGTTACCTTCAATATACTGGTTGCTTGAACTTGCGGAGTCATAATAGGTCAAGTTCGGTTGGGTAATATTAAAAATATAAGTATTAGGATTATATAGGAATTTATCAAATGAGTTTGGATCAACTTTACGGCTACTATTAGGATCAATGTTACTTATAAGTTCAAAATCTGTAACTTTATTATTTATTGTTTTTACCCTAATAAAATCATAAATATTAGATGATCCTGTATTGAAATTCATAATATTATGATTAATAAACTGTATGAATTGAAGCTTTCCATCTAAAGTACTTTGAAAATTTCCATTATTATCATATATATTTAATACATGATTCTGATTGCTACTTGAGATGACATTAATATTAGGAGGATTAACAACAAGTTCACCGACAATACTTCCGTTAACTTCAATTGTGGACTGTGTATTTCTAAGATTCGTTTTATTAAACTTGACTTCACTTTTACCTGTATTTTTATCTACTGCAGTAGTGATGTTTATACAAGGATATGCTATAGAGCTACAATTAAATACTTGGGTTGAATTAGTTGTCTGGTCAATAAATTCAATACCGATAGGTTGGTTATTAAAGTCATTGCTTTTATATCGCAGTGTAATTTTATATATGTGATTATTATTACTTTGATCTTTTAACAAGAAGTTGTATTCCAATTGATTTTCAGATGGTTCGAATAAATTGTTGTTTTTGAGGAAGCCTTGTTTATACAAATATACAGGTTGTTCAGTATCATTTGTTTCTTCTTTGACTCTTAATGAGAATGACGTGTTGTCTTTTATTAAAGTCAATTGACTATTTATGGCATTTTTTGAGGGGGGAAACTGCTCATCATTGTCTTCTCCACATGCGCTTAGTAAAAAGCATAAAAAAATTGGTATAGTCCGTATAATATTATTTTTCATAATATGCTCTCCTTAACAGCTACTTTAACATTCTAGACAAATCTAAAATTTAATAACTAAGAGTTAACCAAAAGAAACATTTAAAAAATCTCATATTGGTCGATTTTAACCAAGCTTTTGATTTTATTATTGATCGTAAATAAGGTGGATTTAATATCGGGAAACTCCATAGTTCTAAAAATTCATAAAACTAAATTATTTAGAGATTTAAATAATGCTTCCAATTAAATGCAATTAAGAGGTAATGCAATGGCTACAGTAAATGCAACTGATGTAATTGATGGCGATAAAAACCAACATGAAATAAATAATGTAACTTTGGCACACGGTTATGCTCATTGGCGTGATCTTCGTGAGTTTGGAACAGTTCTAGCAGACCAAACAACTGACCACACAGCTCTTATATTGAATGCTCTGTCTCAATTATCTGAAGGGGAAGCCCTATATATTCCGCGCAATGTAAAGTGGAGTGCTACATCAAATCCTAGTGCAGTCTATGCAGCAATGAATGACAATTGTGTTGTTGTTGATGATTCAGGGTATGAGAGCCGATACACGATACCCGAAGCCGAAAGATGGCAAGCTTCTCGCCAAGTGTATTTTAAAAATTTTGAGGGTGAGAGGGGCGCTCGAAACGGTAATACGTATAACATTCGTAGCAAGTATCATCCAGCGTTTGTCGTTGAGAATGATGCCCTTCGAGGGACTGGGGGGTGTCGTTCGTCGGTTTTATTTCGATTTAATGACCCAGCTATCACTGATTCATTTCAAATTGGTGGGGATGTTACTGATGCAGCTACGGCTCACATTGGTATAGCATTGAACGGGGAAGCTCTAGATAGTAAAAATAGTATAGAAGGGGCATCAACTAAGACCTTGAAGATAGGAGGTTTTCAATCTATTTCGCCTGGTGGGTGGGCTATTAATATGGATCTGGTCCAAGATGTGACGCTTAATGTGGGTAAGAGACAAATACGCTCTGCCCAAGGTGCTCCTGAAAATTATGCTGCATGGCAGGCTGCTAACCATGTAATTCGTATTAGTCAGCCAAGTGGACATACAGGTACTTTTACCAAGCTTTGGTTCAAAGGATCTGTAGTACAACACCGTGAAGATATTTCGGATTCTGGCGATCGAATATTCACACCAAAAACTTCAGGCAATGGCTCAATGGTTTATACAAACCTTAATGAACTTAGTGGTTTTAAAAAACGAGTAATCACTGGGTTAATAGGGGCAACTGTTTCGACTATTTACTCAAACGGTTATTGCTCTAATTTTGGTGCGAGTGGTAGTCAAAATGTCACGCTTCCCGTCCCGACAAAGGGCTTAACTTTCGAGTTTGGTATTGATACTGCACAAAATTTACGAATCATCCCGAATGCAGGGGCTAATTTTATCGGTAAAGCAGCTGGCAAATACATGGAAAGTAATGCCTTGGGTAGTAAGTTGCGCGTAATTGCTCTTAACGCTACCACGTGGGCATTTGATCGCTCAGGAACGTGGACAGACCAAGCTTAATACTCAATAACCCATCATAAGCCCTTTGCTTCATAGCACAGGGCTTTTTATTGTCTAAATTTTCTGGAGAAATAAATGGAACCAGTTTCCACTAGTGGTTTAACAGCAATTTTAAAATTTTATGGTGCGGCAATCATGGTGACTTTAGCGGTCGCATTAGTTGCAGCAGTTGTATTGATGACACGTATGCCGCGCTCACCTCAAGAATGGGCCGTTGGGCTCATTTGTACAGTCGTATCAAGTTTAGCAGGTGGATCATTCATTATTGTGAAGTGGGGGCTTCATGAATGGGTTACTGATGTATGGGGGATGATAGCACTTGGTGGCTTCTTCTTTATTTGTGGTATCCCAGGTTGGGCTTTAGTCCGCTGGATCTTTAACTTTATTGATAAACAGGAAGGTAAAACAATTGTTGAAGTAATCAAAGAAGTTAAAAAAGCCAAAGATGATATTCAAAATAGTTAACCGCCTTCGGGCGGTATTATTAAATAGTTCACTTATTTTTCTATCATTTATCGGATTTAATTAAAATATTTAGAGACTTGTTTATACTAAATGTTCAAAATAAAAATAGGATAAAGCCGTGAAAAAGATAATTTTAGCAACAATAATGGGCTTCAGTGGAATAAGTAGTGCTTTTGCAGAATGTACTTATAGCTTTGATGCAACATTAACTCAGTTACAATCTTTAGGTAATACTTCTGTTCAGAAGTTCCCAACTATTACAGGAAATAAGTTTTCCTATAAGACGTCTCAGCAAAGCCCGATTTATATGGCTTATAGTCAGGATTATCTGACAAGGGCATTAGCAGCAAATGATAATCAAGCTTCACTTTATACGCGTGGTGACAAAATAATACCCACCACTGGAATTATAGCTTTTGAATATAAAATTAAAATTCCTACATTAGGTAATACCGGATATGTAAATATTTTTCCAGCTTTAGCAGCAGGAATTATGCAGAACGGTAAGGCTATGAATATCATAGTTGCTTACCAACATGGACCCACAGCTAATCATTTCTATTTTCAAACCACATCAAATGATGATGCATTGGTTTCTAATGGATTTAAGTTAGCTCCAGAAGTTACTTCTGATGGCTATCAAAAGATTGGTATCTATATTAATCAGAACTCTAATCAAGTTGGTTTAGTTTTTAATGGGGTTAACAAAGGCTATTTTGCAACTTTCCCTTCTAAACTAGATAACCTATATTTTTCATTAACTTCAAATTATTATGATTTAGCAGCAACTGATGCGAACAAAGATGTCTCAATCGAGTTCTTGCTGGATCAATCAAAAATTACACAAACTTATCCATCAGGTACTAAGGATATTTGCGGAGCAGCTTTGTAAAAAACAAATTGAATTAACTGATTTTTCTCAAGAGCCGCCTTCGGGCGGTTTTTTATTACATGGAAATCGGGCCGGAGGATACTCATAGCTAGGTTTTCTATGATCAAAAAGCAAAAACCCCAGTGTTGGAGCACTGAGGTTTTTTATCAACTTAACCAGAGCTAGATTAAGGAGAAGATATATCTATATGGAGCATTTTAAACCAATAGTGGAGCTTATAAAAGTGTCTATTGAAAAGTACGGCTTATGGCAAACAATAATTGCATTTATTCTTTTGTTTTCCATCCCAATCTTAATGTGGAAGTTGGATGTAATAATTGCTTCTATAAAAGCATGAACCAACTTAAAAAACTGCGCCACCTACGGGTGGCTTTTTTACGTCAAAAGGAAAGTGAAATGAACATTGAACAATATCTTGAAGAACTCATTAAACGCGAAGGTGGTTATGTAAATAATCCTGCCGATCGAGGAGGCGCAACTAAATACGGTATTACTGAAGCGGTTGCCCGAATAAATGGGTTTGAGGGCAATATGAAAGATTTGCCGCTTGATGTGGCCAAAGCTATTTACCGAAAGAATTATTGGACAGTTCCACGTTTTGACCAGGTGAATTCGATTAACTCTGCTGTGGCAGAAGAGCTTTTAGATACTGGCGTGAACTGTGGTACCGGCTTTGCAAAACCTCTTTTACAGCGTGCATTAAATCTACTTAACAACCAAGGTAAAGCAGGGTGGCCTGACCTTAAAGTTGATGGGGTTTATGGTCCAGCTACTTTAAATGCACTTAAAACTTATCTGTCTAAGCGTGGTAAAGAAGGAGAGAAAGTATTAGTGCGAGTACTTAATATTATGCAAGGCCAGTGCTACATTGAAATCTGTGAATGCAATCCTTCACAAGAACAGTTTTTTTATGGCTGGATCAATAATCGAGTGGTGATGTGAATGACTCAATCAGAAACAGTCACTGAGCTCACGCCATTTTTAGAATACTGGAGCAGCGGCATTTATATGTTTAAGTGCCCCGGTTGTAAGTATTTACATCCATTCCATGTGAAGGATGGCGCACATCATAACGGCAGCATCTGGAATTTTAACGGGGATATTGAAAAGCCAACCTTTACACCCTCATTACTTGTTAATGACCATTATCCAGCAAGCCGCTGCCACTTATTCTTGACCGATGGAAAGATTCAATTCTTATCAGATTGTCATCATGAATTAGCTGGGCAAACGGTAGACATGGTGCCGATCGATGTTTAGGGCTTTAATGCTGTATATTCTGTTATCTGGCTGCACAGCTCATACGATCAACAGTAATGTAAATATCGGTATTTGTGTGAAAGCCCTTTGAGGAGGGCTTAATTGATGGGTTTAATCTTTTTTAAGATTAGATCGTTTATTTTGTTAACTAGGTTATCAAAGATAATCTTTTCTTCGTTTTTACAATGATTTAGTAAATTTCCAAAATAAATTTTATCAGATTCATGTTTTCCTAAATGGATTGCCTCAAGCAAGGTGGTAATAGTATAAAAATAATGTTGGAATATTATATCTTCACTATTATCTAAAAGCTTATCTCCATTAAGTACATTATTATTAAATATTGATATTTGCAGCGACATATCTACTCTGAGTGGCCAATATCTTTTATGAAGTTCTTCAATGTTTATTTTAGCTTGAGTTCTAAACTCTTCACTATTAAGCATAATTGAGTGTATTTCAATAAAGTTCATTTCATTATCGAGAAGGCCCTTAATAGCAAAAATAGTATTTTGAAGATTTTTTGCGTCTTGAGTATCACTTTCAGTTGAATGAACTGTTCGCCAGTCATTAAATAGAAAAGCTGCAACACAGGCTGCACCAAGTGTTGCAATTGCACTGAATATACTACCAGTAGTTGAAAGGCTATCTTGAACGGCTTTAGCATTACCCCAGTAGAAATATAAAATTCCAAAAATACTAAAAAGTAGGAATATTAAAATTAACCCTATAATCATAATACTTATGGAAAAGGCATGTTTATTCATTAATCACCAACTGTTCCTAAGATTGGAATCATTTGTGGTCCAGTCATTCGAACCTTACTAATAATTTCGACAAGTTCATCATAAGTTAAATTAAAAGATTCTTCACTATCGAAAAAAGTAATGATGGGTTCTAATTTTAGAAAAAGCTAAAAATTGTATTAGGTCGTTAGGGTGCGCGTGTGAGACTTAGAAAAATAGAAACGAGAACAACTGTAGGAAAATTAGGTAATAAGATTTTATATGAAGGCTACTGTGAAAGATGTAGCAAAAATATTTGGCTTGAAGAGTTAGTGTTATGTGAAAATTTAATCCGATCTGATATCTTAATGAAACTAAAAAAAATTTAATTTAATCGAAGTAATTAAATGAGACTGATATGTTGAGAGTGATTATTATTATAGTGGCAGGTTTAAGTTCTATTCTTACATTACTATGGGCAATATTAAAGCCAGGCTTTGATTCATGGAGTGCATTTTTAGCTTCATTTATAGTGTTTTTATCAGGTTTTAAAATGTCTAAAAAAGTAGATAATATCCTGCCTTCCACATCTGTAACTAAGGAACAAAAAATTTCTGATGACTCAATTGGATTACAAGCTGATGTTATTAAGGAAGTAGTGATAAATAAAGGAAATGGAAATGTGGAGTAAGATAATGCCCAATAATCAAGAACAAAATGTAGAAGGTGGTTCTATTGCTTTACAGGCTGACCATATAAGTGGCTTGACTATTAATGCTGGAGTCCAAATCACAGATGTTATACCACTTTGTAATCAAATTTTTGAATTAAATTTTCCTAAATTGCGAGAAGAAGCTGCTAAAGTAGCTAATGAAAATATTGAAAAATTCTCTATCGATTTAAAAAATAGTTTAAGTAAAGATATTGAAGCTATTGTAATTAATAAATTAGCTGATCCTGATATGCAATTTTGTCTTAATCAGTCCTTACAAATAGTTGCAAGATATGGTGAAAAAGTTAATTCACACCTTTTAATTAAATTAATAAATACTAAAATGTTAGCGAGTACAGATGATTTTAATAACTTAATCTGTAATCAGGCAATAGAGATAGTACCAAAGCTTGTGGCTAGACATATAGATTTTATAGTTTTCATTTTTCTTATTGATAATTTTTTACCGAAGTATACAAAAGAAGAAGACTGGAAAGCTGATCAAAAAATTGAAAAATTTTTAGAGAATATAAATGAAATAATTAAAACGTTAATCCTACCATTCTCTCAATATGAACAAGTTAATTTAAAAGACGCGAAGTATTTAGAATCTATAGGTGTATTAATACATAATAATAACCATTTTTCTTATCAAGCCATTGATAAACATACACACCATTATTCAGGTATGGGAATAAAGGAAAAAGATATTTTTAAGGCCATTCTCCAAAATTCAGCTTTAACTTATAAAAAGATAGTAGAGGACTACGATAAATTATTTAAAGGGCATTATTTTGGTATTTCTGTAATTGGTGAACAAATTGCCATTAGTACTTTGAAGAGCCATGGATTATATCAGTTATATGAGTCATGTATATAAAGCACCCTAGGGTGCTTTTTCTTCTAAAATATCAATTATTTGTTGAATTGAAGTTAATGCATTATTTTTTGCCTCTAAAATCATATCATCGGGATCTCTATCATCTGCATAGTAATTACTATGGAAGGCTTTCATATAAGTATTGATAGGTCTGTGCAAAGTACTTAATTCATCCACCTTATGAATTTTTATTGCAGTTACCTTAAGGTTGTCAATATCTAAACTTATTGAATAAAATTTATCTCTAAATAACCTCAATTTGGATTTTAATTCATGAATTTTTACTATAATTTCATCTATATTAGTAATTTCTGAACTATAAGCTCTTTCATACTGAGGTGAGCTATTAGGAGCTTCGAAATGAATCATCTCTAATTCCGTAGCCGCTGCAGATTGTTTATCCAAAAAACTATCAACTTCTTGATCAAATATGCTAGAAATTTTTGTCAGTTTATCTTGTAATTCTTGAAAACGTGGAAACAAATTAGCCTGAGATTCTTTATGATGTAACCAAATCATTAAGTAAATAACTACAATAGTATTAATTACTGTAAAAATTGCACCCAAAGTAGTAAACCATGCTCCAAACTTTGAATAATAATTTACCTCCTCTTGTGATATGGAATTAAAAAATATCATTCCATAAACAGAAATAGGTAACATTAATAATATTATTAATAATAAAATAAAGACTAATCCTGCTTGTTTGCCGTTATAGAGAAAAGCTTCAAATTTATTTTTTATATGATGCATCACTTATTAACTACCACGCTAAACCCATCCAATATTTTTACCAACTCTTTCATTAGCTCTTCAGTAGGCACATAGCCTAAATCTTTAATTTTTCTCTCAAAGCTTTCCTCCAACCGAGCTAAAATATCTACATTCATAGAATGATTTAATTCTTTAGAAGATTGAGCAATTTTTTACTTCAAGCTATAAGAAAGTCTTAAATTATATTGTGCATTTAAATGATTTCCATCATTTATTTTCGTATGCACATAATATTTTTTAACTATCAACCAACCTAATCATTTATTGACATTGTCTATGACTAGGAGTGATTACGACCATGAGCCCCAATCAGGATATTTTTGTTTCATTTCGTCAAATGATAAAGTAGCAATGTCTTGAGAAAAATTGGCTAATCCTTCTGTTAATTTTGCTCTTATAGAAGCATCTGGTATTAAATCTAATGAAACTTCACTGTCTTTAATGTCTTTAAAAAGCTCAGCTATCAAACTATCTTTTTCAAACTGAGTATAATCAAGCAAATATAATAATTTTTCTTTTAAATTCTCATCACTGTCCCCAATTGATCTTATAGCAAACCTAAGGGCTTGCATTTTAGATTCATATCTAATGAGATCAATCCCCACAAAATGAATTTTTACTAATGGATCATTTACATAACTAATAGGATCCTGATCAATTTTCTTAAAACTTTCCTCTAATCTAGCTACGATATCGGCATTTATAGAACGATTTAGTTCTTTAGCAGAATCTGCAATCTTATCTTTTAATTCTTGCGGCATTCGAACTTTGTATTCGACCCCTAAATGTTTACTCATGAATGTGGATCTAACGTTAGGAAATTATTTTTATAATAATAAACCCCACTGGGGTTGACAAGAGGGGCGAGAAATAATAAATTTTAAAAAACACCCCAGTGGGGTGTAAAAACGCCCCGAACAATCTTGGCGGATCTCGGGGCGAGTTACCAATCTTCAGCGAGAAAATTGATATGAAGAGTTTAACATTCAATACAGTAACATTACATCCTATACAACAAAATGATGAAAAAGTTTGGATTACATCTTCCGAATTGGCACAGGCTTTAGGTTATAAACAGGAAAATGCTGTTAGTAAAATTTTCAATCGTAATTCAGATGAATTTACAGAAAATATGACGCAGCTTATTAATAATCCTAAGCTACCCAATTTGGGTATGCGGATTTTTTCATTACGTGGTTGCCATCTTATTGCTATGTTCTCAAAAACTGCGATTGCTAAAGAATTCCGTAAATGGGTTTTAGATATTCTAGATCGGGAAGTTCAACCAAAACATAAAACTCACAAATCTGAACGTGTATCACTTAACGATGCCATTCACTTACTAGTGGCCAAAACTAAAAACCTGAACTTCTCTGATGCCTACAAACTGGTGCACCAGCGTTTTGGTGTAGAAGGCATAGATGAAATTCCTTTTGAGCTGATTCCTGTAGCGGTTGAATATGTACACCACCTAATTGCTCTTATGAGCAATAAAAACGGTAATACAGGATTAGATACCAATGTTAGAGCCATGGCGATATACCTAGCTTGGTTAAGCGGGTGGTGGAGGCAATTTGGACCTGCTGTAAGAGGAATCAATCCACACATGGCCGCAGCAATCCATGACTATTTCAATGATGGTGGCTTTGTCGCTTGGTCATTCATTGAGAAAGATAAGAGAGCAGAGCTACATAAACGTATAGATACTCATCCTTGGCATTTACCACCAATGGATCGTTATCATTTGCTAAATAGAAACTAATATTTCGGTGGAGATGGCGGGAGTTGAACCCGCGTCTGCAAATAAGAAGCCCCAATTAAGGGGCTTTTTACTAGGCTGCGCTTAACATCTTAGCAATTTCAGATGCTGTAGGATTGTAATAAGTATTCACTAAAACACTAATCGTTTTATGGCCTGTAATCTTGGCAAGGATCTCTACAGGTAAACGGTAGTCGTGAACAAAACGAGTAATTGCTTCATGACGTGTGTCATGGAACGTAATAACACCATCTAAGCCAACTCTGCGTAAGTTACGTTGCCATATTAATCGGAAAGCATTAGGTGTAAGAGGAACCATGCGGTTATCGTCGGAGTCTTCTGGTAACCAAGAAAGTAGTTCTTTTGCCTTGGCAGTTAAAGGCACATCACGAGAAGTACCATTCTTAGTATCTAATAGGCGAATGAAATCTGGAAATATTAATCGCTTCTCTACACTAAGTATTTCACCTTTACGCATTGCAGTTTCAAGCGCAAACAGAAATGACCAGGCAACTCGGTGTCTTGGTTGAACAGGTACTTTTCCCCATTCATAATCGAGCCCAGCTAAAACAGCATCTATATGGTTCTGATAAATCCTTTGATTACGTGGAGGAGGAGCAGTGGGTTTTGATATTTCTTTGAATGGATTTTCTTTAGTAAGAAATAGCTCTTTTCGGGCAAAGTCAAAAACGGAACTATACATAGCCATTTCTCGAATGACGGTTGCACCTTTGACTTGTTTTAAACGTTTATCACGCCATTGTTTAACTAATGCTGGTGTCAGATCATGAATTGATTCATCTGCCAGTTTCCCCCAATTTTTCTTGAGGCATTTAAGCATTTGAACAATCAAGCGGGCACTCTTCATTTTTCTGCCTTCTTCTTGATAGTACTGTTCAAAAAGGGCATAGAAGGAGATATGAATTTTTTCTGGCTCGGGATTAGCCTGTTGAGATTGTAATTCTAATAATTTTTTTGCGGCCCATTGTTCACACTCACTCGCAGTATCTCGAGTAGCTGTGTAACGTTTGCCTAAATAACGGACAGTGATGCGCCACGCGTCTCCGCGCTTAACCGGCTTTTGCATAATAACACTCCAAATTTCGTGGTGTCGCCGTGACACCAAAATTCGTGAATGCCTAAAAGACATCCACTTTTTTGGTGTCGCAACGGAAATATAAAGCGTTTTTTAATGCGAATTTTGACTATTTTGAGTAGTCAAAGCTGACCGATCGACAATAAAAAACAGGCCACATAAC